>Ga0224512_10001251_pt1 | contig 24945 bp, 18 predicted proteins | sample SF_May12_sed_USG_4_FD_169103 | JGI IMG/M metagenome (GOLD analysis project Ga0224512, IMG submission 169103) | Sediment microbial communities from San Francisco Bay, California, United States - SF_May12_sed_USGS_13 | ecosystem: Environmental > Aquatic > Marine > Sediment | place: USA... | reverse complement strand
AGATCCACGAGCGCGAAGCGGAGTCGTTCATCGTAACTGTCCACGGGGCGACAGAGTTTGAATTGAAGATTGTCTTGGAAGGCGCATGCTACAAGGTGCTAGCAGGCGGACGGCAATTCTACGAGTATTTTTGCCCCGTATAGGTTCTGGCAGTGCCCCCTGCGAAGCGCTGGGCGTGCCTGTCACCGGCCGGTTTTGGCCGTAACCAGCCGTCCAGGTGTTTCGCGGTAGAATGACGGCTTCTGACCCTTACCGGACATTGGCGAAGCGCTCGATATGACGTGATTTCGGATGATCTGGCTGCAAAGAAACACGCGTTTTCGAATCCTCGTTGTAGTGATGTTGTTCATTGCGCAGTCCGGTGTGCTTGCTAGTGATCAAGATTTAACTGCCGATCCTGAGATTATTCAGGAACTACTGGACACAGTAGGTCGCCTTACGCGCTCTTCGTGGGGGAAGTGTCCATACGTTGGACTCCGGGTTCGTCCACCGCATGTCTCAAGTGCTGACGAGTCAGGATATGTACTTGTTGTGTTTGATGTATCGACCTATGGAAGAGCAATTAACGTAGACGTCATAGACTCAAACTTAGGCGAAGAACAACAAGCAGAGGCGCTTGAGTTGATCAAGTTGTTCCGTATCAGACCCATAATTGTAGAAAGCGGAGCTAGTGTCTTCGAAAATTGGGTTGAGAGAATTGATTTCCTGCCCGAAGGCGTAGAGCCAGATCCCGCTTGGCCACAGGCGGAAAGCTATAATTCGGAGCGGTGTCGATAGTCGGTTAGGCTTGGCGCTACGGCTGCTTCTGGCCGTTCTCGGCCGGTCATCTGGATACTGCCCGGATGACTGCTTAACCTCCGGAAGCAGCCTCTCGCGGATTTTGGGCTAAAATGGCGGCTTGTGACCCTATGTATGGACTCCTCCAACCTAGTTGCCTAGGTTGGAAGTCGACCAAAACCCTAAGGGAGCCCATACATGACGTATTTAACTAAAGAGCCGCGATCCGTGAAAGATCGCTGGCTGAAGGATCTAATCGAACGAGCGGGGCCGAACCGTGCTGCGGTGGCACTCGCCAATAAAAATGTACGAACGGTCTGGGCGATGGTGACCCAGGGAACGGAATACCAACGTCGGCTGCAACGGGAGATGGCTGCCTAGAACGTCCTGCGAATTTAGAACCTGTATCAGATAAAGATATCTGCTCCGGTCAAACCTGCACTGCTTTGAGGCTTTAGAGCCCACTGACCCTTAGAGGAACCGGAGTACGCATACATAGCGGACCCGGAGATAGCGTCTCCAAACAAAGGCCGAATATACAAACGCGTCTGAATTCTGATCAACGGTAACTGTTTGCTAGACTGGAGGAGTCCATATACAAAGCAGCCGTTAGTGTCACTGATGGTTCGGTATCTTGATATACACAGCACCCATCAGTCGTCAGCTCGAATCATCAGCCACACAACTCCATGCTGTAGGGCGAAGAGCGAGGCATCCCTGAGCGCATTCACGCCTGCTTCCACTTGCCACATTTGGAAAAAAGCGCCACCGAAAGCGCCGAAGATTCCGAACCAAACGACGACTGCCAAGCCTGTCCCGGCGAGCGCATAGGTTTTTGCGTCGTTGAACTCCCCGCTGCTGCTGTTACGTCTCGCGAACAGATCGATCGCGCCTTTTCCAGCAAGGACTCCTGCGGCCAGTTCGAGCAGGATGATGATCCACAACATTACTTTGACCAAGACAGGCGACTTGACAGCGAAAGCAAAACTATTCGGGTAGGCCTCGTGGCCTTCCATCGCCGTCATGGTGCCAACAAACCATTCGGCCGGACCGAGATTTGCGATGTTCTGGATTGCGTAAAATAGGCAAAACAAGGACGCAAATGCGGCGAGCACAATCTTGATGTAACGATTCATACTGTATCCCCGTATTCTTGTTATCTGTTTTCGAATGAATAGGGTACCGGCAACGTCACCCAATGCACAAATGTCGCCCTAGCCGCGTTAGGCTGGTAGGCGCTGCGGCGGCAGCTATTGGCCGGTTCCAGCCGTCCACGTGATTCGAGGTAGAATGGCAGCTGCTGAAGCAAAGTGGACATTGATGAAGTGTGAAAAGAAATCACAAGACCTAAGCATCCAGTGCGTTGAACTATGTTCGTCGAGCCTGCTGCTTTAGAGTCATATTTGAGTTGATCATGCCTGTATGTCTGGGTCATTTATTGATTTTCTTGGTTGTGCTGCCGGCGTCAGCTGCCTCGCAAATACGTATGACAGTTGGAGGCCATTGGAATGTCTCGTCCGAGGGCACGATATGCATTCTAGAATACTACGTTTGGGATCATCCGCACGATGTCCACGACCACGCTGCAAATTTCATGATCCGTTTATTGCACTTCTCTGAATCCCCAAGAACCAAGACCCTAAATTTCAATGATGGTTTCGTACCAGTTTTGGAAGACTCACTCGTCGTTTTCGCCTGGCCGTCTTTAGAATCGACTCCGGTAAACAGTGTCTCCTTCGACGGCCAAAATAACCTCATGCGGCCTCTCAAAGTGCAACGCATCCCAAATACGACACGGGCATACTTTGCTTTTTCAACAGAAGACGCCTCCCGCTTCATCGAAGCTATGTCATCCGAGGACAGAGTGACTCTGAATTACGTCCATGAGGATGGGCATTCTGATGGTCGTGCGATAAGCAAAGACTTGTTTTCGATGAAATTAGCAATGTTCGAAGCTTGCAAGGCTGACATTGCGGAGTGAATGACTGCTATTGGCCGAAAGCTGCCCTTCAATTTTGCCAAATGTTCGCCGATTGAACGACTGCTTTTGGTGGAAGCAGACGTAGAAAGGCCCCGCCAAAGCGGGGCCGATAATTGGTCCTCGGTTCTGTTTTTGTTATCGCGCTGAGCCGAGGAAAGAAGCGCTATCGCTCTCTGGTCTAACCAATTCCAAACAAGCCAAAATCCGGTAGTGTGAGCGAAGCGGGTTCCGGCGATTCACCCCTAAGATCATGCAAAAATCAGTCCGGAATCGTAAAACGTTGAAAAACAAATGGATGATGAAACACGACCATCTATTTGGACTTCGTTTTGGAAAAATTACCGACGTTTTGACGCTCAGACGGGTGACCGGATACAGACATCGCTGGTTATCAATATCTTGATTGATTCCGATTTCGTCGCATCACTGCCCGACAGGGCGGGCGGATGTGCAAATCATCATTGTTCGCTTGTGGTCCCCATTGCAAACAGAAATTTTATGTTAAGTAAGGTGCACCATGGACGGGCGCTTTTTTGTATCACAGGCAATTCATGGCGGTGCTGAGCGCGTAAGAACGGTTTCAAAATATCAAGTGAATTTTTGCCTATACTGATATTATTTCGGCACCACGTGCGTGCCGTCGCAACGCGGTGTTCAATGTATGAAGCGAAATACAATTGTCCACGGCCAGAGAAGTCAAAACGCCAGCCGCGCGAAGGCTACTTGTAAAGTTCCGGACTTATAACGACCTAGAAAGGCGCACGCATGATTCATCCACGTCGCACGTCGCAGATACAGAGAATTACCATCCTCCCATTCGTTGCACTGTTGTTCGCGGCCTCGCCTGCGGCAACTGCTTCGGACCTCGTCATAACCGGTGTGGTTGACGGGCCACTGAGCGGCGGTGTGCCGAAGGCGGTCGAACTCTGCGTCCTTAACGACATCGCCGATTTGAGTGCCTACGGCGTAGGCTCGGCAAACAATGGTGGCGGCAGCGACGGCGAGGAGTTCACTTTTCCAGCCGGTCCGGTGAGCGCCGGCACGTTTCTGTACTTGGCATCTGAAGCGAGCGGTTTTTCCACCTTCTTCGGCTTTGCGCCGACCCACACGAGCGCTGCGGCTTCGATCAACGGCGACGACGCTATCGAGTTGTTCATGTTGGGCAGCGTGGTAGACGTCTTTGGCGACATCAACGTCGATGGCTCGGGCCAGCCCTGGGATTACCTGGACGCTTGGGCCTACCGGCAGGATGGCACTGGCCCCGACGGTTCCACATTTGTCCTCGGCAACTGGTCATTCAGCGGGATTAATGCCCTTGACGGCGAGACCAGCAACGGCAGCGCCGCAACGCCGTTTCCCATCGGGTCTTACTCGGCTTGCGAGCTGGCGGTACCGCCCCCTGACGTATTGCTCTCCGAGGTGGTCGTCACACCGACAGCCGGCGAGTTCATCGAGATCCATAACCCGACGGCTGGCGTGATCGATCTGTCCGACGTCTACCTGACCGACGCTACGTTTGCGGGCGGCGGCACCTATTATTACAACATCGTCACCGGGGTTAACGCCGGTGGTGGTGACTTCGGTGATTTCCACGCCCGCTTCCCCGCCGGCGCGACAATTGCGCCGGGCGAGTTTCAGACGGTGTCAATTGCCGGATCCGACGACTTCTTCGCGACCTACGGTTTTGATCCGGACTACGAATTGTACGAAGACACCGCGACCGCGGACGCAATTCCCGACATGCGCGAGGCGCTGCCCGGCTCGATCGGCGGCCAGGGTGGCCTGAGCAACAGCGGCGAGGTCGCAATACTCTATAGCTGGGACGGCGCCTCCGACCTGGTTGCCGACATCGACTACGCGGTTTGGGGCGACAAAGCTGAGGCGGTGGATAAGACCGGGGTGTTTGCCGATGGCCCGGACGGCGATGCCATCGTGTCTGACTATTTGGCCGATACCGCGATTGCCTTGCAGGATGTGATCTCTGGCGGCTCGCACGCCAGCGGCGATTCCTTCCAGCGCATTGATTTTGCCGAAGGCGGCGAGACGCAGGCTGGCGGCAACGGCATCACGGGAAGCGATGAGACCTCCGAGGACCTCTCGGTCACGTGGCAGCTTGCGGCTGCCACGCCGGGGGCCGCACCTGCGCCGCCGCCAGTGGTGGCGATCGTCATCAACGAGATCATGCAAAATCCCGCCGCCGTCTCGGACAACAACGGCGAGTGGTTCGAACTCGTTAACGCGACTCCCGACCCTGTGGACATTGATGGTTGGACGATCAAGGACAATGGCAGCAACCTTCATGTTGTTGCGAACGGTGGTCCACTGGTGATCCCGGCCGGAGGCTTCCTGGTTCTCGGCACTGACGCTAATGCGGCGGCAAACGGCGGCGTCGCAATTGACTACCAGTACTCGAACATTTTTCTCGGCAACGGCAGCGACGCGCTAATCCTCCTCGACACCGCATCCTCGGAAGTTGATCGCGTCGAGTGGGACAATGGCGCCACGTTCCCGGATCCGACAGGCGCATCGATGGCGCTCAAGGATCCCGCGCTCGACAACAACATCGGCGCCAACTGGTGTGAATCGGAGACCACGTTCGGTGACGGCGACCTGGGCACGCCCGGGGCACCCAACGACTGTCTCGCCGGGCTTGTGATCAACGAGGTGGATGCCGATCAGACGTCGACGGATGACGCCGAGTTCATCGAGATCTACGACGGTGGCGTGGGCAGTACCGACCTCAGCGGCCTGGTCGTCGTGCTCTACAACGGTTCGGACGACGCGTCCTACACGCCGGCAATCGACCTCGACGGCTTCGCCACTGACAGCGACGGTTTCTTCGTTATCTGCGGCGACGCCGCCAACGTGCCCAACTGCGACCTGGACGTATCACCGAACTCTAACCTGATCCAGAACGGCGCGGACGCAGTTGCCCTGCACGTTGGTAACGCTGCCGATTTCCCGAACGACACGCCGGTCACAACCGATGGACTGCTCGACGCCCTGGTGTATGACACCAATGACTCCGATGATGCCGGCCTGCTGGTGCTGCTAAACATTGCGCAGCCGCAGGTCAACGAAGACGACCAGGGCGACCAGGACCTGCATTCCAATCAGCGCTGCCCAAACGGCTACGGCGGCCAGCGCAATACCGACGCTTATTTTCAAGACACGCCAACAGCCGGTTCGCTTAATAACTGCCCGCCGCTCGGGATCGCTTCGATACAGGGCGCGGGGCCAGCCAGCCCGTTTGCCGGCTTCATCGTTCGCATAGAGGGTGGAGTGGTAACGGCGCTGGCGCCCGATGGCTTCTTTATGCAGATGCCGGATGGCGACCCGGACACCTCGGACGGCATTTTCGTATTCACCGGCGGACCCCCGGGGGTTGCCGTCGGCGACCTGGTGGACGTTGTCGGCGAAGTGAACGAGTTCTTCGGCTTCACCGAGATCGGCGGCTCGCCTTCTGTGAGCGTCGTGGGCAGCGGCGCCGTGCCGCGGCCGGTTGCCTTCAGTGCTTCCGTGCCTTCGCCGGACCCGACAACGCCGAGTTGCTCGCTCGAATTCGAGTGTTACGAAGGCATGCTGGTGACGATCACCGACGGCACGGTGACAGGGCCGAACCAGAGATTCGGCACCGATCCGATCGCCGAAGTGCACATCACTGCCGCACCGGCACGCACGTTCCGCGAGCCGGGCATCGAATTCCCCGGCGTGATGATGCCGCCGATTCCAACCTGGGACGGCAATCCGGAAGTGTTTGAGCTCGATCCTGACAAGCTGGGTCTGCCAAACCAGATCATCCCGGCGGGCTCGTCGTTCAGTGCCACCGGCGTATTGGGATTCGAGTTTGGCGGCTACGAACTATGGCCAACCATGCTCAGCGTGGTTCCGGCGCCGTTGCCCGTACCGGTACGGGCTCGCGAGCCGGGTGAGTTTACCGTCGGTACGCTCAACCTATTCCGCCTCTTTGACGACGTCGACGATCCTGCGGATGGCGATCGCGACGACTTCGTTGTTCCGACGGCCGAGTACGCACGTAGGCTGGACAAGTTCTGCGGTTACATCAGTGAGGTTCTCGACTCGCCAGACATCCTGGCGGTGCAGGAAGTGGAGAGCCTCAAAGTGCTGCAAGACCTGGCCGACCACATGGCCAGCGATTCGGCTTGTGGTGCCTTCGTTGCGTACACGCCGTACCTCATCGAGGGCAACGATGTCGGCACCATCGACGTTGGCTTCCTGGTGCGCGACAACATCACGGTCGATGCAATTACACAGCTCGGCAAGGACGAGACTTTCGTCAATCCGATTACCCTGGAGAACGACATCCTGCATGACCGGCCGCCCTTGCTGATCGAGGGTAGGTGTGAGCTTGATTTTGGCACCTTCCCGATTGCCGTAATGGCGGTGCATAACCGGTCGCTGGGCGGCATCGACGGTGACGAGGGACTGCGCGTGCGCGTGAAACGGTTGTTGCAGGCGGAATCGATTGCGACGAAGGTGCAAGACCTGCAGGTTGCCGATGCCAACGTGCGGCTGGTTGTAACCGGTGACTTTAACGCCTTCGAGTTCACCGATGGGTACGCGGATGCGCTGGGCGTGATCGCAGGTGACTTCGATCCGTTGACCAGCCTGGTCTGCTCCGAGGCCATCTGTCTCGGCGACCTGGTGGAACCCAATTTGGACAACCAGGTCCTGTGGCTGCCCGACGCTGAGCGTTACTCCTTTATATTCGAGGGCAACGCCCAGGCTCTCGACCATGCGCTGACTTCAAAGGAGCTGGCCGGCGAAATCAGTGGCGTCGAATATGGTCGCGGCAACGCGGATGCCGCCGTTGACCTGATCAACGACGATGGCAGTATGCTGCGGTCTTCAGATCACGACGGCCTGGTTATCTATGTACTCAAGGACGAAGACGCCGACGGCGTGCCGAACGACGCCGATCTCTGTCCGGCCACCGTGCTGCCCGAAAATGTGCCAACAGAGATACTGGGGACCAATCGATTCGCCGATACGGACGGGGATGGGCGGTTTAACACCACGCCTCCCAACGGCAACGGCCCGGGTTCGAGTTTCACACTAGGGGATACGGCGGGTTGCTCGTGCGAGCAAATCATCGAGTCTCAGGGACTGGGCAATGGGCACACGAAGTTCGGCTGCAGCATAGGTGCCATGAGGAACTGGACGTCGCTGCTGAACCCATAGTAGGGAATAGGCGTCATTGCGGCGGGTTGAAGGCTGGTGTCCGGTTCTTTGCCGTGATTAGAAGGATGACGGCCAGCATCGTATCATGCCCCTAACTAACCCAGACGACATAGACCTCGCGGCGACAGGAAAAAGAGATGAACTCTAGCCTTGCACTCATGCTTATCTGCGCAGCGGGAGCAACGCAGGCAATTGCGCAAACCAGTGACAAGGAGGCCAGGACTGACCGGTCGCCGACCTATGATGAGCAACAGGTCAGGGCCCTGGAGGTAGAGAGACAGCGCTTGGGGAATGAACGAATTCAGCGGGACATGGAACTGAGGGCACGCGAAGAGGAACGGCGTCTCGAGGAAGCGCAAAAAGAGGCCGTGCGTGCACAGGATGACATCGGCGAACGTAAAGCGGCCAGTGCTTCCAAATCAGAACCAGGAGTGCCCGGCAAAAGTAACAAATCCGATATTTCGCAGACCTTGGAGCAACTGCGGACATTGGGCGAGCTAAAAGATAGCGGTTACATTACTGATAAGGAATTCGAGAAACTCAAACAGGAGATCTTGAACAACCGAACCTGACGCAGCGTTGTTCGCCATGAACCTGGCTCCGGGCCGAACTCGAGAACTCAACTTGCGCAACGGTAAAAAGGTAGCGCGTCGCTCATGGCCGCCGGGCTAATATCGCGGTAATCTTGGCGAACACGAAGCTTCCGGACAAAGGGGTATCATAATGAAGAAGCCTGGCGCCGTATTTCTCTCGATATCTTACCTGCTGTCACCACTTTCATACGCGGGCGTCGCAATGGATCTGGTTACGACCGATGCGTTGGGTCAGGAAACCGGACGCGCAAAGATATTCGCCCAGGCGGGTAATATCCGCATGGACGACCGCGCGAGTGGTTCGCGCAATTCGATGATCTTTCTCGGCACCGAGTTTTTGGTAGTCGATCACAAGGACAAAAGTTATTTCGTCATGGACGAGGCAATGCTTACCGAAGTGTCGTCGCAAATAAGTGAGGCGATGAAGCAAATGGAGGAGCAGCTTGCCGGCCTGCCGCCTGAACAGCGCGCAATGGCGGAGCGAATGATGAAAGGGCAAATGAGCGGGATGATGGGGCAAGAAAAAGCGCCTGAGCCGGCACCCAGAGTCGAAGCGCTTGGCACTGGGCAGTGGCAATCATTCACGTGCAAGAACTATGCGGTCTATGAGGGAACCGAAAAAACGCAGGAGGTTTGCGCTGCGGCCATGAAGGACATCGACGGGGCAGATGAAATGATAGCGGCGTTTCGCGGTATGGCCGAGTTCATGACGAAGATGACCGAAATGATGCCGATGCAGTCCGGTGACGGGTTAAATCCTGGAGAGCTCATGGAACAGATTAACGGCTTTCCAGTGCATACGATCGATTTCGAAAGAGGGGCCGCTGTCGGCGAAACCTCTGTTGAATCGGTCATAGAGCAAGATCTGGAGCCAGGCGTGTTTGCCGCGCCGGAGGGTTACAAACGGCAGGACCCGATGCGCCGTCGATAACGGCGGCTGGCCCGGCAGTCTCGCCGGGCTTGGCGGCGTTGCGTAACTGCCGGCGACTACCGTATAATCCCGCCCCGACGCGGTGGTGTGCTGTTTGACACGCCGCTACCAGAATCTTGGTAGAGAAGGCCCCGCGTAGGGGTTTTTTGTTGTCTGAGGGCAGCAGGACTGCGAAGAAGAAGAATGGGCCATTGGCCCATTTTTTGTTTTGAAACAGATGGTTAGGTGTTCCGATGACAGCGGATGAGCTGCGAAAATTGCTGGAGCCGAGCATCGAACGACTGGGTTACGAGTTGTCAGACCTGGAGGCGAGGCTGGGCGGTAAGAGCGGTGTTGTGCGGGTGTTTATTGATCGACCCGACGGCATCAGTCTCGATGACTGCGAGAAGGTCAGTCTGGCGGTCAGCGCGCTCCTCGACGTCGAGGATCCGCTGCCCGGGCACTACAATCTCGAGGTTTCGTCGCCAGGACTGGACAGAAAGTTGACAAAGGTTGAGCATTTTCAACGGTTTACAGGAGAAACGGTGAAGGTGCAGACACGCTTCCCAATTGCGGGGCGCAAGCGATTTCGGGGCACGCTGGTGTCTTCGAATGACGAGAACATAGTGGTCGACGTGGACGGTGAGCCGCATTCGTTGCCGATGGCAACGATCGATACCGCGCGACTGGTCCCCGCGGGGCAGTAGCGGCGCGGGATTTTTTGGAGTTTTTGGTAATGAGCAAAGAAATTTTGATGGTTGTGGACGCCGTATCGAATGAAAAGGGCGTCGAGAAGGACATTATCTTCGAGGCCATCGAAGCCGCACTGGCGTCTGCCACGCGCAGAAAACACGGCGAGGACATCGAGGTTCGCGTCGCGATTGATCGCGAGACAGGTGACTACGAGACGTTCCGTCGCTGGCTCGTGTTCGAGGACGAATCAACAGAACTCGAAGTTCCCGATCGTGAGCTGCGCATGATCGACGCTGTCGACATCGATGAAAATGCGGAGCCCGGCGGCTACGTGGAGGTGCCGATGGAGTCTGTCGAGTTCGGCCGTATCGCGGCGCAGACGGCCAAGCAGGTCATCGTGCAAAAGGTTCGCGAGGCTGAGCGTGAGCAGGTCGTCGAGGAGTATCAGGGGCGCGAAGGCGAGTTGCTATCCGGCTTGGTCAAGCGTGTCGATCGTAATGGCGTCTATATCGATCTTGGCGGCAATGCTGAAGGCTTTGTTGCGCGCGACCAAATGGTCCCGCGTGAGCCGGTTCGCCCCCAGGACCGCATCAAGGCGCTGTTGACCGAGGTTCGTTCCGAAGTGCGCGGCCCGCAGCTGTTCATGACGCGGACATCGCCGCAGTTTTTGGTCGAGCTCTTCAAAATCGAGGTGCCGGAAGTAGGCCAGGGCCTGATCGACATTCTCGGCGCCGCCCGTGACCCGGGTCTTCGCGCAAAGATCGCCGTTCGAAGTAATGACAAGCGCATTGACGCCGTCGGTGCATGTGTCGGCATGCGTGGCTCACGTGTCCAGGCGGTATCGAACGAGCTGGCCGGTGAGCGCGTCGACATCATCCTGTATGACGACAATCCGGCACAATTTGTCGTTAACGCCATGTCACCGGCCGAGGTGGTTTCCATCGTCGTTGATGAAGATGCTCACAGCATGGATATCGCGGTCGATGAGGACAAACTTTCGCAGGCAATCGGGCGCGGCGGTCAGAATATTCGGCTCGCGAGTGAGCTGACCGGTTGGGAGCTCAACGTGATGACGGCAGCCGATGCTGACGAGAAGAGCGAATCCGAAATGAAGGAGCTGATCTCGCTGTTTTCAAAGCAGCTTGATGTCGACGAAGAGGTTGCATTGATTCTGGTTCAGGAAGGTTTTTCCACAGTAGAAGAGGTTGCTTACGTACCCGCCGCGGAGCTTGTTGAGATCGAAGAGTTCGACGAGGACATCGTCGACGAGCTGCGCAGCCGGGCGCGTGACGTATTGTTGACGCAGGCAATCGTACAAGAGGAAAAAATTGACGAAACCGAGCCTGCGGAGGATCTTCTGAACCTTGAGGGCATGGACAAAGGATTGGCATTTTTGTTGGCGAGCAAGGGTGTGGTGACGCGCGAGGATCTGGCGGAACTGGCAACCGATGATCTGCTCGAAATTAACGAGATGGATCAGGAGCAGGCAGCAGCGCTGATCATGAAGGCGCGGGCACACTGGTTTGAAGCAGAGCAGCAGGCCTGAACGCCAGGTTACGCGGAGTTTGAAGAATGGCTGATGTAACAGTTGAACAATTTGCTGAGGTACTGAAAGTGCCGGTCGACAAGCTGCTGTCGCAGCTGGACGAGGCCGGTATCAAGGTCAGTGGCTCCGACGACAGGATTAGCGACGACGCGAAGCTCGAATTGCTTACTCATCTGCGCCGTAGCCACGGGCAGGAAGAGTCCGCAGCTGGCGATGCCGCGCCGCGGCGCATCACGCTAAAAAGGAAGTCGCAGTCGGAGCTAAGGCTCTCGGGTGCTCAAGGGCGTTCGCGCACCGTCAATGTCGAAGTCCGCAAGAAGCGCACTTACATCAAGCGCGATGTCCTCGAAAAGCAGGCGCAGCTTGAACAGGAAGAGCTCGATCGCAAACGCAAGGAAGAGGAAGATCGGCTCGAGGCGGAAAGGCTCGAACAGGAGCGTCTGAATGTTGAAAAAGAGCAGGCGGCCAAGCAGGAAGTAGCCGAGCGCGAGAAAGCCGAACAGGCGCGCGTCGACGCTGAAGAAGAGGTTCGTAAGGCAGCCGAACAGGCGGCGGCACTGGCAGCTGAGGAAAAAGCACGCCTTGAGAAAGCGGAACAGGATGCCCGCGCTCGCCGAACAAAAGACAAAACCAAGACCAAGCCAAAGGCAGGGGAAACGCGTTACGGCCGCAAGGAATTGCATGTGGCCGGCGATAAGAGCGGGCGTCGCAAGCGCAAAACGCCTGTGCGCCGACGGGCGGTGTCGCTGAGCGGCGATTCGCAGCATGGATTCGAAAAACCGACGGCTCCCGTCGTACACGAGGTCGAGATTCCCGAGAGCATTGCGGTGTCTGAACTGGCGCAACGCATGGCGATTAAGGGCAACGAAGTTGTCAAGGTGCTGTTCAACATGGGTGCGATGGTCACGATCAATCAGGTAATCGATCAGGACACGGCGACGCTGGTTGTTGAGGAACTCGGGCACGTCGCTATACCGACGACAGATGCGGACGTCGATGAACAGCTTCTCGCAACCGAAGAGCAGCTGACTGGCGAGAAAGTCAGCCGGTCGCCTGTGGTTACGATTATGGGCCACGTCGATCACGGCAAGACCTCATTACTCGACTACATTCGCCGCACCCATGTTGCGGATGCCGAAGCCGGCGGAATCACGCAACACATCGGGGCGTATTCCGTGGAGACCAAGAAAGGCAAAGTCACATTCCTCGACACGCCAGGACACGCGGCATTTACCGCAATGCGTGCACGTGGTGCTCAGGCGACTGACATCGTTGTTCTCGTTGTCGCAGCCGATGACGGTGTCATGCCGCAGACGATCGAAGCGATCCTGCATTCGAAGGCTGCGGGCGTGCCGATCGTGGTGGCTGTAAACAAGATTGATCGCGAAAACGCGGACCCGGAACGCGTCAGAAACGAACTGTCGCAGCACGAGGTTATCCCTGAGGAATGGGGGGGCGAGCAGCTGTTCGTCAACGTCTCGGCGCAGACCGGTGAGGGCGTTGACAAACTACTGGATGCTATCGTTCTGCAGGCTGAACTTATGGATCTGAAGGCCATTGCAGACGGTCCCGCTCAGGGCCTTGTCATCGAATCGAGTCTTGAAAAGGGACGTGGTGCGGTCGCTACGTTGCTGGTTCAGGCAGGTACTTTGAAACAAGGCGACATGATCATCGCGGGCGAAGAGTATGGCCGCGTTCGCAACATGTTTGATGAGACTGGCCAATCAATCGAAGTGGCAGGCCCGTCGAGCCCGGCGGTCGTGCTCGGCCTGTCCAAGACACCGAGCGCCGGTGACGATTTCCTCGTGGTCAAGAATGAGCGCAAGGCACGCGAGGTTGCCGAGTTCCGGCAAACCAAGACCCGCGATGCAAAGCTCGCACAGCAGCAGGCGTCAAAGCTGGAAGATATGTTCAGCCAGATGACCGATGGTGAAGAGTCCACGGTTGGCGTGATCATCAAGTCCGACGTTCATGGCAGCGCGGAAGCGCTGCGTGATGCTCTCATCAAGTTGTCGACCGATGAGGTTAAGGTCAATGTCCTGAGTTCCGGCGTCGGCGGCATTACGGAAACCGACGCCAACCTTGCGGCAGCGTCTAATGCCGTGATCATCGGCTTTAACGTTCGCGCCGACGCGGCAGCCCGTGCGTCGATCAAGGAATCCGGCGTCGACGTTCGCTACTACAGCATCATCTACGAAGCAATTGACGACGTGAAGGCGGCCTTGAGTGGGCTATTGACGCCGGAGATCCGCGAACAGATCGTTGGCCTGGCCGAGGTAAAAGAAGTGTTCTCGTCGCCGAAGCTCGGCGACATTGCCGGCTGTATCGTTACGGAAGGGTACGTCAAGCGCCACAATCCGATCCGCGTTTTGCGCGACAATGTTGTGATCTACGAAGGTGAGCTCGAATCGCTGCGCCGCTTCAAGGACGATGTCAATGAAGTCAAATCAGGCACCGAGTGCGGAATTGGTGTCAAGAACTATGACAACGTCAAGGTCGGCGATCATATCGAGTGCTATGAGCGCATTGAAGTCGCTCGGACGTTGGAATAATGCCTCGCGAGTTTTCGCGGAATCAACGCCTGGGCGCGCAGATACTGCGCACGCTGAGCGAGCTGCTGCGATTCGAGACGAAGGACCCGCGGCTTCTGGGTGTGTCGTTGACTTCGGTTGAGTTGTCGCGTGATCTCAGTGTGGCTCGGGTATATTTCAGCATATTGAATCCCGACGATCGTCCGGACGCCGCGCTCGAAGGGCTTGGCAAGGCTGCCGGATTCTTGCGTGCGAAACTCGGTCATGCCATCAAGGTTCGGCACGTGCCGGAACTCAGATTTATTCACGACGATAGTGCGGAACACAGCGCGAAGATCAGTGAATTAATCGACAATGCTCTGCACGCCGACGACCACGGATAATTGCCATGAGCCGCCGCGTCCACAGTCGATCCACGCAGATCGACGGATTATTGCTTCTGAATAAGCCGGCTGGCCTGACATCGAATCAGGCCCTGCAGAGAGTCAAGCGACTGATTAACGCCCGCAAGGCCGGCCACACCGGCAGCCTGGACCCTGCCGCAACCGGCATGCTGCCATTGTGTTTTGGGGAGGCGACAAAGGTATGTGCCTTCCTGCTCGACGCGGACAAGACGTATCGCGTGACAGCGAAGCTCGGCATCGCGACCGATACGGGCGATGCGGACGGCACAGCTGTCGATACAGCGGAGGTGCCCGAGCTTTCGGCTGAGCGATGGGCCGGGATACTGGAAGGGTTCCTTGGCGAATCGACGCAGGTGCCACCAATGTACTCGGCACTCAAAAAGGACGGCAAACGGCTCTATGAGCTTGCCCGCAAAGGCGAGACGGTACATCGCGAGCCGCGACCGATCCGGATTGACGAGATCTGTCTGCTGGAGATCGCAGGCGGCCGGCTGGTTTTTCGGGTGCATTGTTCCAAAGGCACCTATGTCCGCGTCCTGGTTGAAGATATCGCGAAAAAGGCGGGGACGGTGGCCCACACGGCGAGGCTGCACCGTGAAACGGTTGGCGCGTTCCAGGCCTCGGACATGCTCGATCTGACTGGGATCGAGGCTGCGGCCGCGTCAGGATCGGCGGCCGTGCTGGCACGGCTCCTGCCGCCCGACACCGCGTTGGAAAGCATGCCCGCCGTGCAATTGGATGCCGAGACCGCGGCGCGATTTTCAGCTGGCCAGGAGGTCGCAGCCCTGGCGCAGGAGTCGTCCGGGCTCGTCAGGGTTTACGGCGCGGGGGCCAAATTCACGGGCGTGGGTGAATTGTTGGGCGAAGGCAGGCTTGCGCCCAAACGGGTGTTCCGCACGACTGAAAAAAACGGCTAGATATTGGTTTTTGACTGTTAATAGGCCTGCACAGACGCTAGAATGCGCGCTGCAAAAAAGGGCTAAAAAGAGAAAGATCGAGGTAATTGGAAATGTCACTGTCAAGTGAGCAAAAAAACAGCATTGTTGCTGAATATTCCCGCGGTGACGCGGATACGGGTTCTCCCGAAGTACAGGTAGCCTTGCTGTCTGCACGCATATCAGAACTCACCGAGCATTTCGGTGAGCACAAGAAAGATCACCACAGCCGTCAGGGTCTGCTGAAGATGGTCAACAAGCGGCGCAAGCTGCTGGACTATCTCAAAGCGAAAGATCAGGACCGATATCGCGAGCTGATTACCCGGCTCGGCCTTCGTCGTTAACCGACGAGTCATACTGGCAAATGGCTAAATTCGTGCCGCTCCCGGGAAGGGATCGCAACGGTGTGCTATTGCCACATTCATCTTCAAGTAGAGAAATATTGTGAAATCAGTAATTAAATCGTTCCAATATGGGGAGCATCTGGTCACGCTGGAAACCGGCGCAATTGCTCGTCAGGCAGACGGCGCGGTGTTGGTCGACATGGCCGAAACTCAGGTACTCGTTACAGCCGTTGGCCGCAGGGCCGCGGATCCGGGCCGGGATTTCTTTCCACTGACGGTCAACTACCAGGAGAAGACCTATGCCGCTGGCAAGATTCCAGGCGGATTCTTCAAGCGCGAAGGTCGTCCGGGCGAGAAAGAGATTCTCGTATGCCGCTTGATCGATCGCCCAATTCGCCCGTTGTTTCCGAAGGGCTTCACGAATGAAGTCCAGGTGATCGCGACGGTTATGTCGTTAAACCCTGATGTTGATCCGGATATTCCGGCGCTGATCGGAGCATCCGCAGCGCTCGCCATTTCGGGCATGCCGTTTGCGGGGCCGGTCGGCGCGGCGAAAGTAGGCTACATCAATGGCCAGTATGTTTTGAACCCCGGTCGTGAGGCGCTTCAAGAGTCGGCATTGGATCTGATTGTTGCGGGCACCAAGGACGCCGTGCTCATGGTCGAGTCAGAAGCCGACGGTCTTGCGGAGGATGTCATGCTTGGTGCCGTTATGTATGGCCATGAGCAGATGCAGGTTGCCATCGATACCATTAACGAACTCGCGGCGGAAGTCGCCAAGCCCGCATGGGACTGGGAGGCACCGGCTGAAGATCAGGAGCTGGCTGCCGCCGTAGCCGGTCAGGCCGAGGCGGATTTGACGGCCGCTTATCAGATCACTGACAAGCAGGAGCGTCAGGGCGCTGTGGGTGATGCCAGGGAAGCTGCGATCGCAGCGCTGGCCGCTGGCGATGATGCCCGGTGGTCTGCTGAGGATGTCAAAGGTGCGTTGTACAAGCTTGAGAAGAAAATAGTTCGCGGACGCGTCATCAGCGGGCAGCCGCGGATCGATGGCCGTGATCAGAAGACAGTGCGGCCGATCGATGTAAAAGTGGGTGTGCTGCCGCGGGCGCATGGTTCCGCATTGTTCACACGAGGTGAGACACAGGCAATTGTGACAACCACGCTGGGAACAGGACGTGATGCGCAGATTATTGATGCAATTGAGGGCGAGCGGAAAGAGCCGTTCATGCTGCACTACAACTTCCCGCCGTTCTGTGTCGGTGAGACAGGCTTCGTTGGTTCCCCAAAACGACGCGAAATAGGCCACGGCAAGCTGGCCAAGCGCGGCATTCAGGCCGTGATGCCTGATTTCGATGACTTCGGCTACGTAATTCGCGTTGTCTCCGAGATTACTGAATCGAACGGATCCAGTTCCATGGCCTCTGTCTGTGGCACGAGCCTTGCGCTGATGGATGCCGGCGTGCCGATCAAGGCCCCGGTTGCCGGCGTAGCGATGGGCCTGGTCAAGGAAGGCGACGAGTTTGCTGTTCTGACTGACATCCTGGGCGACGAAGACCACCTGGGCGACATGGACTTCAAGGTTGCGGGCACAAACGACGGCGTGACGGCTCTGCAAATGGATATCAAGATCCAGGGCATAACGCGGGAGATCATGGATAAAGCGCTGGCTCAGGCTCGTGATGCGCGTTTGCACATCCTGGGCGAAATGAACAAGGTCATCAGTTCGTCGCGGGAAGAAATGTCCGAATGGGCGCCGTCAATTATCACCTTCAAGATCGACCCCGAGAAAATTCGCGACGTCATCGGCAAGGGCGGATCCGTGATACGTGCGATGACCGAGGAGACCGGGGCGACCATCGATATTGATCAGGATGGCACCGTGCGGATCGCTTCTGTGGACGGGTCGTCAGGCAAGGAAGCGCTCCGTCGAATCGAATTGATTACGGCCGATGTCGAGGTGGGACGAGTCTACGAGGGCAAGGTCGCAAGGCTCATGGACTTCGGTGCATTTGTCACGATTTTGCCAGGTAAAGACGGTCTCGTGCACATTTCGCAAATATCCAACGAGCGAGTTGAGAAAGTGAGTGACAAGCTGTCCGAAGGCGATGTCGTCAAGGTGAAGGTCCTCGAAGTCGATCGCCAGGGGCGCGTGAGGCTCTCGATGAAGGAAGTCGAGGCCGCCTAGCTAGAGCTGTTCCTCGAGAAAACCCAGCATTCGCCGTGGCAGGTAGTACCGTGGCCGCCACGGCGTGCCTCCCTCGATAAAGCCGACATGGCCCCCGGCATCTGCAATTTCCAGTAACACATTGTCAGAGAGCTGGTCGCGATGCGGGATGACGCCAGGGGTCATGAACGGGTCATCCAGCGAATTGACAATTAACGTCGGTCTGGCGATGTGCCTCAGAAATCTCGCCGAACTGCACTTATCGTAGTAGTCGGCCATGTTCATGAAGCCGTGCAGCGGTGCCGTGACCGCATCGTCGAACTCGGCAAATGTCTCGGCCTTCATGGCCCGTTCCCAGTCGAACGCTGCCGTGTGTCTATCGAATTTGCGACGCACGGATTTCTTCATGTTATTTAACAAGTGTCTTTGATAAACCTTTGAAAAACCCTTATTTAATGCTTCCGCGCATTTATACAAATCGAGCGGGACGCAAACCGCTCCCGCAGCATCAAGCCGCGAGTTCCTGCCGGATTCGCCGAGGTATTTGAGCAAAATATTGCCCCCTAACGAATAGCCGACGGCGAGCTTTGGACCAACGTGGCCTTGATCTTGCAACCGCTGCAAGAAGTAGCGGATATCGCTGGTTTCGCCAGCGTGGTAGCGTCGTGGCAGCAGGTTTCTGTAGTCCCCGCAGTCTCGAAAATGCAACACACATGGGCGCCAGTGACGATCGAAGGCAGCCTGCATGAGCATCCGGGCATAGGAGGATTCTGCCGACCCCTCCAGCCCATGCAGAATCACCAGCAGCGGCGCCGACTGCGGCAATTGGTCGGCTTCGTCTAGCCAGTCGACTGCGGTGGCATCGCCATCTGGCAAACGCAGAACTTCCCGGCGCAGCGTCGGTCGCTGCCTCCAGGCCCAGGGCAACGACGGGAACATCGTCTGCAGGTGGCGGTGTTTGAGCCAGCGTGCAGGCGTGAAGTCGCTGCGGATGATCCGTTTGTCTGTCGTGTCGGTCGTCATTTTTAGGCAAAAAAAATGGCCCCCCGCTTGCGCAGGGGGCCCGCCGTGGAGTGTGAACCCCTTCAGGCATTGCAACGGGGGGCGGGGGAGCGTATCCCCATTGCAGGGTCCAAGCTAGGGCATCTAAGGCCCTGATGTCAAGGTATTTTTCGTCACATCAGGGAATGGGCTGACGACACCGTTGTCGAGCGGGTTTTGTGTTTGCGCCATGAATTCCCCGAGGCTTTTCTCGAGATGTTTGGCGATAGAATCCGGCAAAACGTTGCCGTAACAGCAGATGACCCGCGCAAGAAATTCTTCGCTCAGGACCGCCGCACCGTTTTGCTCCTGGTCGCTGATAACCTGCAGCAAAATCAGTCGCGTAATGTTACGGCCATCCTTTTTGTCGACAACGATGAATTCCGTCTTGTCGAGTACCAGGCGCTTGATATCAGCAAGCGTGATGTAGCGGCTTTCTTCGGTGTCATATAAACGTCTGTTCGGGTACTTCTTGATTACTCGAGCTGTACTCATTTGAATCTCTTGTAGCAGGCGTTAGTTGGAATTCCGGCGGCTGCGGGCGACCGAATGGCGCCTACGATAGCCCATTTTCGTTCTCAGCCAAAGCATGAAGTCCGGCAGCAATCTCGGTCACACCTTCGAGGACGTCGATATTCCAATTAACGCGGGCCCACGCCCAGATTTCAGTCAGTGAACCGGTGTGCAAGTCTCGGGGCGGCCCCTGGCCGAGTAATTCGAGTGCCGCGACCAACGTCGTCGACTTGCGCTCAAACGAAACTCCTGTCGCGCCGTGGCTCTTGCTGAGTTTCTGACCTTGATCATTGACGACAACCGGCATGTGGCAGTAAACGGGCGCCGGGTAGCCCAGCAACCGCTGCAGCCATAGCTGCCGTGGCGTGGAGTCCATTAGGTCGATGCCGCGGACCACTTCGGTAATCCCCTGCAGGTAATCGTCGACGACCACGGCTAGCTGATAGGCGATGAGGTTGTCACGCCGCAGCACGACGAAGTCGCCTGATTCGGACTCGAGGCGCTGGGATTGTTCGCCTTGCAGGCGGTCCTCGAAAACAATTGGCTCGTCGTCCGTAAGCACTCGATGTGCTGCCTCGGCCGTGTTGCTGCCGTCGCGACAGGTGCCCGGATAAATAATGCCGAGCGAGCCGCGCGGCGCCGCCGCCAGGTCTCTGCGAGAACATCCACAGCGATACAGCTTGCCGGCCGCGGCTAACGATTGAACAGCGGCATCGTGGTCACTGCGGCTGTCGCTCTGATAGGTAACCGGGCCATCCCACTCGAAGCCGAAAGCGTCGAGCGCAGTCAGAATTGCGTCTGTCGCGCCGGGCTGTTCGCGCGGCGGATCAATATCCTCAACGCGAAGCAACCACTGTCCGCCGTGCTTGCGCGCCTCCAGAAAGCTCGCGACGGCCGCTAACAGGGAGCCGAAGTGCAGGGGGCCGGTTGGCGACGGCGCAAACCGACCAATGTAAGGATTGGGAAGCGACGCTTTACCGGTAACGATCGTCCCGATCTCGGAACTGGCGTTCCGCGAGTTCACGTCGCTCCTGGGCTTCCAGGCATAGCGTCGCGACCGGACGCGCCTCAAGACGCTTCAAGCCGATTTCCTCGCCTGTCTCGTCACAGTAGCCATAGCTGCCATCATCGATCCGAGCAAGCGCCTCGTCGATCTTTCGAAGCAGCTTGCGCTCACGGTCTCGCGTGCGCAGTTCGAGCCCGAATTCGGATTCCTGTGTTGCGCGGTCGTTCGGATCCGGGAAGTTCGCCGCCTCGTCTTGCATGTGATGCACGGTGCGATCGACTTCGAACATAAGCTCACGCTTCCAGGAAGATAGGATTTCTTGGAAATGCTCAAGCTGCGCAGCACTCATATATGATTCGCCGCGCCTCGGTTTGTAGGGTTTGATGCCGTGGATTGGCCCCGAAAGCATGTCGCCCCGCGAACGGGCACGGCGCACGGGCGCCTTGCGAGCGACTTTCTTTCTCGCAACGGGCCGTTTTTTGCTCGCAGGCTTCTTCTTTGGCGCAGACTTTTTCGTACTTGCCTTCCTGGTCGGCTTCTTCTTGCTCACCTTTTTCTTGGAGGCTTTCTTCCTCGCTGGCTTCTTCTTAGCCACTTTTTTCCTGCTGACCTTCTTTTTGGCTGCTTTCCTCTTCGTGGCCTTTTTCTTTGCGACCTTTCTCTTGGCTACTTTCTTCTTGCTGGCTTTCTTTCTACTGACTCTTTTCGCCACAGCCTTCTTTCGAGACGCTGGTGCTTTCTTCCGCTTCTTGCTTGCGGCCATTCTTGCAGCCATTGGGAACTCCTGCCGGATCGAGAAAAGGGCGGGATTATACATGGCTTAGGGCGGCATGGAAGCCTATTTTTTTCGGCAAATATTCTCGTTCGAGCAGAGTGCCGAAAGCAAGGCAGAGCGCGGTCTGCGGGGCAATTGTCTTTTTCCCGCGACAATCGTTTTATTGCCTGAATTCCATTACACTAGCCCGATTTGACGGGCTAATGGCGTCATACAGCACATGCGATTAAGCAAAATCAAGCTCGCCGGCTTCAAATCCTTCGTCGACCCCACAACTATTACATTCCCCAGCAGCCTTGTCGGCGTTGTCGGGCCGAACGGTTGTGGTAAGTCGAACGTGATCGATGCTGTGCGGTGGGTGATGGGTGAGAGCTCAGCAAGCCGGCTACGCGGCGATTCGATTACAGACGTGATCTTCAACGGATCGAGTTCACGTAAGCCGGTTGGGGCCGCGACAGTCGAGCTACTGTTCGATAACGCCGAGACAACGCTCGAAGGGCAGTACGCGAAGTATGCGGAAATTGCGATCCGCCGTGAAGTTTCTCGAGACGGCATCTCAGCGTATTTCCTGAATGGCACAAAGTGCCGCCGCAAAGACATTACAGGCGTCTTTCTTGGCACGGGCCTGGGGCCGCGCAGCTATTCGATCATTGAGCAAGGCATGATCTCGCGACTAATTGAGGCCAAGCCCGAAGAAATGCGGGTGTTTCTCGAAGAGGCCGCCGGAATCTCCAAGTACAAAGAGCGGCGCCGCGAAACGTCGAACAGGATCAAGCACACCAGAGAGAATCTCGATCGCCTGCTGGACGTGCTCGAGGAAGTCGAGAAGCAGATCAAGCATCTTGATAGGCAGGCAAGAACGGCCGAGCGATATGGGAAGTACAAGGATCAGGAGCGTCGTACGGCGGCCGAATTGCTGGCACTGCGGACCAAATATCTTGATGATCGTGCCGCAGCTGCCGATCGGCATCTGGCCGAGCGCAAGACGCGGCTTGAAGCGGCGATTGCCGAGCAGAGAAAACTCGAGGCAAAAATCGAAGCGTCGAGAGCGCATCAAAGTGAACGCAATGACGCATTCAACGAGGTGCAGGGGCGCTTTTACAAGATAGGATCCGAAATTGCCCGACTTGAACAGTCAATCGAGCATGCACACGAATTGGATGAACGGCAAACGCAGGACCTCGAGCAGGCGGTGCATGGGGGCCGCGAGATCCGCGAGCATATCGACAAAGATCAGAGCGAGATCGCACAACTCGAACTTACATTGAGTGAGCTGGTTCCAGGCTTGGAACAAGCGCGTAAAAGCGAAAAGGCATCTGCAGAATCGTTGCAGCGTGCGGAAGAGGCGCTGGTCGACTGGCAGCGGCAGTGGGACGACTACACAAGAAAGTTTAGTGAGGCGCAGCAGCTTCGTAGTGTCGAGCAAACTCGCTCCGAACAAATCGAGTCTCGAATTCAGAGTTTCTCCGAGCGTCGCCAAAAGCTTGACGAGGCAAAGTCTGGCGCCAGCGCTGACGAATTGAAATCGAGTTTTGATGAGCTGACGTCTCAGGAACAGCGCAAGCGACAAGCGCGCGACGAGTTTGACCGACATCTCACCGACATTACTGACAAAATTCGCAAGCTACGTGAGCAGGATACGAAGCTGACGCGGCTCGTTGACGAGCGGCGCAACGCGCTGCAGATCGGGCAGGGCAAGTACGCCTCACTCGAAGCTCTGCAGAAAGCCGCATTGGGCGAGGGTGACGAAGGTGTCAATGAGTGGTTGGAGAGTGCCGGCCTGGATAACAACCGCAAAGTTGCGCAGGCTCTCGATGTCGCTGCTGGTTGGGAAAAGGCCGTTGAAACTGTCCTTGGCGATTACTTGCAAGCAATCTGCGTCAACGACATCACGCCGGTAACCGAGAGCATCGCAAAGCTCCGTAGCGGCAACGTCACGATTCTCCAGGAGCACATTGGTAACCCCGACTTGTTCGACGTATCGGATACGCTGGCGGCGCAAGTCACAGGCGCGCCGGAATCCGTACACAGGCTTCTGGCACAGGTGCGAGTCACAGACTCGCTGAACAAGGCCTTGGCGATTCGCGAGTCTATCGGCGAGGACGAGTCGGTTATTACGCAAGAAGGCATATGGCTGGGCAAGCAGTGGCTGCGCGTGACGCGTGATAAAGACGCCAAAGCCGGGGTTTTGTCGCGTGAGCATGACTTGCGCCGTCTCAAAACTGACAACCGCGAGCTGCAGGCGCGCTTCGATAGCGCGCGCCAGCTCCTTCAGGACGGCCGAGTACGCCTCAATCAGCTTGAGGAACGTCGGGAGACGGTACAGAAAGACGCTGCCTCTTTGCTCAATGAGTACTCGGAAGTAAAAGCGGCGCTCGATGCCGCCAAATACCGTATGGATCAGGCAAATGCTCGTCAGGCCGCGATCGCCGAGGAAACCAGCGAGGTCGACAATTACCAGATCTCTGCTGAAGAACAACTGCGGGAGTCGCAACGACGTGCAACCGAGGCGATGGAGACACTTAAAGAACTGGACGCGCAGCGCGAGATTCTCGAAACGCGGCGTGAGGAATTGCATAGCGAATTACAGCGAGTGCGGGACCAGGCGGATGAAGACCGGCAAATAGTACAGAACATCACTATTCAGTTTGAGAGCCGGCGGACTAGCAAAGAGTCTGCCGCGCAGAATCTTGATCGCATGCGCTCGCAGCTGGATCAGTTCCAGAGTAGAGAGGTTGAAATTCGTGGGCAGCTCGAGCAACGTCAGGCACCTTTGGCCGAAACGAAAAAGTCGCTTGAGGAACAGCTTCGGACTCGCGTCGAGGTTGAGGAACAGCTCGGCGCTGCAAGACGTCTCGTAGAGGAGATTGAGGCGGAGTTGCGCGAATTAGACCAGACGCGCATGCGCATTGACCAGTCAGTGGACGAAGCGCGTAGTGAGGTCAACGAAGCTGAAATGGGACTTCGCGAAGTGCGTGTACGCCGGGAAGGATTTGCGGAGCAACTTGCCCAAACGGATTTTGATTACGACACCCTGATCGACGAGATGGACGAGGCGGCGGCGATCGATGAATGGGGGGAAAGGCTCGAGAAGATTCGCCGTCGCATAGAGAGACTGGGGCCAATAAATCTTGCCGCCATTGATGAGTTCAAAGAGCAATCCGAGAGGAAGGAATACCTTGATGCGCAACTGGAAGATCTGAACAGTGCTCTGGAAACACTAGAAGGCGCGATACGCAAGATCGATCGCGAGACACGATCGCGATTCCGCGAGACTTATACGAACGTCAACGCCGGATTCCAGAAGCTGTTTCCCAAGCTCTTTGGCGGCGGGCACGCTTACCTGGAGCTTACGGGCGACGACCTCTTGTCTGCGGGTGTTACGGTGATGGCGCGTCCACCCGGTAAGCGCAACAGCACTATTCATCTCCTCTCGGGCGGCGAAAAGGCACTGACGGCAGTAGCACTGGTCTTCGCGATATTCGAACTGAATCCCGCACCGTTTTGTCTCTTGGATGAGGTCGACG
>Ga0224512_10001250_pt1 | contig 24949 bp, 5 predicted proteins | sample SF_May12_sed_USG_4_FD_169103 | JGI IMG/M metagenome (GOLD analysis project Ga0224512, IMG submission 169103) | Sediment microbial communities from San Francisco Bay, California, United States - SF_May12_sed_USGS_13 | ecosystem: Environmental > Aquatic > Marine > Sediment | place: USA: California... | reverse complement strand
GCAGTTCGGCATCGACGCGACAGGATTCTTTATCAACTGGATGGCTTATGAGCCTGAGGTCGTGATTACTAACATCCGGGCGGGTGGAGACATCGAAGCTTCGGGTGCATTTGGTTTCCTAGGAGTTACGCTTTCCAATCCAGTACTGAGCGTGGATCCGGATGTCGAGGTGCGGTTGGATCTGATCAATGATCCGGCCGGTGACGGGACAATCCGGCCGCATGATTTGTCGGCCTTCCTATTCGGCGATCTGATTACGGTTGAACTGGCAGGGAATTCACCGGCCAGCCCGGCCGACATGGTATTTTCGGCCGACTTCAGTGCGTCGGCCGTGCTGCCCGGCGGTGGCTCGGCGATCGACCTGCTGGACGCGCAGGTCACGCTGACCTGGGACAATATCGAAGATCTGGCCGGCGTCAGCATTGGTTACGGCATCGGTGCGGCGGAGGAACTCCAGAAATTCCTGACCACCGATTTCGATGACGCGGTGCAGTTCCTGGAGGATATCAAGACGAACCTGGATACCTTGGCTACGGAAAGCCAGTTCGGAATCGATCTTGCGCTGGTCCAGAACGCGGTCGATGAGCTGCTTGGTTTCGCGACCGTATTGCAGGACGAAATTATCAACCCGCTCACGGACGGCCTGAGCGGCACGATAACGCTTCCAACCTTGCAGGAACTGGCTCTTGAGCTGGCCGGCATACTTGGTATCGACCCTGCGGCGCTGGGACTGAACTACGATTCGACCAGCGGCGAACTTACCTACGACCTGACCTTCTCGCACAACTTTGGAACGTTCTCCGAAGCACTCGATTTTGGGTTCGATTTCGAACCGATTGCGGAAGTGGAATTTGACGCGGACATCGACGTTATGGCCGACGTCACTCTCGGTCTCACCCTGGGCATCGACATCGGGGATCTGTTCACGGGTGCTTCGCTCCTTGATGCGGTTTTCATTCGCAATGCGTCGGTCAGTGGCAATATGCAGGCCGAGGCGACGGGCATCGATGCGAATGCGCGCCTCGGTTTCATCGGGATCAATGTCGTTGACGGCGATGTCTGGACTGGCACCGACGGAGGCGCGGCACCTGTTACGATAACGGTGAATTTGCGCGACCCCGACGGCACCCAGGTTGGCGAGGGTGACGACGATGGCCGCATCACGCTGCAGGAACTGCTCAGCAACCTGGGATCGCCCTTAAACCTGTTGGCACCGCCCGAGATCGTCGGGTCGGTTTACGCGAACTTCCCGCTCAGCGTGCCTTTCCTTGAAAGTGTCCTGCCACTGGGCAATCCCGCGGATCCGATTACTGGCCTCGAGGTCACCATAGACCTGCCGGACATCACCGACCCCGAAACCATTTCGGTCGATTTCCCGGATATCCCGGACATGAACGAACTGCTCAACTTCACCAACATGGGCGCGGCGGAGTTCGTCAGCCTGCTCGGTGTGTTGAGCAACCAGCTGGACGACTTCCGCGACAGCGATTTCTTCAATAACCTCGACATCCCCCTTGTCAGTGGCGCGATCGACGAGGTACTGGCCTTGGCCGAAGCCTTCTCGGACGGGCTGATATATGACGACGGGCAGGACGGCGACGACGGTCAAGGTGAGGTCGACGGTCCCGACAAGCTGGTTATCGACCTGAACGAAGCGCTGATCGGGGCAGGGCTTGGCAGCAAGTTCGTCGTTCATGGCGACGGCACGGATGTCACGTTCGAGTCTCTGGACCGGTCGATCACGGAGTTTGTCGTGACGGGGACTTCGGGGGGATATGCTGATCTTGGCCTGTCCGGCGGCGGTGGCGACTCGTCAACCGATTCGGGTTCGCCCTATCTGCTCACGGTAACTCCCGGCGCGGCAACGATCGGCAGCGACGCCGTTTTCTTGATTGCAGTCGACGGCGGCTCACCTGTCGAGGTTACTCTCGAAGCAGCGGATACCGACGACAACACGGGCATCGGCGACGACACCATCAAGCTCCTGCGGGCAGACAACTCGCCGACGTTCGATACCGTCGGCCAGTTGGCGGAGCGTTTGATCTCCATCCTCAATCTTCCCGGAGCCGTCAGTTACGACACCGCAGACGATTCGCTGACCGTGAACATCGGCGCACTGTTGCCGCGGCCGTCCTTCGAAGAGGATTTCCCGATAGATTTCGATCTCGATCTGGGCCCGCTGCTCGGAATCGAGAGCAATTCCGCGATCCGTCTTGCGGCCAACGCCGGCCTCGACTCAGGCTTCAAGATCGGCGTCTATCTGGGCGATACCGTGCCCGGCGCCGATGGTGACCTTGTCGGCGGGGACCTTCTGGCAGACCTGAACGACGGGGACGGCGTCGACATCAAGGCCACGCCGGCGATCACCGCGCCCGACAATGTCGAAAAAACTTATGGGCAGTTGACCGGTGACGCGGCTTTCACACTCGCCGTAACGACGTCGGGCGGGACCACGACCGCAAGCTTCAAGGTGCTGGCGGACGACGGCGACGCGGGTACGACGAGCGATGCGATCAACAACGCGACGATGGCGGACCTTGCGGGCGATATCAACTTGGCGCTTGGCGTCGGGGCGGTTCGCAGCGCTGCAGTCGACAATTTCCAGATCGCCGCCGACGCGACCTTCGACATCGTTTACGATGGGGCTACCTACAACCTGACGATTCTGGCGATCGATACGCTTGGCTTCGCCACCGCCGGCGAACTCGTGGCCCTTATCAACACCAAGCTTGCGGATGAGGGGCTGACAGACGTCGTCGCCGACAGCGAAACATCGGCCGTCAGCGGTCTCGGCTCGACCAGCGCCGTCGCGCAAATCGTATTCAAGCTCATCGACGGCTCGGCCATGGACGAGTTCACACTGGTTGCGACCAATACGGCCGCAACCGGGCAGCTCGGCCTGCCGGACGTTGTGAAGACCGGGGCGCGGCTGAGCGGCTTCGTCCAGGCCGCCGCAATCGAAAACAGGCTGATTATGGTGGCCAGTGACCTGTCGGTCCTGGGCTTCTCGCTGACGGCGGACAGCAACGATCCGGCCGTCCGCGAGATGGGCTTCCGCGATTCGCAGAATTCGACCGGCCCGCTGCGCGGCGGCACGGTGACCGGATACAAGCTGTCCGGCGGCGACGCGCGATTCAACCTGGAGGTTGTCGGCGGCGCCACATACTCGGTCGTGGTGAGCAAGGCGAGCACGATCCTGCCTCTTCCCGGAAACACCTCGATGGCCAACCTCGTCAGCGATGTCGCCGCAGCGATGACCGCGGCTGGCGTGCCGGCGGGAATCGTCGTCGAGAACGTTGGCGACGCGCTGGTCCTGCGGATCAACGATCTTGCCATCCCCGGCGTGATCCTGCGAGCCGCATCGCCCCTAGACCCGGCGGTGGTCGAACTCGGCCTGCCCGAAGTGGGGGTGATTGCGCACCATAATGTAGTGGCGGTAAAGGATGGGCCGGCGGCCGTCGGCCGGCTTTCGGCGGACGTGACATTCAATATCGCGATCAATGGTGGGGCGGCGACCCCGGTGACGATCGATTCCGACGATACCGACTCCAACCAGAGCATCTTCAGCCTCGTCAAGGACGTGAACAAGGCGCTCAAAGGCGCGTGGCTTGGCGGACGGATCGAGGCCGACGCGATCGGCAACAAGCTGATCTTCTCGGCACTCGACTCGTACGTGCTGAGCGGCGGTACACCGCCTGCATTCGTTCTGACGGGGGATGCCAGCTTCGACGTGCAGGTTACCGTCAATGGCGGAACGCCCGAGGAAGTGATCACCACCGAAACGGTTACCGTCCTGGCGGCGAAAACCGACGGCACGGACGGAACGGACGCGAATGCAAACCTGGCGGACCTGATCGTCGACATCAACCGCTCCCTGAAGAGCGCGTTCGGCGGCCTGATCCTGGCAGAGGCCGACGGCACGGATGTCCGGCTGCGCTCGTACGACGAATCGGTCACCGCTTTCCAGGTAACGTCGGGATCGGCTCCGCTGGGCCTCGGCGTGGCAGTGGCGACCCCCGACCCGGTTGCCGGATTCGAGATCTTGTCCGGCACGGGCCCGGTCGGGGAACTGGGTCTCGGGTCGCTGGCGAGCCCGCTGGTGGCGAACGACGTCGATCTCGTGATCTATGCGAGCAATCCGGCGGGCACGTCGTTCGACGTGACTCTGGATGATATGACCACCCTGCAGCAGGTTATCGATGAGATCGATTCGGCGACGGGCGGAGTGGTTACGGCTGAAATCAACGAGGCGGGCACAGGCCTGACCCTCATAGATCACAGCTTCCTTCCGATCACCAAGGACCAGTTCGGCAACGTAACCAGCAATCCGAATGCGGCGGATACCGTGTTCGCGATAATGCCGGTCAACGGCTCGTCCGCCGCAGGCAATCTCGGCATCATGGGCATCGATTCGACCGACGAATCCAATCGTGACGGCCGGATCGACGGCGGCCAGCTCAGCGGCACCAAGCTGACAGACCGGTTCTTCATCGAGAACGCCACCTTGAGCGCCAATCTGTCCCTGTCGACGCCGCAGCTGGACGAATTCGGGGTCGTGGACGACACCGATTTCGACGGCAGCACGGACGACGGGATTGACGCATCGGCCAGCTTCGGTTTCGTCGGCATCGGCCTGCATGGCGGTGGGACATTCACTGGCGGTATCTCAACCGGATTCATCGACCCGGGAGTCGGCGCCGCCGCGGACGGCCGTATCTCGCTGACGGAAATCATAGACGGTCTGGACGATATCGGCACAATCCTGAGCCCGCCGACGATCACCGGCTCCGGTGTGCTTTCGGTGGAGGTCGATGTTCCGAATCTGCCCTTCATCAGCACCACGGACCCGACGATAACGATCACTATTTACAGCCTCGGCGATCTGTTCAACCAATATCCCGACGAACAGATCTACGGCTCGCCGATTTACACGAGCAGTAGCACGTTCACGCTGACCGGTGATCTGACATCCGATATCCCGGTCGGCGCGCGGGTGACCGCGGTCGTGGCGGGCGAGAACGTCGAGACGTTCGTATCCGATGTTGATCACGTCGGCGGCATCACCACCATCACCGTTGCCGACGCCGATCTGACGGCGGGACTGACAAGCGTCACCATTGACACACCGATCGAACCTTCGATCGATTTCGAGTTCACCGGTCTCGACGATCTGCTGGACTTCGGCAACCTCGATTTCAGCTTCGGCGCCATTATCGACGCGCTGCTGCTGCTCAGCGATTTCCTGGGCCAGTTTGACGCGATCGGCGGACTGCTCAACGAGCCGATTCCCCTGGTCAACAAGAGCGTCAACGACCTGCTGAGCATCGCCGACGAGTTTGCCGACGCGATCGACGCGGCGCAGGACAATCCGGCTGGCACGCTGCAGTTCCTGCAGGCCAAGATCGAGGAAGTGTTCGGCGTTCCGGCCGACAGCGGCCTGATTACGCTCGATCTGGTGCTCGACAACAATGGCACGACAGGCGATGCCACCGACGACTTCCAGATTCTGCGCTTCGACTTCCATGTGGACGAAGGATTCAGCGAATCCCTGAACGTGGAGATCCCCGATATCGATCTCGGCCTGGGCGACCTTCTCGACCTTGGCGGTGCCGCTGACCTGACCGCGGCCGGATCCGGTGTCTTCGACCTCAACCTCGGCATCAGTCTCGCCGATCCGACCGATGTTTACATCTTCGACACATCCGGTGTTCTCGGCACGCTGAGCCTGACCGGCGACGCACTGGCGTTCCGTGCGGCCCTGGGGCCGTTCGGTCTGACCATCGCCGACGGCGACGCGGATATCAGCGGGACCTTCGGGCTGGGGCTCGACCCGGCACTGTTCACCATGAGCGATCATGTCCTGCTGTCCGATGTACTCGGTGATCTGGGCTCATCTTTCACGAGCTCACTCAGCGGCGCCATCGATGTCACCCTGCCGATCTACTTCCCGACCGATTCCCACGATCTCGGCGACCTTACGATCACCGGTGATCTGCTCGACATCGCGAACGGTTTTCATGTCAAGACCGACGCGACGCCGGCGCCGGCCGACATGATCGTTCTCGACGTATCGGAAGTGCTGGAGGGTTTGCTGACCGGTTTCGAGAATATGGGCCTGCTCGACCAGATCCTGTTCCTCGTCGACGGTGTGGACCTGGTCCTGGGCGGCATCCAGGATGCGCTCAGTGGCGAAATATTCGGCGATCTCAATCTGCCGGTGGTCGGTGATGAACTGGCCAAGGGCGCACGGTTCATAGGCGATTTCCGCGACGGGTTCCTGAGCGACTTCCGCACCGAAATCGAAAGGATGAACGATCCGAACGACAATATCATCAAGAATCTGCTGTTCGATCTGTTCGGACCGTCAGGCCTGAACCTGCTGCTGAGCACGCAGGATGAAGAGGTTCTCACAGGGACGGCGACAGGCGGCACGCTTACCACGCTCGAGGATACGGACGCCGCCGAACCGTTCAATACCAGCGGAGGGCTGACCGGGCTCTACGTGCAGATTACAAACGGCGCGAACGCCGGCGAGCTGCGCAGGATCGTCTCGAATACGGAAACCGAATTGACGATCGACGAGGCCTGGACCGTCGGACCCGTCGGCACCACCACCTACCGGATCATCGACCCGATCGGCGCGCCGCAGACGGCGGGCCCCGATGGTGATTTCGTGGCCGGCACTGTCGACGACATCCTGTCCTTCAACAATCTGGGCACCGCTTCCGACGTCTCGGACGCCGAGATCTGGTGGAAGATGAAAATCGGTTCGAACCTGGTGGATGTGGGCGCCGACATCGGCCTCGATCTGGGCATCCCGGGACTGGGGCTTAAGACCGAGGGCTCGATCGAACTGGGGATCGACTGGGTGCTAGAGCTCGGCTTCGGCCTGAGCGGTGAGGACCTGTTCTTCCTGTTCGTCGACGACCCTGAGGAATTGAAGTTGGACCTGGAGGTTACCCTGCCCAACGCTTCGATAACGGGGTCTTTGGGTTTCCTCGAATTTTCCGCCACCAATGCCGACATTGACGATGTTGACGAAGTTGCCGGCGCCGGCGACACGCGCCTTACCGCCAGCCTCGGGATCAACATCTTCAACGGCAGCGATGCGACGGATGCCAGGCTGGGCCTGGCCGAGCTGGGCCGCATCGATTTCGATGTCCTGATCGGCGCGGAAGCCAGTGTCGAGCTCGCTCTGACTCTCGGGTTCACGAGCGACAAGGGCGGTTTCCCGGAGATATCGGCCGGGTTCAATCTGGAATGGGCGATTGACGGCGATCGTGACACGCCGGGGAACCAGGCCGCTTCGCTGTTCGGTTCCAGCGATTTCGATTTCGGCAAGGCAGTGCAGGACGGACTGCAGGTTGTTGAATTCGTCGATGTCGGCCTCGACATGGGGTCGTACATCAACACCGTGCTCGGCCCGATCGTAAAGAAGATCCAGGAGGTCACCGAGCCTGTTCAGCCGATCATCGACGTTATCACCACGCCGCTGCCGGTGCTGGACGATCTCGGGTTCGAAGTGACGTTCCTCGACATCGCCAAGATGACCGGTTATGTCGACGCGCGGTTTATCGACGCCCTGGAGCTGATCTTCGAGGTCATCTCGATCATCAACGACCTTCCTGAGGATATGGTGGGGGTCGTCGTTCCATTCGGCAGCTTTACGCTCTTCCGCAGGGACAGCACTCTGTTCGACCCGTTGACGGGCGATTTTGGAGGCTTCGGCGGTTTCGACCTGGGGTCCTCGGACTTCGATATCAGCGGCTTTGCCGATACGGTGCTCGACAAGGGCGGCGCACTGTTCGCACAATTGCTGCCGGATATCCCGGCCGGACTCTCCGACGTTCTGGGCGAGGTCGCGGGCATAGCCGGCGACGTTCTGGGTGACATCGCTACGGAGGCCGGCGGCGGCGACGAAGCGGGTGGCTTCTCCTTCCCGATCATTGAGGATCCCTCGCAGGTCTTCGGCGTCCTGATGGGCAACAACGCGACCCTGGTGGCGTTCGACATGGCCCCGCTGGTGTTCGGCTTTGAATGGTCGCAGTTCTTCTCAATCTGGGGGCCGCTTGGCGTATCCATCAATCTCGAAGCCGCCATCACGATCGATTTCGCCTTCGGGTACGACACCCAGGGAATCTTCGACTTCGCCGACAGCAACTTCCGCAACCCGCTCTTGCTAATCAATGGCCTCTACGTCAGCGATCACCCGTCCAACCCGGTCTATGACGGAACCGGGGACGATCCTCCCGAACTGCAATTCGACGGCGCTCTCTGGGCGGCGGCCGAACTCAATCTCGGCATCGCCCGCGGTGGAGTCGGTGGCGGCATCAATATCGAAATCGATTTCAACCTGTTCGACCCGGACGATGACGGACGGGTCCGGCTGGAGGAATTAATCGGCAATTTCCTCAACCAGTTGAAGGCGCCGAACGTGGCGGAACGTTTCCTGGCGCCGCTCGCAATCTTCGATGTCCATGGCATCATCACAGCCGAGTTGTTCGCCTTCGTGAAATTCAGTCTTGGCTTCATCGAAGTCGACAAGAAGTTCAACATCACCCCGCCGATTACCCTTGTCGAATTCGATATCGACTTCTTCAGGCCGCCGATCCTGGCCTCCGAACTCGACAACGGGGATCTGATAATCAACGTGGGCGATTTCGCGAGCCAGCGGCTGCTCGGGGATACCAGCGATTTCGGCGAGCACATCTTCATCGAGGACGCGGGCCCGGGCAAAGTCGCGGTGTGGTCCGACAATCTCGAGGACGCCGGCGCCAACGCGAAGCAAATCTACAACGTCACCGGCAAGATCATCGCCAGCAGTGGCGAGGGCGACGACATCATCAATCTGTCCGGTGTGCACAATGCGGCAATCGGTTTCGATCTCGAAGGCGGCGCCGGGATGGACGAGTTGTGGGGTGGCGACGGCGCCGGAATCATCCGCGGCGGCGTGGGAGACGACGAACTCCACGGCGGCAACCAGGCGGCCGGTAATGTTTTCGATCTGATCTTCGGCGGCGAAGGCAGCGACGTTATTCACGCGGGCGCTGGAAACGACCTCGTATTCGGCGACCTGGGCGAGGTACCGGCCGACTTCCTCACCACCAGGCAGGGCTACGTGCGCGGCCTGGTCGGCGCATCGGACTCCGATGACGAAATTTATGGCGATGCTGGTGACGATGTCCTGATTGGTTCCGGCGGTGACGACGACATTTACGGCGTCTCCGGCAATAACATGATCCTGGGCGATGGCGGTCTTCTCTTGTTCAGCAGCCCCGTGGCATCGGTCCAGGAAACCGAAAGCGGCGGGCCCGGAAACGATACGCTTTATGGCGGCACGGATGCCGATATCATATTCGGCGGCCTCGGCGACGATATGATAACCGGCGATACGGGTGACGACGCGATCTTCGGTCAGGGTGGTCAAGACACCATCGATGCCGGCGGTGACGACGATATCGTCTTCGGCGACGGCGGCGCCTACCGTCCCAATATTGGGACGGGGACCGCCACGTCCGGCGGCAATGCAACACGCCTGATCGACGCGGGCGCTGACTTCGTGACCGACGGTGTCAGGGCCGGCGACTACGTTCGAAATACGAGCGAAGACTTGCTGGTTCAGGTGACCCAAGTGATCAGCGCGACCGAGTTGCGCACCGAGCCGGTGACCGACTGGTCCGGGGACAGCTATTCATATTTCGTCAGGGCGACTGTCGGCAGTGGCCAGATCGATGACATCCAGGGTGGCGCGGGCCGCGACCTGATTTACGGCAGCGGAGGGAATGATCTTATCCAAGGTGGAAATGATGCCGACCGGATTTACGGCGGCGGCGGCGCCGACAGGATATTCGGCGACAGCGGCATATTCGAACTTGACGGCAGCTTGACGCCGGTTGCCGATCTCGACGGCGATGACCTGATTTACGGCGGAGGCGAGCCGGATACGATTCAGGGCGGCGGCGGAGTCGACACGATCTATGGCGGCCTCGGTGCCGATACCGTACACGGCGGCGACGGCGGCGACGCCCTCATCCGTCGGGCAGGGGACGACTTCCTGGACGGACAAGAGGGTAGCGATCAGTACAAGCTATACTTCTTTGGCGGTAACGCGTCGTCCATAGTTACAGTGGTCGATACGGGCACCGGCGCTGGTGACACCGATCTGTTCAATGCGATCGGAACGGCGTTCGACGATGAGATTCTGCTGCGCGCAAATGCCAGCCACGAAATCGCGTTTGTCGCGATGATCAACGGCCTGTCGCGTGTTGAGCGCATCAATTACAACGATACTGTAGAGCGCATCGTGGTCGATGCCGGGCTCGGCGACGACTATGTCGCGGTCGACGACACGGCGGCCGAAATTACCATCAACGGCGAGCTGGGCGACGACGTCTTCCAGGTCGGTCAGCTCTTCCGATCCGACCGGACCGATCAGACCGATGTCGATCCCGTGGACGGGCGCAGCGACCTTACGGGGATTGAAGTCGGCGAAGTGTTCGCCGTCATCGAAACGACGCGCGGTTACCTTTCAAACGGGATCAGCCTGCCGATGACGATCAATGGTGGGCTCGGCGAGGACGAGTTCATCGTCTATCACAATCTCGCCGTTCTGCAGCTAAACGGCGAGGAGGGCGACGACACTTTCAACATCCGGGCCTTTGCATTGGCCGGCTCGCAGGAGCCGCAGCGCGAACGGACCGATATCTCGGGCGGCGCGGGCGCCGACCTAGTCGAGTATGCGGTGAACGCACCGGTCAATATCGATGGCGGCGACGGCCTGGATACGGTGATCATCACCGGCACGGAGTTCGGCGACGATTTCGTGATCACCGACAGCGGCGTCTTCGGCGCCGGCCTCAACGTCAATTTCGTCAACATTGAATCATTGCGTGTTGACGGCGCTGAGGGCGACGACCGCTTTTACGTCAAGAGCACCAGCGAGAAATTCCTCACGGAAATCTTCGGCGGGCTCGGCGCTGACACATTCAGCATGTCGGGCGACACGCCGCCCGTGGTGAGCAACGACCTGCGTGGTCATAGCGGCCTGATCCTGCACGACGTTACGAGCGCCGACGTTCGCTACCAGGATTTGAAGCTCGATGGCATCTCCGCCAATGTGGGTGACAACGACGAACCCTTCGCGGTTATTCGACAGACCCAGGGTTCGACAATCATCACCGAAGGCACGGGCTTCGACCAGTATGAGATCGTGCTGACGCGCAGGCCCGACACGGACATCCTGATCAAGGCCCTTGCGCCAATCCCGACGCCCGGCAATCGCGAGCGCGGCGCCATGGCGTTCCGCGTGGACAGCCCGACAGCAATCAGCGTCAACGACAATGGAACCGACCTGACGCTGAAGTTCACGCCCGCGAACTGGGATACGCCGCAACTCGTAGAGGTCCATGCTACAGATACGACGCTGCCGGATCCGTCGCTGACGGACAAGCTGGGCGCAGAGCTGTTCACGCGTCCGGAGCTGGGCGACCCGCTCGAGTTCAGCATGGATGACGGTGCGTCCGAAGGCGTCCACTTCGGTGTCGTCAACCACATCGTTGTGGCCGGCTCGAACGTCCTTAAGGACGACTTCGCCGATGTCATCGATGGGGATACCGTGCGGATCGTCAACCCCGGCACGGTCACCGAGCAGGAGTTGTTTGGGCGCAGTATTCGAATAACGGACGGCCCGGGACGAGGCCAGATTCGGTTTATCGTCGATGCCAACATCGATGGCGGCGAAATCGAGTTGACCCTCAACGAACCGTTCAGCGCTGGCAGCCTGCCGACCACCGACAGCGAATATTTCCTGAATATCGACGATTCCATCGTCGGCACGACAGACGGTATCAACGAAGATACCCAGACTCTGATCGATACCGGCGTCATCCCGGAGATCACCGATCCGAACGACGAGCGCTCGATTTTCACCGATAACGAAGCAACCTTCGCGACCGGCGGACGTGATCTGACCGGAGCAACCTTGAATATCATCGCAGGTCCCGCCGCGGGTCAGCAACGGTTGATCCTGGGGCATGTGGCTGGTGACGAGAACCACACGCTCATCCTGAACGGGCCGTGGCGCACGGATCCGGTCGCCGGCCAGAGCATCTACCGCATCATTCGTTATGAGGGGCTTGCGCTGCCCAGCGTGCGGGTCCAGATCAACGACAATGACGAGGCCGGCCTGATCGTCGACGAAACGATGGCCTACGAAGGTGCAGTCGTCGACGACCACGACACGATCACAGCCGTCATCGAGGGCGGCAACGGCGATCATCTTGGCGAGGCCGACATCCTTCGGGTCCAGTTGACCCGGGAGCCAACCCAGAACGTCGTCGTGAATCTGGTATATGACCAGTCGCAGTTCATTCTCATCGATCCGGCGGATGCGCTGGATCCGGATCCGGCGGCCGTCACCCAACTGACCTTCACGACGACTGCGGCATGGGCGAACGTCGAATCCCTGCTAGTCAAGGCGCTGGTCGACGGCGCTCGAGAAGGGTTCCATTCGAGCCTCATCAGCTTCGAAATCATCGGTGGCGAAGGCGTCGATCCGCGGCCTGAAGCCAATGAATTCAATCCGATTCCAGACGATCAGCCGGTCTATTATGTCGGGCTGCGTCATGAGCCGAACGGCAGCATCAACGTCTGGCATAATGAGCCTGGCAATGTACTCACCGAAGCGGATTCGGAAGGGCTGAACGGCGATTACATTGTCATCAGTAATAAGGTGATCTTCGTTGATGCTGCGGGCAACAGCCGAGCTGTTTCGGGCGTCATTGGCGTGGACTATGCACATGACGAACCAGGTTATCTTGGGGCGTTTACGGCTCCCGTGCTGGCCAGGATTGCCGATTCCGAGGCGCCGGCGGTGTTGGTGCGGGAAAGCGGCGGCTCAACCGATGTTGCTGAAGGCGGTTGGGAAGACAGCTACGAACTGGTCCTGACGGCAGCACCAGAGGCGGGCAAGACGGTGACGGTCACCGTAACCCCGGATATTACGAAGACGACGCGGACTGGCGGCATCCGTCACGACGATGTCCAGGTCGTGCTGTTCAATCCCGGCGGCGACTCGCGAATCAAACCTGTAAAATACACCGCCGACGTCACGGGCGGCAATGCGGCCACGCTCGTCGACGGGAATGCGACGTTCATAGCCGACGGGATTCGAATCGGACAGCTCGTCGAGAATATCGACGAAGGTGTGTTCGTACGCGTTACGGAAATCATCAGCGAAACCAAGTTGAAGACAGAGACCGTCGGCGACTGGAACGGCGACAAATATTCATTCGGTGTTCTCAAAGTCACGTTCGACGATAGCGATTGGGACGACCCGGTTGAGATCGGCGTTCGCGCCTTCGACGATGATTTCGTGGACGGCGGCGACACCAAGGTGTTCGCGCCGGGGCCGAATACCTTGAACAAGATTCTTGGCCCGGTGGTAATTGAAGGTGCCAGCGGCAAGGGTTCCCTCAGCATTCGTGCACCGCTGATGCTGCCGGGCGAAATCAATCTTCGACCGCCCGAAGGGCAGGTCAGGGGCTTTACCGAGAGCAACGATCCGGGGTTCGGCGCAATCGAGTTCATGGACGTCGATACACAGGTTCTGCAGGACAAGGTCGATGCCGATCCGGAAGACGATTTCGAGACCATTTCCGACCTCATCGGCCTGACGGTCGAGATGAGCCTCGGTCAGGGACTGGGTGTCGTGCTCGATCCGGCTGAGCCGGATGTTGTTTACGACCGGATCTGGAAGATCAACGACATCGCCGAGGACGAAGACCAGGACGGGACACCGACGCCCGGATTCTCCACGCTCACTCTCCAGAATCCGAGCCAGATCGATACCAGCCAGTTGGCAGCCTCGGACGTTCCGACAGAGCTGGACGATCCGGCGACCGAAGACGTGGACGAAACGTCCTGGTTTGCCATCACCAGCCTGTCGGCCAATTTCTTCGTCGATGAATCGACAGTGGTCGATTTCATGTTCGTGCATGACGAGGACAGCCCGGCCGACAGCACAGGTGTGCTGACCTCGAACCGGCTGTATGGGCTGAATATGGGGCCGGACCTGGTGTTCGCCGGCACGCTACGGCAGGGCGGCATCACCTATGGCGACCTCGAGGTGATTGAGATCAACCTCGGCACGGGCGGCAATAATTTCACAGTGCAGGGCACGCCGACCCGGGCGGATGGCTACCAGACCTGGACGCTGCTCAATACCGGCAACGACATTCCGTTCGGCGACATCGTCGGCGACAACATTACGGTCAAGCTGAATGCGGTTCAGGAAATCTCACCTGAAGGCACTGTACAACCGACCGTCGGTCCAGTGCCGTTTGGCGCCATCGCCATCACGCTCGACCAGATCTTCGGCGAAGACGAACTGGCCGGCCAGTTGCTCGAGATTGCCGACGGCGAATTCGACGACCCAACTCCGGTAATCCAGACACGACGTATACTGGATAACATGGGCAACCTCCTGATTCTGGACCGGGATCTGGAATTTGCCGCGGAAGGCAAGAAATACAGGATCGTCAACGAGGCGGACGGCAATCTGGCCGTAAATCTGCAGGGAGGCGACGATTATCTGACTGCGGATGGCTCCACCCTGGGAATCACCGTCTTCGGCGGCCTTGGCGACGATGACATCACCGGCGGCAGCGGTGACGACATAATCTTCGGCGACCGTGGCCGGGTAGACTATTTCAACTGGGACGGCGCAATCGTGACGCGTCTCGGCGACGCGCCCGAACCGATCACCGGTTTTGTTACCGCGCAGGTCGTAGACGGAGCGCCCGGTCCGGGCGAAACCGATCTTTCCACCATCGAAGACACGGGTGCCAAGGAAAGTGGCGGCGTGCCAATCCCTGACGCTTTGTTCCCGGTTCCCGATGACGATGTCGACGGGATGGGGGCCGACGACATCGGGCTCAGGGGTCTGTATGTCGATATCAACAACGGCTTCGGCTTCCTGCAGACGGTCAAGCTGATCACCAACAATACGGCGACTACGCTGACTCTCGCCGAACCGGGCTTCGATCCGAACCTCGACCTTCCGGGGCCGGTGGTTGGCGACGAGGCAGAGTACCGTATTTCCACGATCCCCGAGGATCAGACCGACGGCGTGGTGCGCGACCCGAACCTGATGATCACCGTTCGCAACGACATTGGGGGCGATGACACAATTCATGCCGGCGCGGGCAGCGACACAGTCTTCGGCGGGGCCGGCAGCGACGATATCTGGGCCGGAATGGGCGATGATTCGGTCATCGGCGACGGCGGTCGCGTCGACCGTTCGCGTGATCCACTGGCGCCCCAAGAACTCGTCATCCATACCACCGAGAGCGGGCGGGTGGAAGTGCGCACCCTGTTGGACCGCGCGCGCACGACCGCATTCGACAATGGCGGAATCGATACGATTTCCGGCGACGCTGGCGATGATGTCATCTTCGGCGGCCACGACGGCGATGTGCTGTCCGGGAACGCGGGCGACGATCTACTGGTCGGGGACAATGGCGAGGCCGATTATCTCGATGGGGTCATCGTCACTGCCTTCACGACTGACTACAGCGAAGACACCGGCGGCGCCGATACGATTTTCGGCAACGGCGATGAGGACATCATCCTCGGTGGCGTCAACGGCAGTTCCGACGTGCTGTCCGGCGGGGATGCGAACGACATCCTGCTCGGCGACAACGGCGTTATCGACTATGTCGACGGTGTGCTGACAGAGGTCCGCACCGCCGATACGGACCGCGGCGGCAACGACGAAATCTATGGCGACGGCGCCGACGACCTTATTTTCGGCGGCACCGGCGGCGACCTGATCGACGGCGGCACGGATAACGACATCGCCTTCGGCGATTTCGGATATGCCAGCTTCGATGGCGGCATCCTGACCCTTATCGACACCAGCGACCGCATGCTGGGCGGTGCGGACACCATGTATGGCGGTTCGGACGAGGACGTTCTCGTCGGCGGCGCTCAAGGCGACGCAATCGACGGCCAGGCCGGGGACGACATGATCTTCGGCGACAACGTCACCCTGGCGCTGACCGGCAACGGCACCAACCCGCGCTACCGCACGCTGACCGGCGCCGAGATTTACGGTACCGGCCTGAACGGCGGCATCGAGGGCGAGACCATGGAGGACGGCACGGCGCGCCGCATTCCGGTTCACACGCCCGTTTGGACGAACTGGAGTATGACTCTGATCGACGAGCGTGCTGTGCTCGATCACCTCGATCCGGAATATGTGGCCGGCGGGACCACGCCGGGCGATGACTACATCGCGGGTGGCGCGGACGACGATCAGATTTTCGGCCAGATCGGCGACGACGTGATCCAGGGCGACGGTTCGATCGACAGCCTGGTTGACGACGACGCGGAGACCGATCCGGTCGGCGCATACCGCGATCTGGTGACCGGCTTGTTGGCGGTCAGCAAATCCTTTGAAACCGCGAGCGACGGCGACGACTATATCGAAGGCAATGCCGGCGACGACGTGATCTTCGGCAATCTCGGCCAGGACGACATCGTTGGGGGCAGCTCCAACATGTTCAGCCTGAGCTCGGCCGCGCTGCGCGCCGACTCGACCGGCGCGGACCTGATCTTGGGCGGCGCCGGCATCCGGACCACCCGCAACGAAAGTGTCGGCGACCGCGCCGGTGACAGCGGCTTGTTCGGAGTGGACCTGGAAGACCGTCATTCCCGCGATTCCGACATGATCCTGGGCGACAACGGCAACATCTATCGCCTGGTGTCGGTCGACCTGGCGGGCGACAGCACGCTGCTGGAGTTCAACTACGACCAAACATTCGATAATGGCTACCGCGGCGAAGATCGCGGCAGCGGTCGCATCGTGGTGCGGGCGGCCGACCTGCTCGATTACACGCCGGGCGGCCACGACTACGACCCAGCCGGCGCGGCGACCGATATCGGCGCGGGCGACGAAGTGCACGGCGAATCCGGCGACGACTTCGTGTATGGCATGGTCGGCGACGACGTGATGTTCGGCGACAGCGACGACGACGACATCGTCGGCGGCTACGGAGCCGACTGGATCTCCGGCGGCACCGGTCAGGACGGCGTCTTGGGCGATGACGGGCGCATCTTCACCAGCCGTAATACCGAAGGCGAACTCCTGGAATTCTCGGAGCCGCTGTACGGTATCAATAATGTCGAGGTCGATCGCAACAGCGACCGCAAGGTGATCGCCACGCCGGGCGACCTGCAACTGGCCGAGATCAATATCGTCGGTGAACTGAAGAAGACCGTCGACCTGACGCCGTTCTTCCTGAAGAACGAGGCCACACCGCTGAATGGCGTGCACGACGGTTCCGAATTCGCCAACGACATCATCTATGGCGGGCTCGGCGGCGACTTCCTGCACGGCGGGTCCGGCGACGATGCGATCTCCGGCGCCGAGGCGCTTCAGAGCTTCTTCGACGTGCCGGTCAATCCGGGCAATATCCTGGGCTACGGGGACGTTACCGAACGACCGAACGAATTCGCCGCGTATGACGAGTTCAATCCGCGCACGGACCTCTTCGTCAAGGACAACGGCAGCGGCGTCTTGGTTTTCGCCGATAGGGACGAGTTGGGAGCCGTTCCGTTCGTTCTCAATTTCATCGATCCGGTTACGCCGGTATTGCTCGAGGATGGCGACGATGTGATCTTCGGCGACCTTGGCAACGACTGGCTGGTCGGTGGCACGGGCCGCGACCACCTGTGGGGCGGCTTCGGCGACGACCTGCTGAACGCGGACGACGATCCGCGCACCGACGGCGGCCTTAACGTGAGCCCCGACACCGATCCCACCTACGAGGACATCGCCTTCGGCGGCGCAGGTCGCGACATCCTGATCGCCAATACCGGCGGCGACCGCCTGATCGACTGGATCGGCGAGTACAACAGCTACATCGTGCCGTTCGCGCCGTTCGGGGCGTTTACCATCAGCCGCGCGGTTCTGCCGGCGCTGTACCAGTACCTGTACGAGCTTTCCAAGGCTGACGGTGCGGACCAGACACTGGGTACGATGCTCGACAGGACGCGCAACGGTGAGCCCTTCGGCGAAATCGGCCTGGTGATACAGCAGGATCAGGGCAATCTATGGCAGGCCCAGACCGGCGCGCCGGACGATCCGCAGCCGGGTAACATTCCGGGCGGAGCCCGCGACGTCCTGCGGTCGGCGACCTTCAACGATGGCGATCTCACGGCCTTCGCCGCGGACAGCGGGACCTGGACAGCCGAACTCGGAGCCCTCAAGGTCGAACCCGAATCTCTCGGCGGTGATGCGGCCAGCGTGTTCTACGTCGACAAGGCCCTGCCCAGCTACTTCGAGATCCTGGCGACGATCTACGCCGAGAAGCCGACCGGCGGTTACAAGTCGAACGCGTTCCTGATCTTCGATTATCAGAGTGAGACCGACTTCAAGTTCGCCGGCATCAACGCCTCGCTCGACAAGATCCAGATGGGCCACCGCACGGCGGAGGGCTGGATCGTCGACGTGCAGACTCCGGTGCAAATCCGGCCGCGCACGGCCTATTACCTGACTCTGGCGCTGCACGGTACCACCGCGACCCTGGTGGTAGACGGGGCAGAATTCTTTACCCACACCTTCGCACCGCGTGTGGTGAATGGCTACAGTTTCGGCCTGAACAACGGCATGGTCGGCGTCGGCGCCGAGAACTCCATCGGCTACTTCGACAATGTCGTGGTCCAGGTGCTACCGCCCGATATCACCCTCGAATATGCCGAGGACTTCACAGACGGTATTGCCGACCTGTTCGTCGCTGGCCAGACGGGCAATTGGCAGGCATCCGGGTCACAGTATCTGGGCATGCCGGCTTCCGGCAGCGACCGGGCCGTCAGTCTGATCGATCCGGGTGCCACGCTTGGCCTGGCGGCGGGCGAGTTCAACCTCGCGCCCGCCTCTGTGCTCGAGTTCGAGGCGACGCTGAACGTCGATGTCATGGGCGGATTCGTGTTCGACTATGTCAACGACAACCGGTTCAAGTTCGCCGCACTGCGCGCCGATACCGACCAGGTGATTATCGGCCACTACACCGAGAAAGGCGGATGGGCCTACGACGCGACGGCATCCCGCGTGATCGATGCGGGCCAGAGCTACGATCTCGAGGTCTCGCTGCGCGGCACCACGGTCAGCGTCAGCGTCGACGGCCAGATCGTTGCCAGCCATGCCTTCAACGGCGTAACGGTGGATAGCGCCTTCGGCATCCTCACGGCGGATGGCGGCAGCGCCTTCGACACAGTGACCATGCGCACCGACGACCCCGCCTTCCGCACCGACGTGCCGGCGACGCTGCGCGCGGCCGACGGCATGGGCACGGGTGGGACGCGCATCGAGGGCATGGACGTCTCGGCGATCCTCGATGCGGCGTTGCGGCGCTTCCCGGCCAGCGCGGTGATCGGCGACATGGCGATTAGGGTGGACGATCTGCCCGGCATTCAGCTCGGTGAAACGCGTGGACGCACGATTGTCCTCGACGTCGATGCGGCCGGCCATGGCTGGTTCGTCGACCCGACGCCGGACGAGGACAGCGAGTTCGGCAATGGCGAAGACGGGTTGCAAGCCGCTGCCGGCAGCGACGCCCATGGCCGCATCGACATGTTGACCGCGGTGATGCACGAACTTGGCCATATGGTCGGACTCGATCACGTCGGCGACGGCCTGATGGCGGCGAGCCTCTCCACCGGCATGCGGTTGCTGCCGGCGGGCGCCGAGGCAATCGGCCCGGCCGCGGTAGGCGGCCAGCCGGACGTCGCGCGCCGTCGTGCCGATATCGATGCCCGGATCTTCCTCGAGGAGATGAACGCCCTCGTGCATCGCGACGAGGTGCGGTTCCTGTCGTGGGTCGGAACGCGTCTCGACGGCTTCGTCTTCGACGCAACCGATGACGACGACGAGGATGACGACGTTCTGGCGCTGGACGAACATACTCTTGAGGCACTGTTCGACGATGAGGTAGAGGAGGCGTCCGGTGAGGAGAGTGGTCAGGATCGTGGGGCCAATTACGAGGGCATCGAGAGTGGCCTCGAGAGCGGCATTTCCAGCGGGCTGACCGTGAACTGGGACACGCGCTTCTCCGGTCTTCTGGGAAGTCCATAGCAGTGGGAGGCGGCGGCTTAGAGCCGGTTCGATGGAAATGAAACTCGAGGCCGACAATCAACAGCCGATCCAAACGGAGAATCACATGGCGCAGGAACAGAAAGCGGAGAAGATTGAAGCCTCCGAACTCGAGGCGGGGCGGCCGGCGGCGCCGACGGTCAACTGGGACGATTCAGGGATGAGCACGTCCTATGCGAACGTCGTGAACGCGGCCAGCACCCGCGAGGAAGTGACCCTGTTCTTCGGGACGAACCAGACCTGGAACCCGGTCGGCAAGACCGAGTTCGAGGTTAAGCTGACGGACCGCATCGTCGTCAGCCCGTTCGCCGCCAAGCGCCTGTGGACGCTGATGGGGGCTGTGCTGCAGGAGTACGAGAGGCGTTTCGGTTCCCTCGACCTGGGTCTCGCCGGCAATCCCCAGAGAACAGGCAGTACGGGTGAGAAGAAGAGTTTATCCGAGAAGAATTAGAATGGTTCCTTCGAGAACCCGACCGTAATCACGGAGTTTGATCAGGAGTGGACGTGTTGAGCTTGTTTGGGCTCAGGTCGCGGCCTCCTTCTTCAATGTACGGCTGTTGTTCGGCCGGCAACTGAACCTGCGCTATAGTCGCTACGCCACCTGATAGAGTCACGACAGTTGTTCGAAACCACGTGCACGGCGATCTGTCGCGTGACAACGAAGATGTAAAAAGAATCATAGATTATTTCGGCTTCAGCGAGTGGACGCGCGTGATGTTGCGCGCAGCTGATAACCCCCTCCGTCAATTTCGGCCGCGCCAAAATTCCATGGGGCCAACGGTCTAGGTGCGAAAAGCTGGTAAGATTTTGCCCGCCCCCCAAGGTCCCGCGGCGCCTTATCCTGGTGGGTGGAGGTCGCCAAGCCGGGCCAATTTGAGCACCAGTTGATCCCTGTCGGCCCGGCCAATCGCCAGTTTGACCGGGCGTATCGTATGTGCGTTGGTGCCGGTTACGGTTGCGGAGAATTCCAACATGTTTACTCCGCAAGTCGCCGTATTCCTCTTTATTTGAACGATAAAACAATACGGTTCCGCAATAGCGCGACTGGCGGACGAAAATTGTTGTCTCGCGGGTGGTTACTGGGTTGCGCAAGGGTTGCGCAGTTGCAGAACTACGCAACCGAGCCCCAAACCTGGTTGCGGAGTTGCGAAACGGGCGGGCTTCCGCAACCGGTTCCGCAACCGATATCATTCGAGCGGGTCGTGCGGCGGAGGCGGCGACACAGCATCGACCTCCGGGACATCGCTGGTGGCAAGCACGGCTGGCACTTCTACGCCGTCCGGCAGGTCGAAGGCCTCGAGCTTCCAGCCGACCAGCGCCTTCAGGGTGAATCGACGGCGGCGGGTGCCCGGTTCGACGAACTTGACATCCTTGACGACATGATCGCCGAACGCAGCCCTTGCCATCTGGCCGAATTCGCGCGTCGACGTGCGCCGACGCCCCGGGTACCCCATCTTGTTGAAGGCGTCGTTGAGCGCCCGCAGCGAATGCCCCCAGCCCGGCATCTCGACGCAGCATTCGCGCACGAAGGCCGCGACCGGGTTGATATCGTCCCTGTATCGTGCCAGCAGTTCCGCCGCAGCCGGCACCGACGACCAGCGCCCCTGGGTCGCGTCGAGCCTTCGTGCGCCAAGCGCAGCCCAGACCAGAATGCCTGGCAATTCGGAGCGCAATTTGTCAGGCAACTCGGGATCCTGACGCCCTTCCTCGACCATACGTTTGAATGGCACGATCAGCAGCCGCCCGAAGGTCGCCTCTGTGCGGTCACTGAGACGCGGCAACGTATTGCAGGCAATGAGGTGCTTGGCGGTCGGCACGTAGCGCTCGGCGACTTTATATTTCTGGTCGAGCAGAACCGGATCCTCGGTCGAGACCATCGTCTTAAAGCCGGAATCAGCGATCATCGCTTCGGCCGGTAGCTCGGTCATGGTGTTCAACGCCTTTCCCTTGATCACCGCACGGCGCCGCGGATCGTCCATATCTTCAACGCTGAGCGTGCAGCACGCTTCGGCGCCGACCAGCATTGTCGCCACCTTCTCGACCACAGACTTGCCGGTGTTGGTCGGCCCGTAAAGCAGCAGCGCCTTTTTATAGCACGCGTGACTCATGGCGATGTACCCGAAGAACTCCTGCAGCGCGGCCGCCTCGCCGCCCTCGTGATCGCCGAAGGAATCGTCGAGGAAATCCCGCCATAATGGACAGTCCACGTTTGGGTCCCAGTTCCATGGCAGCACGCGCTCTAGGTAATGTTCCGGATCATGCGGCCGCAGTGTGAAATTCCGCACGTTGAGAATGCCATTGGTACAGCCAATTTCATGGTTGCCGACCCGACCCCAAGTTAGGCCTGGTTCGTGAGTGGCTGCACGCAGGTAGCTGACAATCTCAGTGCGTCGGCGCGATGTCGACTTGCGCCGCCCGTCAGCTGCCATCGCCATTGACAGTAAGGTGATGTCGGGCAGTTCGCGCCACGGACCGTCCTCGTACCGGTAGACCGTGCCAGTGGCGTCAGTGACCAGGCGATTACTGGCAAGAATACAGTCGGCGATCGCGTTCGGAGCCTCGCCACGCTGCCGTTTGCCGGACCCGCGAGCCGGGCGGTCCTCGCCGTCCCAGGAGTCCGTCATCTCGTCTCCTCCGGCGTGATCCTGGCGGCAACCCGGATTCGCAGCGTCGAGCGTTTCGGCCTGACCACAGTCTTGAGGCGCGCGGCGTGGTCGTCGCTGTCGCACACTACCGTGACGCGACCTGCGTCGATGTGATTCAGCAAGACACGCGGTGGCCACGCGTCCCAGTCGAGCACACAGGCAGTGCCCGGTGCAGCGCCGCCCGCCAGCCAGCCGAGTGGCGTCTCGTACAGGCGAATCCGCGCCTCGTCCCCGAGAAACATGAACTCACAATCATTGGGCAATGCCGTGGCTGTGCCGGTGCGCCGCCACCACTGCGCTGGGTCGGCGCGGTCGATTGCAACGATGTCGAGCGCGCGGGCCGGGTCGCCAGCGCAGACTGTCCAAGTCAAGGCAGGAATACCTCGGTCAGGCGGGTCCGGCGGCACCCACCAGCCATAATCGGCGGGGTCGATGCGCGCGACGCCGACGAGGCAACGCGCCGGAGCGGAGGCGGGAATCGCTGGACCACCGGCGGTCGGTGCCGTCATCCAGCGCCATGCACATTCATTGTCTAACACGCGTGCCCAGGCACAAAATCCCTCGAGTAAAAGGTCGTCGGCCAGGGCTCCACGCCATGCAGGAAGGAACCACGCCGCGAACCGCTCTGCCGCCTCGGGCGAGCCGTCAAGGAGCCGCATGGCCCGATGGGAACCAGCCAAAACTTCGGCCAGTCGCCCGGGCGCAGTCATGGCGAGCCGTCCGAGTCGCTGATCGGCATGGCCTCCCAGAGCGACGGGAACTGGTAGAAAGGTAATTGCACGCGTCTGAGCAGCCCGTCGAATCTTGTGGCGAGTGTCGCGTCAATCGCGTGGACCACATTGTCAAAGACACACGCCCTCTGGTCGAGTTGCTGCTGGTTCCACGGCAGGATCCCCCACATGCGGTTGCGCATCGTTTTGGCCGCGAGTTGCCAACACAGTTGCCTGGCGATAAGCACTGACTGCTTATGCCGCCAGGCATTGCGTCCTGCGTTGCGACATTCATGCTCGGTCGGATCGCCTCGCGCCTCGACCAAGTGCTCAAGGTAGATCATTATCCTCGCTCACGATCAGGCGGACTCCAACCAACGCTCAAGAGCAACCTTCGGAATCAAAATGCGCTTCCCGACACGCACGTGGGGGAAATTTCCGGCCTTGATCTGGTCGTAAATACCTTTCCGATTGATGCCCAGCAGGTCGGCTACCTCGTCCACTGTGTATGCAAGTTTTTCCGTTATCAGACAGTCCTTTCCAAGCCGGCTGGTTTCATCGTTCGATTTTCTGCAAACTGTAGAAATATACTGATTCGATCTTGCACGCAATTAATTTCTTCAATATATAGAAACGGCGGAACGCAACGGCATATCTCGGTATTGGTGATGTCTGATCAGAGAAAGCGAGCAGGTCGGCCGAAAAAACAGGGCGCAGCAGGAACAACCGTCGCCCTAGGGCTTCGTGTTCCTGCGGAATTGAAAGCGCGACTAGACAGTGCGGCCGATATCGCGGGTCGTAGCCAGGGTGAGGAAGCCGCGCGCCGACTCGCTGCGTCGTTCGAGCTGCAGCCCATCGCGGAAATTATGGGGATAAGCGAATCGACCGGCGATGGCCGTTGGTTCGAAGATCCAGCAAAGGCGGCCATGGTTTTCAGACTCGTTGGCGCCTATCTGAGGTCGCTCCTGTCTGACAGGTGCAAAGATATCGTGAATTTCGAAGAAGCGTTCGGATCGGATCCACGGGCGGATGTCGTATTTGAAAAGATGTTTCCTGAGCTTAGAGCGAAGGGGGAATAATACATGAGCCAAGGAACTATCACCCGCCGCGGCAAGAAGTCATGGCGCATCAAGTATGACCTGCCGCGCGACGAGACCGGTCAGCGCCGGATCGCCTACGTGACGGTGAAGGGCAAACGGGGCGATGCGGAGAAGGTGCTGCGTGCGAAGCTGCATGCCATCGATCATGGCGTCCATGTCGAACCCTCCGTGATTACCGTCGCTCAATTCCTCGATTCATGGCTTGTCGGTGTCGCGCCACAAAGCGTCGGCCCAAAGACGCTCGAGCGCTATCGCGGCATCGCGCGGAACCAAATCCGGTCTCATCTGGGCAGGATCCAGCTGCAAAAGCTGCGCCCGGCCGATATCGACAATTGGCCCCAG
>Ga0224512_10001249_pt1 | contig 24985 bp, 23 predicted proteins | sample SF_May12_sed_USG_4_FD_169103 | JGI IMG/M metagenome (GOLD analysis project Ga0224512, IMG submission 169103) | Sediment microbial communities from San Francisco Bay, California, United States - SF_May12_sed_USGS_13 | ecosystem: Environmental > Aquatic > Marine > Sediment | place: USA... | reverse complement strand
CACCAAATTCCACCCATGAGCCAGTTCTTCCAGATCCATCCGGACAATCCGCAGCTGCGCCTGATCCATCGGGCGGTCGAGATCGTGCGTAATGATGGCCTCATCGTTTACCCGACGGACTCCAGCTACGCGCTCGGCTGCCACGTGGGTGACAAGCGCGGCATGGAACGCATCCGTCGCATCCGCGCACTGGGCAATCAGCATAATTTCACTCTGGTCTGCCGCGACCTCTCGGAAATCGCCACCTACGCCCGCGTCAATAACAGCGCCTACCGCCTGTTGAAATCGCTGACGCCCGGTCCCTACACCTTTATCCTGCAGGCCACCCACGAGGTACCGCGGCGATTGCAGAACCCGAAACGCAAGACCATCGGCATCCGTGTTCCCGATCATCCTATCGTGCAGGCGCTGCTCGATGAACTGGGCGAACCGCTGATGAGTTCAACGCTGATCCTGCCCGGCAAGGAACTGCCGGAGACCGATGCCGACGAGATGCGTGAACACCTGGAACACGATGTCGACCTGATGATCGATGGCGGCCATTGCGGGTTCGAACCGACCACGGTCATCGATATGACCGGTGATGTGCCGCGGGTTGCACGCCAGGGCTGCGGTGCTGTGGAAGGCCTGGCGGAGGGATGAAATAACTCTTCATGAGGTTATAATCCGCCGATGTTTGAGGTCAGCCTTGTTCAAAAAATCGTTGCCTGGGTGATTCCCGTCCTGTTTGCCATCACTGTTCATGAAGTCGCGCATGGCTGGATCGCCGCACGGCTGGGCGACAAGACGGCGCTCATGCTGGGACGTCTGACCCTGAATCCGGTGAAGCATATCGACCCGGTCGGTACCATCCTGGTCCCGGGGCTGCTGATGCTGATGCAGTCCGGCTTCCTGTTCGGCTGGGCCAAGCCGGTGCCGGTCACCTGGCAGAATCTGAAACACCCGAAACGCGACATGGCCCTGGTGGCCGCCGCCGGTCCGACCGCCAATCTGTTGATGGCGCTGGGTTGGGCACTGCTGATCCGCCTGGGCCTGCTGCTGGGTGATAACGGCCTGGCGCTGGTCTTCATGGGGACCGCGGGCATTTTCATTAACACCATCCTGATGGTGCTGAACCTGCTGCCGCTGCCGCCGCTGGACGGCGGCCGGGTCATGACCGGGCTGCTGCCGGGGCCTCTGGCCTGGAAATTCAGCCGCATTGAGCCCTACGGCTTCATGATCCTGCTCGCCTTGCTGGTGACCGGGGTGCTCGGCAAGATCATGTGGCCGGCGATCAGCGTGGTCATGAGTTCACTGTCGCTGCTGTCCGGCCTGCCGGCGAAGGACTTTCAGCTGGTCCTGTTTGCGCTACTGGGGATATAGGAGAACAACTTGAGCAGTCTGGGTAACAACAGTCGGGTCTTGTCCGGCATGCGTCCCACCGGAGCCCTGCACCTCGGGCATTACCACGGGGTACTGAAGAACTGGATCAAGCTGCAGCACGAGTTTGACTGCTTCTTTTTCGTGGCCGACTGGCATGCGCTGACCACGCATTACGAGGAATCCCATATCATCGCCGACAGCGTCTGGGACATGGTCATCGACTGGCTGGCGGCCGGTGTCAACCCGGGTTCGGCCCAGCTGTTTATCCAGTCGCATGTCCCCGAACATGCCGAACTGCACCTGCTGCTCTCCATGGTGACGCCGCTGGGCTGGCTGGAGCGGGTGCCCAGTTACAAGGACCAGCAGGAGATGTTGCGCGAACGCGATCTTGCGACCTACGGCTTCCTCGGCTACCCCCTGCTGCAGAGTGCGGACATCCTCATCTACGCGGCCGACAAGGTCCCGGTGGGGGAAGACCAGGTCGCGCACGTCGAACTTACGCGCGAGGTCGCGCGCCGCTTCAACCACATCTATGGTCGCGAGCCGGGCTTCGAGGAAGTCGCTGAGACCGCGGTCAAGAAGATGGGCAAGAAGAATGCACGCCTCTACAAGGACCTGCGCAGGCGCTACCAGGAACAGGGTGACCACGAGGCCGTGGGGGTGGCGCATGCGCTGCTGCAGGAACAGCAGAACCTGGCGCTCAGCGACCGCGAACGCCTGCTCGGCTACCTGGAAGGCGGCGGGCGCGTCATCTTGACGGAGCCTGAGGCCCTGCTGACACCGGCCTCCAGGATGCCCGGCCTCGACGGTCAGAAGATGTCCAAGTCCTATAACAACACCATCACCCTGCGCGAGGACCCGCAGGAAGTCACCCGGAAACTGCGCACCATGCCGACCGACCCGGCGCGCGTCAGGCGCACCGATCCCGGCAACCCCGACGTCTGTCCCGTATGGCAGCTGCACCAGGTGTACTCGGACGACGAGGTCAAGGGCTGGGTCCGGGAAGGCTGTACCACGGCGGGTATCGGATGCCTGGAATGCAAGCAGCCGATCATCGACAGCATACTGGCAGAGCTGGCACCGATCCAGGAGCGCGCGCTGGATCTCGAACGTGACCCGGGGCGGGTGCGTGCCATCATCAACGAAGGTACCGAGGCGGCGCGCGACGTGGCACGCCTAACACTGGAGGAAGTCCGCCAGGTCATGGGCCTGAATTACACTTGATAAAGACGCCTGGAAAAAGAGGCATTGCGGCTGGAATTAGGGTAGAATCCTGCGGACGGCAGAGTTCGTCGCTCGGTCATGATCGTGACTGTTACGACCAGGATAATACATGAGCGAAAATCAGATCTGCGCAGTACAGCCCGATATCCAGACGCAGGAAGAACTCCCTCTCGCTGTCGTTCGGGGCCAGCCCCTCGAAAAACTCCCCACCGATCTCTACATACCTCCGGACGCACTGGAGGTATTTCTCGAGGCCTTCGAAGGGCCGCTGGACCTGCTGCTCTACCTGATCCGCAAAGAGAACCTGGATATCCTCGACATCCCGGTTGCCGAGATAACGCGGCAATATACTGATTATATTATGATTATTCAGGGCATGCGGCTGGAGCTGGCGGGCGAGTACCTGGTTATGTCCGCCATGCTGGCAGAGATCAAGTCGCGCATGTTGCTGCCGCGGCCGGCGGGCAATGAAGATGACGAGGACGACCCGCGCGCCGAGCTGGTGCGTCGCCTGCAGGAGTACGAACGTTTCAAGCAGGCTGCCGAGGACATCGACGAACTGCCACGCCTCGGGCGCGATGTGTTCCAGGCGCAGGCCGACGGCGCCGACACACAGGTCGTCAGGCCGCCTCCCGAGGTCAACCTGCAAGACCTGATCAGTGCCTTTCAGGATGTCATGCAGCGCGCCTCCATGTACTCACACCACCATGTGCAGATGGATTCGCTGTCGGTGCGCGAGCGCATGTCCAGTGTGCTCAATCGCCTGCAGACCGGCCAATTCACCCGCTTCGTGGACCTGTTTACGCCGGAAGAGGGCCGCATGGGGGTGGTGGTGACGTTCCTGGCGGTACTGGAACTGGCCAAGGAATCACTGCTCGAAATCAGCCAGGCCGATCTGTTTAGCCCGATTCATGTGAAGGCGGCGGGCAGCCCCGAAGTAATCCCGGAACCAATCCCGGAAGCAATCACCGAACAGGCGACAGCATGACAGACACGACAGACACGACAGATACAGCAGACACCACTGCCGTCGATATCAGGCACCTTAAACACATCCTGGAAGCCATCCTGATGGCGGCCGGTCGTCCACTGACCCTGGACCAGTTGCTGGCGATGTTCAGCGAAGAGGAACGGCCGGGGCGTGAGGACATGCGCAAGGCGCTGACCGCGCTGGAAGAGGATTTTGCCGACCGCGGCGTCGAACTGGCCCAGGTCGCCAGCGGCTACCGGATCCAGGTCAGGCAGGAGATGCAGCTCTGGGTGTCGCGCCTGTGGGAGGAACGTCCAGCCCGGTATTCACGCGCCCTGCTCGAGACGCTTGCCCTGATTGGCTACCGCCAGCCCATCACGCGCGGCGAGATTGAGGAGGTGCGCGGCGTCAGTGTCAGCAGCTCCATCATGAAGACCTTGCAGGAACGCGAGTGGGTGCGGATCGTCGGTCACCGCGATGTCCCCGGTCACCCTGCCATGTACGGCACCACCCGGCAGTTTCTCGACTACTTCAACCTGAAGAGCCTGGACGAGTTGCCGAGCCTGGCCGAGCTGCGCGACCTGGGCACGATCGGAGCCGAGCTGGAGCTCGACCTGTCGGATGCCGTTTCGGAGCTGCTGATGGAGCCGGCCAATGACGCAGCTGACGTGTCTCTGGCCGAGGTGGATCCCGATACCCAGGCCGCCGGGACAGCGGAAGAGTCCTCGGCCATCCTGCACTGATCAGTCCTGCCCGGTCCCGGGCGCATGGGAGAGCGTTTGCAAAAAGTCCTGGCCCGCGCCGGTTACGGTTCCCGGCGCCAGATCGAGTCCTGGATCAGTTCCGGCAGGATCACCGTCAATGACAGGCCCGCCGAGCTGGGCATCACGGTCGGCGCTGACGATAAAATCTGTATCGACGGAAAGCCGGTCTCGGTTGCCGCTTCCCTCGGCAAGCTCATCCCGCGCACCCTGATATATCACAAACCCGTAGGCGAACTGACCACGCGCTCGGATCCCGAGGGACGCCCCACGGTATTCGATAACCTGCCGCAACTGAAGACCGCGCGCTGGATTGCAGTCGGTCGGCTGGATATGAACACCGCGGGGCTGCTGCTGTTCACCACCGACGGTGAACTGGCCAATCGGCTGATGCATCCCTCCTCGGAGGTCGAGCGTGAATACGCCGTGCGGGTGCTGGGCGAGGTGAGCGCGGCGTCCCTGGAGCAGTTGCTCAAGGGGGTTGCCCTCGACGATGGCATGGCGGTGTTCTCATCGATCCGCGATGCCGGCGGACACGGCGCAAACCACTGGTACCACGTGACCCTGAAGGAGGGGCGTAACCGCGAGGTGCGGCGCCTATGGGAATCGCAAGGGGTGCAGGTCAGCCGCCTGATCCGGGTGCGCTTCGGTCCGATCGAACTGTCGCGCGAGTTGCGCCCCGGCAGGCAGCGGGCGTTGACGCGCCAGGAAATTGTGGCGCTATACCGGGCGGCCGGTCTCGAGCCACCTCCTGCCCCGGCCCGGCGTACGTCCGGAAGGCGATCCGGGGCCGGTACGCGCGCAAGAACGGGTTCCTCAGCGCGGAAACGCCGGGGCAAGGCGAATTGAAGGCACGTCATGTGTTGTGATCACTCTGTGCTGCGGACCTGGCGGGACGCGTGGGTTTGATGAGCCCGGCTGCATTGCGTCCCGGGCGTGTTGCTGGATGATCAGGTATTAGCCAGCGATGGTGTCAGACGCGCACATGTCCCGCCGTCGATTACTCAAGACCTTCGATATCCTGTTCGACCACTACGGTCCACAGCACTGGTGGCCGGGTGACACGCCCTTCGAAATCATGGTGGGGGCGATCCTCACGCAGAACACCGCCTGGTCGAACGTCGAACGGGCCATCGGCAATCTCGTTGCAAAAAACAAGCTGCAGCCACGCGCCATTATCAATGCACGCCACGACCACCTGGCCAACTGGCTAAGGTCATCCGGTTATTTCAACATCAAGGCGCAGCGCCTGAAGAGTTACTGCCGCTGGTACGTCAGGGCAGGGGAGCATGCCGGGCTGCGGCAACTGGAAACCGGCGCGCTGCGTTCCGCGCTACTCGGGGTCAAAGGGATCGGACCGGAGACCGCCGATGACATCCTGTTGTACGCCTTCGAGCGACCGGTGTTCGTGATCGATGCCTACACCCGGCGCCTGTTCGCCAGGCTTGGCTTGTATTCCGGCACCGAGGACTACGACACGCTGCGGCTGGGCTTCGAGCGTGCTCTCGGACCCGATGCGGGTCTATTCAATGAATACCATGCGCTGATCGTGCGTCATGCGAAGGAGGTGTGCCGGGTAAAGCCGGACTGCCAGCGCTGCGTCCTGGCCCCGGCCTGCCCGCTGGCGGGGCGCCAGGGGAAGTAATTATCTTTTTTTTGGTTTCGAGGTAATATTCAGAAAATGTGCAGCAGTGACAAATATGCCGGCGCGGTTTGCGTCCCTGGTGGCTAGGGAATGAGCCAGCAGTCGCCTGAAAACGTTGTCACGGCATTCATCGATGCCATTGAGGCGCGTGATTTTGAATGTGCACGACGCTATCTTTCAGATACTCAGTTTAGCTACCGCAGTCCGGTATCTAGAACCGATAATGCGGATACCTTCATAAACATCATTTCCCGTGTCGGCCCGATACTCGACAGGATCGAGCGACGCAGAACATTTATCGATGGCAGTAACGTCTGCAGTATTCTGAACTACAGGACAACTATGGAAGCCATAAAGGAAGTCCCCGTTGTCCAGCTGGCGACGGTGGTCGCTGGAAAAATAATAGCCCTGGAAGTCTTTTTCGACGCGAGCGAATACAACAAGATGCTTGCTGAATAGGAAACCGGCAGGATCACGGTGACCTCAGCCGGTTTGCCCGGAAATGGAGGACATTCCCTCTTGTCTACACCGGTAGCCGTTCCAGCTCCACCAGTCCGCCTGCATTTTTTGCATCCACCTTGCGGTAGAGGTCGTAGAGCGCGGCCTGCAGCGCCTCCTCGATAGTCGGGTGGTAGAACGGCATGCGCAGCAGTTCACCGACACCCAGGCCCTGCGCGATGCACCAGCAGAGCAGGTGGGCAAGGTGCTCGCAGCCGGGCCCGACCATCTCGGCACCGAGCAGGCGGCCGCTTTGCTGGTCAGCATAGACCCGCAGGATGCCCTTGTTCCTGCCCATGATGAGGGCGCGGCCGACCGGGCCGAACCTGATCTCGCCGACGGCGCTGCGCTCCGGATCGAGATCCTTCCAGCGCCTGCCGACCGTGCATATATTGGGATCGCAGAAGTTGATTGTAATCGGTGTCTTGCGCCGGAACCCGACCGGGTCGTCGTGGGCGGCGTTGAAACCGGCAATCCTGCCTTCATCCCCGGCCTCGTGCAGGATCATGCGCTCCCCCGTCACGTCGCCGGCCAGGTACACCGGCAGGTCGGCCACCTGCAGGGTGTTCGGGTGGTACGGCGGCATACCGTGCGCGTCCAGTGCCACGCCGAGGTTCTCGAGGCCCAGGTTATCGACATTCGGCACGCGCCCGATACTGCACAGGACCTTGTCGACCAGCACGCTGTGCTCGCCGGCAGTCACCTTGAGCTGGTCACCCGCCGCCTCGATTTCGGCAGGCCTGCCGAGGAGTAGCGGGAACTCCCTGCCGAGGATATCGATGGCCGTCCGCGCGACCTCCGGGTCCTGGATGCCACCGATGGTGTCAAGCTGGTCGAAGCCGGTCACGCTGATGCCGAGGCGCTGCAGGCTCTGGCCGAGTTCCAGGCCGATGGTGCCGAGACCGATCACGCCGATTGCGGCGGGCAGATCCTGGTACTCGAAGAGTTCGTCGGTGGTAATGATGCGATCGCCGAAGGCCTGCCACAGCTTAGGCACCAGCGGCCGTGAACCGGTTGCGATGACCACGCGTCCCGCACGAATGCGCTGTCCCTCGACTTCCAGCAGTGTCGGTTCGATAAAACGGGCGTAGCCCTCGATGAATTCCTCGCCCAGCTTGTCGGTACTGTGTTCCAGGACACGGTCGACGAAGATGTCGCGCATATTCTGAACGTGCTCCAGCGCCTCCGGCAGATCGAGCGTCAGGTCTTCATGGCCTGCGATACCGTATTTGCCCAGGTGCGTGCGGCGATGGAAATCCTCAGCGACCTGGATCATGGCCTTGGACGGCATGCAGCCGACCCGGGCACAGGTGGTACCTGCTTCACCTCCGTTGATAAGCACGAAGCTCTTGCGGGCGCGCCGTACCTGGCCCATGGCATTGAGACCGGAGGTGCCCGAACCGATGATCGCTACGTCAACTGTTTTCTCTTTCACATTTTTCTCGTTGATCCCCGTATGTTGCAATTACAAACGGAGGGTATTCCCCATTCCCTAATCCAGGTTGCGGCGTGTCACGGCTTGCGGAGGGCGAACTGCTGCCCGGTGGTGCCCTTGCTGTCCGGCCCAAGGAGGTACAGGAAGGGCCTGATGACATCGGCCGGCTCGCTGAGCCGCTTGCGGTTCTCGGCCGGGTAGGCGACGACACGCAATGCGGTCCGTGCCGGGCCCGGATCGACACTGTTGACGCGTACGCGGGTATTCGCCTCCAGCTCGTCGGCGAGCAGCTGCATGAACCCCTCGAGGCCGGCCTTGGAAACGCCGTAGGCGCCCCAGTAGGCCTTGCCGTGGCGTCCGGTGCTGTCCGAGGTGAAGATGATCGAGGCATCATCCGGGCGGTACATCAGCCCGAGACAGGCTTTGGTCAGCAGGTAGGGCGCATTGAGGTTGACCTGCAGGGTTTCGAACCAGAGTGCATCGTCATAGTTGTCGATCGGTGTCAGGGCGCCGAGCATGGCGGCGTTATGGACCAGGCCATCCAGGCGTCCGTATTCCTTGTCCAGGACATCCGCCAGTGTGTGGTAGTCGTCCGGGGTAGCACCCTTGAGATCCAGCGGATACAGGGCCGGCTCGGGATGACCGGCGGCCACGATCTCGTCATAGGCGCTTTCCAGTCCGCGCACGTTCCTGTCCAGCAGCACGACGCTGGCACCCTGGGCGGCGCAGCAGGTGGCCAGGGCGCGGCCGATGCCGGCAGCGGCACCGGAGATGAGTATGACCCGGTCCCGCAGCTGGTCCGCGCGAGGCTCCCAGTCCGGCTTGAGTATCTGAATGTCTGGCATAACGGTTTCAATCGTCGAGAGGTCATCGTGGTAAGGGGATGTCGGGCGGTTACCAAGCGGGTCTACGGCAGTAAATGGATGTTTTCCGTTCAGGCAAGGGATTCCACGCAGCAGGTGGCCTCCTTCTGCGCCGCCGCCTTGCGTTTGTAGCTGAGGGCAACCATCAGTCGCGAATACTTGTTGCGCAGTTGGGTGAGCTGGCGGTTCCCGATCAGGTAGGCGGTGATGGCGTCGATCTCGAGAGAAATGACCGCAACGACAATCAGGAGGGTTATCTGCTTGATCTCCATGCGGCTACATTATGCCACTGTTTAACCGCCAGGTGATGCCTCACGCCGGCCGCTCCATCCGGTCCAGCCACGCCAGCAGTTCTCCCGGCCCCTCGAGCAGGGCGTCGGCCTGCCACTCGTGCGGCCGGTCACTGTCCTGGAAGTAGCCGAACAGGGCGACCAGGGTATGCATGCGGGCATTCCTGCCGGCCTCGATATCGCGTTGTGCGTCGCCGATGTAGACACACTGGTCCGGTGTGCTGCCGGCCTGTTCACAGGCATACAGCATCGGAGCCGGGTGCGGCTTGCGCTTGTTCAGGGTGTCGCCGCTGATGACACAGGCGGCGCGCTCGAACAGGCCGAGTTCCTTCAGCAGGGGGTCGGTCAGCCAGGCCGGCTTGTTGGTGACCACGCCCCAGTTAATTCCGCGCTGTTCGAGCTGCTCGAGCAGCGCGGCCATACCCGGGAACGGCCGTGTCCGCCTGGCGATGTTGTCGCGATACACAGCCAGCAGGCGCTGGCGCAGCGGGTCGAAGTCGGGGTGCGACTCGTCCATGGAGAAACCGAGTTCGATAAGCGCCTTGCCGCCGTGCGAGACAACCCCGCGGATCGTGTCAAAGGGAAGGGGGGAGCGGTGGTTTTCCCTCAGTACGGTATTCAATGCGTCGGCAAGATCCGGGGCGGTGTCCAGCAGGGTACCGTCCAGGTCAAACAGGACTGTCCGTATCCGCATGAGTTCGGTCGGCTCAGGCTTTGCGGAAGCAGGCCAGGTAATTGACGGACACGTCCCTGCCGAGGCGGTATTCACGCGTCAGGGGGTTGTAGCTCATCCCGCTGATGTCGGTGAGCTGCAGGCCGCTGGCACGCGCCCAGGACTCCATCTCCGAGGGGCGTACAAACTTGGTGTAATCGTGGGTGCCCCGGGGGAGCATGTTGAGGATGTATTCCGCACCGATCACCGCAAACAGGTAGGCCTTCGGGTTGCGGTTTATGGTCGACAGGAACACCTGGCCGTCGTCCTTGATCAGGGTGGCGCAGGCGTTGATGACTGCGGCCGGGTCGGGTACGTGCTCGAGCATTTCCAGGCAGGTGACCACATCGTAGCCGCCGGGTTCTTCGCCGGCCAGTTGTTCGGCTGTCGCTTGCCGGTAGTCGATATCCAGCCCCGATTCGTGTTTGTGCAGGCGGGCGACGTTCAGCGGTGCCTTGCCCATATCGATCCCGGTCACCTGTGCGCCCTGCGCGGCCATGCCTTCGGTCAGCAGGCCGCCGCCGCAGCCCACATCCAGTACCCGTTTGCCGGCAAGTTTTACCCGCTCGCAGATGTAGTCCAGCCGCAACGGGTTGATATCGTGCAGGGGCTTGAACTCGCTGCTGGGATCCCACCAGCGCGCCGCCAGTTTTTCGAACTTGGCGATTTCACCGGGATCGACGTTGTGGTTGTTTGCGGACATGCGGGTCATGGCTCCAGGTGGTTAGTGCTGCTGATACGGCTCTGCCAGTGACAGGCCCGGTCGAGGATCTCGGAGTCGTCAAGGGTCGTCAGCTGGCGTTCCTTGAGCAGGTGCTGGCCGGCCACCCAGACATCGGTGACCTGTTCACGTCCACAAGCATATACCAGTTGGGAAACCGGGTCATACAGGGGCTGTGACTCGATGGTGTCCAGGCGCACGGCGGTGATATCGGCCCACTTGCCGGTGGTGAGCGAACCGGTCTCCTCGGCCAGGCCGAGGGCGCGCGCCCCGTTCAGGGTCGCCATCCTGAGGGCCGTGTGTGCCGGTACGACGCTGGCATCATTGCTGGCGGCCTTGGCCAGCAGCGCGGCGCTGCGCATTTCACCGAGCATATCGAGGTCATTGTTGCTGGCGCTGCCGTCAGTGCCGAGCGCGACATTGATGCCGGCGTCCGCCAGGGCTGTCACCGGGCAGAAGCCGCTGGCAAGTTTCATGTTCGATTCCGGGCAATGCACGACATGGGCGCCGGCCGCTGCGAATTCCCCGATCTCGGCCTCGGTCAGCTGGGTCATGTGCACCGCCATCAGGTTGGGGGAAACCAGGCCCAGTTCATGGAGCCGCTGCAGCGGGCGCTTGCCCGAGGTCTCCAGGGCCCGGTCGATTTCATCCCGGGTCTCGTGCACGTGCATGTGGATGCCGACATCGAGTTCGTCAGCCAGCACCCGGATATGTTCCAGCGGTTTGTCAGAGACGGTGTAGGGCGCGTGCGGAGCGAACAGCATACGGATCAGGGGATCGCCGCGGAATCGGTCATACACCGCCAGGCCCTTGGAGATATATTCATCCGCATCCTGGGCCCACACGGTCGGGAAGTCGATTACGATGAGACCGACGCAGGCGCGCATCCCGGCATGGGCGGCAACCCGGGCGCTGACATCCGGGTAGTAGTACATGTCATTGAAGCAGGTAGTTCCGCTGCGCAGCATCTCGGCGATCGCGAGCTGGGTGCCGTCATGCACGAACTCCTCGTTGACCCAGCGTGATTCGGCCGGCCAGATGTGATTGTTCAGCCACTCGTTCAGCGGCAGGTCATCCGCCAGTCCGCGCAGCAGGCTCATGGCCACGTGGGTATGGGTGTTGACCAGTCCGGGTATCAGCAGGTGCTGGTCGAGTTCATGTTCAATGCCGGGTGCAAAGCGGGCACGGGCCGCATCGGTCGGCAGGATATCGAGGATGCGGCCTTCGTGGACGGCAAGGCTGTGCTGCAGGTAGACCGTGTCCGCCGGTTCTACCGGGGCAATCCAGCGGGCATGGATAAGGCTGTCGATGGTCTGCATGCAGCGGTTCCGGGCGTTCAGGTGCAGCCGCGAGTATAGCGAAGGCCGCAGGCCGGCGGGAGGCCGCGGCCGTTATGCCGCATTGTGCAGGTGAATATCCTGCTGTGGGTAGGGAATACTGATGCCGTTATCATCGAATGCCAGCTTGATGCGATCCATCAGGTCCGCGCGTACCGTCCAGTAGTCGCCGCTGTTGACCCAGGGGCCGATGATGAAGATGGCCAGTGCCAGGACAACGCGAATCCCCCAGGGGATGACATGGATATTCATCAGTTCGGGGTCGAGTAGTTGTTCCGGGTTCATGATGGTTTCGAGCGCTGAAATGAAAAGACCCATCGCCTGCAGCAGGCGATGGGTCTCGGGTTCGTGCAATGTACGGCTGCTTACTTCCGACGTGTTACCCCGAGGGTGACCTCAACGCGGCGGTTCTGGGCACGACCCGCGCGGGTGGAGTTGTCAGCCACCGGGCTGGATTCGCCCATGCCGCTGATCGACATCAGGCTGGAATCGACGCCCTTGGCGCTCAGGTAGTCCCGAACGGAGGTGGCGCGGCGCAATGACAGCTGCTGGTTGTAGGATTCTGGACCGACGCTGTCGGTGTGGCCGACGATCCTGACGCTCTCAATCTTGTCGTTGCTGGTGATCTTGCTGGCGACATCGTCAAGCTGCTGCCTGCCTTCAGTCTTGAGCGTGGCTTTGTCGAAGTCGAACAGGGCGCCAGCCGACAGGGTCACGGTCTCGTAGGAGACAGGTGGCGGAGCCGGGGCAACGGGTGGCGGAGCCATTGGTGCCGCTGCAACGGGTTCCGGGAACAGCTCCGGATTGCAGGCCTTGACCGCGGTCTCCTTGCTCCAGGACGACGTGCGTACGCAGTTGCCGGAGCTGTCGGTGACAATGTGCTTGCCACTGTCGCCGAGGTTGCCCGCGCCTGCTTTTCCGCCATCATGGGCGACGGCGATATTGGCCATCAGGGCTGATGAGGCGACGGCCGCCATCAGGACGTTAAGAGGTAAATTCTTCATTGTTACAACTCCTGTGATTTGAGTGCAAAAAAGTCTACAGCTGTCCCGTGGCGGGTATTCTAGTCACATACTTCCGTCAAGGCTAGTGGTTTTCAAGGTTTTTTGTCAAGAAAAAAAACCTTAGAATCAGTTGCATGTACCAGCTGGATGGGATGATGACGTGACTATTGATGAGGATCACGATTCAATTCGGGCCATCCGCTGGGAGGACGGCCGCCTCTGCCTGCTCGACCAGCGTCGCCTGCCATTCGAGGAGCATTACCTCTATTTGGATGATGCGGCCGGGGTGGCCGCGGCCATCCGCGACATGGTGGTGCGTGGCGCCCCGGCCATTGGTATTTCGGCGGCCTACGGCGTGGTGCTGGCCGCCAGGCGGCGCCAGGCGCAAGCACCCGGGGACTGGCGCGGCCTGCTGGATGCGGATATCCGGGTGCTGGCCGCCGCCCGGCCCACGGCCGTGAACCTGTTCTGGGCGCTGGAGCGGATGCAGGGCTGCCTGGCGGCTGCCGGCGTGGACTCCGGTGCGGCACTGCTCGAGGAGGCACGCCGCATCCATGCGCAGGATATCGACGCCAATCACCGCATGGGTGAGCACGGTGCCGGCCTGATTCAGGCGGGGGCTGCCGTGCTGACTCACTGCAACACGGGTTCGCTGGCAACCGGCGGTTACGGGACCGCACTGGGCGTAATCCGCAGCGCCTGGAAGGCCGGGAAACTGACCGGGGTCTATGCCGGTGAGACGCGGCCCTGGCTGCAGGGCGCCCGCCTGACGGCATGGGAACTGACCCGTGACCGGATCCCGGTCACCCTGATCACCGACAGTGCGGCAGCCTTGCTGATGCACAGGGAGCGCGTGCAGTGGGTGATCGTCGGGGCCGACCGGGTGACCGCCAACGGCGACGTCATCAATAAGATCGGCACCTACAACCTGGCCATCAACTGCCGGCATCATGGCATCAACTTCATGGTGGCAGCGCCATGCTCCACGCTGGATTTCTCGCTGGCCAGCGGCCAGGCCGTGGAGATCGAAGAGCGGGGGGCGGATGAGGTCCTCACCCTCGGGGGTGAGCGTATTGCCGCCCCGGGTGCCATGGCCTGGAACCCGGCCTTCGATGTGACCCCGGCGGAACTGGTCGACTACCTGGTGACCGAGCAGGGCGCGATCGGGGCCCCGGACGCGGAAAAACTGGCCGCGTTGCGACCCCTGGGCTAGCAGGCTCCAATTCCGTTCCTTAATCCCCTGGCTGGTCGGCAGGGGCCCTCAGCGGCCCCAGAAAAGGCTGTTTTCATGATGTAGTGGGGGGGTCGAGTATGCTAAAATCCCCTGTCTTGATTGCTGTCGATCGCCGTGAGGCGTTTTTTATTGCCCTGCAACCGGATGACCAGGACCTGTTAGTCCCTTCCAAATGACCGAATTCGCGAAAGAAATCCTGCCCGTCAATCTCGAAGACGAGATGAAGCAGTCCTATCTCGATTACGCCATGAGCGTGATCGTCGGGCGCGCCCTGCCCGATGTGCGCGACGGGCTCAAGCCGGTGCACCGGCGTGCGCTGTTTGCGATGAGCGAACTGGGTAATGACTGGAACAAGGCGTACAAGAAATCGGCCCGCATCGTCGGTGACGTGATCGGTAAGTACCATCCGCACGGCGATACCGCCGTCTATGACACCATCGTGCGCATGGCGCAACCGTTCTCGCTGCGTTACATGCTGGTCGATGGCCAGGGCAACTTCGGTTCCGTTGACGGCGACTCGCCGGCCGCCATGCGTTACACCGAGGTGCGCATGGCGCGCATCGCGCATGAACTGATCGCGGACATCGACAAGGAAACGGTCGACTTCATTCCCAACTATGACGAGACCGAGCAGGAACCTGCGGTTTTTCCGACCCGCGTTCCGAACCTGCTGGTCAACGGTTCGGCCGGCATTGCCGTGGGCATGGCGACCAATATTCCGCCGCACAACCTCACCGAGGTTATCAATGCCTGTCTGGCGCTGATCGAAAATCCGGACACCGACGTGGCCGGGCTCATGGAACATGTACCGGGCCCTGACTTTCCCACGGCCGGCATCATCAACGGTGTGCGTGGCATCCACGAGGCCTACCGCACCGGGCGCGGCCGTATCCACATTCGTGCGCGCAGCCACATCGAAGAAAAGGAGGCCAAGGGTCGCCAGTCCATCGTCGTCACCGAGCTGCCCTACCAGGTCAACAAGGCGCGCCTGCTCGAGAAGATTGCCGAGCTGGTCAAGGACAAGAAGGTCGATGGCATCTCGGCCCTGCGCGACGAGTCGGATAAGGATGGCATGCGTATGGTCATCGACCTGAAGCGCGGCGAGGTCGCCGAGGTCGTGCTCAATAACCTCTACCAGCATACCCAGCTGCAGAGCGTGTTCGGCATCAACATGGTGGCCCTGGTGGACCGGCGGCCACGGCTGCTGAACCTGAAGGAATGCCTGGAGGCCTTCATTCGCCACCGCCGCGACGTGGTGACACGCCGCACGGTGTTCGAACTGAGCAAGGCGCGCCAGCGTGCGCACATACTGGAAGGCCTGGCCATAGCCCTGGCCAACATCGATGAGGTTATCAGGCTAATCAAGGGCTCTCCCAATCGCGCGGCCGCCAAGCAGGCCTTGATGGGGCGCACCTGGGAACCCGGCATCGTCACCGGGATGCTGGAACGTGCCGGCGCCGATGCCTCCCGCCCCGCGGGGCTGGATGACAGTTTCGGCCTGCAACCCGAGGGCTACCGGCTCTCCGATATCCAGACCCAGGCGATCCTGGACCTGCGCCTGCACCAGTTGACCGGGCTCGAGCAGGAGAAGATCGTCAGCGAGTACAAGGCGCTGCTCGACGAGATCGAGAAGCTGCTTGAGATCCTCAGCAATCCGGACCGGTTGATGGAGGTGATTCGCGAGGAACTGACGGACCTGCGTGAACAGTACGGTGACGAACGCCGCACCGAGATCATGACCGACCACCTGGACCTCAAGCTGGAAGACCTCATCACCGAAGAGGACGTGGCGGTCACCCTGTCGCATGCCGGTTATGCCAAGTCCCAGCCGTTGACGGACTACCGGGCGCAGCGGCGTGGCGGGCGCGGCAAGAGCGCGGCCGATGTCAAGGAAGAGGACTTCATCGACAAGCTGTTCATCGCCAGCACCCACGACACCATCCTGTGCTTTTCGAGCCGCGGCAAGGTCTACTGGCTCAAGGTCTATGAGCTGCCGCTGGCAGGCCGCGGGGCGCGCGGCAAACCGATCGTGAACCTGCTGCCGCTGGAGACCGGCGAGCGCATCAACGCCGTTCTGCCGATTCGCGAGTTCACCGCCGATCACTACGTGTTCATGGCGACCGCGCTGGGTACGGTGAAGAAGACCTCGCTGTCTGATTTCTCCCGCCCGCGAGCCAGCGGCATTATCGCCATCGATCTCCGGGAGGGCGACTACCTCGTGGATGTCGCCATCACCGACGGTGCGCGTGACATCATGTTGTTCAACGATGCCGGCAGGGTGATCCGCTTTAACGAGGGCGATGTGCGCCCGATGGGCCGGACTGCCTGCGGTGTCCGCGGCATCAAGTTGAAGTCCGGGCAGCGATTGATCTCCATGCTGATTGCCAGCGACAGCCCGGTACTCACGGCTACCGAGAATGGATACGGCAAGCGCACCCTGGCGGATGACTACCCCGTCTATGGCCGTGGCGGCCAGGGCGTGATCGGTATCCAGGTCAGCGAACGCAACGGCAATGTCATCGGCGCCGAGCATGCCGATGACAAGGACGAGGTGATGCTGATCAGCAGCGGCGGTACCCTGGTGCGTACCCGGGTCAACGAGATCTCGATCATGGGACGCAATACCCAGGGTGTGCGCCTGATCGCCCTGTCGAAAGACGAAAAACTGGTCGGCATCGAACGCATCGTCGAGGTCAAGGACGATGACGAAGAGAGTGCTGACGCAGGAGCGACTGGGCGAGATTCTGAATGACGACGATCTATAACTTCAGTGCGGGGCCCGCGACCCTGCCAGGGGCGGTGCTCTCCCGGGCCCGTGAGGAATTGCTGGACTGGCATGGCTCGGGTATGTCGGTGATGGAGATGAGTCACCGCGGCAAGGAGTTCATGTCAATCGCACAGCAGGCGGAGGCCGACCTGCGCGAGCTGCTGGCGATTTCCTCCGATTATCACGTCCTGTTCCTGCAGGGCGGCGCCACCAGCCAGTTTTCCATGGTGCCGATGAACCTGCTGCGCGGCCGTCAGCAGGCCGACTACATCAACACCGGGGCCTGGTCGAAGAAGGCGATCGCCGAGGCCCGGCGCTATTGCAGCGTGAACGTGGCGGCTTCGTCGGAGGACAGTAATTTCACTACCATCCCGGCCGCGGACAGTTGGCAGCTGGATAACACCGCGGCCTACGTGCACTACACTCCGAATGAGACCATCGGCGGGTTGGAGTTCGACTGGATACCGGATACCGGCGAAATACCGCTGGTCGCGGACATGTCCTCCACGATCCTGTCCCGGCCGCTGGATGTCGCGCGTTTCGGGCTGATCTATGCCGGGGCCCAGAAAAATATCGGTCCGGCCGGCCTGACCGTGGTCATCGTCAGCAGCGACCTGGTCGGCGAGGTGCTGGACTACACCCCGTCGATGTTCAATTACCAGTTACATGCCGGCAACGGCTCGATGCTCAATACCCCGCCCACCTTTGGCTGGTACATCGCCGGGCTGGTGTTCCAGTGGATCAGGGAGCAGGGCGGGCTGGAGGCCATGGCGGAGGTCAACCAGCGCAAGGCCGGAAAACTGTATGAGGCCATCGACCGGTCGGACTTCTACAACAGTCCCGTTGATCCGCGCTACCGTTCCTGGATGAATGTGCCTTTTACCCTGGCCGATGCATCCCTGGACGCCGGGTTCCTGTCACAGGCCGGGGATGCCGGGCTGCTGAACCTCAAGGGGCACCGCTCGGTCGGCGGAATGCGCGCCAGCATCTACAACGCCATGCCGGAAGCGGGTGTCAGTGCACTGATCGATTTCATGGCCGAGTTCGAACGCAGCCACGGCTGATCCGTCACCCGGTCCCCGGCCCGGTGTTCCGGGTGATACCTTGACAAGGGATAACGGCAACACGATGTACAAGATTCTTACCCTGAACAATATTTCTCCCGTAGGTCTCGAGCACCTGCCGCGCGATGCCTATGAAGTGGCCTCCGAGATCCAGCACCCGGATGCCATCCTGCTGCGCTCCCGCAACATGCATGACATGGAGATCCCGCCCACCGTCAAGGCCATCGGCCGCGCCGGCGCCGGGGTCAACAACATCCCGGTTGACGCGATGAGCAGGCGCGGCGTGCCGGTGTTCAATGCACCCGGTGCCAATGCCAACGCGGTCAAGGAGCTGGTGATTGCCGGCATGCTGATGGCGGCGCGAAACCTGACCGAAGGATGGAATTTCGCGCGCGCCCTGGAAGGCACGGATGAAGAGATCCACAGTAAAGTCGAGTCCGGCAAGAAACAGTTTGTCGGGTTCGAGCTGCCGGGCAAAACCCTGGGCGTGGTCGGGCTGGGTGCCATTGGAGTCCAGGTCGCCAACGGCGCGCTGGCCCTGGGCATGAACGTCATCGGTTTCGACCCGGAGATCACGGTGCAACGCGCCTGGGAGATGTCCTCGAATGTGCGCAAGGCGAGCAGTGTCGAGGAGTTGCTGATGGCGGCGGATTTTGTGACCTTTCACGTCCCCCTGGTGGATGCCACCCGCGACATGATCAACGAGGAACGGCTCAAGCTGGCCAGGGACAACGTCATCATCCTCAACTTCTCGCGCAACGGCGTGGTGAACGATGAGGCCGTGATGGCAGCCATTGATGCGGGCAAGGTCTATGCCTACGTGTGCGATTTTCCCGGCAACCTTCTCAAGGACCATCCGCGCGTTATCACCCTGCCGCACCTCGGAGCCTCCACGCAGCAGGCCGAGGACAACTGCGCGGTCATGGTCGCAGAACAGGTCAAGGACTTTCTCGAGAGCGGAAACGTCAGGAATTCGGTCAATTTTCCGGAGATGTTCATGCCGCGCAACGGCGAGTTCCGCTTGGCCGTGGTGAATGAAAATATACCCAACATGCTCGGCCAGATCTCGACCTGTATTGCGGAGGCCGGCCTGAACATCCTCGACATGCTGAACAAGTCGAAGGGCGATCTCGCCTACACGCTGGTCGACGTGGACTCGAAAGTGCCACCCGCATGCCTCGAGCAGATCGCGAAGATCGATGGGGTCCTGGCTGTGAGGGCGCTATGACCGGTCGCCTCGTGCGCGACGCCATGGCCGGGGGTGCTATGTCTTCATCATCCGGTTTGCGTTACCCTTCTGAAGCATGAGTAGCGATAACAATCTCGATAGCTTGCGCGACCGCATCGATACCCTGGATGAACAGATCCAGGATCTGATCAACGAGCGCGCGAGCTGTGCCAAGGCCATCGCCGAGTTAAAATCCGCCACCCAGGACAGCTCCGACTATTACCGCCCGGAAAGGGAGGCCGCTGTGCTGCGGTGCATCAGCGAGCGAAATACCGGGCCGCTGCCGGCCGAGGAGATGGTGCGCCTGTTCAGGGAAATCATGTCGGCCTGCCTGGCGCTGGAGAAACCGCTGACCATTGCCTTCCTGGGCCCGGCGGGGACCTTCACCCAGGCGGCGGCCCTCAAGCATTTCGGCCATTCCGTACAGACCCTGGCGCTGGACGGTATCGATGACGTGTTCAGGGAGGTGGAGGCCGGTTCCGCCGATTACGGCGTGGTCCCGATCGAGAATTCCACCGAGGGCGTGATCAGTCATACCCTGGACCTGTTTCAGCGTTCGCCCCTGAGTATCTGCGGCGAGGTGGAGCAGCGCATTCATCATCATCTGCTGGCCACGGACGCTGATCTAGTAAAGATAAATCAGGTGCTGGCTCACCAGCAGGCCCTGGCGCAGTGCCGTGGCTGGCTGGATATCAATCTGCCGCATGCCGAGCGTGTGGCGGTCAGCAGCAATGCCGAGGCGGCACGAATGGTGTCGGACTCACCCGGGACGGCGGCCATTGCCGGGGACATGGCGGCCGAGTTGTATGGCGTGAACATCGTGGTGCGCAATATCGAGGACGAACCGGATAACACCACCCGCTTCCTGGTGATCGGCAACCGCAATGTGCTGGCCAGCGGCAATGACAAGACCTCGGTCCTGGTGTCGGTGCACAATGTGCCGGGCGCCCTGTATGAAATGCTGCAGCCGATTGCGCAGAACAACATCAGCATGACGCGGATCGAATCGCGCCCCTCCCGCCAGGGCGTGTGGGACTATGTCTTCTATATCGACCTGGAAGGGCACCGGGAAGATGCCGCCGTTGCCGCGGCGCTGGCCGAGCTCAAGGCGAGGACCTTCGCCGTCAAGGTGCTGGGCTCCTACCCCCGGGCTGTCCTGTAGACGCTGCCCAGGTTATCTGCGGTTCGATATAAATTCACCGCGGAGACGCAAAGGACGCAGAGAAAAGTAAAAAAATTCCTCACCGCAAAGGCGCAAAGGACGCAAAGAAAATCCCATAAGATTATGGTTGCACCCACTGCTGTTCCACAAACTCCATCTCTCATCGGGAGAGGATTGGGGAGAGGGGATTTGAATAAAGATAACTGCATGAATTCAAAGCCCCCCATCCTGCCCTTCTCCCGGAGCACCCAAAAAAACGGGCATAAAGGAGAAGGGACGTTCTGTTTGTATGACGGCGATGCGGATTCATATTCCATCTGCAGGAACAGCCGGTATCAGCCTTTTCATGCATGACTGTACAAATAACCCGATCAATTTTTATGGAACAGCGGTGAGTTCAGATTTTTTACTATGGATTTTTTACTCTGCGTCCTCGGCGTCTCTGCGGTGAAAAATCCTGTGTTTTTTCTTTGCGCCTTTGCGGTAAACATCGGGCCTTTTTTACAAGGACACTGAATTAAACGATGACACCCACGGACTACATGGAGCTCGCGGTGCCCGGTGTGCGCGGCCTGCAGGCCTATCAGCCGGGGAAGCCGCTGGCCGAACTCGAACGCGAGTACGGTATCCGCGATGCCGTCAAGCTGGCCTCCAACGAGAATCCGCTCGGACCGGGCGCGCTGGCGATTGCCGCCGCGCGCGCGGCGCTGGCGGAGCTGTCACGCTACCCGGAGGGCAGCGGTTACCTGCTGGCAGAGAAGCTGGCCGGGAAACACGCCGTCTCACCCGCCGCCATCACGCAGGGCAACGGCTCCAACGACGTGCTCGACATGATTGCGCGGGTCTTCCTCGGCCCCGGCGTCGAGGCGGTCTATTCGCAGCATGCCTTTGCCGTTTATCCGATTGTCGTGCAGGCCACCGGTGCCCGCGCCCGCGTCGCCCCGGCGGCCGACGGCAGCAACGGCCCGGCCTATGGCCATGATCTGGCGGCCATGGCGGAACGGGTTGGTCCGCAGACCCGGCTGGTGTTCATCGCCAACCCCAACAACCCGACCGGGACCTGGCTGGCGGAGGCCGAATTACGGACCTTCGTGGACGGCCTGCCGGATCACGTCATGGTGGTCATCGACGAGGCCTATTTCGAATACGTGGATGAGGCGGATTATCCCGACAGCAGCCGCTGGCTGGCCGATTGTCCCAACCTGATCGTGACCCGGACCTTTTCCAAGGCCTACGGTCTGGCCGGCCTGCGGGTGGGCTATGCCGTATCGCACCCGGAGGTCGCCGGCCTGCTGAATCGCGTGCGCCATCCCTTCAATGTGAACACGGTAGGGCAGGCGGCGGCGCTGGCAGCGCTCGATGACAGTGGCCACCTGGAGGAGACCCTGCGCGTGAACCATGCGGGCATGGCGCAGCTGGTGTCGGGATTCGAAGGGCTCGGGTTATCCTGTATAGAGTCAGTCGGGAATTTTGTCGCCGTCGATGTGGGACAGCCCGCGGCTGCGGTCTATGCGGACCTGTTGCAGAGCGGGGTGATTGTGCGTCCGGTTGCCAACTACGAAATGCCGAACCACCTGCGGGTGACGGTCGGGTTGCCAGCGGAAAATGAACGCCTGCTGGCGGCAATGGAAAAGGTGCTGACGTGATTGAACGATTGTGCATCATCGGGGTTGGCCTGATCGGCGGTTCACTGGCACGCGCATTGCGGGAGGCCGGTTTCTGCAAGGAGGTGGTGGGTAGCGGACGCAACCCAGCACACCTGCAGCAGGCAGTGGAGCTGGGGGTCATCGACCGTTTCGATACCGATCCCGCCCGCGCCGTTGCCGGTGCGGACATGGTGCTGGTCGCAGTCCCGCTCGGAGCGATGGAGTCGGTGTTCAGCGCCGTACACGGCCACCTTGCCGATGACGCCGTCCTGACGGATGCGGGCAGCGCCAAGGGCAGCGTACTCGAGGCGGCGCAGCGTGCCTTCGGTATGCTCCCGGGTAATTTCGTGCCCGGCCATCCCATTGCCGGGACCGAGCAGAGCGGCGTCAGTGCGTCGTTTGCCGGGCTTTACCGGGACCGGCGTGTCATTCTCACGCCCACGGAGATGACCGATCCGGAGGCCACCGCCCGGGTGCGCGCCATGTGGGAGGCGGCCGGTGCCCGCGTCTCCGAGATGACAGCGGTTCATCACGATGCCGTGCTGGCCGCGACCAGCCACCTGCCGCACGTGCTGGCCTATACCCTGGTCGACAGCCTGGCACGCCTTGGTGACCATGACGAGGTATTCGAATATGCCGCCGGTGGCTTTCGTGACTTTACCCGGATCGCTTCCAGTGACCCCGTCATGTGGCGCGATATCTGCCTGGCCAACGGCGATGCCATCGAGCTTTTGATCGACCGGTTCATCGAGGATCTGCGGGTTCTCAAGGGCGCGGTGCATGTGCATGACAGCGACAAGCTGCTGGCGATCTTCACCTCGGCCAAACAGGCGCGCGATCGCCACATCGGGAAATAGGCCACGACATCATGTCCGGGTCAGACAGCAAATCCGTGCGCTTCAGCGTGGCCCCGGGGGGACGACTCCAGGGGCGCCTGCGGGTGCCGGGCGACAAGTCCATTTCACACCGCTCCATCATGCTGGGGTCGCTGGCCGAGGGAGAGACCCGGGTCACCGGCTTCCTCGAGGGCGATGACAGCCTGGCGACACTGGCCGCCTTCAAGGCGATGGGGGTCCTGATCGAGGGGCCGGTGAACGGTCGGGTACGTATCCAGGGTGTGGGCCTGCATGGCCTGCAGCCACCGTCGCAGCCGCTGGACCTGGGCAATTCCGGGACCTCCATGCGCCTGATGGCCGGCCTGCTCGCCGGCCAGTCATTCAACACCACGCTGACGGGTGATGCCTCGCTGTCCGGCCGCCCCATGAAACGCGTGGTCGAACCGCTGGCGCGCATGGGCGCACACATCGGCACCACCGACAGAGGCACGGCGCCGCTGGTCATCCGGGGCGGTGCGCAGCTGACGGGTATCGACTATGCCATGCCGGTCGCCAGTGCCCAGGTCAAGTCCAGTGTGCTGCTGGCCGGCCTCTATGCCAGCGGCCGGACCTGCGTGACCGAGCCGGCCCCGACCCGCGACCACACCGAGCGCATGCTGGCCGGCATGGGTTATCCCGTGCAGCGGGATGGCAACCGGGTCTGCCTCGAAGGCGGGCACATGCTGCGCGGTATGGCCATCGATGTGCCGGCGGACATTTCATCGGCCGCCTTTTTCCTGGTCGGTGCCAGTATCGCACCGGGGTCCGACCTGGTGCTGGAACACGTGGGCATCAACCCGACCCGCACCGGGGTGATCGACATCCTCATCCGGATGGGGGCGTCGATCGGGATCGAAAACCGGCGCGAGGTCGGCGGCGAGCCGGTGGCCGACCTGCATGTCCGCGCGGCAAGGCTGCACGGCATCGACATCCCGCCCGAACTGGTGCCGCTGGCGATCGACGAATTTCCCGCCCTGTTCGTGGCCGCCGCCTGTGCCGAGGGCCGGACCGTCCTGACCGGGGCGGAAGAGCTGCGTGTCAAGGAGAGTGACCGCATCCAGGTGATGGCCGACGGCCTGGCAGCACTGGGTGTGAATGCACAGGCCACGCCGGACGGGATGATCATCGAGGGCGGTGCGATTGGCGCGGGTCGCGTGAACAGCCACGGCGACCACCGCATTGCCATGGCCTTTGCCATGGCGGCGCTGCAGGCGCAGGGGCCGATCGAGATCAGCGACTGTGCCAATGTGAACACCTCGTTTCCGGGGTTTGTCGAGCTGGCCGGGCAGGCGGGCCTGCACATCGAGTCCTGAACAAGTTGCCAGAACACATTTAACACTTAGGATGCCCTGGTTATTTAACGACCTATTGTGTGGTGTGCCGTGCACACCGGAAACAATAGGCAAGCTGCCGATTCTGATTGATGCGGGATTTTTCACCGCACGACTCCAGGGAAGGAGGAGGTAGAGCAACGCAGGGAGCAGTAGCCCAGAGACGCCGAGGGCGCAGAGAAAACCATTAAACAAATAAATATCACCGCAAAGGCGCAAAGGACGCGAAGTAAGTAGAAAATGTGCTCTGACACCATTTCTTACAAGGTACCGGTGGTTACGGTCGACGGACCCAGCGGGTCCGGCAAGGGTACGGTCAGTCAGCGACTGGCCGCTGAACTCGGCTGGCATTTTCTCGACAGCGGCGCCCTCTACCGGCTGCTGGCCTGCGCGGCGCGGCGCGACGGCATCGCGCTGGATGACGAACCTGCACTGGTGGCCCTGGCTGGCCGGATCAACGCGGAATTTGGGTTTTCAGAGAACGGTGACGAGCGCGTGCTGCTGGATGGGGTGGATGTCACCCGGACCCTGCGCTCCGAGGAAACCGGCAATGCGGCCTCGCAGGTCGCGGCCTTGCCGGCGGTACGCACGGCCCTGCTGGCCTGGCAACGCCGTTACCGGCGCCCGCCGGGCCTGATTGCCGACGGCCGCGATATGGGGACGGTGGTGTTCCCGGATGCGGCGGTCAAGATATTCCTCGAGGCACGCCCCGAGGAGCGTGCGTTGAGGCGATATAACCAATTGAAAGATAACGGAATTAATGCCTCTCTGGAGGAGGTCATCGAGGAGGTCAGGGCGCGCGATGAGCGTGACCGCACCCGTACCGCCGCGCCCCTGGTAGCGGCGGAAGATGCCT
>Ga0224512_10001248_pt1 | contig 24989 bp, 23 predicted proteins | sample SF_May12_sed_USG_4_FD_169103 | JGI IMG/M metagenome (GOLD analysis project Ga0224512, IMG submission 169103) | Sediment microbial communities from San Francisco Bay, California, United States - SF_May12_sed_USGS_13 | ecosystem: Environmental > Aquatic > Marine > Sediment | place: USA... | reverse complement strand
TACGCTGCAGAGCCACGACAATATCGAGGTCGGCGTGCGCAAGATCCTCGAGGCCGGGGCGCTTCCGGTCGTCCTCGGCGGCGACCATTCGGTGCATATCCCCATTATCCGCGCGTTTGCCGACGAGGACCCGGTGCACATCGTCCATGTCGACGCGCATCTCGATTTCGTCGACGAGCGGCACGGCGTCCGCTACGGCCACGGCAACCCGCTGCGCCGGGCGTCGGAGATGGCGCACGTCACCGGCATGACCCAGATGGGCATCCGCAACGTCTCGTCCTCGAACCGCGCCGACTACGACGATGCCCGTGCCGCCGGTTCCGACATCCTCTCGGTGCGCGACGTGCGGCGGCTCGGCGCCGACGGCGTGCTGCGGCGGGTTCCGGAGGATGCCCGGTATTACGTCACCATCGACATCGACGGCTTCGACCCCTCCATCGCCCCCGGCACCGGCACGCCCAGCCATGGCGGCTTCGTCTATTACGAGGTGCTGGAGATCATGCAGGGTCTCGCCAAGCAGGGCGACATCGTCGGCATCGACCTCGTCGAGGTCGCCCCGGACTATGACCATGCCGGCATCACCGCGATGCTGGCCGCCCAGCTGCTGATGAATATGCTGGGCTTCGTGTTTCATGAGAGGAAACAGCGGGACGCCGATTGACCGGCCGGCGCGATTCCGGATGTCAGCCCGCCGGGCCGCGCGGCTCTTTCGGCATCTCCCAGGGATGCGCCGCCTCGTACGCGCGCGCGGCGCGCATCACCGTAACGTCGTCGTAGAGCCGCCCGACGATCTGCAGGCCGGCGGGCAGGCCCTCCGGCGTCATGCCGCATGGAATCGAGGCCGCCGGCTGCTGCGTCAGGTTGAACGGGAAGGTGAAGGCGGGCCGGTCCGACCAGCGGTGCAGCGTCGCCGGGCCGACCCCCGCATGGTCGGCAAGGTAGGCGGCGAAGGGCGTTGCCGGGGTCAGCAGCAGATCGTAGCGGTCGTGGAATCTGCGCATATGGACACCCAGCTCCGCGCGCGCCTGCATCGCCTCCATATAGTCGGTGAGCGTGAGGCCCGCCGCCTTGTCCTCCACCACTTCCCTCAGGCCCGGGTCGAGTTGGGCGCGCTGGTCCGCAGAAAGGTGGCGCGTGCGGTAGGCGGCGCCGGCCCACCACAGAATCTCGCGCGCCGGCCGCGGGTCGGGAAAGCCGGGATCGACCTCCTCGACCGCGGCGCCAAGCTCGGCGAAGCTCTCCGCCGCGCGCCGCACCAGGCCGGCGACATCCTTGTCGACCGAGAGGTAGCCCAGCGTCGGGCTGAAGGCGACCTTGAGGCCCCGGATGCCGCCCTCCATCGCCGCCACGTAATCTATGCCGTCAGGGGCCAGCGCCTGCCAGTCGCGGCTGTCGGGCCGGGTCAGCGCGTTCAGCATCAGCGCCGCGTCGCCGACGCTGCGGGTGATCGGCCCGGTATGGGCCAGCGTGCCGAAGGCGCTGGCCGGCCAGGCGGGCACGCGGCCGAAGCTCGCCTTGATGCCGAACAGGCCGCTGAACGAGGCCGGGATGCGGATCGAGCCGCCGCCGTCGGTGCCGACATGCAGCACGCCGATGCCAAGCGCCGCCGCCACCGCCGCGCCGCCGCTGCTGCCGCCCGGCGTGCGCGAAAGGTTCCAGGGATTGTGCGTGATGCCGTGCGCCGGGGAGTCGGTGTGGCCCTTCCAGCCGATCTCCGGCGTGTTGGTCATGCCGAGCAGTACCGCGCCGGCCTCGCGCAGCCGGGCGACCGGCGGGGAGTCCTCGGCGGCCGGCTCGTTGAGCGCCAGCACGCGGCTGCCATAGGTGGTGATCCAGCCCTTGACGTACATGATGTCCTTGATCGTCGCGGGCGCGCCGTCCAGCGGGCCCAGCGGCTCGCCGCGCAGCCAGCGCGCCTCGGACGCCGCGGCGTCCGCTTCGGCGCCTTCCCGGTCGACGAAGGCGAACGCGTTCACCTGCCCCTCGAAGGCGTCCAGCCGGGCCAGCACCGCGGCCAGAACCTCGCGCGGCGACAGCGATTTGTCGCGGTAGCGCGCCGCCAGTTCGGCCGCTGACAGATAGGCGATCTCAGCGCTCATTCATCGGCTCCTCCGGCATCGCCAGCGGATGGACCGTCTCGTAGGCCCGCGCGGCGCGCAGCACGGTGGCCTCGTCATGCATGCGGCCGACGATCTGCAGGCCCGCCGGCAGCCCGTCCGCGGTAAAGCCGCAGGGGATCGACGCCGCCGGCTGCTGCGTCAGGTTGAACGGATAGGTGAAGGCGGCCCAGTCGGTCCAGCGGCTGTGGGCGTCGTTCGCCACCTCGTCGCCGGCCCGGAAGGCCGTGACCGGCAGGGTCGGGGTCAGCAAGAGGTCGTATTCTTCATGGAATTTCCGCATATGGGTGCCCAGCGCCGCACGGTCCTGCGTTGCCTGCATGAAATCGGTCAGGTCCCAGGCCTGTGACTGCTCGATGATCTCCTGCAGGCCGGGGTCGAGCTGCTTGCGCTGCGCGTCGGTCAGATGCCGGCAACGGTAGGCGGCGGGTGGGAACCACAGCTTGTGGAAGACCTCCTGCGGGCAGTCGAAGCCGGGGTCGACCTCCTCGATGTTCGCGCCAAGCGCCGCCAGCGCCTCCGCCGCCTTGCGCACCAACGCGGTGATTTCCGGGTCGACCGCCGCGTAGCCCAGTGTCGGGCTGAAGGCGACCTTCAGGCCGGTCACGCCGTTTTCCAGGCCTTCCGTATAGCTGCGGCCGTCATAGGGCAGCGAGTACCAGTCCCTTGCGTCCGGCCGGGACAGCGTGTTCAGCATCACGGCCGCGTCCTCGACGCAGCGGGTCAGCGGCCCGATATGGGCCAGCGTGCCGAAGGCGCTTGCCGGGTATGAGGGCACCCGCCCGAAACTCGCCTTGATGCCGAAAAGGCCGGTGAACGCCGCGGGGATGCGGATCGAACCGCCGCCGTCGGTGCCGATATGCAGTGCCCCCATGCCCAGCGCGCAGGCCGCCGCTGCGCCGCCGCTGCTGCCGCCCGGCGTGCGGTCGAGGTTCCAGGGGTTGCGGGTGATCCCGTGGGCAAGCGAATCGGTGACGCCCTTCCAGCCGATCTCCGGCGTATTGGTCAGGCCGAGAAGCACGGCGCCGGCCTCGCGCAGCCGGGCCACGGACGGCGCGTCCTCGCGCGCGGTGCCGGTTTCGGCCAGCACGCTGCTGCCGTATGACGTGCTCCAGCCCTTGACCGGGACGATGTCCTTGACCGACGCCGGCACGCCATCCAGCGGCCCCAGCGGCGCCCCGTTCATCCAGCGCGCCTCCGACGCCTCCGCGGCCGCCATCGCGCCGACCCGGTCGACGAACCGGAAGGCGTTGACGGCACCGTTGAAGGCATCGATCCGCTCCAGCACGGCGGCCAGCGCCTCGCGCGGCGACAGCGACCTGTCGCGGTAGCGTGCCGTCAGTTCGGCCACCGACAGATAGGCGATCCCGGCGGCGGCGTTCACGTCGTTCATCGGCCTTCCGCCCCGCCGTTGAACACCTCGCCGAAGGTCGTCATCAGGGCATTGTCGAGGTCTTCCAGGGTGACCGGCAGACCGAGATCGACGAGCGAGGTCACACCGAGCTTCGGGTCGGCGATGCCGCACGGGACGATGCCGGCATAGTGCGACAGGTCCGGCTCCACATTGACGGCGATGCCGTGATAGGTGACCCAGCGGCGCACCCGAACGCCGATGGCGGCGATCTTGTCCTCGCGGCCCCCGCCGCGGTCGACCCAGATGCCGACGCGGCCGGCGCGGCGCTCGCCCGTCACGTAGAACTGCGCCAGCGCGCGGATGATCCAGTCCTCGAGGTTCCGGACATATCTGCGGACATCGGCGCCGCGCCGGGCGAGGTCCAGCATCACGTAGGCGACCCGCTGGCCGGGTCCGTGCCAGGTGTACTGTCCGCCGCGGCCGGTCCCGTAGACCGGCAGGCCGCCCGGGTTCAGCAGGTCCCCGGGCTTCGCGCTGGTCCCCGCGGTATAGAGGGCAGGGTGTTCCAGCAACCACACCAGTTCCCGGGCCGAGCCCTCGCGGATCGCCCCGACCCGGGCCTCCATCCCGGCCACCGCCGTCGGGTAGTCGACCGGCCCGGACGCGATCCGCCACTCCGGCGCGGGCGCTGCCGCGATTACCGATGCCCTTGATATGGAGGCGGTCATTTGCTACATCCCAGCATCCGTAAGCCACTATAGTTAGCACAACAGACATAGGGGCTCGCCAAGAGTTTTGCGGTCGTGGCGGAATTGGTAGACGCGCAGCGTTGAGGTCGCTGTGGGAGAAATCCCGTGGAAGTTCGAGTCTTCTCGACCGCACCAAATTCGAAGGGCCCGCCGATCGAGCGGGCCTTTCTTCTACCGAAAGCGGATTTAGCTTAAGCGCGGGAGGACGGCATGGCCGACGACAACCGTATCGACAGGGACGCGCTCGCCTATCACCGAGCCCCGCCGCCCGGCAAGCTGGGCATTGTGGCGACCAAGCCGCTGGCCAACCAGCGCGACCTGGCGCTGGCCTATTCGCCGGGCGTGGCGGCGGCCTGCCGCGCCATCGTGCAGGATCCGGCCGAGGCCGCCACGGTCACCGCGCGAGCCAATCTCGTGGCGGTTATCACCAATGGAACCGCCGTCCTCGGGCTCGGCGCCATCGGGCCGCTCGCATCCAAGCCGGTGATGGAAGGCAAGGCGGTGCTGTTCAAGAAATTCGCCGGTATCGATGTGTTCGACATCGAAGTCGACGCCACCGATCCCGACCGCTTCGTCGACGTCGTGGCGGCGCTGGAGCCGACCTTCGGCGCGGTCAATCTGGAGGATATCAAGGCGCCGGAATGCTTCCAGATCGAGCAGCAGCTGCGTGAGCGGATGAACATCCCGGTCTTCCACGACGACCAGCACGGCACCGCGATCATCGTCGCGGCGGCGATCTGGAACGCGCTGTCGATCGTCGGCAAGAAGATCGACAAGGCCAGACTCGTCACCTCCGGTGCGGGGGCGGCCGCGCTGGCCTGCCTCGACCTGCTGGTCGACCTTGGGATGAAGGTCGGGAATATCACCGCGACCGATATCCACGGCGTGGTTTACGAGGGCCGCAAGGAAGAGATGGATCCGCGCAAGGTGCGCTATGCGACGAAGACCGACAAGCGGACGCTCGCCGAGGTGATCGAAGGCGCGGACATTTTCCTCGGCCTGTCCGCCCCCGGCGTGCTGAAGCCGGAAATGGTTAAGACCATGGCCAAGAAACCGCTGATCATGGCGCTGGCCAACCCGGTGCCCGAGATCACGCCCGAGGAGGCGCGCGCGGCGCGGCCCGATGCGATCATCGCCACCGGGCGGTCCGACTATCCGAACCAGGTCAACAACGTGCTGTGTTTTCCCTTCATCTTCCGCGGCGCCCTCGACGTCGGGGCGACCGACGTCAACGAGGCGATGAAGGTCGCCTGCGTGCACGCGCTGGCGAACCTGGCGCGGGCCGAGACCTCCGACATCGTGCTGAAGGCCTATGGTGGGCAGGATCTCGCGTTCGGGCCGGAATACCTTATTCCCCGGCCGTTCGATCCGCGGTTGATTACGGCGATCGCCCCGGCGGTTGCGAAGGCCGCCATGGACAGCGGCGTTGCCACCCGGCCGATCGAGGATTTCGAGGCGTACCACGACCGGCTGAACCAGTTCGTCTTCCGCTCGGGCCTGGTGATGAAGCCGCTGTTCGATGCCGCGCGCGCCGACCCGCGCCGCATCGTCTACGCCGAAGGTGAAAGCGAGCGCGTGTTGCGGGCCGTCCAGGTGGTGGTCGACGAGGGGCTGGCGAAACCGATTCTCATCGGCCGCCGCCGCGTCGTCGCAAGCCGCATCCGACGGTTCGGGCTGCGCCTGAAGGCGGATCGGGATTTCGAGCTCTGCGACCCGCAGGACGATCCGCGGTACGACGAATACTGGAAGCTCTATCACGAACTGTTGGCGCGAAAGGGTGTGTCGCCGAGCTACGCGCGTTCGGTGGCGCGCACGCGGACAACGGTGATCGCCTGTCTGATGCTGCGGCGGGGCGAGGTGGACGCCGCGATCTGCGGCACCCTTGGCATGTATCAGCGCCATCTGGGGCACGCCCGTGACGTGATCGGTCTGCGCAGGGACGTCACCACGCCGGCGGCGCTGACCGTCCTGATCCTGAACAGCGGCACCTATTTCCTGGCCGACACCCATGTGAACGTGTCGCGCGACGCCGCCGGGATCGCCGAGATGACGATGCTGGTGGCTGGGGAAACTCGCCTCTTCGGGGTCGAGCCGAAGGTCGCCCTCCTGTCGCATTCGAATTTCGGTTCGGTCGATTCGGAGTCGGCGCGGCGCATGCGCGATGCCGTGGCGATCCTGCAGCACGAACACCCGGCGCTCGAGGTCGAGGGCGAGATGCATGCGGACACCGCGCTGGTGGCGGAAACCCGCGACCGGTTCTATCCCGGTTGCCGGCTCAGCGGCAGCGCCAATGTGATGATCATGCCGTCGCTGGATGCCGCCAACATATCCTATAACCTGCTGAAGGTCCTGGGGGAGGGACAGTCGGTCGGGCCGATCCTGCTGGGAATGGCGCGGCCGGTCCATATCGTCACCCCTTCGATCAGCACGCGCGGGCTCGTCAATATGACGGCGGTCGCCGCCGTCGATGCCCAGGCCGAGCGGGTCGGGAGCGGCGGGACGCGATGACCGATACCGGACACGATATCGAACCGCGGGACGCGCCACCGCCCGAGGCCGAGAACGAGCTGGAGGGCCTGTACGGCTTTTCCGACGACCTCGTCGACGATATCAACCTCGCCGCCCACGAAGACCGCCGCGAGGATATCCCGGCGCTGCTTGCCGATCTGCACGCCGCCGACCTTGCCGACCTCCTCGAACATCTCGGCTCAACGGTCCGCGCGATCGTTATCGAGACCATCCGCGACCAGCTCGATCCCGAAGTCATCTCGCATCTCGACGAGACCGTCCGCGATGAACTGGTCGCGATCCTGGAGCCGCACGAAATCGCCGCCGTCATTGCAGAGCTGGAGACCGACGACGCGATCGACCTGATCGAGGATCTCGACGAGGCGGACCAGAAGGAGCTGCTGGACGCGGTCCCCGACAGCGACCGCGTCCTCTACGAGGAGGCGCTGGCCTGGCCGGAGGACAGCGCCGGCCGCCTGATGCGGCGCGAAGTCGTGGCGATCCCGGCGGTCTGGACCGTCGGCGAGACGATCGACTACATGCGCTCAGATGCCGAGATGCCGGATGATTTCTTCGACGTCATCATCGTCGATCCGATGCACAAGCCGCTCGGCATGGTGCCGCTCAGCCGGGTGCTGCGCACCAGGCGTCCGGTCGCGGTCACCGAGATCATGGATGAGGAATTCAGGCCGATCCCGGTCACCATGGACCAGGAGGACGTGGCCTTCCTGTTCCGCCAGTACGGCCTTGTCGAGGCGCCCGTGATCGACGAGAACGGCCGGCTTGTCGGCGTCATCACGGTCGACGACGTGGTCGACGTGATGGAAGAGGAGCATGAGGAAGACATGATGCGCCTCGCCGGCGTGTCCGAGGACGACTACTACAGCGCCGTCATCGCGACGACGCGCTCGCGCGCATCCTGGCTTCTGGTCAATCTGTTCACCGCGATCCTCGCCTCCATCGTCATCGCCCTGTTCGACGCGGCCATCGAAAAGGTCGTGGCGCTGGCCATCCTGATGCCGATCGTCGCCTCGATGGGCGGTAATGCCGGGACCCAGACCCTGACCGTCACGGTGCGCGCGCTCGCCACCAAGGAACTGACGGCGTCCCGCGTGCTGCGCACCGTCGCAAAGGAGAGCCTCGTCGGCTTCATCAACGGCGTGATCTTCGCTGTCTTGATGGGCATCATCGGCTGGCTGTGGTTCGCCAGCCCGATGATCGGCGGCGTGCTGGCCGTGGCGATGGTGATCAACCTGCTGGTTGCCGGTCTTGCCGGGACCCTGATCCCGCTTGGTCTCGAGCGCTGGGGCGCGGACCCCGCGGTGGCGTCCGCGGTGTTCCTGACCACCATCACCGACGTGGTCGGATTCTTCGTCTTCCTCGGCCTTGGCGCGTGGGTCCTGCTGTAGGCGTCACGATCCGGCCCGCGATTGCGGCCGACAGCGAGGCGGTCGTCGCCGTCGTCCGCGCCAGCTGGACGGCGTACCCGGGCGTCGTCTTCGATCTCGACGGCGAGTTGCCGGAGTTGAAGACCTTCGCGGAGTCATACGAAGCCCTCGGCGGCCGGGCCTGGGTCGCCGAGCTGGACCGGCGCGTGGTCGCCTGCGCGGCCGTAGCCCCCGATGACGAGCCGGGCGTCTGGATGTTGCACAAGCTCAACGTTTTGCCCGAAGCCCGCCGCCGGGGCATCGGCGCGGCCCTGGTCCGCGAGGCAGAGACCGCCGCCCTCGCCCAGGATGCGGTGCGCATGGTGCTGTGGTCGGATACCCGCTTCGCCGGATCCCACGCGCTATACGAATCGCTCGGCTACCAACGCATGCCGGAAACGCGTACGCCCTATGACCTGAGCAACACCGAAGAATACGGCTTTCAGAAGAATCTCTAGCGCATTATCCTTTATGTTGTGTTCGGCTGGGCCAGAGCGACCTCATACTTCGAGACGGCGCTTCGCGCCTCCTCAGCATGAGGCTCCAACGCCTGTGCCCTCATGCTGAGGAGGGCCGCAAGGCCCGTCTCGAAGTATGAGGTCGCGCCGCCGGCCGGACCCGATTCCAACTGAACGGACAATGCGCTAGTTAGGCTTTACGGCGCGAAAATGGGTCGGGCGGAAGGCGCCGGCGTCGAGCGCGGCGATCATCGCCTCGCGCATGGCAATCCAGCGGTCCGCCTTGTCGCGGCCAAGGATGTCCAGCAGGTCTTCGCGCAGTTCGCCCCGCATCCGGGCGACCTCGTTGCGCGCTTCCTCGCGGTACCACGGATTCCGGTCGACGACGCGTGTGTCGGTAAACCCGGCACTCTTCAGAATGGCCGGCAATTCGTCGGCAATGCCCATCGAAAACGTCAGGCCGGAGGTCTCGACGAAGGTTGCCATTTCCGGCGAGTCCGGCCCCGCCGCGCTCTGCATCCAGTCGCTGGCAAGGAACACCCCGCCGGGGCGCAGGACGCGCAGAACCTCTGCGAACAGCGCCTGCTTGTCGGCAATGTGGATCATCGAATCCTTGCTGAACACGACATCGAAAGAGGCATCGGGACAAGGAAACGGGCCCGGTTCGACGAGCCGGATCGTGATCCGGTCTGCGAGACCCGCCCGGGCCGCGCGGTCTCGCGCGCGCCGTACCAGAGGTTCCTCGACGTCGAGACCGGTCACCGTCGCGGCGCCGTAATCGCGCACCAGGATCACGTCGATGCCGCCGATGCCGCAACCGATGTCCATGACATCCCTGCCCGCAAGGTCGGTGCCTTCGAGGATGCGCGCCGTTTCCTCCGGCCCGCCGGGCGACAGGAATCCCTCGCCCCACAGCAGTTCCAGCTTGGCGATGAAATCGTCGGTGTATTCGTTTTCGTGGCTCTGCATGGCCGTGTCCTCCTGCGTCCCGAAAGGCTAATGAACCGAAGGGCGCTGTGTAAAGGGTGCAGGACTGCCAGACTCCGGCACCGCGGCCCTATGCCGGACGGCTGGCGCGCCATTCGCCGGTTCGGTTGGGGATTTCGACATGTCCGATGCCTTGATCTTTGCCCTTGTGGTCCGGCCGCTGCGGGTTCTAACCTGCGCCGACCGCAGAGGCAGCAAGGTCCGCCCTCCATGAAAAAGAACGTCGAGCGCATCGCATTGCCCTCGCTGTCGCCCGGCACGCACAGGGAACTGACCGCGCACCGTTACGGCACGGCGGGCGCCCGGCCGCGCGCCTATCTGCAGGCGGCGCTGCATGCCGACGAGCATCCGGGGCTGCTGGCCCTCAACCACCTTATCCGCATGCTGGACGAGGGCCGTGACCCGGTCGCCGGCGAAATCGTCATCGTGCCGGTCGCAAACCCCATCGGACTGTCGCAGCAGCTGCACGGCTATCTGGTGGGGCGCTACGACTTTTCCGGCGGCCTGAACTTCAACCGGGACTTTCCGGACCTCAGAGAAACAGTGGCCGAGGTCGTCGAAGGCAAGCTGGGCGACGATGCGCTCGACAATGCCCGGATGATTCGCGAGGTGCTGGCATCGGCGGTGGCGGACCTGCCGCGCGACAGCGAACTGAAGGCCCTGCGCGCGGTGCTCCTGGGGCTCTCGATGACCTCGGACGTGGTGCTCGACGTACACTGCGACCTCGAGGCGCTGGTCCACATCTACGCCTCCCATCATCACCGCGACATTGCCGTGGAACTGGGCGCCGACCTCGGGGCCAGCGTTGTGCTGCTCGAGGAGGAAGCCGGCGGCAACCCGTTCGACGAAGCCAATGCGGGGTTGTGGTGGAAGTTGCGGGACCGGCTGTCCGACGACCGCATACCGATCGCCTGTTTTGCGGCCACCGTCGAACTGCGCGGACAGGCCGACGTCAGCGACGAGTTGGCCGCGGCGGATGCGGCAAGCCTCTATCGGTTCCTCCAGCGCCGCGGCATGATCGGCGGCGCCCCGGGACCGCTGCCGAGGCCGCTGTGCGAGCCGACCCCGCTCGACGGGACGGATGTGGTGGCCGCGCCGGTGGCCGGAATCGTGGTCTACAAGAAGCGGTTGGGCGACCGGGTCGAAAAAGGAGAGGTGGTCGCCGAAATGGTTGATCTGACCGCAGATGATCCGCTGGCCGCCCGCACGCCGGTGCACAGCCGGGCCAGCGGCCTGTTCTTCTCCCGGCAGGTACAGAAGCTTCTCACGCCTGGAACGTCGGTCTGCAAGGTTGCGGGCGCGGAAAAACTGCCGCACCGCAAGGCGGGGAATCTGCTGGAGGCGTGACACATCCGTTATCCGGTTGATTTTGCCCTTTGAATGCGTAGATTTCTCCGCTACCGTCTGCGGGATAAGAAGGAAAAACGAATGTACAGGGAAACCGCATGAGCGCGGCGGCCGATCCAAAGATCGAGGCTGTTCCGGCGTTGCTGGCCGAGGACGTGCACAAGCGATTCGGCAGTCTCGAGGTGCTGAAGGGCGTCTCGCTGACCGCCAATGAGGGCGACGTTATCGCCATGATGGGCGCCAGCGGGTCGGGCAAGAGCACGTTCCTGCGCTGCATCAACCTGCTCGAAACGCCGGATGAAGGCCGTGTCTATGTCGGCGGAGAATTGATCCGCATGACCCGCAACCGCTTCGGCGCGGTGGTGCCCGCAGACCCGAAACAGGTGACGCGGATCCGCTCGCGGCTGGCCATGGTTTTCCAGCAGTTCAATCTGTGGTCCCACATGACGGTGCTGGAAAACGTCATCGAGGCGCCGGTTCATGTTTTGAAGGTGCCCAGAGTCGAGGCCGTCGAGAGGGCGCGGCAGATCCTCGACAAGGTGGGCATTCTCGACAAGCTGGACTACTACCCCTCGCACCTTTCCGGGGGGCAGCAGCAACGCGTCGGGATCGCCCGCGCCCTGGCCATGGAACCGGATGTGCTGCTGTTCGACGAGCCGACCTCGTCGCTCGATCCCGAACTGGTGGGCGAAGTGCTTCTCGTCATGCGCCAGTTGGCCGAAGAAGGGCGCACGATGATCGTCGTCACGCATGAAGTGGGTTTTGCGCGGGAGGTTTCATCCCACGTCGTGTTCCTGCACGAGGGCAGGATCGAAGAGGAAGGACGGCCGGCCGACGTGCTGGGAAACCCCACGTCGGGGCGGCTTCGCCAGTTCCTGGCGCGCAATCTGTAATCCGGGCCGGTGCAGTACGGCTCTTATCCAACCGCAGGCGAAACAAGGAGATGACAAGATGCGGAGGCTATTTACGATAATCACAGCGGCCCTGGCCGTGGGTTTGGCGGCAGGCGCCGCCGAGGCCGGGCAGAAGGTCAAGATCGGGACGGAGGGCGCTTACCCCCCGTTCAATTCCATCGACAAGGACGGCAAGCTGGTCGGATTCGACGTCGATATAGCCAAGGCGGTGTGCGCTGCGGCGGAGTTCGAATGCGAATTCGTCGTGCAGGACTGGGACGGCATCATCCCCGGCCTGATCGCCAAGAAATACGATGCCATCGTCGCGTCGATGTCGATCACCGAAGAGCGCAAGCAAAAGGTCGACTTCACCGACAAGTACTACAACACACCGGCCAAGTTCGTTGCCCGCAAGGGAGCCGATCTTAAGATCACCATCGATGGCCTGAAGGGCAAGGTGGTCGCCGTGCAGCGCGCCACAATCCATGAGAACTTCCTGCGCGACAATTTCGGCGACGTGGTCACCGTTAATTCCTATGCGACCCAGGACGAAGCCTATCTCGACCTGGTGTCCGGCCGCGCCGACGCCGGCATCGCCGATTCGGTCGCCATAATGGACGGTTTCCTGAGCACCGACCAAGGCAAGGACTTCCAGTTCTACGGTCCCGATTTCAACGATCCGAAGTGGTTCGGCGAAGGTGTGGGCATCGCTGTTCGCAAGGGCGACAACGAGCTGCGTGAGAAGCTGAACGCTGCGATCAGGCAGATCCGCAGCGACGGCACCTACAAAAAGATCAACGCCAAGTATTTCGACTTCGACGTCTACGGCAAGTAAGCCGGATTTCTAGGCGATAAGCGGCGCCGCCGCCTGCAAGGCAGCAGACGGCGGCGTCCGGTTCTTGTGAGGAGGCACGTCTTGCTGGACCTCAAGGGTTACGGATGGATGCTCTGGGACGGGCTGCAGCTCACCCTGCTGGTTGGCCTGTGCGCGCTGGCGGTGGCGATATTGCTGGGACTGTTCGGGGCCTGGGGCAAGCTGTCGCGTAACTGGGTCGCCCGCCGGACCGCCGATACTTATACCACCGTCATTCGCGGGGTGCCCGAGCTGTTGTTGCTCCTGCTCGTCTATTACGGGACGCCGACGCTGATCCAGGATGTGCTCGAAGGGTTCGGCCGCGATATCGTCATCGACGTCAATCCCTTCATTGCCGGCGTGATGACGCTGGGATTCATCTATGGCGCCTTTGCGACGGAGGTGTTCCGCGGCGCCATCCTGGCGGTGCCGAAGGGCCAGATCGAAGCCGCCTATGCCGCCGGGATGAGCCGCGCGATGATGGTGCGGCGGGTGTTGCTGCCGCAGGTCTGGCGATTCGCGCTGCCCGGGCTCGGCAACGTCTGGATGGTGCTGATCAAGGCAACCGCGCTGATTTCCGTGATCCAGCTGCCGGAACTGATGCGCAACGCCGATATCGCGGCCCGTGCGGTGCGATTGCCCTTCACCTTCTATTTCGCGGCCTCGCTGATCTATCTGGGAATTACCGTTGCATCGATGATCGGCCAGCAGCGCATCGAAGCCTGGTCCCGCCGCGGCGTGCGGAGCGCCTGAGCGATGGACATCATCTGGCAGAGCCTGCCGCGACTTCTCGAGGGTGCCTGGCTGACCGTCCAGATCACCGCGCTCAGCGTCCTGATCGGGCTGGTGCTGGCGATCCCGCTGGCGCTGCTGCGCGTCTCGAAGAACCCGCTGTTCTGGTCGCCGGCCTACGCCTACATCCTGTATTTCCGGGGCACGCCGCTCCTGGTCCAGCTCTTCCTGATTTATTACGGCAGCGGTCAGTTCCGGCCCGAACTCGACGCGCTGGGCCTGTGGGTGTTCTTTCGCCAGGCCTATTTCTGCGCCGCCCTGACGCTGACCCTGAACACCGCGGGATACACTGCGGAGATTCTGCGCGGCGCGATCCAGGCGGTGCCGCATGGCGAGATCGAGGCGGCGCGGGCCTGCGGCATGTCGGGCTGGCTGCTCTACCGCCGGATCATCCTGCCCAAGGCCTTCCGGCTCGCGTTGCCGGCCTACAGCAACGAAGTGGTGTTCCTGTTCCAGGCGACCTCGCTGGTCAGCATCATCTCGCTGATGGATCTGACCGGCGTCGCCCGGGTCATCGCGGCGCGTAGCTTCGCGATCTACGAGCTCTACATCACCGCCGGCGTGATCTATCTGATCGTGACCTACGGCATCCTGTTCATCTTCAAGAAGGTCGAGTTCTGGCTGAGCGGCCATTTGCGCGACAGGAAGGAGACAGAGGTGGCGGTGGACGGCGCCCTCGTTCGCTAGATGCCACGGCTCGCCATCCTGCGATTTTCGCACGAGGGGAACTCCTTCAACCCGGTGGTGACCGGACACGCCGCCTTCGCGCGGGACGAATGGCTGAAGGGCGCGGCTGCGCAGGCGACGTATCGCGGCACGCGGACCGAGATGGGCGCCGTTGTCGATTTCCTTGCGGCGCACACGGGCTGGCAGGGCGTCTATCTGCGCTGCGCCGCCGCGCCGCCCGGTGGGCCGGTGGCCGATGCCCTGATCGACCGGGTGATCGGCGAGGCGGCGGAAGATCTCTTGGCCGGGGTCTGGGATGCGGTTTACGTTTCGCTGCACGGTGCGATGATCGGCGAGACCCGGATGGCCCCGGACCTCGACCTGCTGCGGGCCGTCCGCGACGCCGTGGGCCGGGCCTGCCCGATCGCCGCGAGCTTCGACCTGCACGCCAACATGGCCGCGGAGATCGCCGATGTGATCGACATCGCCGCCGGCTACAAGACCTATCCCCACATCGATACCTACGAGACCGCGCAGAAGGCGCTGGCCCTGCTGGCGCGGACGGCTGCGGGCGAAATCCGCCCGGCCGTCACCATTGCCCGCACGGGAATCGTGCTGCTGAGCCACAATATGCGCACGGCATCCGGGCCGATGGCCGAGATCGAGATGCTGGCGCGCGAGATGGAAGGCGGCCACGGGTTCCACGACGTGTCCCCGTTTGGCGGTTTCACGTTCGGCGATTCGCCCCATGCCGGGGCCAGCGTCTGCGTCACCGGCGAACGCGGCGACGAGATGGCGTGCGAAGCGGCGCAGGCCCTGTGTGGGGAGATCGCCCGCCGCCGCATGGCATTCCTGCCCGACATGCCGACTGCGGCGGACGCGGTCCGGGAAGCGCTCAACAGCCTTGACGAAGGCACGGTCGCCATCCTTGAGCCGGCCGACAACCCGATGTCCGGCGGCATCGGCGATACGCCAGCCCTGTTCCGCGCGCTGGTCGAGGCGGCGCCGGACGTCCCCTGCCTGTTCGCGTTCTTCTGCGATCCCGCATTGCTGGAGCGCGCCCGTGCGGCCGGGGAGGGGGGCGAATTGGAGGCAAGCCTCGGCGGGCGGCTGACGGATATCTACGGCCCGCCGGTCGCGGCGCGGTTGCGTGTGGTGCGGCTGACCGACGGCCGGTTTGTCAATGACGGGCCGATGTGGCGCGGCATGGCGGTCGATCTTGGCGGCTCGGCCCTGTTCGAGATGGCCGGCAATCCGATGATCCGGGTGATCGTGACCGGCGCCTGCATATCGCCGAACGATCCCGCCTGTTTCCGCCTGCACGGCATCGATCCGGCGGACATCCGCATCCTCGCCGCGAAGGCGAAGAACCACTTCCGCGCGGCCTTCGCCGATACCTGCGTGCGGATCGTCGACGTCGACACGCCCGGCCCGGCGACCGCCAATGCCGGATCGCTGCCGTTCCGCCATGTGACGGCGGACATGCTGCCGCCGTGGCCGGGTCTGGACGGGGTGCACGGGGCCGTCTAGCGTAGGGGTCACTGTAATAGTCGGGAGGCCGCCATGGCGGAAGCACCTGTTCTGATCGAGCGCGACGGCGGGCTCGTCACCCTCACCCTGAACCGGCCCGATTCCTACAACGCGATCGACGGGGCGATGATGCAGGGGTTGCTCGACGCGCTGGTCGAGTGCGACGAGGATGCGTCGGTGCGCGCCGTGCTGCTGACCGGGGCCGGCAAGGCGTTCTGCGCCGGCGGCGATTTGAAGGCGATGCAGGCGGAAGACGCGGCGGCCCGTTCCGTCGGCGTCTTCCTCAAACGGCTCACCGTCCCGGTGCACGGCGCCATCGCCACCATGGCGCGGATGGAGAAGCCGGTGATCGGCGCGGTCAACGGGGTGGCCGGCGGCGCCGGCTTCAGCTTCGCGCTGGCCTGCGACCTGGTGCTGGCGGCGGAGAGCGCGGCCTTCACCATGGCCTATACCAAGGCAGGGCTCGCCCCCGATGGCGGCTCGTCCTTCTTCCTGCCGCGCGTCGTCGGGCCGAAGCGGGCCTATGAGCTGATGGTCAACAACGCGGTGCTGTCGGCGCACGAGGCGCGGGACCTTGGCATCGTCAACGAGGTCTACCGTGACGCGTCCTTCATGGCCGAGGCCAGAGCCTATGCCGGACGGATCGCGGCCGGGCCGACCCGGGCCTTCGGCGCCGCCAAGCGGCTGATCGCGCACAGCCCCGAATCCTCGCTCGAGACACAGATGGAGCACGAGCGGCGCGCCATCGCCGCTTGCGGCGGCACCGAGGATTTCAGGGAGGGCGTCGCCGCCTTCGTCGACAAGCGCCCGGCGAAGTTTTCCGGGAACTGACGTCGCGATGGACGCCGCCGAGACCGCATCGCCGGCCGAGCTGGCCCGCCTGCAGCACGATCTGTGGGGCGCGCAGGCCGAGTACGTCGCGGCCGCATCGCCGTTCTTCCGGACGCTCTGGAACGGAAGGTCGCCACCGGCGCGGCTGGAGGACCTGCCGGCGCTGCCGCTGGTCGACAAGGCGATGCTGCGCGCCAGCCAGGCCGCCGATCCGCCGTTCGGCGACTATCTGGCGGCGCCGCCCGACCGGGTGATCCGGCTGCATCGCACGTCGGGCACCAGCGGGGTCGCGATGAACCTCGCCCTGTCACGCGAAGACGCCGCGCAGACCGCCCGGGTCGGCGCGCGGGCCCAGCGCGCCGGCGGGCTCGGGCCCGGCCATCGCGTCGTGCACTGCCTGAACTACCAGATGTGGATGGGCGGATTCACCGACCATACGACGCTGGAGGAGACCGGCGCCATGGTCGTGCCCTTCGGGGTCGGCGGCAGCGCATTGCTGGTGCGCACGATCCGCGAGCTCGGCGTCACCGCGATCTCCTGCACGCCGTCCTATCCGGCGGTGCTGGAGCGGGTGATCGCGGATGCGTTCCCCGGCCTCAAGCCGCGCGACCTCGGCCTGAAGCTCGGCATGTTCGGCGGCGAGGCCGGCCTGGACGATCCGGACTTCCGGGCGCGGCTCGAGGATGTCTGGGGCTTTGCGGTGCGCAACGCCAATTACGGCGTGTCGGACGTATTCTGCAATTTCGCCGGCCAGTGCGAGCAGCAGGACGACCTGCATTTCATGGGCCGCGACGTGCTCTACCCAGAACTGATCGACCCGGACACCGGTGCGCCGCGCGCCTGGCAGGAGGGGGCGTCGGGCGAGCTGGTTCTCACGCACCTGAAGCGCGATTGCCAGCCGCTGGTGCGCTTCCGCAGCGGCGATATCGTCACCCTCACGGGGCTTGGGCCATGCGCCTGCGGCCGCACCGGGCCGCGGCTGCGCGTGATCGGGCGCAGCGACGACATGGTGGTGGTGCGCGGATTGAACCTGTTCCCGGCGATGGTCTCCGCCGTGCTGTCCGGCATCGCCGAGTTGTCGGGCGAATACCGCATCCGGCTCACCGGGCGCGGCCCTTACGACCGGCTGCCGGTCGAGGCGGAGCTGGCGGCGGACGGCCCGCCGCGCGACGGGCTGGCGGCGGAGGTCGAGGCGGCGATCAAGCGCGATACCGGCGCGGCGGCCAGCGTGGCATTGCTGCCCGCGAACAGCCTGCCGCGCACCGAAGGCAAGACCCGCCGGGTCATCAGGGAGGACCAGACATGAGCGGCACCGTATTGAGCGACCTGCGCGACGGCGTGCGCACGATCACGCTGAACCGGCCGGAGCGCCTGAACGCGATCAATCCGGAATTGCTGGCCGACCTCCGCGCGGCGCTGGCCGAGGGCAACGCCGACCCGGGCACGCGCGTGATGCTGCTGCGCGGGGCCGGGCGCGCGTTCTGCTCCGGCGACGATCTGAAGGAGTTCGACGAGCAGGTCGGCGACGAGGCCGAGACCACGCGCTATGTCGAGGATATCCAGGACATCACCCGCGAGATCGTGCTGGGCGACAGGATGGTGGTCGGCGCGGTGCATGGCTGGGCGGTCGGCGGCGGGCTGGAATGGATGATCAATTGCGACCTCGTGCTGGTCGGCGAGGGGGCGCGCTTCTTCTTCCCCGAGATTTCCTGGGGCCTGTTCGTCACCGGCGGGGTGACCGCGCTGCTGCCGCGCCTGGTCGGCCTGCAGCGGGCGCGTGAAATGATCCTGCTCGGCGACCGCTTCGGCGCGGCCGAGGCGGTGGAATGGGGACTGGCGCTGAGGGCGCTGCCCGAGGCCGAACTGTTCGACGCGGCGCTGGCGCTGGCGAGGCGCATCGCCGACCTGCCGCAGGGCGCGGTCGGCGACCTGAAACGCACCCTCAACAAATCCGCCAGCCTTGATATCGAGGGCGCGATGGCCCTGGAGACGCAAGCGACCGTACGCGGCTTCCTCGACCCTGAGACGGCGCGGCGCATCGCGGCGTTCGGCTGACGGCGCAGGCCGCGACCGGAGGAACAACCCCATGCACCAGTGTTTTCTGCGGGTTTGAGATTGACGTTTACGTAAACTGCGGTTATGGTCGGGGCCATGCATGACGAGGATGATCGGGACCGCGACGCTTCGGAATACGCCATCGGCGATCTGTCACGCGAGTTTGGCGTGACGACGCGGACCATCCGGTTCTATGAGGACGAAGGCCTGCTGACGCCGCAGCGGCGCGGCCAGGCGCGCATCTACCATGCGCGCGACCGGGTGCGGCTGCGGCTGATCCTGCGCGGCAAGCGGCTGGGCTTCAGCCTTGCGGAGATCCGCGAGATCCTCGGCATGTACGAATCCGAGCCGGGCGAGGCCGGGCAACTGCGCCACCTGATCGAGCGGATCGCCGAGCGCCGCGCGGCGCTGCGGCGCCAGCGCGCCGATATCGACCAGACGCTCGCCGACATGGAAGCGATCGAGGCCCGCTGCGCCGCGCGGCTGGCCGCGATGGGGTCGGGCGGAAAGCGGAGGGCATCGTGATGCGGTATTTGGGTCGAAGGGAATTGAACCACAGAGACACAGAGATACAGAGGGGCCTGGCACTCTCCGCCGGCCCCGCGTTTCTTCTCCTGGAGACTCTTGCGCGGCTGCGTTTGACCGAATTCCGAGCGGTCTTTTCCGCTTATTCTCTTCACACGCTCCTCATCCTGGAGATTTTTGCGCGGAACCCATATTCGTCATTGCGAGGCGCGAAGCGCCGCGGCAATCCAGACGGTCCGGGAGACTGGATTGCTTCGCCTGCGGCTCGCAATGACGATTCTTCTTTCCGTGCAAAGGTCTCCATCCTGAGCCTGTCGAAGGATGCACCGAAGAGGGAAAATACAGGCGTTGAAAGCGCTGTTTTTCGTGTTCTTTCGACGGCGACGGAAACTCTCCTACACATCCTTCGACAGGCTCAGGATGAGGAACGAGTTGGAAGGAAAGAAAGAGATCCTCCGAGCCTCTGTGTCTCTACGGCCATCTATTCTCTTGTCCTGTCCGTGGGCGAGAGTGCGGTGTCGGGGAGCGCGAGCCGATGACCGCTTTCGATCCCCGCAATCCCGATTACGAGGCGGCGGTGCGCGACAGCTTCGCCCGCCAGGGGCTGATGGCGACGCTGGGGGCGTCGCTGGTGGCGGTCGGCCCGGGCTGGGTCGAGATCGCCGCGGATTATCACGACGGACTCAGCCAGCAATACGGCTTCTTCCACGGCGGTGTGATCGGCGCCATCGCGGATTCGGCCGGCGGCTATGCGGCGTTTTCGCTGATGCCGCCGGAGTCCAACGTGCTGACCGTCGAGTACAAGATGAACATCGTCGCGCCGGGCAGGGGCGAGCGGCTGATCGCCCGCGGCGCGGTGATCCGGCCGGGCCGGACGCTCACCGTCAGCCGCGCCGACGTGTTCGCCATCGACGGCGGCGCCGAGACGCTGTGCGCGACCATGCTGCAGACCCTGATGTGCCTTGCCGCGGCGGCCCACCGCCCGGCGGGGTGAATGGAGGAAGAACCATGTCGATCCCCAACGCCCCCGGCGCCTTCGATTTCGACCTCGGCGAGACGGCCGACATGCTGCGCGAACAGGTGGCGAATTTCGCGGCCGACGAGATCGCGCCGCGGGCAGAGGCGATCGACCGCTCGAACGACTTCCCGATGGATCTGTGGCCGAAGATGGGGGCCATGGGATTGCTCGGCGTGACGGTGGAAGAAGAGTACGGCGGCGCCGGGATGGGGTATCTCGAACATGTCGTGGCGATGGAGGAGATCAGCCGCGTCTCGGCCAGCGTCGGCCTGTCCTACGGCGCCCATTCGAATCTCTGCGTCAACCAGATCCGCCGCAACGGGACCGAGGAGCAAAAACGCCGCTATCTGCCGAAGCTGATCTCAGGCGATCATGTCGGCGCGCTGGCGATGAGCGAGCCCGGCGCGGGGTCCGACGTCGTCTCGATGAAGCTGCGCGCCGAGCGGAAGGGCGACCGCTATATCCTGAACGGCACCAAGATGTGGATCACCAACGGGCCGGACGCCGACGTGGCCGTGGTCTACGCCAAGACCGATCCGGACGCCGGCAGCCGCGGCATCACCGCCTTCCTCGTCGAGAAGGGCTTCAAGGGGTTCTCGACGGCGCAGAAGCTCGACAAGCTCGGCATGCGCGGCTCCAATACCTGCGAACTGGTGTTCGCCGATTGCGAGGTGCCGGCGGAGAACATGCTGGGCGAGGAGGGACGCGGCGCCGCGGTGCTGATGTCGGGCCTCGACTACGAGCGCGCGGTGCTGGCCGCGGGCCCGCTCGGTATCATGCAGGCCTGCATGGACGTGGTGATGCCCTATGTCCACGAGCGCAAGCAGTTCGGCCAGGCGATCGGCGAGTTCCAGCTGATGCAGGGCAAGCTGGCCGACATGTACACGACGATGAACGCGACCAAGGCGTATGTGTATGCGGTGGCCAAGGCCTGCGACAGGGGCCGGACCAGCCGCAAGGACGCGGCGGGAGCGATCCTCTACGCCGCCGAAAAGGCGACCTGGATGGCACTGGAGGCGATCCAGGCGCTGGGCGGCATGGGCTACGTCAACGAATCGCCCACCGGCCGCCTTCTGCGCGACGCGAAGCTGTACGAGATTGGCGCGGGAACGAGCGAGATCCGGCGGATGCTGATCGGACGGGAATTGTTCGAGGAGACGAAGTGAGCTTGTGCACTGCCAGGAGCGACTCCCCGAATCGTCGGAGAGTCACCCCCACCCCGACCCTCCCCTATCAAGGGGGAGGGAGCAAATATTTCCACAGCGCACCGGTTTTACCCTCCCCCCTTGTGGGGGAGGGCAGGGTGGGGGGTAAGCGGCGTTGCCAAGCGTCAGTGTGGAACAGGGAGGAGAGAATATGACCGACAGGGCGAACCCCGCGATCGACCCCAAGACCGTCGAGCCGCACACCGGCTCCGGCTATCCGGCGCCGTTCGATGCCGACTGCGCCCGGCGTGAGAAGCGGCGGCTGGGCGATGAATTCGGGCTGACGCAGTTCGGGGTCAACCTGGTGCGCCTGTCGCCGGGACAGTGGTCGTCGCAGCGCCACTGGCACAGCCGCGAGGACGAGTTCGCGATGGTGCTGGAGGGCGCGCTCGTGCTGGTCACCGATGCCGGCGAGCAGACCGTCGGCCCCGGCATGGTGATGGGGTTCAAGGCGGGCGTGCCGGACGGCCACCATCTGGTCAACCGCTCGGACCGCGACGCGGTGTATCTGGAGGTCGGCACGCGCGATGCGATGGACGAATGCGACTATCCGGACATCGACATGCTGATGCGCATCGTCGACGGCGATCACCGATTCGTGCGCAGGGACGGGACGCCCTATGAGGACTGAGGCCATCGCCACGCCGGACTCCCATGTTTCGCCCGATATGCGCGCGGCGATCGTGCAAAGGCTTTCCGAGATCGAGGGCCGGCACGGCGTGCGCGTCCTCTACGCCGCCGAGTCCGGGAGCCGGGCCTGGGGCTTCCCGTCGCCGGACAGCGATTACGACGTGCGCTTCATCTATGTGCACCCCCGTGACTGGTACCTGTCCGTCAACGAGGCCCGCGACGTCATCGAGGAGGGCGTCGATGCGATGGATTTCGACGTCGCCGGCTGGGATTTGCGCAAGGCGCTGCGGCTGTTCCTGAAGGCCAATCCCGCGCTATGGGAATGGCTGGTCTCGCCGATCGCCTATCGGGATATCGACGGCGTGGCCCAACGCCTGCGCGATATCGCGGCGCGTGGCTATTCATTGAAGGCGCTGGCGCACCACTATCTGAGCATCACGCACGAAAAGGAACGCCGGACGATTGCGGCGAAGCAGACCGTCAAGGCAAAGAAGTATGTCTATGCGCTGCGGCCCCTGCTCGCGCTCGACTGGCTGCGGGAGCGCGAAACGCTGCCGCCGATGGCGATGCCGGAGATCATGAACGGCGTCACCCTGCCGGACGACGTGCGCCAGGCGATCCTCGATCTCGTCGCGCACAAGGCCGCGACGCCCGAGGGCGCGCCGGTCCAGCGCATCCCGCTGCTCGACGGCTGGATGGATGAGGCGTACGGGCGGGGGCGTGCCTATGCGGAAGGCGCGCCGGCGCGCAAGACCGACCGCGAAGAGCTCGACGCGCTGTTTCGGCAGATTGTCCTGGCTGGGGACGAGTAACCGGGAATGACGATTTTGAACCACAGAGACACCGAGGTTTGTGACATCTTTGGCACGCCATGAAGTCCTCATCCTGGCGACGTATGCACAATGCGCGCGCCCGTCATTGCGAGCCGCAGGCGAAGCAATCCAGTCTCTTGTGTCATCTGGATTGCCGCGGCGCTTCGCGCCTCGCAATGACAACTACGGGTCTCGTACAAAGGCCCTGCGACTGGGGGGTAACCGCGTGGGTAGGAAACCAGTCTTTCTCCGTGTCTCTGTGTCTCTGTGGTTAAATTCCTCTAGCTTATTACGGAGTGTCCCATGACCGCCAACGCAGCCGACCCCATCGTTATCGCTTCCGCCGCCCGCACGCCGATGGGCGGGTTCCAGGGGGAGCTTGCGCCGCTGACCGCGCCGCAGCTCGGCAGCGCCGCGATCAGGGCCGCGCTGGAGCGGGCCGGCGTCGCCGGCGAGGACGTAAGCGAAGTCATCATGGGCTGCGTGCTGCCGGCCGGCATGGGCCAGGCGCCGGCGCGGCAGGCCTCCTTCGGCGCCGGCATCCCGCAGGCGGTCGGCTGCACCACGATCAACAAGATGTGCGGCTCCGGCATGAAGGCGGCGATGTTCGGGCATGATTTGATCGCCGCGGGCTCGGCCGACATCGTCGTCGCCGGCGGGCTGGAGAGCATGTCGAACGCGCCCTACCTCCTCGACAAGGCGCGCGGCGGCTATCGCCTCGGCAATGGGCGGATCTACGACCACATGTTCATCGACGGGCTGGAGGACGCCTACGAGAAGGGCAAGCTGATGGGCGCCTATGCCGAGGACACCGCCGAGCATTACCAGTTCACCCGCGAGGCGCAGGACGACTTCGCCATCGCCTCGCTGAAACGGGCGCAGGCGGCGACCGCGGACGGCAGTTTTTCCGGCGAGATCACCCCGGTCACGGTGAAAACCCGCAAGGGCGAGGCGGTGATCGACACCGACGAGCAGCCGCGCAACGCCAATCTCGACAAGATCCCGACGCTCAAGCCCGCCTTCCGCGAAGGCGGCACGGTGACGCCGGCCAATTCGAGCTCGATCTCCGACGGCGCGGCGGCGCTGGTGATGATGCGGATGAGCGAGGCCGAAAAGCGCGGCGTCGCGCCGCTCGCCATCGTCCGCGGCCACGCCACCCACGCGCAGGCGCCGGCCTGGTTCACCACCGCGCCGATCGACGCGATCCGCAAGGTGCTGGCGCGCGTGGACTGGGACAAGGACGCGGTCGGCCTCTGGGAGGTCAACGAGGCGTTCGCCGTCGTCACCATGGCGGCGATGCGCGACCTCGATATCCCGCATGACAAGATGAACGTCCATGGCGGGGCCTGTGCGCTCGGCCACCCGGTCGGCGCGTCCGGCGCGCGTATCATGGCGACGCTGATGGCGGCGATGCGCAAATACGACGTCGACCGCGGGGTGGCGTCGTTATGCATCGGCGGCGGCGAGGCGACGGCGATCGCGCTGGAACGGGTGCATTAGGGATGGGCGAATTGATTGAGATTCCGGCGCGCGGCGGCAAGGCGGTGCAGCTTGCCCGGGGCCAGTCGGTCAAGGTGGTCAACACCCACGGCACCCAGGTGGTCGACACCTGGGCGTTCAATCTCGACGAGCCCGGGGAGTTCATGTCGATGGAGCACCTGCGGGTCGCCATCGGCGGGATTTTCCCAAAGGCCGGGAATCCCCTGGTCACCAACAGAAGGCGGCCGATCCTGACGCTGATAGAGGATACCTCCCCCGGAATCCACGATACGCTGCTGGCGGCCTGCGATGCGCACCGCTACCGCCTGCTGGGCTGTGATGAGGGGCACGCGAACTGCACCGACAATTTGCATATGGCGCTGGCCGAAATCGCGTTCGTGGCGCAGGAGACCCCGTCGCCGCTGAACCTGTGGATGAATATTCCGGTGCTGGACGGGGGTGCGATCGATTACCTGCCGCCGGTCTCGAAGCCGGGCGACTATGTGGTGTTTCGCGCCGAGATGGATGCTGTGGTAGCCTTCTCCGCCTGTCCGCAGGACATGGTGCCGGTAAACGGCGAAGCCTGCGTGCCGGTCGAGGCGCATTTTACGGTAATTTGATGCGATAAGTGCGGGCCGGTTAAGCAGTTGGTTCGCATTCGTCAACATAATCTGCGGAACCATTTTTGAAAGATACGCGACTTTGCGACTGACGATCAAAAAGGCGAAATCTTATTTGCTGGCTGCGATGGCC
>Ga0224512_10001247_pt1 | contig 25003 bp, 24 predicted proteins | sample SF_May12_sed_USG_4_FD_169103 | JGI IMG/M metagenome (GOLD analysis project Ga0224512, IMG submission 169103) | Sediment microbial communities from San Francisco Bay, California, United States - SF_May12_sed_USGS_13 | ecosystem: Environmental > Aquatic > Marine > Sediment | place: USA... | reverse complement strand
AGGAGAGGTATCGTGCACGCGCCCTCGCCTTGATACTTGCGCCAGCCGGTACGCTGTGGTGCCAAGCGGCGCAACGAAGTCGACCACGCATGGAGCATTGCGCCAGCGGCCTTCGCCGGAGTTTCTTGGTCCCTCGACGACGAACTCAGACGAGCCGGCGCAGCGAGCCGCCGGCGAGAAAGTCCTTGATGTTCTCGGCTACCTGATCGAGCGCTCGTTGCCGAGATTCCCGCGCGGTCCACGCGATGTGCGGCGTCAGGATCAGGTTCGGGATGCCGGGCTCCAGCAATGGCTCGTCGCCGCGCGGCGGCTCGGTCTCCATGACGTCGATACCCGCGCCGCCGATCTCTCCGGCTTTGAGCGCGGCAACGAGTGCCCGGCTGTCGATGAGTGCGCCACGTGCCGTGTTGACTAGCAACGCGTCGGCCTTCATCCGGCGCAGCTGCGTCTCACCGATCAGGCCGCGTGTTGCATCTGTCAGCGGGCAGTGCAGGCTCAGCACGTCGGCGCGTTCGAGTACCTCCTCGAGTGCGAGCCGTCCACTGGGTACATCGTCCGCAGATGTGCCCGGTCGCGCGCTGACCAGAATCTCCATATCTAGGCTACGCCCTAGCTGTGCGACACCCTTGCCGAGCGTTCCGAAGCCGACGATCCCGAGAGCTTTTCCCGACAGCTCGCGGATCGGAAAATCGAACAGCGCGAACGTCTCGCTGCTCTGCCACGCGCCGCCGTAAATCGCTGCCTGATACTCGGCGAGCTTGCGCGTTAGGCCGAGCACGAGCGCGAACACGTGTTGCACGACGGCCGCCGTGCAATAGTCGCGAATGTTTGCGACGCCGACACCACGTTGCTCGGCAGTCTGAACGTCGACGTTGTCCGATCCGGTGGCGGCCAGAACGATGAGCTTGAGCCGATCGCTCTTGGCTATCGCCTCAGCGTCGATGCGCGCCTTGTTGACGATCGCAATATCCATGCCATCGAGCCGCTCGACTGTCTGCTCGAGCGGTGTCGACGTGTAATAGGCGACATCAGCCAATTCATCCAGAGGTGCGGTATCTACGCCGGGGCCAAGCGTGGCAAAATCTAGGAACGCGGCTTGGAGGCGTCTTGTCATAGCCGCAAAGCTTACACCACTGTGCCATGCTGAAAACCAAGCGCTCTAAGACAGGCCCGTTCTGGGAGCGCAAGACGCTCGCGGAGATGACGGACACCGAATGGGAGTCTCTCTGCGATGGCTGCGGTCGCTGCTGCCTGCACAAGCTCGAAGACGAGGATACGGGCAAGGTCTATTACACGGACGTGGCCTGCCGCCTGCTCGATCTGGAACAATGCCGCTGCAAGCATTATGAGGAGCGGCTTAGCCATGTTCCGGATTGCGTCGTACTCTCTCGCGACAATCTCGACGCGCTGAGCTGGATGCCGGTGACCTGCGCCTATCGCCGACTCGCCGAAGGCCGCGGCCTCGCCGACTGGCACCCGCTCGTCTCGGGAAACGCCCAAAGCGTACAGCGCGCCCGCATCTCCGTCCGCGGCCGTGTCATATCCGAGACGGCCGTCGATACCGCCGACATCGAACACCGCATTATCCGCTGGCTCAAAGTGCCCGCAACCACCGGCAAACGGCGCGCCTAGCCAGTGTTCTGCATGCCGTGCGCGATCCCATTGACGCTGACGAGAAGCGCCTGATACACGGCATCGTCACTGCGATCGCTCTCCCGCCATCGGCGCAGCAAATCGATCTGCAGCAGACTCATCGGATCGACGTACGGATTTCGCAAACGTATAGCCCGTCGCAGCGTACGCGCGTCCTCGAGCAAGCGCGTCTGCCCTTTCGCATCGAGCACACTCTTGACGGCGCTGTCGAATTCGGCGCGTATCCGCGGGAAGAACTTCGCGTGCAACGGTCCTGCAAGTTCCGAGTATCGCTCCGCGATATCGATATCGACCTTCGCGAGTACAATCTCGACGTCGGCAAGCAACGAGCCGAAGAACGGCCAGTCGCGCGCTAGATCCGTGATGGCGTCCTCGCCGAACGCGTCTGTTGCGGCAACGATGCCGGCACCGATCCCAAACCAGCCCGGCAACAGAAGCCGGGTTTGCGTCCATGCGAAAACCCAAGGAATCGCCCGCAGGTCTTCTATGTCACCACTGTCGGAGCGCGACGCGGGCCGAGAGCCGAGACCTAAGCCTTCGATGACATCGATCGGCGTGGCCTTGCGAAAGTACTCGGCGAAATGCGGCGATTCGTAGACGAGCTGCTGATAGGCCTCGCGACTCGCCTCGGCGATGAGGTCCATGATCGCGTGGTGCTGACGACGCGCGAGACTGGCGGACGCCTCGTTGGCACTGACCCACAGTACGGAGCTCAGCATCTGCTCCAAGGAGCGCATCGCGATGCCGCGCAAACCGTACCGTGCGTTGATGACCTCTCCCTGCTCGGTCATACGAAACCGGCCCGCAATGGCGCCGGCCGGCGCCGATCGTATCGATTCGTGGACACGGCCACCGCCGCGGCTCACGGTGCCGCCGCGGCCGTGAAAAAGCGTGAGCTTCACGTCGAGGCTGCCGATCGTCTCGACGAGCGCCTCTTGCGCTTTACGCAGCGTCCAGCTTGCGGCGGCAAGACCGCCGTCCTTGTTGCTGTCCGAGTAACCGACCATGACCATCTGCTGTGAGCCGCGGCGCTCGAGATGCGTGCGGTAGTGCTCATCGGAGAGCAGCTTGCGCATGATGCCGGCAGCGTTCTGGAGATCCTCGACCGTCTCGAACAGCGGCACGACGTCCAGCGGCACGGGCGTGCCTTTCGGCGCGAGATCGCCCCATTTTGCGAGCAGAAGAACCGACAGCACGTCGTCGGCTCCGTGTGCCATGCTCACGATATAGGGTCCGATCGCGTGCGGGCCGTACTTGCGCCGGCAATGCGCGATCGCCTGAAAAACGGCCAACGTACGCCGGCCTTCCGATGACAGGCTCCCCAGGGGCGACTCGCGACGGTCCAGTGCCTCTTGCAAGCGCGCTGTGCGCTCCTCGCTCGTCCAGCGCAACCAGTCATTCTCCTGTAACGCCTCACCGACGACCCTGCGATGGACGAGCGCGTTCTGCCGGATATCCAACGTCGCGATGTGAAAACCGAACGTGTCTATACGCCTCAGCAGTCGCTCGACCGCAAACAGGCCGCCATGGCGCCCCTTGTTGGCCCGCAGGCTGTCCGCGATACGCCGAACGTCGTCGCTGAACTCTTCAGCCGACTCGTAAGGAAACGCCGCATCGTCGAACGTTGCTTGAAGCCGCGCACCGACGAGGCGCAGAAACACGCGATACGGCATCTCGCGATGGCGCGCCGGCACAGCGTGCGCGGCCTTACTGAAATGTCGTTGGTAGAGCGCAGTCTGCGCGAGGACCTCGTCGCTGACGCTGATGCGCGACTCAGTTTGACTCAAGTGGTCTGCTAGCCGCCGACATTCGGCATAATAGAGATTGAGCACCAACGATCGCTGCCGCGCCAGGGACTCGCGAACGCTCTTCGCCGTCACGTTCGGATTGCCGTCCATATCGCCGCCGACCCATGAGCCGAAACGCACGAGCGGTGGCAGCTTTATGCGTGCGCCGTAATCCGGGTACACGGCTGCGAAGGCCTGCTCGAGCCCTTCGTAGAACGGCGGAATCATGCGGTAGATGATGTCCGTGAGAAAGAACAACACGTGCTCGGCCTCGTCACCGACCGTGAGACTCGAGCCGGGATGCTCCTCGGTCTGCCAGCCCGTTGTCATCTCCATGCGAATCTGGCCCAGCGCCGCCTGCTCCTCCTGCGGCGACATGTATGGATCCAGCGTTTCCATGAGATGCCGCGCGATGCGCTGCTGCTTGCGCAGCAGCGTCCGGCGAGTCGCTTCGGTCGGGTGCGCCGTGAACACAGGCTCGACGCAAAGCGTCGCGAGCAATTCCTCGGCGGCACCAGGGCCGAGACCCGCGGCCTTGAGCTTCATGAGCGTGTCTTCGAATCCCATCGGCTGCGGCGTGGTCGTATCGCGCAAATACGCCCGGCGGCGGCGAATCCGGTGAACCTTCTCGGCCATGTTGACCATTTGAAAGTAAGTCGAGAAAGCTCGGATGAAATCACGCGCGGCCGCGGGTGCGAGCGCGCGTAGCAACGTCTGCAGCTCCGCGAGCGCATCCCCGTCGCCTTCGCGATGGGCGATCGCGGCGCGGCGCGCTGCCTCGACGATATCGAACAGACCCTCGCCGCCTTGCTCCTTGACGAGGTCGCCGACGAGCTCACCGAGCCGATGCACATCCTCGCGCAGCGCCTGCTCCTTCTCCTCGAAAAAGATTTTGCTGCGGCGAGTTGCTTGTGAGGACGTCCTAGCCACGGCTTCTCCTAACGGTAGCCTCGGGCCTGCAGCTCGAACAGGCGTGCGTACTGGCCGCCGAGCGCAACTAGCTCTTCGTGACTGCCACGTTCGATGATCTGCCCTTGATCCATGACGACGATGAGATCCGCCTGCCTGACGGTCGAGAACCGGTGTGAGATCAGCACGACTATTTTAGCCTGTGTCAGCGACTGGAAGTGCTCGAAAATATCCGCCTCGGTTTCTGCGTCCATGGCCGCGGTCGGCTCGTCGAGAACGAGGATCTCGGCGCCCTGGCGCATAAAGGCGCGCGACAATGCGATGCGCTGCCATTCCCCGCCGGAGAGCTCCTGGCCCTGATGGAACCAGCGTCCGAGCTGCGTATGGTATCCCTCGGGTAGCTTCTCGATGAAGTTGGCCGCCTGACCTAGTTGCGCAGCCTCGGCCCAGCCGGCCGCATCGTGCAGTCTCGGCTCGTCACCAACCCCGATATTCTCGCCGACCTCCAGCTGATAGCGATTGAAATCCTGGAAGATGATGCCGATACGCTTGCGTAGTAACTCGGCGTCCCAGTCCTCGAGATTTCTGCCCTCGTACAGAATACGACCCTCGTCGACGGGATAAAGACCGGCGAGCAGCTTGATCAGCGTCGTTTTTCCCGAGCCGTTGCGCCCCACGACTCCGACGCTCTGACCCGGCGTTAGCGTGAGGCTGAGGTCGCGCACGGCCGGTCGGCTCGCGCCAGGATAGGTGAAGCTAACGTGCTCGAACACGACACCGGCGGACGGCTCCGGACCGTGCGCCGAGGCACCGGCCCATGCCAACGTCGGTTGCTCGAGGTACTCGTACAGGTTCGACAGATACAGGTTGTCCTCGTACAAGCCGCCGATCGCCCCGAGCATAGCGGAGACCGATGATTGCCCCTGCTTGAAGACGACCAGATACATTGTCATTTGGCCGAGGCTGATGGTGCCCTGAATCGTCGCGACGGCGATCCAAGCGTAGGCGCCGTAGAAGGCGGCGTTGCTGATCAGGCCGAGCACGAGGCCCCAGCCGTCCTGGCGCCGCGTCAGCCGACGCTCATCCTCGAACAGCGCCTGAAATATCTTCTTGTAGCGCCGCAAAAGCTCGGTACCAAGCTGAAAGAGCTTGATCTCCTTCGCATGATCCTCGCGCGCGAGCACCATCTCGAGATAGAGCAACTTGCGCCGTTCCGCCGAACGATGGCGGAACATACGAAATCTCTCGCCGGAGAAATACGTCTCAGCGATGAACGCCGGCAGGCCGGCGGCGATGAGCACGAGCACAGCCCAGCCCGAGAACTGCAGCAATAACGTCGCATAACTCGCGAGCGAGATACCATGCTGGAGCAAGTTGAACGTGCGCGTTACGAGACTCAACGGCCGACTCGAGGCCTCTTGCCGAGCGCGATTGAGCTTGTCGTAGAACTCCGAGTCCTCGAACTGGGCGAGCTCCAGAGTCAACGCTTTCTCCAGGATCAACGTGTTGACGCTCTGGCTCAATAGGACCCTGAGCAGCGTCTGACAGTAGCCGATGCCTCGCTGCGTCGCCGCCATGCCCGCAACCAGGAGGCCCTCGATCGCGACGAACCACATGACACCTGCGTAGTCAGGTGCGCCGCCCGCCGAGCTAACGGCAATCGCCGCAACGACCGAATCGACAATGAGCTTACCGACATAGGCGATACCAGCAGGCAACACGCCCGCCGTGAGCGTCAGCACGGCGAGCGCGACCGTTAGTCTTTGATCGGTCGACCACACGAGCTCGATGGCCCGGCGCCCGTATCGAAATACGCCGAGGTAGCTGTCTAGCTGGACGGAGGAGTTGGGAGAATCTCTGAGCATTGTGACGGCCTTGGCCCTCCGCGCGAGAGACGCGTGCCTCGGCCCGCGCCATGGTAGCGCCTCGGCGCCACCTGCCGCCAATGGGTGCTAGGATACGCGTGGGGTTCGAATGCCAATCACAACAAAGACCAAGGACTAACGAGCTCTCATGGCGAGCCTACCTGGCGCTCACGGCGTATTCGTCCTGCTGCTCACCATTGTCGCGCTCTATCTGTTTACGCGTGACAAGCTGCCGCTCGAAGCGTCAGCCCTGACGATTCTCGTCATCCTGCTCGTCGTATTTGAAGTATTCCCCTACGAAACCGGCGGTGTGCGCCTCGTACCGACGAGCTTTCTGTCCGGCTTCGGTCACGAGGCGCTGATCACGATCTGTGCTCTGATGATCATTGGTACGGGCCTGGAGGTTACCGGCGCTCTGCAACCCCTCGCCGCAAGCCTGGCGAAGGCATGGACTGCGAAGCCGCGGCTCGCGAGCCTAGCGACGCTTGCGATCAGCGGCGTGCTCAGCGCATTTCTCAACAACACACCCATCGTCGTCATGCTGCTGCCGATGCTCGTCGGCGTGGCGTTACGCAACAAGCTCGCACCCTCCTCGCTGCTGATGCCTGTCGGTTTTGCGACGCTCGTCGGCGGGATGGCGACGACCATCGGCACGTCGACGAATCTGCTCGTCGTCGCGATCGCGGCGGACCTCGGCATCGAGCCGTTCGGGATGTTTGATTTTACCTTTCCCGTGGTCCTCGTCGGCTCGGTCGGCGTGCTGTATCTGTGGCTCGTCGCGCCGCGGCTGCTGCCGGAGCGTGAGCAGCCGCTCTCCGACCGCGCGCCGCGCGTCTTCAACGCGATGCTGCATATCAACGACACGAGCAAAGCCTGTGGCCTGAGCTTCGCAGAATGTCTCTCCCTGACGAGCAACGAGATGCGCGTCGATCGGATCGAGCGTGGCGAAGGCTTGTCCGTAACGAAGCTGCCGTCGGTGACGATCGGCGCCGGCGACCGCCTCGCCGTGCGCGACACACCCGAACGCCTCAAGGAATTCGAGAAAGAGCTCGGCGCAAAGCTTTACAGCGAAACGGGTATCGAGGGCATCGGCGATGCCCGTGCCGCAGCCGAACAGCAGTTTCTCGCCGAGATCGTCGTCACGCGCGGTTCTCTTTTGCACCGCGGCACGTTGACGAGCACGCGGTTCGCGCAACGCACAGGCCTGATTCCGCTCGCGATGCACCGCGCCCGTGGCCCCGACATGGAAGAGATTAGCGGCAACATCGAGACGATTCGCTTGCGCGCCGGGGACGTCGTGCTCGTCCAGGGAACGCGAGTACAACTGGAATCACTGAAAGGCTCGGGGACGGCGCTGGTCCTCGACGGCACGACCGACCTACCGACCACTCATCGGGCGAACCGTGCGTTGGCGATCATGGCGCTCGTCGTGCTGGCCGCTGCGCTCGGTGTCCTGCCGATCTCGATCAGCGCCCTGAGCGGCGTCGGTGCCATGCTCGCCACGCGCTGCCTGTCCTGGCAGGACATCGCCAAATCCCTGTCCGCGCAAGTCGTCATGATCATCGTCGCAAGCCTCGCGCTCGGCATCGCGCTGACGGAGACAGGCGGCGCCTTGTTCATCGCCCAATCTTTCGTCAACGCCGTCAGCATCCTGCCGACGAATTTCGTTTTGAGCGCCCTCATGCTCGTCATGGCCGTGCTCACGAACGTAGTCTCTAACACTGCGGCCGGCGTGATAGGCACGCCGATTGCCATCCAGGTCGCCAGGGAACTCGGCGTAGATCCCGAGCCGTTTATTCTCGCGGTAATCTTCGGCGCGAACATGAGCTATGCGACGCCGTTCGGCTACCAAACAAACTTGCTGATACTGTCGGCAGGCGGCTATAAGTTCACGGATTTCCTACGCGCCGGCGTGCCGTTGACCGTGATTATGTGGCTCGGCTTCTCGATCGTGCTGCCCTGGATGTACGGTCTCTAGAAGGCCTGCACGCGGCGTATCAGCTTGACCCTCGGGGAGCCTAGAGGCCATACTTCCGGCCCATGCGTCGCTCCACCCGCACATTGTCCGAGCCAGGCCGCTGGTGGCGTATGCCCACTGCGGAGAGGGTGTCGAGCGCCTAGGTTAGAGCGCGTCCGTTTAGAACTAAGACAAGCCCATCTCCGCCCCGACGGAGATGGGCTTTTTTATTGGAGGCTGACAGGTTCCAGTTATGCAAGCGCCGTTCGACATTCCGGCCGACCTCGACACGCCGGTATCCGCGTACATCAAGCTCGGGCCGTTCGAGCCCTGCTTTCTACTCGAGAGCGTGGAGGGCGGAGAGCGCCTGGCCCGGTATTCCTTCATCGGTCTCGGCACAAGCGTCGAGATCGAGCTCACGAGCGAGCGGCTGCGGCTCAACGGTCAGGACGCCGCACGCCCCGAGAACGGAGCGGCTTGGCTCGATCTGTTACGCGGCGCGTTGGCCGACAGCCCGCAGCTCACGCCGGCCATCAAGGGCCTGCCATTCGGCGGCGGTCTCGTCGGCGCGGCCGGCTACGATCTCGTGCGCTACTTCGAGAAGCTACCCGCGAACCACAGCGAGCCAAAAGCGCTGCCATTGGCGGCATTCGTTGCGCCTCGGTCGTTACTGATCTTCGACCATCTGACGCGCCGCGCCGCTCTGCTGCACTCCGGCTCCGACGCCGAGCGACACGCGCTGCGCGCCGACATCATCACAGCTTTGCGCGGCGGCATTCAGGAGAGCGCGCGATCCGGCTCGGGATTCTCGCCAGCCGAGGCCAGCCTGACGCCCGAGGAATTCATGGCCGGCGTCGGACGTTGCAAAGACCACATCACGGCTGGCGACATTTATCAGATCGTCTTGTCGGTCCGCTTTCACGGCCGCACCGAGCTCGACCCGTTTCAATGCTACCGGGCCTTGAGGCTGCTGAATCCATCGCCATACATGTATTACTTCGAGCTCGGCGAGATAAAGGTCGCCGGCTCTTCGCCCGAAGCACTCGTCAGACTTGACGGACGCAATGCCTCGCTGCGTCCTATCGCCGGCACGCGTCCACGCGGCCGCACAGACGAGGAGGATCTTGCCCTGGAGGAGGAACTGCTCGCCGACCCGAAGGAGAACGCCGAGCACGTCATGCTCGTCGATCTCGCGAGAAACGATCTCGGCCGGGTAGCGCGTGCCGGCTCAGTGCACGTCGACCCGTATCGCAAGATCGAGCGCTACAGTCATGTCATGCACATCGTCAGCGGCGTGCAGGGCGATCTCGAAGAGTCGAAAGATGCGTTCGATCTCTTCGCAGCTGCCTTCCCGGCGGGCACGCTCGTTGGCGCGCCGAAAGTCCGCGCCATGGAGCTCATCGCCGAGTTCGAGCCCGTCGGACGCGGGCTCTACGGCGGCACGGTCGGCTATTTCGCCAAGAACGGCAACATGGATCAGGCCATCACGATCAGAACGATGGTCTTCAACGGTGACGAGTACAGCTTCCAGGCCGGCGCGGGCATTGTCGCCGACAGCGACCCACGCAGTGAGCACGAGGAAGTTCTCGCCAAGAGCGCGATCCTTCGCCGCGCGCTAGAGATCGCCGAGGAAGGGCTATGACGCCGCGACTGTTGTTGATCGACAACTATGACTCGTTTACGTACAACCTCGTGCAAGCTTTTCTCGTGCTCGGTGCCGACGTTCGGGTCTTCCGCAATGATGCGATCGATCGCGAGACCGCGTTGGCTATCGAGCCAACACACTTGGTGATCTCACCCGGACCGGGGCGTCCCGAGAACGCCGGCGTGTCACTGCAGATGATCGACTGCTTCGCCCAGACGATCCCGGTGCTCGGCGTGTGCCTGGGCCATCAGTCGATCGTCGAGCATTTCGGCGGCAAGGTCATCGGCGCAGGCAGCCTGACGCACGGCAAGAGCTCCGCGGTCAGCCACGATGGACAGGGTATCTATCGCGGCCTGCCGAATCCGGTCGAAGCGGGTCGGTATCACTCGCTTGCGGCCGACAAGACCTGCATCCCGGCAATCCTCGAGATAACAGCCAGAACCGAGGATGGCGAGATTATGGGCGTGCGGCACAAGCATCTCGCCGTCGAGGGCGTTCAGTTCCACCCCGAGAGCGTGCTGACGCCCGACGGCCCGAAGCTCATGGAAAATTTTCTGTACCCGCAGCGCATGCAATAGCGTAAGAGGACTCGGCTATGGCCCAACAAGCAACCCGATATCTGGAACGATTACTCGCCAGAGAAGACCTCGACGAAGCTGAGGCAGCCGACGCGCTCAAGGCCATGGCCGAGGGCAGCGTCGATCCGGCCGTCGCGGGCGGCATGCTGATCGCGCTGCGGTGCAAGGGCGAGGCCGCCGCAGAAATCCGGGGTTTCGCAACTGCCATGCGCGAGCTCGCCCGGCGCCCGGCGATTCCGGCCGGTGAACCGTATGTCGACATCGTTGGTACGGGCGGCGACAGCTCCGGAAGCCTGAACCTTTCCACGGGCGCAGCGCTTCTGGCTGCGGCGAGCGGGCTCAAGGTCGTCAAGCATGGCAACCGATCGATCTCGAGCCGCTGTGGCAGCGCTGACGTGCTGGCCGCCCTCGGATTGAAGATTCCGCTGGACGAGCGCGAGGCCGCCACCTGCCTCGACACGCTGGGCTTCACCTTTCTATTCGCACCGCACTATCACCCGGCGATGAAAAACATCGGCCCAGTGCGTGCGGCTCTGGGCGTACGTACCGTTTTCAATATTCTCGGCCCGCTCGCAAACCCCGCCATGCCGCCGTTTCACGTCATCGGCGCCTACAGCGAGGAGATGGCCGAGCTCATGGCAGAGACGCTCGCGGGCATGGATGCCGAGCGCAGCTTCGTCATTCACGGCGCCCCAGGCTGGGACGAGGCGACACCCGTCGGCCCGTTTCTATGCTTCGACGTAAGGCCTGGTGAGGTCGAGCGCAGCGTACGCGACCCCAAGGATGCGGGGCTCGCACGCTGCACGGCAGAAGATCTTCTCGGTGGCGAGGCCGAGCTCAATGCCGAACGGCTGCGAGGGGCGCTTGCAGGAGAAGACACGCGAGCGCATCGCGATGCGCTCGCACTCGGCGCTGCCCTGGCGCTCGAGGTCACGGGTACCGCACCCGATCTGGGCAGCGGCGTCGAGATGGCTCGGGCGGCGATCGACGACGGCCGCGCTGCGGCTCTCGTCGCCGGCCTCGGCTCGGTCGGCACAGGAGCCTGAACGTGCCGGGCGCGCCGTTCCTGGATCGCATGGCCGCAGCATCACGACGACGTGTTGCAGCTGCCCGTGCGCGCGAGGCCGAGGGCGCGTTGCTCGCACGCGCTAGCGTCACCGAGGACCCGCCCGTGCTCACGCTCGATCGCTTCGACGTCATCGCCGAGCTGAAATTGCGCTCACCGGCCATGGGAACGCTTGCGCAGGCGGGCTTCGATCTCGACGGCCAAGTCGCGGCCTACGGGGCCGGTGGCGCCGCTGCCGTCTCCGTGCTGACAGAGCCAGACGAGTTCAAAGGTAGCCTCGAGCACCTCGAGCAGGCGGCCGCCCTGCTTCGCCCGCATCAGATCCCCGTCATGCGCAAGGATTTCCTGACGGATCCGTACCAGGTGCTCGAAGCCCGCGCGGCTGGCGCGGGCGGCGTGCTGGTCATCGCAGCGATGCTGACCGACGCGGAAATGGAGGCGCTCGTCGATTGTGCTCGAGACTGCGGCTTGTTCGTGCTGCTGGAGGCCTTCGACGAGACCGACCTCGAGCGCATCGGCGAGCTTGCCGCCATCAAGCCGGAGAACACCGATTCACCGCTGCTGGCCGGTGTGAACTCGCGCAACCTGCGAACGCTGGCCGTGGATTTCGCCCGCTTCGCGGCGCTCGCGCCATACTTGCCCAACGGCTTGCCGGCCGTGGCCGAAAGCGGCATCGAAACGGCAGCGCAGCTGCGCGAGGTCGCCGAGCTCGGCTACACCCTGGCCCTGGTGGGCTCGGCGCTCATGCGAGCAGGCTCGACCGTAGAGCGCCTCGGCAACTTCGTCGCGACGGGTCGCGAGCATGTGCGCGGAGCGACGCCGTGTTCGTGAAGATCTGTGGGCTCACGACGCTCGCGGCCGTGCAGGCCGCCGTCGACAACGGCGCCAATGCGGTCGGTTTCGTCTTCGCAGAGTCACCGCGGCGCACGCATCCCGAGGTCGCGAAATCCTTGTGTGCGCGGGTGCCTCCCGACGTCATTCGGGTCGCGGTGATGCGCCATCCGACCGCAGCCGAGTGGCAAGCCGTGCGCGACGTGTTCGAGCCGGACTGGCTGCAGACCGACGTAGCGGACCTTGCGAGTCTGGAGCTCGGCCGTAAGTGCGCAGCGTTGCCCGTCTATCGAAACGCACAGCCGGCCGACGAGTCGGATTGGCCCTCACCGATCCTGTTCGAGGGAATGTCGAGCGGCAGCGGGCAACCGGCGGACTGGCATCGCGCCGCGGCCATAGCCGCGCATACCGACCTGATCCTCGCCGGGGGCTTGAATGCGGCGAACGTGGCCGATGCGATTGCCACCGTTCGCCCCTGGGGCGTCGACGTATCGAGCGGGGTGGAGTCAAGCCCGGGGACGAAGGACCCCGACAAGATCGTCGAGTTTATCGCCCGCGTCCGGGCAACGGAGAAACATTGATGGCACAGCTTGATACTAGCGACGCGAGCGCCGTGCTGGCGGCCTTGATCGCCGGAGATCTGCCCGATAGTGATGGGCGCTTCGGCCCTTACGGCGGACGCTACATCCCCGAGACCCTCGTGCCGGCTGTCAGTCGGCTCACCGACGGCGTTGAACGGTTCCTGCACGACGAGGCCTTTCAGCGGCGTCTTGACGAGGAGCTGCGCGACTGGATCGGCCGACCCACAGCGCTGACCCACGTGCCGCGGCTGTCGGCGCGCTGGAATGCAGACGTCTGGCTCAAGCGCGAAGACCTTGCGCATACGGGTGCGCACAAGATCAATAATGCGATCGGCCAGGCCTTGCTCGCCCAAGCGCTCGGCGCAACTCGCATCGTGGCCGAGACCGGCGCGGGCCAGCACGGCGTCGCCTCGGCTGCAGCTTGCGCGCGGCTCGGACTACCGTGCGTTGTCTACATGGGCGAGATCGACGTCGCCCGCCAGGCACCGAACGTCGACCGCATGCGCCGGCTCGGAGCAGAGGTCGTGCCAGTCACCTCGGGTGACCGTACGCTGCGCGCAGCAATCGACGAGGCCATCCGGGACTGGGTCTCCGATCCGGTCGGGACCTACTATCTGCTCGGCTCGGCCGTGGGCCCACATCCGTACCCCTACCTTGTTCGCGAGCTGCAGAGCGTCATCGGCAAGGAAGCCCGCGCGCAAATGCTCGAGCGCGGCGGGCTACCGGACGCGGCCTTCGCCTGTGTCGGCGGCGGCTCGAACGCGATCGGCCTTTACCACGGATTTCTCGGCGATGAGACCGTGCGCCTCTACGGCGTCGAGGCCGGCGGGCGAGGCGACGCGCTCGGCGAGAACTCCGCAACACTCGCAGCCGGAAAACCCGGCGTCCTGCACGGCGCCTACTCCATTCTTCTATATGACGCCGATGGCCAGATTCAAGAAACGCACTCGGTCTCGGCCGGACTCGACTATCCGGGCGTCGGACCCGAGCATGCGCTGTTGCGCGACATCGGCCGCGTCGAATACGTCACGGCGAGCGACAACGAGGCCCTAGCCGCTGTCGATGAGCTGTGCGCAGCCGAGGGAATATTGCCGGCGCTCGAATCGGCTCACGCGCTCGCCGGCGCGCGGCGCTGGGCGCGGCAGAATCCGGGCACACGAATTCTCATCGGCCTCTCTGGTCGCGGTGACAAGGACATGCCGATCCTCGCGCAACACCCCATCGGCTCAACCGATGCCGACAAGGAGCACAGCGATGCTGCCGCGTGACGCATTGGCCGAGTCGCTGCGCGCGGCTGAAAAGCCGGCGCTTGTCGCCTTCGTAACGGCTGGCTTCCCCGAGCCCGATGGTTTCTTGAGGCTCCTTGCCGAGGTCGCCGCCGCCGCCGATGCCGTGGAAATCGGTGTGCCGTTCACGGACCCCATGGCCGATGGCGTCACGATTCAGCGGTCGAGTCAGGCGGCACTCTCGAACGGCGTCAGTCTGGGCTGGATCCTAGACCAGCTTGCTTCGCGCGACTTCGAGCTCGCCTCACCGATCCTGCTCATGAGCTACCTGAACCCGCTGCTGGCCTTCGGCTACGACGCGCTCGCCGCGCGCGCGGCCGAGGTCGGCGTCAGTGGTTTCATCGTTCCCGATCTTCCCTACGAGGAGAGCGCACCGCTGCGGACCGCTCTCGAGCCGCACGGTCTCGCGCTCGTGCAGCTCGTCACGCCGGCAACGCCACCTGATCGGCTGATCGCGCTCTGCCAGAGCAGCCAGGGTTTCGTCTACGCAGTGACGCGCACGGGAATCACCGGCGGTGCCGCGACGTTCCCACCTGAAGCCGCCGAGTATCTCGCCGCCGTCGGCGCCGCATCGGACTTGCCGGTCTGTGCCGGTTTCGGTGTTCGCGCCCGCGATCAGGTCGAGGAGATCGGCCAACATGCCGACGGCGTTATCGTCGGCTCCGCACTCATCGAAGCACTCGAGCGTGGCGACAGCGCTGCTGAGTTTCTCGCCGGGCTTCGCCCGCGATAACCGACTGCCAGAGCCGGAGCGATTGGCCGTGAAGCGCCTCACAAGCAACGAATCGATCGCCTATCTAGGCCATTTGAAGAACCTGCTCGAGCAATCGGGCGTTGGCTGCATCATCAAGAACGAGCAGCTCTCCGGCGGGCTCGGCGAGATCCCGTTTCTCGAATGCCTGCCGGAACTCTGGGTGATCAGAGATGCTCAGCTCGCCGAGGCCCAGTCGCTGCTCCAGGAGCTAGCGCAGTCTTCGCCCTCAGCGCCCGCATGGCGTTGCGCGGGCTGCGGGGAATCGAATGAGGGACAATTCGCCGCATGCTGGAACTGCGGGCGAGCCGATGAACGGGACACCTAGGTCCATCGCAAGGCTGCTCGACGTGCTGCTCGTGACCGTAACGCTCGGCGCGGTCGCCGTCTCGGCACTCGCAATGCTGGCGGAGTCGTTCTGGGTGCTCGAGCTACTGACACACTTCCGGCTGCAGTACCTCGTCGTGCAGCTGTCGCTGCTGCTCATCTGTTTGTGGGCTCGGCGTTGGCTTCTGCTCGCGACGCTCGTGCCTTTCACTGCAGTCAACGGCGCAGTCGTGGCGCCGTACTGGCCGCGCGAAACCGTCGTTGTCGCAGCACCGCATGCGATCGAGCTCATGACAGTGAATCTCTACGGCGGCAATCATGAGTATTCGAGATTCGTCGACGTCGTCGAGCGCGAGCGACCCGACGTGCTGCTGCTGCTCGAGTACAATTCGGCTTGGGGCTCGGCCCTGGTTCCCTTAGCGGCCGAGTACCCGCATCAGATCGTCGCCGAGCGCGAAGACTACTTCGGCATGGCACTTTTCTCGCGCGTTCCGCTTATCCGCGCAAGCGTAGTCGATCTGCTGGGTGTACCTGCGATCGACGCGAGGCTCGACCTCGGCGCGGACGCGGCGGCGCGAATCATCGGTGTGCATCTCAAGCCGCCGATGTCTGCGCTCGGGGCGAGCGAGCGCAACGCGCAAATCGATCTCGTCGGTAAACTCGCCGTAGAGGAATCCGGGCCGCTCATCGTCGCCGGGGACTTTAACGTGACCCCTTACTCTCCTGTGCTCGTCAACTGGCTCGAGCTTACCGAGCTTACGGACGCGCGACGCGGTCGCGGCTTCGGCGCGAGCTGGCCTTCCTCGCTCCCGGTCCTCGGCATTCCGATCGACCACGTCTTGATCAGCGAGGATTTTCTCGTCACCGCACATTACTATGGTCCGGCTTTCGGGTCGGACCATTACCCGGTAGTGACTCGACTATCTTTGAGAGGTGAACAGTGAGCGCGTCGAATCCGAAAAAACCTGAACTACCAACGGCCTGCCTGATCATCATCGGCAACGAGATTCTGTCCGGGAAAACGCGGGACGCAAATCTGCAATTTCTCGCGGAGGAGCTCGGCAAGCTCGGCGTAGAGCTAGCCGAGGCGCGCGTCATTGCGGATGTCGAAGCGAAGATCATCGAGACCGTCAACGAGCTGCGGGCGAAGTTCACCTATATCTTCACGACGGGCGGCATCGGCCCAACGCACGATGACATCACGGCGTTATCGATCGCTAAGGCCTTCGGACGGGAGCTCGTGCTCGATCAGACGGCCGTCGAGCGTATGACGCGCGGTAAGTTCGAGCTCAATGAGGCACGCCTGAAAATGGCGCACGTCCCCGAGGGCGCGACACTGATCGAAAATCCGAGCAGCTTCGCGCCCGGTTTCAAGATCGACAACGTCTACGTACTCGCTGGAATTCCGAGCGTCGCCCGGGCGATGTTCAGCACGCTGCTCGACGAGCTTAACGCCGGCGCTCCGATTCATTCGGCGAACGTCGACGTGTACCTCAAGGAGGGCGACATTGCGAAACCGCTCGAGGCGATAGCGCTGGAGTTCGCCGATCTCGACGTTGGCAGCTATCCGTTCTCGCGCGACGGCCGCTATGGCGCCAACCTCGTGGTACGCGGGACGGACGCCGATCGCGTAGTTGCAGCGATGACTGCGATCGTCAACACGATGACCGACGCCGCCGGCGCAGAGAACGTCGGCCAGCCCTGTTGAGATAGGTCAGACTTTAACCGCGAGGCGCGCTGCCAACAGGCCGATGCCGACGCCGAGCGCGAGCCAGCCCGCCCAGGCCAGTGTCATCGCGGCAACAAGCCAGCTCCCGCCGCCGACGACCAGCAAACCGCCTAGCGCTGCCAGGCCCCACAACGGCTTCGATGGCTGCGGCCCGTTGGCCCCCGAGCGGCCAGTCGCCACGTGCGGCTCCTCGACGGCGCTCTGCACGAGGCGATGCATCACGTCGGGCAAGGCAACCAGATCCGCACTGATTTGCGGCCATTGCTCGACGAGGCGCTCGATATGCCTGCGAGGGCTCATGCGCCGTCTGAGCCATTGCTCGAGTATCGGCTGCGCCGTTTCCCATAGATTGAGCTCGGGATAGAGCTGTCGGCCGAGACCCTCGATGGCAAGCAGCGTCTTTTGCAGCAATACGAGCTGTGGCTGTACCTCCATGTCGAATTGGCGCGCCGTTTCGAACAGGCGCAGCAGAACGAGCCCGAACGAGATTTCCGCGAGCGGTCTTTCGAAAATCGGTTCGCAGACAGCGCGAACGGCTGTCTCGAGCTCGGCGATGCGCGTATGCGCCGGTACCCAACCGGAGTCGATGTGCAGCTTCGCGACACGCCGATAGTCGCGGTTGAAGAACGCCACAAAATTCTGCGCGAGATAGAGCTGATCCCGGTCACTCAGGCTGCCGACGATGCCGAAGTCGACGGCAACGTATCGTGGGTAATCGGGATCTTCGACGTCGACGAAGATGTTGCCGGGGTGCATGTCGGCATGAAAGAAATTGTGCTCGAAGACCTGGGTGAAAAAGATCTCGACGCCGTTGTGTGCGAGCCGCTGGATGTTCGTTCCGCGCGCCTTCAGCGCGTCGATGTCGCTGATAGGGATGCCGGAAATACGCTCCATCGTCATCACGTCGCTGCGACAGTAATCCCAATACACCTCGGGGACGTAGAGCATGTCGGAGCCGTCGAAATTGCGCCTGAGCTGGCTCGCGTTGGCAGCCTCGCGCATGAGATCGAGCTCCACGCTCAGCGTCTTTTCGAACTCCGCGACTACCTCAACGGGACGCAGCCGCCGCGCGTCCACCGAGTAGCGCCGCGCGAGCCGGGCTACGGCGTAGAGTAGCTCTACGTCTCGCGCGACTCTGGCATGTACGCCCGGGCGCAAAATCTTGACGACAACCGACTCCCCCGATTGCAGCTGCGCAGCATGCACCTGCGCGATCGAGGCAGCCGCGAGCGGCTCGCGATCGAATCGCGCATAGATCTCTTCTACGCTTCCGCCCAGCGCCTGCTCGACCATAGCGACAGCTAAGTCAGCCGGGAACGGCGGGACGCGATCCTGAAGCTTGGCAAGCTCGTCGGCAATAGCGGGCGGTAGCAGATCCCGGCGGGTGGAGACTGCCTGGCCGAATTTCACGAAAATCGGACCGAGATCCTCCAGACAACGACGTATGCGCACGCCGAGGTCGTCCCGTCGCGCGCGGCGCGGGATCATCCGGCGTAGCCAGCCGACCGGCCTGAACAAATGCGTGGCCCAGACGAACTCCTCGAGCCCGTGTTTGATCAGCGTGCGCTGAATCGCGAGCAGCCGCAGCGCTAGACGGAGTCGTCGCATGCGTCCTTCCCACCATCTGTCGGGTCGAGCCCGAGACGCCGCGCTCGTGCGAGCGCTCGCTCGACGTCGTCCCGAAGCTGCTCGACGTCCCGAAAGAGTCCCTCCGCCTCGTGCCGGGAGGGCAGACTCCGATTCTCTTCTTGCAGGTACTCGGCCGTGTTGAGCGTAAACGCGTCCAGCGCGCGGCGCGCCCACGCGTGTCCGGAGCGCGCGACACGAACGGTTTCGTGGGCGATAACATCGCCGGTAAAGCGCGCAAGCTCCTCCTCGAGATCGGGCCGGGCAAGCTCGAATACGCGCACGAAATCCTCGAGCGTCTGCGCATCGCCGGCGAACGTTGCGCCGGATCCATCGAGCCGCGCGCCGCGCCCTTCTCGAAGAAGCGCCAGCAGCGCGAGCGGTGTTCCGCAAAGAACTGCCGCGGCCCCGTCCGCTGGGCCAGGCTCGAGTCGCAGGGACTGACCGCGAACGCACAAGACGAGCTCCGTCTCGGGCCCGACGATGCGCAGTCCGAGCGTTTTATTCTGCATCGTGTCCAGGAGCTCCCGCGCCGACGTCGATTCCTCGACCAGCGCATTCAGGAAGCGCTCCGTCGCGCCGATCGATGACGCGATCAAGTCCATCTCAGAGCCGGTAGCCGATATGCAAGGCGACGATGCCACCGGAGAGGTTGTGGTAGCGGCATCGCTCGAAGCCTTGTTGCTCCATGAGTGCCTTGAGTGCCTCTTGACCCGGATGCTTGCGAATGGATTCGGCGAGGTAGCGATAACTCGCCGCGTCGTCTAGCACCAGTTGGCCGAGCCGCGGGAGCACGTTGAAACTGTAGAAATCATAGAGCGGCTCGAGCGGCTCGAGCACGAGCTTGGAAAACTCCAGAACGAGCGCGCGGCCACCAGGCTTGAGCACACGATACATCGAGGCGAGCGCCGCAGCCTTGTCCGTAACATTTCTGAGGCCGAAGCCTATCGTCACGCAATTGAACTGCCGCGACCGGAACGGCAGCTGCTCGGCGTCAGCCACAGCCAATCGGACGGTAGCGACCTGTCCCGCGTCGAGCACTCGATCCCTACCGCGCGCGAGCATTCGAGCATTGATGTCGGTAGACAACACCAGGCCCGTCGGTCCGACTTGTCTGGCCAATCCGATGCTGAGGTCACCGCTGCCCGCGGCGATATCGAGGGCACGGTTCCCGGCTCTGAGACCCGTGTGCGCGAGCGCGAACTGCTTCCAGAGTCGGTGCAGGCCAAGCGACATCAGATCGTTCATGAGGTCGTAACGATCGGCGACGGAATCGAAGACTTCACGCACACGCGCCTTCTTCTCGGCCAACGGCACCGACTGGTAGCCGAAGTCGGTAACGCCCTGTGCTCGTGTCTCTTCGTTACCCATCGATCGCTTCAAGTAGCCGGCCGCGGCTCGCCGGCTTTCTCGAGCCGGTCGAGGTAGCGCTGCCACTTCGCGTCATAGTCGCTACCGAGCTCGTATAGGGTTTCCCAGGTGTAAAGCCCCGTATCGTGGCCGTCGTCGAAGACGAGCTTGACGGCATAGCGTCCGACCGGCTCGACACGCTCGATATTCACGCTCCGCTTGCCGGTCACGAGCACGCCCTCGCCGACACCGTGACCGGTGACCTCGGCCGAGGGTGAGTACACGCGCAGATACTCTGCCGGCAGATCGAAAACGCTGCCATCGGAGAACGTGGCCTCGAGACGGCGCGAGACCCGCTTGAGCTTGAGCGCGGTTGGAATCGGGGCTTGTCCTGAGTCCGCCATCGAATCTTATGCCTATTGGCGCATCCACGGCCCAGGCGTCAGCCTGTGCGGGCAATCCCTGCCGGATGCGGCCCTATAGGATATACCGGCTCAGGTCTTCGTCGCGAACGAGCTCGGCAAGTTGCTCGTCGACGTAGGCTGCATCGACGGTGACGCCCTGGCCGGAGCGATCGGCTGCTTCGAACGATACGGTCTCGAGCAGCCGCTCCATGACCGTATGCAGCCGCCGCGCGCCGATATTTTCGTTGCGCTCGTTGACCCGAAAAGCGACCTCGGCGATGCGCTGAATACCGCTCTCGGCAAATTCGAGCTGAGCCGACTCCGTGCCGAGCAGCGCGGTGTATTGCTCGGTCAATGAGGCGTCCGGCTCCGTGAGTATCCTAACGAAGTCCCCAATCGTCAGGGCCTCGAGTTCCACGCGGATCGGAAACCGCCCTTGCAGCTCCGGGATCAAGTCGGACGGTTTGGTCGTGCTGAACGCGCCCGATGCGATGAACAACACGTGATCGGTCCGAACCATGCCGTAGCGCGTGCTAACGGTGCAACCCTCTACGAGCGGTAGCAAATCGCGTTGCACGCCTTCGCGGGAGACATCGGCGCCGACGGTGTCGGCACGCCTGGCGACCTTATCGATCTCGTCGATGAATACGATTCCGTCCTGCTCCACGGCGTCCAGTGCCCTTACCTTGATGTCATCTTCGTCGACCATCTTGGCCGCTTCCTCGTCAACGAGCAGCTTGAGCGCGTCGGCGACTTTCAGCTTGCGGGTTCGCTGCTTACCGCTGGCCATGGACTGAAACATACTTTGCAGCTGATTCGACATCTCTTCCATGCCCGGCGGTGCCATGATCTCGACGCCGAGCGCTTGCCCTTGCACGTCGATCTCGACTTCGCGTTGGTCGAGCTGACCCTCGCGGAGCATCTTGCGAAACTTCTGCCGTGTGTCGCCGGCTTCGCTGCTATCTGTGGAGCCAGGCAGCAATGCGTCGAGCAAGCGATCCTCGGCAGCATCCTCTGCCCGATGACGGACCTTCTCGAGCTCCTCTTCGCGCACCATCTTTACAGCCATGTCCGCGAGATCCCGAACGATGGAGTCGACCTCGCGTCCAACGTAACCGACTTCGGTAAACTTCGTAGCCTCCACTTTGATGAACGGTGCCTTGGCGAGCCGCGCGAGCCTTCGGGAAATCTCGGTCTTGCCGACGCCTGTCGGCCCGATCATCAGAATGTTCTTCGGCGTGATCTCGCTGCGAAGGGGCTCGGCCACCTGCGCGCGCCGCCAGCGATTTCGCAGCGCGATCGCCACGGCGCGCTTAGCTTCCAGCTGCCCGACGATGTGCTTGTCGAGCTCCTGAACGATCTCCCTCGGCGTCATGGACATAGCGGTGGGGAGGAGCTCTAGAGCTCCTCGATCGAGATTTCTCTATTCGTGTAAATGCAGATCTCCCCGGCGATCTCCAGCGCCTTCTCGACGATGGTACGCGCGTCGAGCTCGGTGTTGTCGAGCAATGCCTGTGCCGCGGCTTGCGCGTAGGCTCCACCCGAACCGATCGCTAGCAGATCCCTGTCCGGCTCGATGACGTCCCCGGTACCGGAAATCAGCAGTGAGCGCTCCTTGTCCGCGACAATCAGCAACGCTTCGAGCCGCCGGAGCATGCGATCGGTCCGCCAGTCTTTTGCAAGCTCGATCGCTGCGCGAGTGAGATTGCCGTACTGGCCGAGCTTCTGCTCGAAGTACTCGAACAGTGTGAACGCGTCCGCTGCACCGCCAGCGAAACCTGCGAGGACCTGCCCCTCGTGAAGGCGACGAACCTTGCGGGCGTTGCCCTTCATGACCTTGTCGCCGAGCGTGACCTGGCCGTCGCCGCCGAGCGCGACCCGGCCGGCGCCGCGCACGCAAACGATAGTCGTACCGTGAAAGTCGCTCATTTCTCGTCAGCTGCTGTTAGCGACGCTGCAAGCGCAAGCTACGGCCTGCGCCTCGCGCGCGGGTGTGACTGGTCGTATATCTGAGCGAGATGCTGAAAATCAAGGTGTGTATAGACCTGGGTCGTCGAGATGCTCGCGTGACCAAGCAACTCCTGCACGGCGCGGAGATTGCCGCTCGATTCGAGCATATGTGTCGCGAATGAATGTCTGAGCATATGCGGATGAACACTGATGTTTTTCAATTGGCGCTTCGCCCAGCCTTTCAGGCGCTGTTGCACAGTTCGTGCAGCCAGGCGCGTACCGCGCTGCGAGACGAATACGGCCTCCTCCCCGGGTCGCGCGATCGAGGCGCGATGAGTCAGCCACGTCTCGAGCGCTTCGAGCGCTCGACGGCCCACGGGGAGCACACGGGTCTTGTTGCCCTTGCCCGTCACACGGACACTACGATCGGGAATGTCGAGATCGAGCAGATCGAGACCGACGAGCTCGGCCAGTCGCAAGCCGGAGGAGTAGAGCAGCTCGAGCATCGCGCGATCGCGCACCGTCAGGTCGTCGTCGCCTTCGAGCGCCAGCAAACTTGCAACCTGATCCGTATCGAGCGTCGCTGGAAGCCGCCGAGACGGCTTCGGTGCTTGCACATGGATAGCAGGGTTAGACGAAATCTCGCCCGTATGAACGAGGAAGCCCAGAAACTGGCGCACGGCCGACAGCCGCCTCGCCAGGCTTCTTGGGCTTGCGCCCTTACGGTGGCACTGCGCTGCGTAGCGCCGGATCAGGTAGGAATCGAGCGCCTCGAGCTCGAGTGAGTCGCGCTCACAGAACGCGCTGAACGACCCGAGATCGCGCTCGTAGGCCTTTAGCGTATGCGGCGACAGCCGCCGCTCGACCCTGAGATGGCGCAGATACCGACTGAGATTCGAATCAAAGCTCACTTTCTTTGCGGCTGAGCTGTGCAGCACCCGATAACTGTCCGGTCAACGCAACGGCTACGAGCTCGCCGAGCCGAGCCAGCAGATCCATGCTCTTGCCCGGATGAAAGTAGTCCTTGTCGCCGCTGCCGATGACGAGGAAGCCGAGCTGCGCACCCTGACCGAGCGGCACGAGCGCGGCCGAACCGATCTCGGATTCGTGACCTGCGAACAAAAAGGTTTTCTGGCGATCGCGGATCAGTCCGCAGCGCGGGCGACCAGACTTGAGAAAAGTCGCGAAGGGCTTTAGCCCGGCGTCATTGCGATCGACGAGCCGGACGAACGCGTGGCTGCTGACTGGCAGCTCACCAGCCGCCTCGAAAAGCACGAGCACAGCGCGCTCAGCGAGAAAATCCTCTCGCAGCCCGCTCTCGAGCAGCTCGAGCCGCTCGTCGAAATCGTCGGTCGCCAATAGCCGCAGCGCCAGTTGGTGAGTTTTCTCCACGATCGCATCGTTGAGCTTGGCCACGCCGACGAGCTGCTTGAGCTGCTTCTCGAGCTCCGCGCTGCGTTGGCGCAGGAGGCTGACTTGCCGCTCCACGAGCGAGACGGCGGCGCCGCCGGTTTCGTGTGAGATCGTAAGGTCGCTCAGCAGCCTCGCGTGCCGATCGAAAAAGTCCGGGTGAGCCGAGAGATATGCGGCAACCTCATCCTCGCCCAAAGTAGCTGTCACGATCTGTGCGCCCTCGTTCTGACTCATAGCGTTAGTCGCCCCTCGTAAACGCGCGTTGTTAGACCCGAAAGCCACACGGGGTTTCCGGGACCCTGCCAATCGACGCCAAGCGTCCCGCCGGGTAGCTCGACGTGCACGCTCGCATCCAATCGTCCCCAGCGCTGCCCGACCACGGCGGCCGCAGCGGCACCGGTGCCACATGCCAACGTCTCCCCGACGCCGCGCTCGAACACGCGCAAGCGTATCCGATCGCGCTCCAGGACCTCCATGAATCCGACGTTGACGCCGTTTGGAAACACCGGTTGGCTCTGGAACGCCTCACCAAGTATACCGACCGGCGCGGAATCCACCGAATCCACGGCGATAACGGCGTGGGGGTTGCCCAGCGAGACAGCGCCGAACTCGACGTCCCTGCCGCCGATGGCAAGCCGGTACCGATCCGCTTCCTGCTCATCGACGAGAAAGACGGCGTCCGGCGTGAAGCGTGGCTCCCCGAGGCTGACACTGACCTCACCGCCGCCCAGCAAGCGCGCCTCGACGAGGCCGCTCGGGCTCGCGAGCTTGAGCGATTCCCGGTCACTGCCGTTGGAGATGAACGCCGCAATACAGCGCACGCCGTTACCGCACTGCTCGACCTCGTTGCCGTCGGCATTAAAGATCCGATACTCAGCGTCGACGTCGGGGTCGTGGTCTTCAGCAAGCAGCAACAGCTGATCGAAGCCGACGCCGCGCCGGCGATCTGCCCAGCGGCGAATCAACGCCGGCTCGGGCAGCAGCGTGCCCGTAGGCCACGTCAGCAACATGAAGTCGTTGCCCGCGCCGTGCATCTTGGTGAATTGAAGCTGCATAATGCTCGCCTGCCGTAGAAGGCGCCGTGCGCCAACCGAGAGTACCGGGTTCGAATTATAGTGGAATCACCCTGGATCAAGCCGCAGGCGCAATTCGCCGATCTTCGCGCCTTTCTCGACACACTAAAGGCGAGCGGTGATCTGGCGACCGTCGATGCGCCCGTTGACCCGAATCTCGAGCTCACCGAGATAAGCCGTCGTGTGCTGTCGCGTGGCGGACCGGCCCTGCTGTTAACGAAT
>Ga0224512_10001246_pt1 | contig 25029 bp, 26 predicted proteins | sample SF_May12_sed_USG_4_FD_169103 | JGI IMG/M metagenome (GOLD analysis project Ga0224512, IMG submission 169103) | Sediment microbial communities from San Francisco Bay, California, United States - SF_May12_sed_USGS_13 | ecosystem: Environmental > Aquatic > Marine > Sediment | place: USA... | reverse complement strand
ACTCCGACACCCTCCCCGCTCCCCCACCCGCCGTCGCACGTCAAGAGACCAGCGAGCACAACAGCACCGGTGCCAAAGCCCAGCAGCAGATGCCGAGTTCCATGCGGCTCGTTCCCCGCGTAGTACGAACCGAGTCCGTGAATTCCTATGAAGCCGCCGCTCAGGCTGAGGACGCTCGCCAGCGTCGGACTTCTGTACTCTCGAGCTTGCTGGGTACCCGGCTCGACGGCCTCTGGGGTCAGGGGCGCAAAGGCCCGCAGGTCCGAGCTGTCTACCTGCCCCGAGGCCTTCGACACCAACAGGGTGATCGACACAACGGCTGCTGCCGAACCGAACCACGAGACCCTCATGCTGCTTCCTTCCTCCCCGAGGGGGCGTCCCAACGTCACGCGAGTCTGCGGCGCCGCTCGGACCCTCGCAAGCGCAATGCGTGCACCCACCCCCCTCCTCGGCGTCAGAGTACGGGACAGCAGCGATCTTGTTAGGGTGCCGACTCGGGCGAGCACGTCGTATGATGGCCGGCTTTTTCCAGGCACGAGGATTTCTATCGGGTGGTCACGGTAATGGTGAAAACCAAGGGCTGGTTGTCCGAGCTTGCCATCATTGTGGTGGGGGTCTTGGCGGCGCTGGGCGTCGACTCGGCTTACGAGCGGCGAACCGACGCTCGAGTCGGCGAGTGGTATGAACTGCGGATTGCCGCAACGGGATGAGTACCTGAAGGGTGTTCGAGGTTGGATCCCCGTCGAGATGGTTGACCGGATTCGCGAGGCGTGCCCCAGCATTTATGCACCGGAGTGGGTGTGTAGGTCCGTGGACTTTGACGACCGAATGCTCGCGCGCGTGGTGGAGCACCTCAGAACCGATGAAGCCCTTCTTGGCTTCCAGCTACGTGAGCAGGGTGTGGCGTACACGATCACGCTCGTCGCCGCCTCCAGAGCAGGCGTGGACGCCGCACTCGAGGCCCTCGAGGAAAACGGCGACGGTTGAGACTGGAGAGGCACGAGCCAGCCTCCCAGACGGATCGCGATCCAGCTCCGCCGCTCGCGCAGCCGTAAACGCGTGCCTCCCTCTTTTTCGGCGTCGGTAGCTGTCGTTTGTCAGGCGTTCCGCGGCTGGAGACGCCCCAACGCCCACTTCACACGAATCGCAAGCAGGGTTAGAAGGAGACCTGACACCAGGTGCACCGGGAGATGCCATAGCCGGGGGAGTATCGAGGGCCATTCAGACAACCCAATGGGAGACGAGCGAGACCACGCAACGAATGCGTCGCCCACCGGGACCATCCCACCGCCATACCGCCGCGTCCTCCATCCCTGAATCGGGACGCCGACCATCTCCACCACGCCGAGGAGGATCTCCGCGAGGCGGAGGTCACCGTGCACTCGCGCCGCTCCCGCCCCCACCACTGTGGCGGGTCCGGCGAACCCCAGGATCACCGGGCCAGAGTCGACATCACCGACTCCCTCGATACCGTGAGCATATTCCCGTACGCCGGGCAACCCGAGTCGATAGTCGACGAAGCGCTCACGGAGGATGCTGAACTGCTCGGCGGCGAACGCGGAGTCTGCGTCGATCAAGACTCGGCTCATGAGCGCGAGACTTCCGCCTCGCGCACCGCCGAGCGGAGCGCCGCTCCCAGGAGCCGCGGAATGACTCAGCGCTCCCAGACGAGGATCCAATCGCGCGCGAGCAGCCGTGACCCAGTGCTCGATCGTCGGTCCGTACCGAGGTCCGACAGCACTGTCGTATATCCCCAGCGCCGCAATCCCCACGGCCGTGTCTGCTGGCCAGATCAAGGATCTGTACGACTCGAGAAACGGGCTTTCGCTGGACTCCAGAGCGAGAACGAATCGGTCGCACTCGTCACGGAACATTGTGAGTACATCAGCAGACACCGCGTCCTTGCCAGTTGCACGAACGTATTCGGCCAAAACGTAGAGGGACCACGCCGAGTAGAAGGCGCCTCGCGGTGGACTCAGATCGGGGTCGAAAGTGGACCGGGCCGAGTCAGTCCGAACGGCCCACACGGCCTCCTCGGCGGCGCCAAGATGGTATGCACGAGCGGGGTCGTTCTGGGCCATCCCCCTCGCATGCTGGGCAGAGGCAAGTCCGTAGAGGGCCCACGTAAACACATAACCTTCGGGGAACCACCGCTGCATCCGCTCGGCGCCCCCCTCATCCAAGGATCGCGCAAGAAACTCGAGCTGCGCTCCAGTCGTGCGGTCCGACCCAGGACGATGCAGGCGGACATTGCCCAGCAGGATCAGGCCCGCCAGGCCCACGGCAACGAGCTTGATGACGGTACGTTTCATTGCTAACCGGCAGGGGCGCCCAGCGCATCATGGGCTCCGTCTCTTCACTCAGGTTACTGGTTCAGCTCCGCTGCCGCAGATGCCAGCAATCATTGTCTGGCGGTTCCGCGACGAGCTTTATTCCCCGACCTCAGATTCCGGCGGACCCAACTCACGCGCTGAGTCCGGCTCCTTCAACAGGCGGAGGAAGCCAACCTCGTCCTCGAGCTGACTGAGGCGGCCCTCGAGCTGTCGGTAGTCGTCCAATACTTCTTGGAGCTTGTCGGACTCGATTCCACCGACTCGCGGCGCTCTCCGTTCAAGCCAAGCGCGCAAGAGCATCGTGACCCACACCACCCCTCCGCCGAGCAGCATGAGGACCCCGAGCAGCACGGCAGTGACTGGGTCCATTACGTCCGTCCGAAGATCACGGGAGTGCCCGGGTCATATCGATCGTCACGATCGGGTCATCGTCGAGACATGTCATGGCGCGGTGTTCCGCGACCGCGGCGCCGATGTAGGGGCCTACCCTCCGAGCGGAGGGACGACTCGAGGAGATAATAGGGACCGAAGTGCCCCAGCGCATGGCGTCGGAGACCCAATGAAGCCGGCTCGGATCTGCAACCAGGCTCGCGGCCTCCGGTTTCGCCCCCAGTGCATTGACGAGCCGCTCAACCTTGCGTATCAATGCTTGAGACTGATTCTCACTCTCGTCTGGCTCTTATGCGCACCCTTCTCCTCTGCTCTTCTCTGGCGCTCGCCGCTTGTGCCCCCCACCGGCACGACACGGAGCCTCCGTCGCCCCCCGTAGCCGAGGATCCGACCGTGGGGGTCCTCGTCATGGCTCACGGCGGTACCCCTGAATGGAATGACCACGTCGCCGACGCGGTCGCCCCCCTGGCGGCGGGTGTGCCGACCTCCGTCGCGTATGGGATGGCCGACCCCTCGACTCTCGCGGCTGCCCTCGAATCGCTTCGCGCCCGAGGCGTCCAGAGGGTGGCTGTAGTCCGGTTGTTCCTCTCAGGGGAGTCTTTCGCGCAGCAGACCAAGTTCTACTTGGGTCTGTCTGAGACCCCGCCTGAGAGCTTTCTGCTCATGGGACCCGTCGCCGCCGATCCCGCAGCTCGGCTTCCGCTCGAGCACACCATGAGCGTGGCCACACATCCCCTCGGCATCCTCACCTCCCGCGAAGCTCGGACCATCGTTGCCGAGAGAGCCGTGGCGTTGAGCTCCGAGCCGTCTCGGGAGAGCGTATTGCTCATCGCCCACGGCATGGGAGCCGAGGACGAAAACGATCGAGTGATCGAGGCGATGCGTTGGGCGGCGGACGCGATCAGACCCATGGGCTTCGCCGAAGTGGAAGTCGCCACGCTCAGGGAGGATTGGCACGAACAAAGGAGCGTTGCCGAGGCCGAAATCCGGCAATTCGTCTCCGACCAAGCGGCCCTCGACCGCAGAGTCATCGTCGTCCCCGTGCGCCTCGCCGGCTTCGGCCCCTATGCCGACGTCCTCGCAGGACTTCCGTTCGTCCCGGGCGAGGGTCTGCTACCTCACGACGCGGTCGCGGAATGGGTCAGCCGGACTGCCACAGACGTCGCCTGTTCAGCCGGATGGGGGCCCGCCCTGGGACCGTGCGATTCCGCGATCCTGGACCCGACCTCGCGGGCACCGTAGCCCGCGACAGCTCGTATTCGAAGAATCCGTAGATTCTGGATCAGAGCGGAGTACGGCGATCCACGACGCCCGTGACCCATGACGGGGCTTGAGGCCCCCCGGGCGATCCGTGTCTTGGTCTTTCGACCGTTCGATCAGTCGTCGTCCATGATGATGCCCGCGATCTCAACCGAATCGAGCACCTTTTCAGCGCCCGAGCCTGGCGCAGCGGCTCCGATCCTACTACCGAACCGCGTCCGCCGGCACGTCCGTCAAGGGACCCGCCCACGACTCTCGAGGGTGAACCCCGGGGGTGTCAACGTCGGGGACGGCCGGTCGATCCAGATTACCCTGATTGGCGACGTCACGGGCGTCGTGACGTTCGTGCAGGGTTGGGCCTGGAACGCCAACGGAGCCCGACCCTCGGCGGGGCTCCCCGCTCTTCTTCCGACGTGGCGGTCCCAGAGCGAGTCCGGGGAGCGGGGCGACAACAGCTCAAGGCGAACGCCTCCGGACCCGGAAGCCCATTCGGGACAGGAGCAAAACCCGTTGGGCCGTAGGGCCTTGATCCCATCGAGCACAGCTGGACCACTGGTTCGGGCTTACCGAGCTTCGAATTAGGAGCTCATTCTGGCCGCGTCGCCCCCAGCCACCGATCGCCAGGCTCTCGCACGTATCTCCGCGCTACGTAGGCCCAGGGGATGGCAAGCGGGAATACCACGAGTCCTAGCAGGGCGGCGAACCACGTCTCCGCGAAAGCTCCGTCAAGCTGGCCGGAGCTTCGCAAGGGAAGACCGATCGAGACAACCCACGTGGCCTTCCAGATGAACTCGAAGAACAGGAGTGGCAGCATCTTCAGGGGGTACCGAAGGCCAAGTACGGCCAGCAGTGCGACAGTGCTCAGCAGGCACCACGTGACCCCGCGGAAGTGTTCGGCGGTCTCCGGCGAGTCTAGGAGGAGCGGCCAGATCATCGTCCCAACGCCGACGACCAACAGGAGATACGTGGCCCGGAGAACGTAGAGCCTGAAGACCGAGACGTCGTCCATCTCTTTCCCCCGAGGGCTGGAATCGAGTAGCAGGTCGGAACGGCTCTCCTACGAGGAGGAAGGGTACGCTGGTTTCAAGGGTCAGGCATCAGCGTGAGCGTACGCCTCACGAGAACGCCTGGTCCATTGCCACAGTCCACCCGTCACTCCGTCCGTCACTCCGTTTGGCAGATGCTGCTGAAGTTGCCCAGCGGCCATCACGATGGGGAGCTGCCGCAGCAGCAATTCCCTGTTAGAAGGCGCACACCCATACTAAATGCTTTGTGACAGGCGGCGTGGAGATTGCGATGAAAGAACGGATCGGACAGACATCGTGGAACGCCTAGCAGCGCTGCCATTCTTCCTCACGCGTGGCCAGGATGCGCTGTGGGGGATGACAGCCACCACGACGAAGGAGACGGTCCATGGCCTGCTTCGGGTGCACCGGAGCACGCTGACAATTCAGTGGCGGCTGGCCACGAAGACGGAGCGGGTAGGTTGGGACGTTCGGACCGACCATGAGGTCGAGGCCGTTCAGGAGATCGCAGTGCCGGTCACACGGATGGCTGGCGCGGCTTTGAAACGCGTCTGGCAGGCATGGCCGCCGGGCCTACGGCTGGTCCTCAGAGCAGCTGATTTGACTGCCCTCGAAGGATTGGTGGGCAGGGATGGACTGAGGCTGGAGCACCCAGCGGAGCTTGTGGTGCGGATCCGGCGTTCTGATCGACTCGTTGCCGAGGAGTTTTCCGCTGAGCTAGCCCTCGCCATCTCTGAAGCACAGACGGAGCCCCTTGAGGTAGCGCTGCCGGAGAGTCGGCAGCGGGAACTGAAGCGCGCGAAGCTCAAGGATGACGGACAAAGCGCGGATTGACGCGCCGTCTGACGAATCGGAATTCTGCTGCCGCACACGCGCCTAAGCAAACCAACGGCGTTACCAGACCAGCCGAGTAGCCTCCGCGGACAGCAGCAATTCCTTGTTAGGTGGCGGCGGTGGCGCGCGCGGCTAGGGATGCGATGGCCTGTTGAGTGGCGGTGTCGTCATCGCGTGGCATCAAGGACCCTATCCTCCAGCTCGGCCCCCAGGACACTCGCAAGGGGCCGGTCTTCCCAATACCCGCCGTTCGAGAGGACGATCACCAAAGCTCGAAGACGTCTCGGTACCAGGTTGACCGTTCCGGACCTCGCCTCTAGAAGCGCACGTTCACGCCGAGGCCGATCACGCTAATGTCGTGACCACCCAACTCGATCCTGGAACTTGCTGCAGCGGGGCGTGCCACGGATGCGTCGTCACCCACGTTCTGGAACTGTTCCCATTCGAACCGGATGGTGAAACGCCCGTCCGGAGTGAACTCGAACCCGAAGCCCAGCAGGGGATCGACGTCGCCGTCACTTCCAGAGCTACGAAACGCGCCTTCTGCGTAGTCGACGTCTGTGGTCCAATATGCCGCACCCAATCTGGCGAGCAGCTGAACGCGGTCGTGGACGTTCACCCGCCCCAAGACAGTGATGAATCCGGCACTAGGCTCGAAGGTCACCGATTCGCCGTATCCCAGTGCGTTGAAGAGCTGGTATTCACTGCCAAGGGCCACATAGCCAGCCTCCAGACCCAGATTCGCGCTGAATCCATATCCGACGAACAGCTTCCAGCTGATCGGCGAGCTATCGTCAGCGGTCGTGTTGGGAGGATCGTAGACCGCAACGTCGATATCCGCATCGGGCACACCCAAGCTGCCACCGACTGACCACTGTGCTTGCGCGGAAATCGGCGCACAGGCCAGCACTGCGAACACAAGCGCATTGATCCCAACTTGCTTCCTCGAACACCTGGCCGGTGAATCAGACATCTCCGTACTCTCTGCCGGGGGTGAACCAGCGGCGGCGGATACCTGCGTCTGTAGTATCGCGACGCCGAGGCAAAGCAGGTGTCAGGACGGCGCCTCTGGGAGATGTAGGGGCTTCCCTGTCCCCACGACACGGCATGGGCCGGGCGACATCAGGTCGGTTCTCCGGACCAGCGTTCAACCTCCCAACGCGGCGATCCGCTCCCGGAACGCCCTCACCGTCTCCATGCCGCGCGCGTCCGCGTCCGCCCACTGGTCCACGATGCGTTGGTACGCTTCAATCGCGCGGGCGGTGTCGCCCATCTCCTCGTACAAAGGCCCCAGCCGAAGCTTCGCGTGGAGGATCTCGACGATATTGCCATCCTCTACGCCGAAGCCCTCGGCGCGCACACGCTCGTACAGAGCGGCTGCCCGCTCCGGGTCTTCGATCCGGTCGTTTAGCACCGCACGCTCGAAGAGCCAGCAAGCGTCGGAACAGCCCTCATCCGCCAGAAGTCGTTCCACGCGCTCTGAGACCTCGCTCGATTCGCCGCGGGCGACCCGAGCCTGCAAACGAGCGCGCTGCGTCCAGGCCCTAAACGTGGGGCCTCGCCGCTCCTCGGGTGTCGCCGCCTGCCAGTCCCGGACCGTTCGCTCCGCGGCGTCGGGATCTCCGACCATGGCCAGTGTCATGGCGTTGAGCAGATGATGTCGCTCCGAAGCGGGCAGCGTGTAGAACTCTTCGGCCATGACGCCGCCAACGTACTGTTGTGCCCAGCCCGCATCGCCCAGCAGTGCTTCGTCGTATGCCGTCTCGACCCGGCTTTGCCACCCGGTCCCTTCCGCCGCCTGTCTGGCCAACTCATCTGCCTGCTGGCGGGTGCTCCGCGCCTCGTCCAGCTGCCCCGACCACGACAGCGCGCGCCCGAGAAGCCTTCCGGACCAGGCACGCTCGAAGGCGGGGAGATCCGTGTCGTCCATCCGGGCACGGGCTCGAGTCACCGCCACTGCCACGTTTCCTTCTGCGAACGAGAGCGCAGCCGGATACCGGCTGGCCCACAGGTTTCCGGGGAACATCTCCTCCCAGTTCTGGAGCGTTCTTCGCGCATCCTCCAGCCGTCCCAGGAAGAGCTCTAATGTGTGAAGGTTCAAGAAGGCAGCAGCGCTGACGCCCGGTCCCTCCACCGCGCGAACAAGCAGCTCGCGAGCTCGGTCCCAATCCGCCCGGCCACGGTAGATGCCCGCTCCATTGTTGAGCGCTCGAAGCTCGTCTGGATCGATCAGGAGGGCGTTCTCGTACGCCTCGATCGCTTTGCCTCTGTCGCCGAAGTCGCCGAAATATTGCCCCTCGATGACGTATCGCTCGAGATCTGGAACCTTGTCCCTGTAACGGTACGCGTTCGCGATCGCCTCCAGAGCGCGCTCCGGAGTCGCCTGCGAGAGCCGAAGCTGCCGCCACGCCATGGCGAACGTCGAGTCCTGAAGAAGCGCCTGCTCGAGAAGCATCCGGGCCCGCGGCAGGTCCGCCAGGTCGTTCCACGCGACGAGCGCTTCCGTGTAGAGCTTCAGGGCTTCCATGGAGGTCGTGGTGACCTGCTCGAGCGGCTTCCCGGCCCGGATCGTGCGTAACGATTCCCCTGATTTCTCTCGGATGTCCTGGGACAGCCGGTCGGTGGCGCGAATGAGATCATCCGGGCCCTCCGCTGTGACCCTGAAGCCGGCGAGCGAGCGACCGCTGTCCGTTGCTCTCAGCGTCGCGGTGAGGATGTAGCCCGTTCCAAGCGACGTGAGCTCGCCATCCAGGACGGCTGCGACACCGAGGCGCGCAGCCACGTCACGAGCCCGCTCGGGAGTCAGCGCGGCTCCGGACTCGACCCGCATGAATTCGAGAGCGGGCCTGATCTCCGAGTCGTCCACGACGTCGAAGACGGCGGCTTCCAGCAGGTCGATGCGAAGCGCTTCGGTTATCGGGTCTGCGTATCCCTCGCCTGTACCATCCGTGAAGTCGGCGAGGATCACTCGTTCTCCATCTGTGATCACGCCCTGGGCAACGAGGTTTCCGAGGGGGCCAATGCCGAGCGTCCACATGACGAGGTAGCCTCCCGTGGAGAGTCCCAACAGGGCGAAAGCACCGACCGCACCGATGAGCGCGTTTCGCCACGTGAGGAGACCCTCTGCGCCGTGGCGCGTCGGCTCGGGGGTGGCCTCGGCCTCGGCGCGACCCGGCAAGCCTTCCTGTACGAAGGCGGTCGCGAGGCACACGGGGAGTCCGACCAATAATAGGACGAGCGCCATCGTCGGCGTCCAACCGGGCAGACCGGCCGTCTCGGTCATCACTTCGACGACCTGCAGCGCGCCCCATGAACCGGCAAGGAAGATGCCCATGACCTGCCAGAGCGAACGCCGATGCAGCTCGGCGACGAGGCCGGTAAGCGCGTTCGCGTCGTCGCCCGGGTCACGCACGAAGGCCGCGGCTACCGTGAACGGGAATGCGATCACGAGGAGGAGGAGCGCCATACTGGGCGTCCACGGTGGCAGCCCGACGGACCCGGTGAGCACGCGTACAGCCCAAAACACAGCCGCGGCCCCGACCAGGTAGATCAACGCGACCTGCCAAAGCGATCGGCGGTGAACCTCTCTCAAGAGCTGCTTCATCGTACCTAGCCGGTCAGCCGATATCGTTATGGCTCGAGGGGCCCGGTGCATCGCCGCCTGCGGAAGGGCCGACCTCCAGCGCGCTGGTTCCCGTCTAACGACTCGGAATTCTGCTGGCAGCACCTGCACGGTAACAAGTCTGAGTGCTGCTCGGCTACCAGACACAACGCCTAAACGGTACGAGAGCGAGCCGCCTCGAGCGTTGATTGTGAGCCAAGGAAGGTCGGAAGCCTACCCGCCTCGCCTACGCTGCAGCGGGAACTTCCTGTCAGACGGCATCCGCTGACGGGGCGGCGGCGACGCGGTCCGTAAGAAGGGCCCAGATCCATGCGCCCAGCGTCGCTACGAAAACCGGGTACGCGAAGTAGGGCAGGGGAGACGATGTCGGGACCAGAGCGACTCCGCTGAATATCCTCAAGGCAGTAATCGCAAAAAGAAGAGCGGCGAGTGCTCCGAGGAGGCGCGCGACCCGAGGGAGGACCGGAGGAATGCTGATCAGGATGAGGGCGACGGCCCATAGACCTGCGCCGGCGCCAAAGGAAGGAGTACTCCGGGCCAGGTCCATTGCGGCACCCGAGACGACGAGGCCCTGGCCCACCGCGAAGACGAGGAATCCGGAAGCCACGAGGTCGTGGCCCGCTCGAAAGAACGCGACGGTAAGCAAGGCGCTAGCCGCTACCAAAGCGAGCCCGTCGACACCCCAGGCCAGGCCGCGTAGGGAGTCGGACGAGGCAAACGTCCCGGCGAGTCCGAGGATGCCGCCCAAGGCCAGACCGAGCGAAGCGGATGCCCTCACCTTTTTGGTCAAGCAGTAGTCTCCCGCGTGGCAATTGTGATGCATTCTAACGGATTGGGATTCTGCTGCGCGTCCTGTCCGCGAACAAGCGAAGCGTATCGGCCAGCCCTTCCGTGCAGCAGCAATTCGTCGTTAGACCGCTTCACGACCCCGAGCCATCCGGACCGCACTGGATGCGCTCTGCGACGAAGTGGCGAGGTGGGGGATTTGCCCCGCCTTCGTCAGTGTGCGGCTGAGTCGTCCCTTCAAGTCGATCACTCCGTACCTGCGCTCGGATGGTCTCTCCGACGAAGCCTCCCTGCCCAAGTTGCACTTGGATCGAGTCGGTGCCGTCAAGCCAGATCCAAGAATCCGGTCGTAAGGACGAAGGCCGCGGAGACGCCTCGACCTCCCCTCCCCCACCGGTCGAGTCGAGAACGAACCGGAGATGGAGTGAGTCAGTCCATGAAGCAGGCCCGACCCAACACCCTTGGATCGATGAGCCCGTGGACGGTCCACTCGAGATGGCGGTGCAGCCGACCAAGAAGACCATCAACATGAGGCTTGGGTCGAGGCGCATCAGCACGTATCCGAGTGAAGCACTCTAACGTCTCGGAATTCTGCTGCGCGGGGACTCCGGTGACAAGCGCGAAGCGCGTACGACTGGGTCTTCCGCGTCAGTGGCCATCGCCTCGTTAGGTGACCTCACCGCGCGGACATCATCGGGTCTAATGCAGGGTCGGCGACGAGCCGATCGCCTCTCGCCCTCCCCTACCGTGGCACCCACTCCATCAGGACGTGCGTATCGGTCGCGTTGATCTCCGTGAATCCGAGGCGACGGTAGAGCTGTAGCGCTCGGTTCTTGTGGAACGTGCCGAGCCTCACCGGGATCGAAACCTCTGCGGCTTCACGTTGTAGCTCCTCGACGAGCCATGTCCCGATCCCCCGACCCTGACGATCCGGGTGGACCACGAGTTCCCGAAGGTGGATGTCATCTCCCCGTCGTTCCACGCAGCAGTATCCGCTGGGATGGCCATCGTCGAGGATGACTTCCGTCGCAGCGGGATCCCATTGTGCGAAAAAGAAACCGTCCTGCTGCACCTCATCCCAAGCCCCAAATTGCCTCTCCACGACGTCACGGTACGCTGCGTGGTGAGTGAGTCGCGCGAACTCAGCGTCCGATTCGTGGGCCCGACGCAGCCTGAACCTGTCAGTCACACTCCATCCTCAGCGCGGCGTACACAATCGGAATCCGTGAGATGGCGGACCCCGCACGGCTGCCCAGGCCATCTAACGGCTCGAAATTCTGCTGCCGCACCCTCACCGTGACAAGCCCGATCCGCTACCGACTTACCGCATAATATTCGCGGACAGCAGCAATCCCCTATTGGCTTGCCACATTCGCCCATTCGGGCTAAGCAAGGGTGATGCCCCCCACAACACAGAGGTGAGCGCTTCCGTGACGAGTCCAGCGGCATCGCCCCGGGGAAGTAGGATCATGACGGAGCTAGGCGTCGTGATTCTCGGCGTCATGATCGCCCTTGCAGCCGACAGCTGGCGAGAAGGGTTGTTGGATTCCCGGGTCGCTAGTGAGTATCAGATGCGCCTTCGTGAAGACGTCTCACAAAGCATGATCGCCATCCGCTTGGAGAGGGAGCGGTTCAGCGCCGCACGTGCCGCTGCGATGGCGCTTACCAACGATTCAGTCACTGCCTTCGGGTCAAGTTCTGGCGCCCACGTGGACGACCTGATCGTAGCCGGGGCGATGGGGCTCGACCGCGAGCAGTTGGGGTCTGAGGTGACGTACCAGGAGCTGGTTGCGTCGGGTCAGTTGGCCCTTCTATCGGGACCAGCGCGCTCAGCCCTGGTTGCCCACTACAATCAAATGGAAAGACTCTGGGTGGCGCTTCGCGACCTTGCGAAGATCAACGTCCGGGTGACTCAGCTCACTGGATACAACCCGATCGAGTTCGTTGCCTACGGTCGGTCGCTCACCGAGGCCGACCGAGCGCGCTTGTCCGAGGCCCTCGAAAACGACACCGGCCTCCGGCGAGAGCTGCGTCAACTTCACGGAGATCTTGTCTTCGCCGAACGGCTGTTCGACGAGGTACTGGAGGGGGCCCAGCACCTGGTGCGTGTACTCGAGTAACGAGTGTGGTTGACTCGATCCTGGCCAACGGGGAGGGGAGAACTCTAACATCTCGCGTTTCTGCGAGCCGCCCTCACGCGCACAGGCGCGAAGCGCTCTCCTACCCCATCTTCGGCGTCAGTAGCAATCGGCTGTTAGATGGCCCCCGGTCAGCCCGACCATGCTTCCGTCGGACTCTCGAAGATGACCCCGTATCCGTCCGGGTCCGGGACACTGAGCTGCCTCATGCCGTAGTACGCCTCGGCCGGGGCATCCAACGCCAGGCCCCTCCGTGCAAACTCAGCGAAGACCTCGTCAACATCATCGCAAACGAAGTAGAAACCCACGCTTGGGGCGGGAGGAGTCGCAAGATCTGCGCCGGAGTCGAGTTGTTGCATCATGAAGCAGGCACCACCCCGCCGCAGTCGGCACCAAAAGATCCCGTCCTCGCCCTCCGCCTTGCCAACCACCTCAAACCCCAGCGCATCGGTGTAAAACTGGATGGACCGGCCGATGTCGCGGACAAAGAGAAGGGGCCACAAGTCACGGACTGGAGAAGGATCCCGTTCCATGGTCTCTCAAGAAGTCGGAAGGGCCGTTTAACGTCTCGGAATCATGCTGCGCGGCCCGCCCGTCCGCAAAGAGCCGCGAGCTTTGGGCGAGTGACTCGTACCCTCCGGACAAAGGTCCGTGGCGCATCTCCTGCTACATGTTCAACAAGTCGGACTGAGCCGGCGGTCCTGGTCAGCGCGCGCTCGCCGTCGATAATCGCCGCCCGTCGCCTCGAGTACTCAAGTAGCAATCGCTTGTTAGATGGCCCGTCGCTCAAAGACACAGTCGTCTTGCGGAACTCTGCTCGTTCGGTAAACTATAAGTTAGCAGCCTTCCGGAGGACTATAATGACCGTTGTGACTATCTCTTCCCGATACCAGATCGTGATCCCCAAGGATGTTCGAGAGAGGCTCGACCTCAAGCCTGGACAGCAGGTCGACGCGGTCCCGTTTCGCGGACGTGTCGAGTTGATTCCGGTTGAACCTGTCGAGTCCATGAGGGGGACCTTGCGCGGAATCGACACCACCGTGCCTCGAGAAGACGACCGGGTATGAACGTCGTCGACTCCTCCGCATGGCTCGAATACTTCGCGGACGGCCCAAATGCAGAGGATTTCGCCAGCACGATTCAGGACGCGGCCAACCTAATCGTACCGAGCATCACGCTGTTCGAAGTCTTCAAACGGATCCGCGTGCAGCGTGACTCCGAGATCGCACTGCGAGCGGTCTCTCAGATGCGGCGAGGAACGGTCGTCGACTTGGACGCGGACCTGGCCGTTGCCGCAGCCGATCTGAGCGCCGATCTCAAGATGGCGCTCGCGGACAGCGTCATCCTGGCGACCGCCCAGGCCTATGCCGCGACGGTGTGGACCCAGGACGCGGACTTCGAGGGTCTCGACAACGTCGAGTACCGAGTCCACCGAGCCTGAGTCAACCTTTCTGGCTCCCAGACCCTCAGGGTGGGTCGAACGATTCGCGATTCTGCTGCGCCGCCCGCCCGCACACAAGCGCGAAGCGCGTGCCTACCCCTTCTTCGGCCTCAGTAGCAATCGCTTGGTAGGGGCCCGCCCGGTCGAGCCGGATCAGCCTCGGAGGTCTCACGAGGTTGCCACGCGGGTAGCGGCCGAACGATCTTCGCCCCATGGATGTCACCCCTCTGCAGAGGCTCTTAGCCGAGCTGAAGCGCCGACGTGTGTTTCGCACGGCCGCTGGATATGGCGCGGCGGCGTTCGTTGTCTTGCAGGTGATCGACCTGCTGGCCGAAGGCCTCCAGCTTCCGCCCGCCGTGCTCACTGCGTCGACCGTCGCAGCTTTGGGCGGACTCCCACTCGCCGTGGTCCTCAGTTGGTTCTTCGACATTCGGCCGGAGGGGCGCCTCGCGAGGACGCAGGCAGCGACCCCCGCGGAGATCGTGGAGTTGCTCCAGGAGGCCCCGGCACGCCGATGGAGTAGCGGGCTGCTCGCGCTCGGAGGAGTCCTCCTGCTCTTCGCAGGCATCGCCACGGGCTCGGGAGGAGCCTGGCTCCTCTCCCTCCGCAATCAGGACGAGCTGTTCGCCGCCCAGACCCTGCCGTTGATCGAACAACTGTTGGTCAACGGTGAGTACCTGGATGCCTTCGACCTGGCGACGCAGGTCACGGTCACGTCCGGTCCGGAGCACATTTCGGAAGAACTGTGGGAGAGGATGTCGCGAAGGGTCTCCGTCGAATCCACGCCCAGCGGCTCGGTCGTCCACGTTCAACCGTTCGATCCCGATGCGCCATGGACGGAGCTTGGTCAGACACCCCTGTCAGAAGCTCGCGTGCCGGCCGGCATCTTGCGTTGGCGCGTGGAGCTCGATGGATTCGTGGACGGCGAGTTCGTGGGGTCCTCCAGGCAGCCCGAGCTATCGTTTTCGCTCTCGGCCGAGGGCAGCCCGGAGTCGACGATGGTCTACGTGCGGGGAAGAGACGTCAGGCTCTACGCACTGGCCGGCGTCCGGGCCCCACCCGTGTCCGTGGACGACTTCCTGCTGGACCGCTTCGAGGTCACCAACGCCGAGTTCGCTCAGTTCATCGAAGCCGGAGGCTACGAGCGAGAGGAGTTCTGGATGCACGAGATGCGGGACGGCGAGACCCGTCTGACGTTCGACCAGGCGATGTCGCGGTTCGTAGACGGCACCGGCAGATCGGGGCCCGCCACCTGGCAGTTCGGCACCTACCCCGACGGCCAGGAGGACCATCCAGTCGGTGGAGTGAGCTGGTTCGAGGCGGAGGCCTACGCCGCCTTTGTCGGGAAGGAGCTCCCGACCCTGCATCACTGGTACCTGGCGGACAACGGCGGTGAGCTGGAGACGATGCCCGGATTGATCCTGCAGCTCGCGAATTACGGGGGGCCAGCCCCGAGAGCGACGGGCGACGCGAAGGCGATCGGGGTGTTTGGTGCCTATGAGATGGCGGGAAACATGCGGGAGTGGACCGCGTCCGCCACAGACGAGGGCTACCTCTCGTTGGGAGGAGCGTGGACGGACCCCTCCTACATCTACCTGTTCCCCCTGGCACTGTCCCCCCTGGACCGCGACCCCGGGAACGGGTTTCGGACCATGAAGCTGTTGGAAGAGGTCGATGAGCCGCGCGAAGCATGGGAGGCACTCCCGGTCGCGTGGCGGCCCGACCCTGAGAATACAGCTCCCGTGTCCGATGATATGTACGCCGTGTTTTCAGGTTTCTTCGAACGGGAGCCCATCGCGCTCGAGCCGACCATCGAAGAGGAGGACGACTCGGCGCCGCAGTGGACCAAGCAACGGATTACTTATGCTGCGGGCTATGGGGACGAACGCCTGACGGCGCTTCTCTACCTTCCCAAGAGCGCACGGCCTCCCTACCAGACGATGATCTTCATGGGAGGGGCCGGCTCGTTCAGTCAGCGCCCGAGTGCCACTGAGGAGCAGCTCCAGAACTGGGGCTCCGTGGAGTTGATGCTGCGAGGTGGTCGGGCGGTGCTCTTCCCGTTGTGGAAGGGTGCATACGAGCGCGCCGACGGATACTCGGTCCTCGGTTCGCTGGCGCCGGCGTGGCGGGAAAAGACAGTCCAGTGGGTAAAGGAGCTGCAACAGTCGATCGACTACCTGGAGACACGGGACGACATCGACGCCGACAAGATCGGCTACGGAGGGGTAAGCTTCGGAGCCGGAATGAGTCCGGTCCTCCTCGCGATGGAACCACGGCTCAAGACGGGCATTCTGACGCAGGGAGGATTCTTCGTGATCTCGGCAGCGATAGGGGAGCTCCCGGCCGACATCGACCCGGCAACCTTCGCGCCGCGGGTGACCGTACCGGTCCTCATGATGAATGGGCGCTACGACGCCGTCTTCCCCTACGAATCCTCGCAGGTCCCCTTCTTCGAAGCTCTGGGCACGCCAGAATCACAGAAGAAGCATCTGACCTTCCCGTCCGGGCACTCCAGTTATGGCTGGACAACTGAGCTGGTCACCGAATCAATTGCCTGGCTCGACGAGTTGTTCGGGGAACCGGTGCGTTGAGGTCGGGAGGCGGCTCTCGAGGCATTCGTCAACCGAGCGCAGGCCTCCTAACGTCTCGCGATTCTGCTGCGCCGCCCGCACGCACACAAGCGCGAAGCGCGTACCTACCACTCTCCGGCGCCAGTAGCAATCGCTTGTTAGGAAGCCCTCCCCGTATTGTCAGGAGGAGCGCTACCCCGCGGCCGATGCCTGAGCAAATCGTCGCCGGAGCGACGGCAGTTCGCTTGCCACACCAGCAGGTGAGGGATCATGACGGATCGATCTATCGGCACGGCGCGCCGCGCCTTTAGCGAGTTCGTGGTCATCGTAGTCGGCGTGTTGGTCGCGCTCTGGATCGATGCCGCCTACCAAGCGTGGGAGGACCGGGGACACGAGCAGCAGGCCCTCACGGCTCTGGCTGCTGAGCTCGAGGAAACGCTCAGGAGGTTGGATTCTGCGATCCAAGTGCAGGAGAGAACCGTAGCGGCGCACCGTGAACTGTTTCAGCTGAGCGAGGCCGAGTCACTGCCGGACCAGGACTCGCTGGGTGTCCTGGTGGGAAGGGCCTTCTACTTCGCGCGCTTGGAGCCTGTGCGCGGCACATATGACGCTCTCATCGGGTCAGGTGAGATCCGTCTGCTACGGGACCACCAAATGCGAGACGCGCTCGCTCGTTTGTTCGGTACGCTAGCAGATGGTTACGAGGACGAGGGTATGGCCGACATGGGTCGCGTTGAGCTTAACTTGGCGATGGCCGAAGTGGGACCGCCGACTACGATGTGGGGCGCCGCAGTTCGGTCGGTGATGGGACTGCCACCCGCAGAGGGTCCATTACCTTACGAGACGCTGCTGCGGAGCCCACGATACCTCGCCGCTCTCGGGATTGTAGCCTATCCAGAACAGGGCGTCCTACAGGGCTACTTCCGTCCGCTTCGAGAGAGCTTGGTCGCTGTTCTGGAGCAGATGGCATCACAGCGCGACTGAGGTCTCGGAACCTCTCAGTCTACCGCGACAGCAGCAATTCCTTGTTAGGTAGCGCCGTGGCTGCTTGACCCGCGCCAGCCCCACTCCGATCCTGCGTCTTTGATATGAACCGTTCGTCAGCGGCGAGTAGCAGATGAGCCAAGGGCAGACAACCAAACCGGTGGCGCGGGCAGCCGCGGAGCTTCTCGTCATCGCCGTCGGTGTTCTCATCGCGCTAGCCGCAGATCGGTGGTTGCTAGCCCAGGATGAGGCCGGGCTCGAGCAGGAGTATCTATCTCGCTTGGCGTCCGACCTCCGACGCGACTCGGCAACCCAGAGCCTCCGAGCAGAGCACGCCAGGGCCACCTATGACCGAGCGGACCGGCTGCTGGCGGCGATTCGGGAGGGGTCAGAAGTGGTCGAAGATCCAGCCAGACTGCTCACGGAAATACCGTGGATCTTCCTGTACCAATATCGAATCGACTACGCGACCGAGACCTGGGATGAACTGGGGTCGACCGGCCGCCTGGACCTGCTTCGAGCGTCGGAGTTCCGGCGGATGCTCGGGGAGTACCACGGCTGGATCGAGTTCTACGGCGATATCGAAGACTGGTGGTTGAACGCGCGCGATCAGTGGAGTCAGGTTACACGGGCTGCGCTGCCTCCTGAGCTTCTCGTGCATTCAGAGGTCCAGTTTCACCTTCCGTTCATCGAAGAAAGCAACATCGACGGTGTGCCGGGGCTGGACGTCAACCCCGAGAGGGACGTCGCCACGCTTGACTCAGTGTTGACGCGGCTCCGAAGTGATCCGATGGCGCTTCCGGCCCTTTCGGAGGTTCTGATGAACTCCGTCCATCAAGTATTGATCTACGAAGACCTAGTCCAGCGGAGCACGGGACTGTTGCACCTCTTGGACACGATGAACTCAGAAGCCCAGTGACAGGCCGTAACAAGCATTCCTCTGTCAGCCATCGTCAACAGAGTGGGCGCTACCTAACGGCTCGGAATTCTGCTGCCGCACCGGCTAGGTCGGCAAATCAGAAGCGTCACCTGATGACGCCCAACGGTCTACGCGGACAGCAGCAATTCCTTGTTAGGTAGCCACCCGCGGAAGGTTGAAGTGCTTTGCGATGGCTTCAGCGACCTGGGCCGCAGACGTCTCGGAGGTGTCGACGTACAAATACTCCGGGAACGGAAAGTCCCCGTCTGAGGAGAGCCGATATTGCTGGCCGAGCTTCACCAACCGTTGACCGGAGGACTCCACGTCGCGCTTTGACGCTTTCGCCGCGAGGCGTGCCGGATGTCGGTTTCTCTCGAGTCGAGTCTCCAGGTCAGACCACAGCTCCACAAACACCGTGCGACCTTCCTCTGCCTCGAAAATGGACTTCAGCCCCTCAACGAACACCTGGTCCTCTGGTTCGTCGAACGCCCACACAAAGGTGAAGATCAGGCCCGGTAGATCGCTCTGAGCCACCTCAGCGAACATCCGTTCCCGGAACTCTCCGACCAGCCGATTGAACGGCGGGGATCCGAAGTCGAAGACCGGTAGGACGGCCTCGATCGAAAGGTGGTTGTGGAACAGGGGTAGTCCCGTGAGGGCGCTCAGAGCAGCCCCTACAGTCATCTTCCCCACCGCAGGCGGACCGATGATGATCACGAGTGTCTTCGACATGGGCGCCGCCTGCTCCTCGGCCAAGCGCTGAAGTCAGCCGTGGCTCTCTAACGTCTCGCGATTCTGCTGCCGCACTCGCACGCTTCGCAAACCACAAGCGTTACCAAAGGTGCCCTCGACGCCCTTCGCGGACAGCAGCAATTCCTTGTTAGAGAGCTTGGCGACGGAGTATGACTGCGGTATTATATTGGTATGAAGACCGCAATCTCACTGCCAGACGACCTGTTTGAGTCCGCCGACGAGCTCGCCGAGCGCCTCGGGGTTTCTCGAAGCGAGCTCTATGCTGAAGCCGTGGCCGAGTATCTCGCCAAGCACCGCAACGAAGACGTCACGGCGCGCTTGAACGAAGTGTACGCCGACGAGGCCAGCGGCGTCGACCCAGCGCTCCGCTCCGCACAAGCCCGCAGCCTCGGCCCCTCTGAGTGGTAATCCAACGCCGCGAGGTCTGGTGGGCGGACCTCGACGAGCCTCGGGGATCAGAGCCCGGCCTTCGGCGCCCGGTCCTCATCGTTCAAGCGGAGGCCTTCAACCGAAGTAGGCTCCAAACCGTTCTCTGCGTCGTCCTCACGTCTAACACCCGGCTCCTCGACGCGCCTGGCAACGTGCTCGTGCGCCGAGGTGATTCCGGCCTGCCCCGCGACTCGGTCGCCAACGTGACGCAGGTAGTCACGCTCGATCGGGACTTCCTCTCCGAGAGGGTCGGTCGAATTCCACCCAAGACGATGGCGAAGGTCGATGCAGGGTTACGGCTCGTGCTCGACCTCTGACCTTCCCGAAGCTCTCTAACGTCTCGCGATTCTGCTGCGCGGCCCGCACGATATCAAGCGCGAAGCGCTTCGCTCCAAACCGTTCCGCGTCAGTAGCAATCGCTTGTTAGAACGCAGCTAGTTCCGCGTCGAGGAGTCGGAGAATCTCTTCGGTCTTCAATACGAGGTCTTCGTGAGTCAGTTCACCGCCGCGATTAACCAGGATGATGTCCGCCAACCGACCTCCAAGACTCGGCGTCGAGCGGAGCCTAGAGCGTAGAGCATCCACGTCACCCTCGAGGACTGCGCCCTCTTGGCCGAGGAAGGACTCGCCCAGGGTGAGGCGGTGGTTGGCATCAATGAGGTGACCGGTCGCCTCGCGATAGGCCAGCAGGTACTCGTCATGCTCGAACGCCCACCGGTCTTGTCGAGCGAGATCGGAGTAGAAGGATCGTAGCTCTTGCCGTAGTTGGCTGCTGAGGAGCCCCAGGTTCCCGGTGGAGATTAGATCCTGCCAGGTGTTGTCGATAAACGGTCGTTCTCTGTTCCAGCCGGTCACCTCAACTGCACGAGCGAGCGAGTCGTATGACACGCCAGGCAGGGTCGTGTCGGCCATCGCCCTGAGTACCAAGGCACCGGCCCCCACCGTCTCCCCGTAGGTCGACCGCATGAGTTCGGCCACCTGCTGGTTCGTGACGAAGTCTTCTCGGAGCGACTCCAGATACGACTCTTCAAGCGCGCGAGCGTCTTGAGTCCCAGCCCAGCGATCGACCGCCAGAGCCGCTAGAACACCTACTACGATGACGACGAACTCTGCCAGGAGTCGCCAGGAGAGAGTTGGACGCTGGGTAATGAGCTGACTCCGTGGCTAGTCATGCTTGGGCTGCGGTCTAACGTCCCGGAATTCTGCTGCCGCACCGGTCAGGTCGGCAAATCTGAAAACGTTACCCGACGCTACCGACCAGCCTCCGCGGACTGCAGCAATTCCTTGTTATGCGGTGCCTCCGAAACGCTTACCTATTGCGGCCCCACTGGACCGAGGTGTTCATCGAACCAGTCGAGAGCCTCTGAGATCAACAGGTCTCGCGGCACGCTGTGTGACCCTGGGTAGACCACATGCCGCTTAAGCCCCTCCGGGGTTCCGAGGAAGTCGAACATGGGCTTCTGAGCCGTCTCGAGCGGAAAGAAGAAGTCGTGCTCGCCGTTGATCATGATCACAGGCTGGGTGACGCGCGGCAGGAAGTTGAACGGCATGGCTTCGGGCAGCGCTCGCTGAGGGGCAAGGCCTGCGGTGACGAGCGTGACCGCCTTGATGCGCGGGGCTACGGCCGGGATGAGACCGCCGACCACACCGCCCCAGCTAACCCCATAGTACCCGACGCGGTTCTGGTCCAGGTCGTCCACCGTTTCGATGTAGTCGATGGTCCGGTTCATGTCCTGCGCCCATTTGACTACATGGTCGCGAAACGCCACTGACTCGTTCTCGTAGTCACTCTCAAGTTCACCGCCCCGTTCGTACGTGCCCTTGTAGACGGGCAACACCGCGGCCCGACCGCTCTTGAGCAGGAAGTCGAATTCCCGGTAGTACGTCCCGATCCTGCTCTCGCGCTGGTAGATGGCACCGGAGCCCGGAAAGACGACCACGGGTTGCAGGCTGCCCTCGTGGGTGAGAGGTCTGTACACGTAAAGGATGAGCCGTTCTGAGTCGTACGCCGCATCGACTGTGACGAGCTGCCCGATGTACTCATCCGTCGTATCGGTCTGCTCGATGACTGCGTTGAGAGGTATCGGGTCATAGGCGTACATCCTCTCGAACGCGGCGAACACTTCATCGGCTACCGGGGACTCGGCGTAGAAGTCCCTGGTCTGCGACGCCACGGGCTCGAGCGTCGCACGGGATGCGGGATCGTTCTCCCGGCCGAAGTCGGCGAGGCGTAGACCGTTGGTTTCAGTCCTATCCCACGCGGATCGAGCGCCCGCGTCATTGAAGAGGTACTCCGGATCGTTCCACCCGCCGCCGAGGATGTATCGAGCGTCCCGGGTCGGGTCCTCGGTTGCGGTCCACTCCCTCACGTTGCCGGCCATGTCGAACACTCCGTATCGAGACATGCTCTCGGAGGAGTTCACCGCCCTAGGGCCACTGCCGTCCACCATGTTGGCCAGCGGTACCATTAGGTGGGTCAGCTGCGGAGACGACGCGCGACTCCAGTGCCAGATCGTTGGCAGTCGCTTGCCCGCAAATCGGGCGTAGGCAGACGCCTCGAACCAGCTGATGCCCGACACCGGGAGGTCACCCTGACCGTCCAGGTGGTCCCCAGCAACCCAAGTGGACGGGCCCGGGCGGCCGGTACGGTCGACGAAGCGTGACATCGCCTCCTCGTGACCGAGGACTCTTCCGTTCTCCACGAACGGTTCCGTCCAATAGCCCTCGGATTGATAGCCGCCGGCCTCGACGAAGGCTCGATATTCTCGGTTCGTGACCTCGTATCGTCCGAGCAAGAAGCTCGGTAGTCCTTCGTCAGACCCTAGTTCGATATGCTCGAAGCCTGGAAGAAGGAGGCTAGGGTTGTTTGTCCGAGGAATCGTCGCCATCCGCTCGTCCGGAGACCCGAGTGGAAAGAGCCTGACAGGGGCAAGCGGGATACCCCCGATGTGACCCGGACCGTGACCCTCGAGTTCGAGGCGATACTGGATGAGTCCGTAGCTGCCGCGAGGCGAACGGACAGGCAACGGCGTCGTGCCCAACGTCTCCCAGTCGGGGATCGCGGGAACTTCGTCGGGCGCCGACCAGGAGCGGCGGTAGACGACGGCTCCGGGGGGATCCGAGCGGAGCGTGTCGACGCGAGTCACGCCGTCGATTAGGCGATTCGACAGGGAATCCTCAGGTAGAACCCGACGCACGCGCTCTGCTATTGGAAATGCTGCAGCGTAGTCTCGTGTCTCGAGGTATTCGGAAAGTAGCGGGAGTCCCTCCTCTCGAGCCCATCTCGCCTCGGACTGCCACGGCGAGAGCCCTAGGAGCCAAGCGCCCGACTGCGCCACGCCGATCAGAGCGAAGGCGCAGAGGCCGCCGAGCATCGCGTTGCGCCAGGTGAAGAGGCGTATGTGGAGCGGAGCTCGCGTCCCTGTCGTGTCGCGGTATGCCTCTCCCGCGCCGGTCGCGCTCAACCAGGCGGTGAGCAGTACGACGGGGAAGCCCGCCGCCAAGGCGACTGCCGTCGCTGCGAAAGTCCAGTCTGGCAGCCCAAGCCGCCCGACGAAGAGGTCGACCCCCTCCAGCACCGCGTACGCTGCGCCGACGTAGACCACGATCGTACGACCGAGTGCTGCGGATCCCTTGCCGCTCGCCTTGGGCTCGTTGGACACGTCTATACCTCCGGGGAGAGTCCCAACAAGAGATCATGGGCTATTGGAGTCCAGCAACCGGGTACCGGAACCCACCGCCAGGCCGGCCCGACCGACCCGCCCCAGGAGTGCCACCTCAGACAGACCAGGTCGCCACCGCATAACTCTAATTCTGTTGCAACTTCCGCTATCGGCGCGGAGTTAGCTAGCGGCGCACGCTCGAACTCCTGCAACTGGGCGGGTCGCACGCGCCGCGATAATTGCCTGGGGCGGCGTCGCACGCGCACGAAGTGCGGAGTCATTCGGAGTCATTCGAGGTTAGGAGTCGAACAGACCCTCGTCCCGAAGCAGATTACCCAGCCGGACACGGGCGCCTGGCCCACCGATCTCCAGCTTGGTGTAGATGTTGGAGAGATGGGTGCTCACGGTCCGGGTCGCACAGCGTAGGTCGACGGCGATCGCTTTGTTGCTGAGGCCCCGGGCCACGCGCTGGGCGACCTTGAGTTCGCTTGGCGTGAGGCCGAGCGGTCCGTTGTCGCTGCGGATCGCTGGTGGGCGGACGCCCATCTGCCGATACATGCCGCGTGTCTTCTCGAGCTCGAGTCCAGCCCCGACGCGCGCACAGATGTCGTGCACCCTGCCCAACTCACGGAGGGCCTCGTCGCGTCGACCGATGTCGTGCAAGCGACCCGCGAGTTGGCGTCGGAGGCGGGTGGCGGGCCAGATCATGGGAACGGCTTCGAGCTCGTCCGCGGCGTGGCGCATGAGGTCGACCGCCCCCGCCGGGTCGCCGCGCTTCCAAATCACCAACGAATCGCACGCGTCGGCCCAGGCCCGCCCCAGTCGGTGGTCGATCTTCTCGGCGTGCTCCCGAAGGCGCGCCCCCACCTCGGACGCGCGGTCGATGTGGCCGGCCCACAGGCATGCTTCCGCCAGGACGGGGAGCAGTTGGTGGAGGGACCAGAGCGTGTAGCCGGTCCCCTCGGCGATCTGCAGCCCCCGCTCCGCGGCCTCGATGGCCTCCTCGTAATCACCCAGCGCGACCTTGTAGAAGGCCAGCCCGGTGTACGTCGGAACCACCTGATGCACGTCGGACCCCGCGCCCTCGTCGTTGAGGCCGGACATGTCGACGGCCTCCTGGATCAGCTCTTCGGCCCGCTCGAGGTCCCCGCGCGCCACGTGGAACTGCGAGGTCCAGACGAGGAGTCGCGGTAGGAGGGTGCGCTGGTTCAGCGCCCGCGCCATGGAGATCGCCTGCTCCCCCTTGGCGACGCCGTCGTCCCAATCGCCGCGTCCGTAGGCGAGCTCGACCGCCATGTCCGCGGTCCACAGGCGAAGAACCGGCGAGCGGGCCTCGTCGGCAATGTTGCTGACTTCATCGATGGCCGTCGCCATGCGCTCGGTATCGCCACGCATGCCGGTGAGGACGGCCAGGCCCCAACGGGCCCAAAACTCGATCGAGGAGCTCCCGACCCGGCGCGCGAGCTCGATGGCGGTCTCGCCGTGCTCGATCGCCTTCGCCGGTGGCCCGACCCAGACGTGCAGCAGCGCGAGCGCGCGGTGGACGCGGGCCAGAAGACGAGCATCACCGAGGCTCTCGGCCAGAGGCAGCGCCTCACCGAGCGCCCGGAGCGCGCCCTCCGCCTCCCCCAGCTCGTGCAGACCATGGGCCTGCGCGACCAGAAGGCGGATCGTCGCCCGTACGTCGGTCCGGGCGCGGGCCGACCGCAGCCCGGCTTCGAAGGCCTCCGCCGCGGCCTCGTGCTCACCGCGCCACACGTTGGTGATCCCAATGGCACGCTGGATCGCGGCGTACTCCGGATCGGTGGGCTCCACTTGGTCGAGGGCAGACGACCAGAGCTGAACGGCCATGTCGAAATGACCCACATGCGTGTGCGACCGGG
>Ga0224512_10001245_pt1 | contig 25033 bp, 17 predicted proteins | sample SF_May12_sed_USG_4_FD_169103 | JGI IMG/M metagenome (GOLD analysis project Ga0224512, IMG submission 169103) | Sediment microbial communities from San Francisco Bay, California, United States - SF_May12_sed_USGS_13 | ecosystem: Environmental > Aquatic > Marine > Sediment | place: USA... | reverse complement strand
GGGCGAGTCTCAGCGATCGTCCAACAGTTTTTTGACGTTGACGTGTCCGAGTCTCAGCGATCGTCGAACGGCTCTGTCGATGAAGCTGAAAACGGTGAAACCAGTTTTGTAGAGGGAGAACATGATGTCTTTGGTCCAATCCCGTTATTCAATGCTTTGCTTAGTCACACCAGGGTGTTGGACGATCGCTGAGACACGAGTGTTGGACGATCGCTGAGACTTGGCCGGTGATGGGTGATGAGACCAACATCCGTAAAGCGTAAATAATGGTTTGTTTCTCTCGGCGTGCTCGGCGGTTCAATTATTCTTTTTTTGTTTAGCGCCTGGGTGGCCCCATTCCGGAGTTTATCGGCGAATCGAACCTCGACTCACGAGTCACACTGGTCACGCTATTGGGCGGCAGGAAATTGGCCGGCGTATAATTGACGGCCCTGGTAGGAGACATCTGATATGCAGACAAAAATTCCGTGTGTAATCATGCGCGGGGGCACGTCGCGCGGCCCCTTTTTTCTCGCCTCTGACCTGCCCGAAACTCCCGAAGCGCGCGCCGACGTGCTTCTCGCGGTGATGGGCTCCCCGCACGAATACCAGGTCGACGGCATCGGCGGCGCGAACCCGCTCACGAGCAAGGTCGCCATCATCAGCAAATCGAAGAATCCCGACGCCGACGTGGATTACCTGTTCGCCCAGGTGCTGATTAACGATCGTCTGGTCGACACCAGGCCCAATTGCGGCAACATGCTGGTCGCGGTCGGCCCGTTTGCGATTGAGTCGGGCCTGGTGCCCGCGCGCGATCCGGAAACGACGGTTGGCATCTTCAACGTCAATACGCAAGCGCTGGTCGAATCGATCGTGCAAACGCCGAACGGGAGGGTCACCTACGCCGGCGACACCGCCATTGACGGCGTGCCCGGGACCGCTGCGCCGGTGAAGCTGAATTTCAAGAGCGCGATCGGCGCCGTCACCGGCAAGCTGCTGCCGACCGGCAAGCCGCTCGACGTCATCGACGGCATCGACGTGAGCTGCGTCGACGTCGCGATGCCCATGGTCCTGATGCCGGCCGAGCAACTCGGCAAGACCGGGCACGAGACGGCAAACGAGCTGGACGCGGACAAGGAACTCATGGCGCGCATGGAGGCGATCCGCCGCAAGGCCGGCGTGCTGATGGGGATGGGCGATGTATCCCAGCTTGTCGTGCCGAAGATCGGGCTACTCTCCCGGCCGCGCAAGGGCGGCACCATTACCTCGCGCTACTTCGTGCCCTATGCGTGCCACAAAGCGCATGCGGTAACCGGAACCGTTTGCGTGGCGTCAGCCTGCACCATTCCAGGCACCGTCGCAACGCGTCTGGTCGAGCTTCCGCCCGCGCCACAGGGGATAATGAAAATCGAACACCCTTCGGGCATGATCGCCATCGATCTGGACGTCCTCCTCTCGGAATCCGAGCCGGTGATGCGCCGCGCCGCGCTGGTCCGCACTGCGCGCCGCGTGTTCGAGGGGCATGTTTGTATCCCCGCAAGCGTATGGCCAGGATCGTGGCAGACGGACGAGCCTGCAGCGCGCACACTGACCACCGTCCCCGCGTAGACTGCCCTCCGCGGCGGGCCCTGACCGCTTCCTCATGAAAGTGGCCGTGATCGGCGGCGGCTACGCCGGTATGGCTGCCGCTGCAACGCTCGCTGAGCGCCGCGTTCCAATTACCGTGTTCGAGGCCGCCCGGACGCTGGGCGGCCGCGCGCGCCGAGTCGAGCATTGCGGCTTGGCACTCGATAACGGCCTGCACGTTCTGATCGGCGCTTATTCCGAACTGCTGCGGCTGGTTGAACTCGTCGGTGAAGACCCGGCGCGTCTGTTGCTTCGAACGCCGCTGACGTGGCAGATACAGGATCAGCTTTTTCTCAAAGCAGCAAATTTGCCAGCTCCGCTGCATCTGCTTACCGCGCTACTCGCATCACGCGGCCTCGCGCTGGGCGAGCGCCTGGGCGCGCTGCGATTCATGCTGCGCATGCGCCGCCGTGATTACCGGTTGACGCACGACGTGAGCGTCGCCGAACTCCTCGACCAGGAGCAGCAGAAGGGTCGCGCACGCCATCTGCTGTGGCGCCCGCTGTGCATATCCGCACTCAACACCGCGCCCGAGGTGGCCTCCGCGCAGGTATTTCTGCACGTGCTGCGCGATGGCCTCGGCGCAAAGCGCGGGGCGAGCGATCTCCTGCTGCCGCGCGTCGACCTCTCAGCCCTGTTTCCCGAGCCTGCGGCCCGGTATGTGGAAGCGCGCGGGGGGCACGTCTTCACCGGTGAGCGCGTGACGGCAATCGACTCCGATGACGGCGGTTACATGGTCGCGACCGCGAGCGGCAGGCACGCCTTCACCCACGTGATCTGCGCCCTGCCGCCTTATCGCGTCAACGCGTTCCTGGTCGGGATCACCGCGCTCGCCGAGATTACAGAGACGATCGACCGCATGACTTACCAGCCGATCTATTCCGTTTACCTCGGCTTTCCCGAGCATGTCCACCTGAGCACCCCCATGCTGGGATTCGACAGTGACTTCTTGCAGTGGGCATTCGACCGCGGTGCGCTCTGCGGCCAGCACGGCGTGATCGGACTCGTCATCAGCGCGGAGGGGGCGCATGAGTCACTTCCCCATCACGAGTTGGCACAGTTGTGCTATCAGGAACTGCAACAGCAGCTCGGCCCGATGCCGGCCCCATTGTGGCACCGCGTGATAGCGGAAAAACGGGCGACCTTCGCTTGCAAACCGAGTCTCGAGAGACCGCCAGCCGCGACGCCGCTTCGTGATTTTTTTCTGGCTGGCGACTATGTTACGAATGACTACCCGGCCACACTTGAGGCCGCCGTACGAAGCGGCGTTGCAGCTGCCCGCATGATTCTCGAAAGGCGCGATTCGTGATTGGTGAGTGGTCAGTGGTGAGTAGCGCGCCAACAAGAGCGGCGCGTCGCCGTTTGCAAGTGCGCTTTGCGTCTAATCACCACTCACCACGCACGCCTCTTGCGCGCATGAACCGCAACGCGCTCTATAATACCGACAGATAACCTAGAACCCCGGGGGCAGAGTGGCTCAGCGCGAAGTGATGGAATACGACGTGGTCGTCGTCGGAGCGGGTCCGGCCGGACTGGCCGCGGCGATCCGATTGAAGCAACTCGCCGCGCAAAGCGGTCAGGAGACCAGCGTTTGCGTGCTCGAGAAGGGCTCGGAAGTCGGCGCGCACATCCTGTCGGGCGCGGTCGTGGACCCGCGCGCACTCAACGAGCTCTTTCCGGACTGGCAACAGCGCGGTGCCCCGCTCAACGCGCCGGTCACCGAAGACCGATTCCTTTTTCTCACGGCAAGCTCGTCGTACAAGGTGCCGGATGCCCTGCTGCCTGCTTGTTTCAAGAACCACGGCATGTATGTCGTGAGTCTGGGCAATGTGTGCCGTTGGCTGGCCCAGCAGGCGGAGGCGATGGGTACCGAGATCTTTCCGGGATTCGCGGCCGCCGAAGTCCTGTATCGGGAAGATGGCGCAGTGCGCGGCGTTGCGACCGGCAACATGGGCGTCGGGCGTGACGGGCAGCCGACCGCGAACTATCAGCCGGGAATGGAACTGCACGCGAAGTACACGCTCTTCGCGGAGGGCTGCCGCGGCCACCTGGGACGGCAGGTCCAGCGCCGCTTCAACCTCCGGGCAGGCTCGGATCCGCAGGTCTTCGGGATCGGGCTGAAGGAACTCTGGGAAATCCGGCCGGAGCAGCACCACCAGGGCCTCGTGATCCACAGCGCGGGCTGGCCACTCGACACTGACACTTACGGCGGCTCGTTTCTGTATCACCTCGAGAACAACCAGGTATCGATCGGCTACGTCGTGGGGCTGAATTACAGCAACCCCTATCTCAGCCCGTACGAGGAATTTCAGCGCTACAAAACGCATCCCGCGATCCGGCCGTTCCTGGAGGGCGGGAAACGCGTGGCGTACGGCGCGCGGGCCATCGCAGCCGGGGGACTGCAGTCGCTGCCCAGTCTTGCCTTCCCGGGGGGCTGTCTGATCGGGGATGACGCGGGCTTTCTCAACGCGTCGCGCATCAAGGGTACGCACGGCGCAATGAAGTCAGGCATGCTCGCGGCGGAGGCCGCGCACACGGCGCTCGGCGCCGGACGCGCGCATGACGAGCTCACGGCATACTCCGATACATTCCAGTCGAGCTGGCTGCACGACGAGCTCCACCGGGCGCGCAACTTCAAGCCGTGGATGAGCAAGGGATTGGTGCTCGGCACGCTGATGGTCGGGATCGATCAGGTCCTGCTGGGCGGCAAGGCGCCGTGGACGCTGCGACACCGGCACCGGGATCACGAAACGCTGAAAACGAAGAACGAATCGGAGCCGATCGAGTATCCGAAGGCAGACGGAATCATCACCTTCGATCGGCTGTCTTCGGTGTACATCTCGAACACCAACCATGTCGAGGACCAGATCTGCCACCTCACGCTCAAGGATGCATCCGTTCCGGTCAAGGTCAACCTCGAGCTCTACGACGCGCCCGAACAGCGTTACTGCCCGGCCGGGGTCTACGAGATCGTCCGCGATACAAACGGGGCAAACCCCCGTTTGCAAATAAACGCGCAGAATTGTGTTCATTGCAAAACTTGCGACATCAAGGACCCCACGCAGAACATCGTATGGGTCGCGCCGGAAGGTGGCGGCGGGCCGAATTATCCCAACATGTAGGGAAATGCTTTTGCAGCGCTGCGGCGCTCGCTCGCCATGCCTTCATCACCATCCGACATTGACCCTGGCCCCGGCGCTAACGGCGAGCCGGCACCCGGCGCCGAGAAGGGCGTGCCGACGCTCGCGCGCGGCCAGGCGCTTTATTTGACGTCACTGACACAGCAACTAACCGGCTGGGACGATCCGCGCGCCATGCTCGCGCAGGCCATCCGGGAAGGCCAGTTCCTGCTCCTTGCACAAAAGATCGTGTCGCTCAAGCCCGCGGCACCAGACCCGATTTTTTACGAAATCCTGCTGCGATTGAAACAGGAGGAGGACAATCTGCTTCCGCCCGGTGGCTTCTTCGATCTGGCGGAGAGCGTCGGCATGATGGAGGACGTCGATCGCTGGGTCGTGCGCAACGTCCTCGCGTGGAGCGCCGGCAAGATGCTCGTCGATCCGGCCGCGCCACCGCCGATGGTCTGCATCAACGTATCGGGCACCGCCTTGGAGAATCCCGGATTCGCGCGGGAGGTTGGGGAACAGCTGCGCCAGTCGGGCTTCCCGCCGCGCGCCCTCTGTTTCGAGATCAGCGAGATCGATGTGATCAAGCATCAAAAGGCCACGCGGCGCTTCGTCCAGAGCGTCAAGCCGGGTTGCCGCATTTCGATCGATTCCTTCACCAGTATCAAGGTGTCGTTTTCGCACCTCACGGACCTCGCCGTCGATTTCATCAAGATCGATGGGGACATCGTTCAGAAGATCGCGCACAACCCGACCGAGCTTGCCAAGGTGAAGGCAATCGTTCTCGCCTGCCAGAGGATCGGGGTTCGCACCATCGCCGAGTTCGTCGAGACGAAGGAAACCCTCGACCTACTGCGTGAAATCGGCGTGGATTACGTCCAGGGCTTCGGGATCTCTCGGCCCGAGCCGATCAGCAATCTTGCCTGATGCTGCACGACCGGTGACCCGTACGGGTGATGGGTGATGCGTGATGCCAGCGACGCGCTAAAGCTTCACCGCCAAGGCCGCAGAGGAAACGAAAAGCTTTACCTCGGAGGACGCTAAGGACGCAGAGGATTACAAAATTAGATTAGCACGCAGCGCCAGCGGCGTCCCGACCACTGAGTTTCCTGTATGCCACTCTTAGCGGTGCCTTCGCGATCTTGGGGTGGGTCGTACTAATTATTGTTCCTTGGCGTCCTCCGCGCCCTTGGCGGTAAGGCTGTTATTTTCCTTTGCACCCTCGGCGGCCTTGGCGGTGAGGCTTTGCCGTCTTAGCCGGAGTCCGATTCACGATTCACGTTTCACGGTTTACGGCCGTTTCAGTTCATTCACCATTCACCGATTCCGGTAACGGGTCACTGGTCACCGGTCACCGTATTTTGAAGCGCTCACAGCGCTTCAAAAACTCCGGCCGCGCCCATGCCAGTACCGATGCACATGGTCACCACCCCGTACTTCTTCTGATGTCGGCGCAGGCCATGCATCAGCGTCGCTACCCGGATCGCGCCCGTCGCACCCAGGGGGTGTCCAAGCGCGATCGCGCCGCCGAGCGGATTCACCTGCTCGTGCGCCAATCCGAGGTCCTTCATGACCGCGAGCGTTTGCGCCGCGAATGCCTCGTTCAATTCGATCCACTCGATCTCGTCCTGCTTCAGACCGACCAGCCGCAACACCTTCGGGATCGCCCGCACCGGACCGATACCCATGATCTCCGGGGGCACGCCGGCAACGGCATACCCCATGAACCGCCCGAGCGGGCGCAGATTATGGCGTAAAAGCGCCGCCTCGCTCATGAGCACCACGGCCCCCGCCCCGTCCGAGGTTTGCGACGCGTTGCCAGCCGTAATGGTGCCTTTCGCCGCAAATGCGGGCCTCAACCTGGCGAGTGCCTCGGGCGAGGTGTCGCGGCGTGGTCCTTCGTCGTGCACAGCTTCTTGCGTCGTGACCTTGATCTCGTGCACCGCCAGATCGGGCAGGCGCTCGCTGATGCTGTACGGCGCCATCTCGTCATTGAACTCTCCGCTGTCAGTCGCCCGCACCGCACGGCGGTGGCTCTCCGCCGCAAAAAGGTCCTGCTCCTCACGACTAATCTTCCATTGAGCGGCGACTTTCTCGGCGGTGATCCCCATGCCGTAGGCGATCGCGACGTTCTCGTCCTTGTCGAAGATGGCCGGGCTGAACGAGGGCTTGTTGCCCCCGAGCGGTACCATGCTCATGCTCTCGGTACCGGCGGCGATCATTACGTCGGCTTCCCCAAGCCGGATGCGGTCCGCCGCAAGCGCGACCGCCTGCACCCCGGACGAGCAGAAACGGTTGATCGTCATGCCCGACACGCTGTTGGGAAAACCTGCCAGCAGCAGCCCGATGCGCGCGACGTTCATTCCCTGCTCGGCTTCTGGCATGGCGCAACCGACGATGACGTCCTCGACTTCCGCCGCATCGATACCTGGGCATTTTCCGAGCGCAGTCTTGAGCGCGTGCGCGAGCAAATCGTCGGGCCGCACGTTGCGGAACATGCCGCGCGGCGCCTTCCCAACGGGAGTGCGCACGGCAGCAACAATGTATGCATCTTGAATTTGCTTAGTCATGTGGCGACTCCATCGCGAGATCGGCCCAAAGGCTCAAGGTTCAAGGTTCAAGGTTGCAGAGCCTTGATCTTCGGCGAGTCCCGCTTGGAACGTTGAACTTGGAACATTGAACGTTGAACGGGACGGGCAAACCACTTAGTTCCTGAGTGGTTTGCCCGTCTTGAGCGTATGCTCAATGCGGGCCTGTGTTTTCTCGGTGGCGATGAGCTCCATGAAATGCCGGCGCTCGAGGTCGAAGAACCACTGCTCGTCGACCAGGCTGCCGGCCTCCACGTCGCCACCGCACATCACGGTTGCGATCTTGGAGCCGACGAGAAAATCGTGCTCCGAAATTTGCCCGCCTTCGAGCAGGTTGATCATGAAGGCCTTGATGGTCGCGATGGCGCTGCGGCCCGCCGCCGGAATGCCGACCGGCCGCAGCGGCGGCCGATAGCCGGCAGCGGCAAGCGCGCGCAACTCGGCTTTCGCAATTCCGAGCAACTCGAATCGATTCATCACGATCCTGTCGGTGGGCCGTAGGTATCCGATCTCGCGTGCCTGCTCGGCGCTGCGGCTCACCTCGGCCATCGCCGCGGCTTTGAAGTATTTTTGCAGGAACGGTGAGACATCGCCGCCCTTTGCGTCAGTGACCGCCCGCAGAGCGAATTCCTTACAACCGCCACCAGCCGGCAGCAGACCGACACCGGCTTCGACCAACCCGATATAGCTCTCGAGCGTAGCGACCGCGCGGTCGCAGTGCATGATGACTTCGCAGCCCCCCCCGAGCGCGAGCCCGTCAATGGCGGCGACGGTCGGGACCATCGAATACTTGAGCCCCTGCGTGGTTGCCTGAAACTGCTCGACCAGCCGCTCGACTTCCGCCAGCTTGCCCGCCATCAACTGGTCGGCAACGCCCAGCTGCCGCGCCGCCTTGAGCACCACGGATTCGGTTTCGCGCTTGACCAGCCGGAAGAATCGGCCCAGTGCCGAAGGCCGGCTCCGTGCGCCGCCTGCCGGCGTCTTTTTGAGATTCGCGCCGACCGAGAACGGCGGTTCGGTCTGCCAGATGATGAGTCCCAGGTAACCGCGTTCGGTCTCGTCGAGCGCCTGCAGTACGCCATCGAGCACGTCGTCGCCGATCGTATGCATCCGGCTCTTGAAGCTGACGATCGCAATGTCGTCACCGGTATGCCAGCAGCGAACGGCGTCGGTCTCGAAGATCGTCTCGCCATAGCGCGCCGTCTCCCCGAGGAGGCGGTCGGGGAAAGCCTGGCGCCGGTAGACCGGTAGTGTCGGGCGCGGCTGATCGGTACCGCTGGCGGGCGCATATGAACCCTGGTCACTGTGCACGCCGCTACGACTCGGCTCGCTTACCCATGCCGGCAACGGCACACTTGCCATCGCCCTGCCCGCCGCCACGTCCTCGGCAATCCAGCCCGCCACCCGCTGCCAGCCGCCGGCCTGCCAGAACTCGAAGGGTCCCTGGTTCCAGCCGAAACCCCACCGGATCGCGAAGTCGAGGTCGCGCGCGTTATTGGCGATATCGGCGAGGTGCACCGCGCAATAATGAAACGTGTCGCGGAAGATGGACCACAGGAAACGTGCCTGCGGATGGTTGCTCGCGTGCAGCTGCCGGAGACGCTCGGCCGGCACGGGGGTTTTCATGATCTCGACCACCGCGTCATCCGCCTTGGCTTCGGAGACGCGGTATTGGCCGCTGGTCCGATCCAGAACGTGGATGTCCTGCCCGATCTTCTGATAGACGCCGCGCCGCGTCTTCTGGCCGAGTGCACCATCCTCGATCAGCGCTTTGAGCCACACGGGTGTGTCGTAATACCGGTGCCAGGGATCGCCCGGAAGCGTCTCTTTCATCGTATTGACCACATGCGCGAACGTGTCGAGCCCGACCACGTCCGCCGTGCGAAACGTCGCGCTACGCGGCCGCCCAATCAACGTGCCGGTCAGGGCGTCAACGACATCGAACCCGATGCCCAGCTGCTCCGCGTGGTGGATGGTCGCCAACAGCGAAAACACCCCGACGCGGTTGGCAATGAAATTGGGCGTGTCCTGCGCCCGGATCACGCCCTTGCCCAGGCTCGTGACCAGAAACTTCTCGAGCTCGTCCAGGATGGCAAGGTCGGTGTCCCGCGCGGCGATCAGCTCCACGAGGTGCATATAGCGCGGCGGATTGAAGAAATGCACCCCACAGAATCTGTTCCGCAGTTCCTCCGGAACAGATTCTGACAATTTTCCAATACTCAGCCCCGAGGTGTTGGTCGCGAATATAGCGCGCTCCCCGATGTAGGGCGCGACCTTCTTGTACAGATCGGATTTCCAGTCCATCCGCTCGGAAATGGCCTCGATTACCAGGTCGCACTCCCGTAAGCGCTCCAAATGTTGATCGTAATTTGCCGGCTCGATAAAGCCCGTTTTCGATGGAATCGAAAACGGGCTTGGCTCGAGCTTCCTCAGACTATCGATGGCCCTGAGAACGTTGCCATTGGGATCACCCTCCTTCGCCGGCAGCTCGAAGAGCACGGTAGCAACGTCCGCGTTGACGAGATGCGCCGCGATCTGGGCGCCCATGACGCCTGCTCCGAGAACAGCAGCCTTGCGCACGATAAAGGGAGAGGTGACCGGCATATGACACCGTCGAGTGGAGGACCGATTCTAGCATGCGGACCTTACCGAGAAATGAAAAAGCCGGGCGGCATTCACCCGGCTTTCCTCACGTTGACCCGCGTCTAGAACAGGTGCGAATACTGGATCGAAATGATGTCCGCCTTGTTTTCGGACTTGCCGATCAGCGAGCCGGCCAACGGCACCGTATTGCTGATGCTCGCGTCGCGGATGAATTCGTGCGCGTACCCCACTTCGACCGTTCCGGCCTTCGAAGGCTTGAATTGCACACCGAGCGCCACCCATGTGCGATCCTCGCCCGGCAGGCGTGGGGTGCGGGTGATATCGTTCGTGGGCGTTTCGTCATATGCCACGCCGAAGCGCAGCTTCGTCTGCGCGTCCATCTTGTAGTTCGCGCCGACGCCAAAGCGCCAAGTGTCATCCCACCTGAACGGTTCGTTGGTCAATGGGGGTTCCCTCCCCGGCACCGGAGTACCGCTCGTGCGCAAAACCAGAAGTTGCTGAACGGTGCTCCACTTCGTCCAGGTAATATCACCCATCAGCTCCCACTTCGGCCCCGCCTGGTGGAAGACGCTGAAGGAGGCACTGTCCGGCACTCTCAGATCCGCCTTGATGTCACCATTGAACATAGGCGCCGCGCTAAACGTCGCCGTCCCTTCGAGCTCGTACTTGATCGACGAGCGATAGCTCGCGCCAAACCGCGTCGCCGGGGTCGCCTGGATCATTATCCCCAAGTTGAACCCATAGCCAACGTCATCGGCATCGAGCTCGGCAATGTTGGTGCCCGCAGGATTCGCGGCGCGCGTTAACTTGGCCTCGAGCTTCTGCACGCTCACCCCGGCGCCGATCGACACCGTATCGCTCGCCTTGTATGCCAACGACGGGTTGATATTGACGCTCTTGACCTCGGACTTGAGCGCAACGAGCTGACCGCGCCAGCCGGCGTCATACTCCGTCTTGAGCCCGAAGGGCGCGTTCAGCGCCAGGCCGAAGCTCCATTTCGGGTTGATGTCCATCGTGAAGAAGGCGTTCGGCACGAACGCCCAGTCGCCAGCGTCGCCGCCGTCGCCGGTACCCGGAGCTGCAAAGGCACCGGTCGAGCCGGCGTTCTGAAACTTGAAGGACGGCTTGAGCGCGTGAAGCGCACCACTGACCTGTTTGCCGGCCGGCAGGAACGTCATGCCCGCCGGGTTGAACCAGGCCACGCTCGCGTCATCGACCGCGGCCGCTCCGCCCGCAAAGGCGTTTCCCGTTCCGCTTCCGCTTTGCGTCGCGATCCCGAAGCCACCCGCCGCCGCACCGCCCGCCAACCCGAGCAGTGCCCCGCTGACGGCGACCGAAGCCAATTGAATACGAATACGAATTCTCATTACATACTCCCGCGAAGCCCTCTCAGCTCACAGCTTCACACTAAAAGAATTCGTAATATCTTACCCTTAGACTATTTCTTTACAATCATTCTTCAAGTTAGGCGCAACTTATTGTTGCATCTATACAACACGAGGACGCCGATTCTCGTCTACAGCGACGTAAGTCAAGGTTGCTTCAGTCACTTTCACCGTTTCCTCGCGTCCCGGCCGGCGTTGAGCGTAGACCTCGACGTCGACGGTGATGGAAGTTCGGCCAACGCGCACAACCTCGGCATAGAAGCTCACGAGGTCGCCCACGAACACCGGTTGCTTAAACACAAAGGAGTTGACGGCCACAGTCGCGACCCTGCCCTTCGCCAGGCGCACGGCCGCGATGCTGCCCGCGATGTCCACCTGCGCCATGATCCAGCCGCCGAAGATGTCCCCATGCTGGTTCGCATCGGCAGGCATGGGAACCAGGCGCAGGGCCGGCTCCTTTCCTATTGGCAAGGCTGACATTTGACATCCACCATCCGTTCGATGAATCCACAAAGCGTGATAGGTGATAAGTGATGAGTGATGAGCGACAACGGTTGCGAGGCTTTATAACCCCGTCACTTATCACTCGTCACTGGTCACTGGTCACGAATCACCAGTCACTCAACTTAGTGTCCGGCGTAGATCGCTTCTATTTCCTGGCCGAACTTCTCCATCACCTTCGCGCGCTTGATCTTCATCGTCGGGGTGAGAATCCCGTTCTCGACAGTCCACGGCTCGAGGGTTGCCGCGACGCGGCGCACCTGGGCATAGCCAGGAAACGTTTTCATCTGCGCCCCGATGCGCGACAGCAGCAGCTCTTCAACCGGCTTCGAGCGCACGACGTCCGCCGACGCAGAGTCGAGCCCCCGCTCCGCGCACACTTTATTCCATTGCTCCGCATTGAGTACCGCAATCACGCTCAAGAATGATTTGCCCTCGCCGAGCAGCACGACCTGATCGATGAGCGGATCGCGCACGATCGCCGCCTCGATATCGATCGGCGACATTTTCTCGCCGTTCGAGAGCACGATGATCTCTTTCAGGCGCCCGGTAATATAGACGCGTCCCTGCGCATCGATGCGCGCGATATCACCCGAGTTGAGCCAGCCGTCGCTCCCGAGTACCTCATCGGTCGCCTGCGGGTTGTTCCAATAGCCGAGCATCACGTTGGGGCCTTTGATCATCAGCGCATCGCTCGCGCCGAGCTTCACCTGCACCCCGGGAAGCGTGGCCCCGACGCTTGCGGGCACGTTGTCATCCGGTCGATTGCCGCAGATCACCGGGCTTGCCTCTGTCATGCCGTAACCCTGCAGCACCGTCAGCCCCAGCCCCAGGAACACCCGCGAGATATCGGGCGGCAGCGCCGCACCGCCGGAGATTGCTGCCCGCAGCCGCCCGCCGAGCCGCGCCAGAATTTTCTTCGCAACCAGCGCATTGAGGACCGGCCAGAGCAGAAACGAAGGCAGCCACGGCCCGCGGTGCTGGGCGTGCTCGAAGCGGGCGTAGCCGATGTCCACGGCAAGTTGAAAGAGCTTCTTCCTGAACGACGGGCCCTCATCCAGCTTGGCCCGGATCGCCCCATAGACCCGCTCATAGATTCGCGGCACCGAGATCAGCAGCGTCGGCCGCATCGCCTGCAGGTCCTCCGCGAGGTGCGGAATGCCGCGGGAATAGGCGGTGCTTGCACCGATCATCACCGCGAAGTAATAACCGCAGGTGCGCTCGAAAGTGTGCGACAACGGCAGGAACGAAAGGAATAGGTCGTCGTATCCCGCGGCCAGCACATCACAGCTGGCTGCGGCGTTGCTCAATAGGTTGTGGTGCGACAGCATTACGCCTTTGGGCCGTCCCGTCGTTCCGGACGTATAGACGATGGTGGCAAGACCATTCGGGTCGCGCGGCACGTGGCGGGTTTCGCCACCCGCCTCCGGCAACCAGTCCGCCAGGGACGTTAACCTTGGTTCGCGCGAATCGGAGACCGGGTTCACGGTGAGGATGCGCACCAGGCTGCCCAACTGATCCCTGACTTCCGACAGCGCCTGCCACTGCTCGGCGCCTTCGATCAGCAGCACCTTGGAGCTCGAGTCGCTAATGATGTAAGCCACATTCTCGGGACGGTCCTGGGTGTAGAGCGGCACCGTCACCAGCCCCAGCCCAAGGGCTGCCTGATCGTAACTCACCCAATCGGGCGAGTTACGCAGCATCACGGCGACACGGTCGCCGGCTTTCAGCCCTTCCTTTTCCAGTGCCGCCTGCCAACGAGCGACCTGTTGGCCGACCTGCCCCCAGGTGTAGTTGCGCCAATTGCGGTGTTGCTCGTTGTAGTCGAGGTAGGCGACCCGGTCCGGCGTACGCGCGACCCGCTCGCGGAACAACCCGTCGAGCGTGACCGCAACCTCGACCGGGATCATATGACTCGTGTCCTGCGGCATGCTCGCCCCCTTCTGCGCTATCGCGCCCGACCCCTGGGTCGTAAATTGTCAATCGAGAAACAGGTCCGAATAAAGCGCCGCGCCAGGGGTAACCGAGTACTGCTCGAAGTCGGTGACGCCCTCCTCGCGCAGCACCGTCTCGTCGATGTAGAAATTCCCCGTCGCTATACGGCTGTCACGGTTCAGGACCACATAGGCCGCATCGGCCACGATCGCGGGTTTGCGGCTTGCCTTCAGTACGGCCTGCGGAAAGTTTACTTCGATTGCGGCCGTCGCGATGGTCGTGCGGGGCCAAAGTGAGTTGACCGCGATCCCCTGCGGTCTGAACTCCCCCGCCATGCCGAGCGTGCACATGCTCATGCCGTATTTGGCCATCGTATATGCGAGGTGGTCCTTGAACCAGCGCGGCTCCAGCTCGAGCGGCGGCGCCAGGTTAAGGATGTGCCCGTTTGCTGCTTTCGCGAGATGCGGCAGGCAGGCCTGCGAACACAAGAAAGTGCCGCGCACGTTAACTCCGAACATGAGATCGAAGCGCCGTGCCGGCGTAACGAGGGTAGCGGTAAGCGAAATTGCACTTGCATTGTTCACCAGCGCGTCGATGCTGCCGAATGACCTGACCGCGCGCTTGACGGCGCTGTCGATCGCGTCGGCGTCACGCACATCGAGCTCGAGGGCCAGTCCCCGCCCACCGGCAGCCTCGACCTCTTGCGCGACGCTGTGGATGGTGCCGGGCAGGCGTGGATGCGATGACGTGGTCTTCCCCGTCACGATGACGTTCGCGCCGTCACGGGCACAGCGTAACGCGATCTCCCGTCCAATGCCGCGCGTCGCACCCGTGATGAAGATCGTTTTTCCCCTTAAACCCGACATTCGTAGAACCTAAATTTAACCACCAAGACGCCAAGAGAAGCAAAAACAATAACGAAACTGAAAGCACCAAACAAGCAAAACAAGCACCCGCTAGAACCGCCGGGGGTCGCGAGAAGATCATGATAATGGAAAATCTTGTGGTCCCATTCTTAGCGCGTTGGCGACCAGTTCCATTCTTGATCTTCTTTGCGGTTCCAGGGTCTTGACGGTTTGACTATTATTATTACTGCTTTTTTTGGCAGTCTCGGCGTCTTGGCGGTTCATTCGCCCTTGAACTGAGGTTTGCGCTTCTGTACGAACGCGCTGACACCTTCGGCGAAGTCGCCCGTGCCGGCGCACCGCGCAAAGGCCTCGATCTCCTCCTCGAGTTGCGCCGCCAGCGTGACGTCAAGACCCTGCTGCGCCAGGCGCTTGGTCTCGCTGAACGCAACCGTGGGGCCTTGGGCCACCCGCTGGGCGAGGCGTTCCGTTTCCGCAAGCAGCGCTTCCGGGCTCGTGATCCAGTTGACCAGGCCCACCGCGAGCGCGGCTTGCGCGTCAAAGACCTCGGCCAGCAGCATGAGCTCGAGCGCCTTGCGGTAGCCCACAAGCCGGGGCAGGAAATACGTCGCCCCGCCATCCGGGCTGGCGCCGATCTTGCTATACGCCAGGGTGAACCGCGTTCCCTCGGCCGCGATGGCAAGATCAGCCGCCGCCATCAGGCTCACGCCCGCGCCGGCCACGGCCCCATGGACGCTCGCGAGTACCGGCTTCGGCGCGCGTTGTAGGGCCAGGATCGCGTGCCGCAGCTCGCTGCCGCCCTCACGCACCAGAGCCGGCAAGCGCCGCAGATTGGCATGGAACATCGCGATGTCCCCACCGGCGAGAAACGCGGTGCCCGCGCCCTGCAACACCACGGCGCGCGCGGCCCTGTCATCCGCCGCCTGCTCGCAGGCGTAGCGCAATGCAGTGATCATCGTCGCGTCAAGCGCGTTCATCACCTCCGGGCGGTTAAGCGTGATGGTCGCCACGCCTTCCGTCACCGAGTACAGGACGCTATCGCTCATGCCCGACCCCGTGAGTCGTGAATGGTGAATGGTGAATGGTGAATGGGTGATGGGCCTAAAACCGGTGAACGGAGAACGGAGATCCGATCTTTGCCTTGTATTCTAAGTTTCTCTTGGCGTCTCGGCGGTTCAGTTCTGGGGTGCATCCGCGTTTATCTGCGCTTATCTGCGGCTAATACCTGGGTTCTAAACGAGGCCCGATTCACGATCTACGATTTATGATTCACGCCCTTCACCTTCAAACCTGCCCCGCAGCGCTTCGAAGGTAACCGGCTGCGTCGTCTGATAGATCTCCGTCCTGCCCAGATCCTGCGGAAAATCATCGACCATGATCACCTTCCGGCGCAGCATCCGTGCGCGCTCCATCGCGGCTTTTTCATCCAGCGTGATAACGCCCTTATCGAAGGCCTCTTCCATGATTTCATCGGGGAATCGGCCAGCGATCACGCCCTGCTCGCGCGCGGCCCGAATCTTGGTCCCGATCGGCTCGGTGGCAATGACCGCGTGCAGCGCGGCCTCCAACGCCGCAATCGGTTCGCTCTCGTCCTGCGGCATGAACACGCCCGCCGTGAGCCGCTCGCGCGCAGGGGAAGGCTCGAGCAGCAGGCCAACCACACGATGGCCCAGCTCGTCGGACGGCGGCGGGAATTGCCGCCCGTACGGGAACAGCAGCCACTTAACGCCCAACGCCACGAATCGATTGGGCAGGTTTGCGAAGAGCCCGTAGAACGCGTCTTCCACACGATTAAGCGCATCCTGCACCGACCAGTCGAGCAATGGCAGATCGTCGTGCGGCCGGCCGCTGTCGTCGTAGCGCTTGAGTGCGGCGCACGCGAGATAGAGATTGCTGAGGATGTCACCGAGCCTGGCCGACAGCCGCTCGCGCCGCTTGAGCGCGCCGCCGAGCGACAACATAGCAACATCCGCCATAAGCGCAAACCCGGCGGACAGCCGCGTGATCTGCTGGAAATAGCGGCGCATGTGCCGGTCGCCCGGCGCCGGCATCAAGCGGGCACCGGTAAGCCCCAGCCAGATTGCGCGCGCCTTGTTCGACGCGATGAACAGGAGGTGGCCGAAAAACGCTGCGTCCAGATCGCGCACTGCCTGCTCGGGATCGCTCTCCTGCGTCGCCGCGATTTCCCTGAGCACGTAGGGGTGCCCTCGGATCGCGCCCTGCCCGAAGATGATCATCGAGCGCGTGAGGATATTGGCCCCTTCGACCGTGATCGCGATCGGGGTCTGCTGATAGCCCCGCGCAAGATAGTTGTTCGGGCCCATGCAGATGCCCTTCCCACCGTGCACGTCCATTGCATCATTGATCGTCTGCCGCGCGCGTTCGGTCAGGTGGTACTTAACGATGGCGGAGATGACCGCGGGCTTCTCGCCGAGGTCCACCGCACCAGCGGTCATCACGCGGGCCGCCTCCATGAGATAGGCATTGCCGCCGATGCGCGCGATGGCCTCCTCGACGCCTTCGAAGCGTCCGATAGAAACACGGAACTGCTGACGGACATGCCCATAGGCCCCGGTCGTCAACGCACACATCTTGGCGGTGCCACAGCTGTTGGCGGGCAGCGAGATCGAGCGGCCGGCCGCGAGGGCGTTCATGAGCATTTTCCAGCCCTGGCCAACGTAATCCACGCCCCCGATCACGTGGTCCATGGGCACGAAAACATCCTTGCCCCACGTCGGGCCGTTCATGAACGCGGCGTCGAGCGGCAGGTGCCGCCGTCCCACCCGGACGCCGGGCGTGTCCGTAGGAATCAGCGCGAGCGTGATGCCGAGGTCCTCCTGCTCGCTAAGGACGTGGTCCGGGTCGTAGAGCTGGAAGGCAAGACCGAGGAGCGTCGCCACGGGCGCGAGTGTGATGTAGCGCTTCTCCCAGGTGAGACGAATGCCGAGGACATCCGCGCGCCCTTCCCACTCGCCGCGGCACACGATACCGAAATCAGGAATGGCCCCGGCGTCCGAGCCCGCTTCTGGATTGGTCAGGGCAAAGCACGGGACCTCGAGACCTTGCGCGAGCCGTGGCAGGTAGTAGTCCTTCTGCGACTCCGTCCCGTAATGCAGCAGCAGCTCCGCGGGCCCGAGTGAGTTGGGCACCATCACGGTGATGGCCGCGGTACTGGCACGGGTGGTGAGCTTCATGACGATTTCGGAGTGCGCCAGCGCCGAGAAACCGAGCCCGCCGTACTGCTTCGGGATGATCAGGCCGATGAAACCCTTCTCCCTGATGAACTGCCACGCCTGCGGCGGCAGGTCGCAAAGCTCGCGGGTCACCTGCCAGTCGTTCAACATCCGGCATAGTTCTTCCACAGGCCCGTCGAGAAAAGCCTGCTCATCCGCCGAGAGCGTGGGCTTCGGATAGCTGAGGAGCTTGTTCCAGTCCGGGTTCCCGCTGAAAATCTCCCCGTCCCACCACACTGTCCCGGCGTCGAGCGCATCCTGCTCCGTCTGCGACACCTGCGGCAGGATGCGCCGGAACACCGCCAGCAATGGCCGGCTAACTCGCTCGCGCCGCAGACGCGTAGGATTGCCGAACACCGCGCCCGCGATGAAAACGGCCCAAAGCGCCGCGAGCAATACCGGCGACCAGCCGGAGTAGGCAGTTAACAGAAAAAGGCCGATCGTGATCGCGATCGTCCAGGCGAGCGCGGGCAGGCGGTGGTACGCGAGGAATCCGAGCAGTCCCACTGCGGCGAGAATGATGAGCAGCGTATTCATGCTATTCCTTGCCTTCCCGTTTCCAGCACTGAGCGCAATGTGAAGCCGCAGCGCATGCCGCTGTCAGCATACACGTGGCTGCCCGCCGCAAGCAACCAGATTGTCTCCATAACCCGTTGAGTTACCGACGTTTTACGTTTAGCCCCCGGAATGGGTGGTAGCCACAAGCCTTACGCGTCGGCGAGCGCCGTGGATGAGAGCGACGATGAACGCAGCGTCTCGCACCAGTGATAACGGTCTAAAATGAACTCAAACGATAAAGGGCGACTAATGCCGTCGCACCGTTCGTGACGATCCAACCTGTCGGTTCCCTGGCCAAGACCACCCGACCCAGTCTCGCCGGCATCATTCCGCGCGAGCGCCTGTTTCAGCTGCTTGACCGGGCGCGCAATAGCACCATCGTCTGGATCACGGGTCCTCCTGGCTGCGGGAAGACGACGCTCGCCGCGAGCTACCTCGAGCATCGCAAGCTGCCCGCGCTCTGGTACCAGCTCGACGAAGGCGACGCCGATGTCGCTTCGTTTTTCTACTACCTCGACGTTGCGACGTCCGAGCTGGCCAAGCGCAAGACGCCGCGCCTGCCCCAGCTCGCGCCCGAGTATCACGCGGGTCTGCCGGTGTTCACGCGCCGGTATTTCCAGGCGCTCTATCAGCGTCTCGGAACGCTTTTCGCCATCGTCTTCGATGGCTACCACGAGGTGCCGGCCCAGTCCGCGTTTCATGAGGTCATGCGTATCGCGCTGGGGGAAGTCCCGCCAGGGGGCTCCGTGGTGCTCATCAGCCGCAGCGATCCCCCCGTCTCGATGGCGCGGTTGCGCGCGAACCGCGCAATGGAAGTCATCGGCTGGCGCGAGCTGCGTCTCACGCAGGAGGAGTCCAACGCGATCGTAACGCAGCGCGGCCTGCAGCTTTCGCCCGAGGCGCTCGTCGAATTCTATGAAAGGACGCAGGGCTGGGCGGCAGGGCTGGTTCTCATGATGCAGCAAGCCCCCGCCTATGGATCGCTCGCGGCGCCGCCCGACCTGTCCGCGCCGCAACTTGTTTTCGACTACCTCGCAGGCGAGCTCTTCCAGAAAACGGATACGCGCACGAGCGAGTTCATGCTGACGACCGCGTACCTGCCGCAGATGACCGCGGCAATGGCGCAGGCACTGACCGGTAACGCGGAGAGCGGCTCGATTCTCGCCGAGCTCTATCGCAATAATTACTTCATGTCTCTCAAACAGGCGCGGCCCGAGCCCATTTACGAATACCACCCGCTGCTGCGTGAGTTTCTCCTCGCGCGCGCGAACGAGGTCTTTGACAAGGACTATCGCGCGCGGCTGATGCGCCAATCGGCGGAACTGCTGCTCGCCGAGCAGCGGCTCGCCGAGGCCGTGGCGCTACTGCGGGAAAACGGCGACTGGCAGCGCATTGTCCCGATCATCGAAACGCACGCCGGTACGATGCTCGACCGCGGCATGGGGGAAACGCTCGCCCTGTGGATCAATCTTCTGCCCAAGGAAACACAGCACCAACACCCGTGGACGGTGTAGTGGCTCGCGGTGAGCCGCGTCTCTATCTCGCCGCGGGAGAGTCGCCTCCTCTACGAACAGGCCTATGATCTTTTTCGCGCCCAGCGCGAACCCGACGTGAACGGCCTGCTGCTCACGTGCACGGGCGCCATGGACGCGATTCTGTACGAGATTGACGACTTCTCGCTGCTCGACCGCTGGATTGCGTACACGATCGAGCTACTGCACCAGCACCCCGAGCTTCTTTCAGGCGCGCTGGAAGCCCGCGTCGCGAGTAGCCTGTCCGCCTCGCTCATCTTGCGCCAGTCACAGCACCCGGATCTCCAGCGCTGGGTCGAGCGCGCTTACAGCGCCTCGATCATGCAATCCGACCCGAACCTGCGCTTGCACGTCGAAACCCGCGTGGCGCTCGGCATCATGTGGGCGGGTCATTTTCCCAAGGCGTGGTCGGTGATCCAGGGCATGCAGGCCCTCGTGGCACAGCAGGAGGTCTCGCCTTTCCAGCTCGGCATGCTCAAGCTCACCGAGGCGAGCTACTACATGCTGACGGCGCAGACCGATGCCTGTCTGAACGCCGTGAAGGAGGGACTCGAAATCGAGCGCGGCACCGGCGCGCATGTCATGACGCACCAGCTCCTCGCTTATGGGGCGGGGGGCGCGCTCATAACGGGCGACACGGAAAATGCGCAAAAGATGCTGGATCAGTCGACATCGTTGCCCGCGCCGCGCGGGCGTTTCGACACCTGCCTGCACCAGCTGTTCGCCACCTGGCTCGCGCTGCTCAGGCACGACAGCATGAAGGCGTATCAGCACCAGCGGCTCGCCGTTACGGCGGCCGTCGAGGTGGGCAGCCCGCACTTTGAGGCGTTGTGCCGCATGGGCGCGGCCCATGTTCTGTACGAGGCCGGCGAGATCCGCAATGCACTCTCGCACTACCAACAGGTCTACGACATCGCACGCCACATTCACAATCACCTGCTCGAATTCACGGGGCTCATGACCTATGCCTATGTGGGTCTGGAAAGCGGCCGCCGCCCGCGTTCGGGCTTGCGCGCGCTCAAGCTGGCCCTCGAGATCGGCAAGCCGCGTAATTTCGTCAATTTCCTTTTGTGGCGGCCGGACATGCTGGCGCGGCTGTGCAGCCATGCGCTCGAGGCCGGCATCGAACGCGACTTCGTGTCCGCCATCATTCGCACGCACGGCCTGGTGCTCGATGCATCGCAGCTGGCGCTGGGCGACTGGCTGTGGCCCATCCGCGTGAATACCTTTGGCGCGTTCCGGCCCCTGCGCACCGGAGAACCGATTACGTTTGCCGGCAAGGCGCAAAAGCGCCCGCTCGATTTTCTCAAGGTCGTGATCGCGCATGGCGGGCGTGAGGTCAGCGAGGAGCGGATAACGGAAGCGCTCTGGCCCCGGATTAACGGCGACTCCGCACACCGCTCGTTCACGAGCACCCTGCACCGGCTGCGCAAGCTACTCGGCGAGGACCGCGCGCTCGTCCTCTCCGAGGGCAAAGTCACCCTGGACGGGCGTCTCGTCTGGGTCGACACCTGGGCGTGCGAGCAGGCCGCCGCGCGCATCGAGCAGGAGCTCCGGCGTCCGCGCGAGCATGTCGACCGGGACCGTCTAGAGAGACTCTGCGACCAGCTGATCACGCTCTACGGCGGCGCCTTTCTCGGCAACGAGCCCGATGAGCCGTGGAGCCTGCCGCTGCGCGAGCGGGCACGGCATCGCTTCTCGCGCGCCATCGGCGAAGGGTGCCGCTGCCTGCTGCAGGCGGATCTGGCCGAGCGCGCAGTGGATCTCCTAGAGCGCGCTCTCGAGGCCGACAACGTTGCCGAAGGCCTCTATCGCAGCCTGATGCGGTGCTACGCTCAACTCGGCCGCACCGCTGAAGCCGCGGAAACCTACACCCGCTGCCGCCGGGCACTGCAAACTGCCTTGAGCGCCGAACCCTCGGCCGAAACGCGCGCGATCTACGACAGGATCTTGCAGCCTTCTTGAGCGCTGGACGGCCCCTGCGCAACGTTACCTTCCACACTTTTTTCCCTGCGCCGCTCGAGCGTTTTCGGCGACCGGCGCACTCGATCGCCCCCAAGTCCGTTTCACACTAGCCTGGCACGGCTGCGCCCCGCTGCCCGCGGCATTCGTTTGATGCCCCGCTCGGCCCGATTCCAGAACCGGAGTCGCGGACAGTAACGCGACAAGAGCCAGGCCTTCCCGTATTTGTGTGATTGCCCGGCGACCGGCGAAACCCTAACCTGCGCCACGCGAGACTCGCGAAGAGTCTATCGAAAACAGACATTTGCCAATGACTGTTTTTGGCCAAAGACATCCGCCTCTACTGGACCGAATTGATCTCAAAGTCTAGAAATAGGCCATATGTAACCGATTCGTAAGGCATCGGTAAGCATGCGGGCTGTAGCCTTTTCACATGGATTTATCGAAAGGGTTCCAATGAAACCCGCATTACCCCGCTACGGACCTTGGCAAAAGGGGGCATGGCCCTTCATCGCCATGTTTGTGGCCACCACGTTGATCATGCCGGGTTGCGCCTCTCAAACCGCACAGCCTGTAGCCCCCGAGCAACCGGAGAAGACTAAGGTTCCGTATCGCTTACCGGCTGGGGTAAAGGTTGGCGAGCCCGTCGCGGCGCCTGCGGAAACCCGCCTCGAGCGCAGCGCTGTCGACGTCCCCGAGACGCCCGCAAAACCGCGCGCGGGATCTCTTGCACTGAAAGTCCGGAGTGCGCAGCCGGCGGATGCTAGTAGTCTCTCGTACCTCACCGAGGGTGAGGCGATAACCAACGTCATGGCGTGGCCGATTCTCATCGGCGCGACCGCTGGTTTGGCGGCGGTGCCGGTCGCGCTGGCGCACGCAACGTATTTGGGCGTGGGGATTGAGGCCACCGTCGTGACCCACGAGGGCATCGAAGCGGGACGGCGATCCACGATGGAGCGCGCGCTGGTCGAGACGGACGTCGCACGGCTCACACGTGAGTCGATCGCGCGCCGCATCGGGGCACGACTGACAGAGCCGGGCGAGCCCGCCGAGCAGCAGGCCGATGTTATTGTGCTCGGTTACGGTTTCACGCAGCACGGCGCTAGCGACGCTTGTTCTTTCGCGACGGTCGTCCTCCGCAAGCACACGGAACACGGCCCCGCCACGGAGGAGCGCATAGCGATCGACGGTTCCGCGCAGACCGCGGACGCGCCGCCGCCGTTCTGCACCCGTATCAAGCGCCTGCTCGAAGACGACGCCCGGCTAGCGCGGCGGGCGCTGGCGGAGTCCGCCGAGATCATCGGCGCGATCGCGGCGCGCCGGCTGGAGCGCACACCGTGACGAAGATGCTCGCTCCAATCGCGCTGCTCGCGGCGCTCGCGGGATGCGTCACTACCGAGATCGCAGTCAGCGAGAGAGACGTCGCGCCGCGAACGTACCGGCCGGAGGCGACGACCATCCAGCGCTCGGTCGGCATGCTGCGCAAGCTGGTCGTGTTGCCGATCGTCCTCCAGACGTCGCCCGAAGATCAGGAGAGTTGCGCTAGTCCGTGCGACTGGCCGGCGTTGCGACGCGGCCTCGCGATGAATGCAGTAGATTACCTCGAGGACGACCGCGGATACAAGGTGTCGAGCATGGATCCACACGTCGAGACGGCAAGCATCGGCCTCGAGCCGGAGGCGCTCGCGGACGCCGCCCGGAAGCTGGCTGACTTCGCCCGCAGCCGTCGGGCGGGCGCACCGCCGGCCGAGCTGGCAGCTTTGGTGCGCGACATCGGCGTGCGGGCCGACGTCGATGGCGTCGTTGTCCTGCACGGCTCCGTGACCGTGGTTACCTGGTGGGACTGGGCAGCGATATACGCGACGTTCATGATCGCCACTCCGATCGTGCTGCGCGCAAACGCGTACCTCGAGGCCGACATCTTCGACGTTTTGCACGGCCATCTAGTCTGGGCGGGCACGTACGACAAGGCGCTTGCGATCACGAGTCCGCCGGCGCCGGCGACCATGATTGCCGACCTTTTCGATCTGATCGAGCCGGCGCTTCCCGCAGTATTCGCGAGCCCCGCTGCACCCGCGAAGCAGCTCCCGGAAGGCGCGACTAAACCAACCAAGGAAGTAGTTCAACCAACTATTGCGCGCCCCGCGGAAGAGCAAACCCGAAAGGACACAGAGCAGAAGCCTCCGCCTTCCGATGATGCGTTTCCAGACCCCCACAACCCCATAACCCACCCTTGGGAAATGGGATGGTGAGCTGGTCTGGGAGTTCTGGGCTTCGTGGCGCGGCGGAGGAGAAAAGCTACTTAATCAAATCCTCATTCAGCTGTAACTCCACTCCCCCGCTTTGCCAGGATCTGTTTTTGGTAGTTCTGGATGCCGACCTGAACGTCCGCTTTGGGTCGGAAGCGGACGTCCGCGTGTCTTCCCGCGACAGACGAAAAACCGGTAGTTTCCACTCCCAGACCGTGGCGTTTTGACCCCGCACAGACCCTGTTTCGTTGGGGGTCTGTTGCTTTGAGCGCGTTTGCTTGCGACTTTGACATAGGTCAAAAACGGTCAGCGGGTATGGGTCTAGCGTGGTTCGAGGGTCGTTTAATCATAGATGGAGAGACGCGCCGCACACTCTGAATTGGGGCGCGTATATGCAACCCGCCAGGATTGTTCCGAAGAAGTAAGCCATCCGTAAGCGATCGGTAAGCGATCTGGATGTGCCTTGATCGCACCCTATGCCTTAGCCGCCAGCTAAACGGCGGCCGACAGCTTAGGAGGGGTGGCACATGAAGACTAGGACCAGCGAGCGTCGCATTCGTTTTCCCGGGCCATGCGCCGACGAGGGCGAGGAGCCCATCGAGTTCGTCTTCGAGGAAGAGGACGAAGCGCCATGCAGCGAATACATCGTGATCAGCCAGGAGCGCGAGTTGCCCGCGCTGCAGGAATATCTGCGCGAGCGTGGCCGCCTAAGAGGGGTAGACCCTCTATGCAACGAAATCTGATCGACTTGCGGGCGGATCGAAGGGCTTGAAATATGAACCTCGCCCTATTTGTACTGTGTTAGCGGTCGTGGTACCGTCGCGAGGTGTTTATCGTAACCGTGGAGGTGCGCGATGGGTAGGGGCGTGGAAACGCGATTCGAACGTTAT
>Ga0224512_10001244_pt1 | contig 25035 bp, 23 predicted proteins | sample SF_May12_sed_USG_4_FD_169103 | JGI IMG/M metagenome (GOLD analysis project Ga0224512, IMG submission 169103) | Sediment microbial communities from San Francisco Bay, California, United States - SF_May12_sed_USGS_13 | ecosystem: Environmental > Aquatic > Marine > Sediment | place: USA... | reverse complement strand
GTCGACAGACCGTCGCCTAGGTTTGCTCCGGTCTCCTGAGTATAACCACCAGGATGATTCCCAAGACACACATCCCCGCGAGGGTGAAGTAGACCTGGTTGTACCCCGCGGCGACGTTTCCGGCGGTCTTCGCCGCCTGCACGATACCGGCGAAATAGCCGGGAACGACGAACCCGCAGATCCCCCATGCGGTGAAGACGATCCCGTAGTTGGCGCCCACGTTCTTGGCGCCATAGAAGTCGGCCGTGAACGACGGCATCATCGCCAGGTACCCGCCGTAGCAGAACCCCACCACACACAGGCCGGCCAGCGCCTGGTTGAAGGAGGTGACGTTCCGAAGGAGGAACATGGAGGCGATGATGTAGCCGACGAACATGGCGATCGTCGTGTTCTTCCGGCCGATCTTGTCCGACGTGGCGCCCCAGGCAAGCCGCCCCACGCCGTTGAAGGCGCTCATGATGCCGAGAGCCGTTCCGCCCGTCATGACCGCCGTGGCAGCGGCCAGCTCCTTGACGAGCGGGGCCGCCTGCCCGATGGAGGTGATCCCCACGGAGGTTCCCAGAAAGTAGACGAGCCACAGCGCATAGAACTGCCAGGTTTTAATCATTTCGCCCGATGTGAATTCGGCCTTGATGACTGCTCCGCCCGCCGCCGTCGCCGCCGTCGGCGGGGACCACCCTTCGGGTTTCCACCCGGCGGGAGGTACCGCGTAAACCTGCGCCGCGCCGATGACGCAGATAAAGAATATGACGGACAGGATCATGAAGGTTCTCGGGATGGTCGTTGCCCACATCGCCGGGTCGGTTCCCAGTAATCTCTCGATGAGGGGTGCGAAAATGAGCGAGCCCGCGCCGAACCCGAGGACCGCCAGGCCGACGATCGTCCCGCGCTTGTCGGGGAACCACTTCACGCAGGTCGCGATCGGGGTCACGTAGGCGAACCCGACGCCCAAGCCGCCGAGGATTCCGTAGGCGAACTTGAGGCCCCACTCGCTCTGCCACATGAACGCCGAAAGGAGGACGCCCGTTCCCATCAGCGCTCCCCCTACCGAGCCGACGAGTCTCGGGCCTTTCTTATCCTGCCAGAATCCGGCGATGATCATCGAAACCGTGAAAAAGAGAACCGAGTACCGGTAGGGAGCGATGGATACCCCCTTGCTCCACCCATTGGTTGCTTCCAACGGTCCGCGGAAAACCGACCACGAATAGAGCACGCCGAGGCACAATTGCATGACCAGGGCGGCATAAACAAACTTCCACCGGTTTACCTGCTCTGCCATATTCCCCTCCTTCTTGGTTTATCAATTCTCTGGAAAAACAATACCCCCTCTCCTTTCGAAAACGTCCCTATACCACCCCCCTTCTCATAAGCACATTATTACCCAATAAAATCGGTCCCCATATTACTACCTCATCCCGGAAAGAAGTGTCAAGAATATTATAAACTTTGTTTTATTGGCGTTTCGGGCCGGATTGCCCGGGCCCCGGGAAGGATAGGGGACGAAAAGGGGCCACAAAAAGAGCAAAGCATTTCAGTATGTTAAATGCGCCCCAGGGAATAATCGCCCGGCGGGAATCTTACGCGCCCCCCCCGGACATCTAAAAAAAACAAAGAGAAAATCCATGCCGAGGAGAAGGGGATGAACCCGTTTCACGAGATCAAGACAGTGCCCGCCATGAAGGTCATCGCCTGGAGGGGGGACGTGTCCGTGTGGGGTATCGACACCGCGTTTTCCCGGCTCTACGAAAAGGCGATGGAGAGGAAACTGCGGTTCCGGCAGCCCGCCGTCGGGATCCGTCATGACGGCGTCCGGGTTCCCGAGCCGTTCCACGCCGACTACGAAATCATGTTTCCCCTGACCGCCGATCCCGGCGAAGAGGGCCCCAGGGCCGATGTGAAGGATCTTCCCGAGCAGGAAGTGGCCTCCTTTATCCACCGCGGACCTTACCATTGGATCCCGTGCACTTACGAAAAAGTACTGGACTGGCTGCGGGATAACCGGTATGAAGTAGCCGGGGAACCCCGAGAGGTCTTTTTCGTCGCCCCTGAACCGCATTCAGGAGGCACCCAGGACGACATGCTCACGGAGATCCAGGTCCCGATCCGGCTTCGCTCGGCGGCCCAAGATACGGGTCCGAGCTTCGGCGGACCGGTCCCGAAGGCGGCGTAAGGAGGCGACACCACCCTTTTGACCGACCGCGAGAAGATCTTCCTCACCCACCTCTCCTCCTGCGCCGGTTGAGCGTCCAAGCTGGGGCAGGGGGTCCTTGCCCGGATATTGAGCGCCATTCCGCCGCCGGACGATCCGCGTGTGCTCGTGGGGACTTCCCACGCGGATGACGCGGGGGTATTCCGCCTCTCCCCCGAGGAGGCGCTGGTGGCCACCGTGGACTTCTTCACTCCGGTGGTCGACGACCCGTACCAGTACGGTGCCATCGCGGCCGCCAATTCCTTAAGCGACGTGTACGCCATGGGGGGGGAGCCGCTCTTCGCCCTGGCCGTCGCCGCATTCCCGGACGACGGGAAGCTTCTTCCCCTGCTGGCCGACGTGTTGGCCGGGGCCGTCGACAAGGCGAAAGAGGCGGGCATCTGCATCATCGGGGGGCACACGGTCCGGGACAAGGAGCCCAAATTCGGGCTTTCGGTCACGGGGAGAGTCCACCCGGAGAGGATGTGGCACAACCGGGGGGCTAGGCCCGGGGACGTCATCGTGCTGACCAAGCCGATCGGGACGGGCATCGTCACGACGGCGATCAAATGGGGGATCTCCCCGGAGGAGACAACGAACGCCGCGATCCGGTCGATGGCCAGGCTTTCCGCCGGGGCCGCCCGCGCGGGGCGCGAGGTCGGGATCCACACGGCCACCGACGTGACCGGATTCGGCCTTCTCGGGCACCTGATCGAGGTGCTCGAGGGGAGCGGTCTCTGCGCCGAGATCCGGCTCAAGGACATACCGGTCTTTCCGGGGGTGCGGGACCTCATGAAACGCCGCACCGTGGAGGCGCTTTCCTCCCGAGGGAACTTCCCGGGCGCCTCCCACCTTCATGCCTGGTTCGGTCAGCCGCCCATCCCCAGGGGGGCTCGGGAAAATCTCTCCTTCCAGATCATCAAGGTGCGCATCCCGCCCTTGCTTCCGGAGGAGGAAGTTCTCCTGCTTGCCGACCCCCAGACCTCGGGGGGGCTCCTTCTGTTCGTTCCCGAGGAGCGCGCCGAAGCGCTCCTGCGCGCCCTCGAAAGCAAGGGCGAAGGGGCGTGGGCGATCGGCCGTACCCTGGCGATGCCGGCACCCGAGAAGCATCGCGTCACGGTGATCTGATCGGGGTATACTTTTCCCAGCCGCTACGACCCTGCTCCTAGCCCGCATTTCTCACCGGGCTCCGTCGCGAGGGGGTGGAGACGGGCGTGGATACAAGGCGCGCGATCTTCGGGCACCGCAGGCGTAGTGGACACTACGTCGAGGAGCATGAAGGAGCGCAACGCAGTAGGCATGCCCGTATCCGCCGCCGTAGCAGGAGGCTGGTGAGAAATGCGGGCTAAAGGAGGTGGCCCCATGGATCGTCTCTCCTCGGCCGGGATGCTGGTTGCGCGCATCCTGCTGTCGGGCATTTTCCTCCTCTCCGGCGTGAAGAAGGTTTTCGCATTCTCCGCGACACAAGGCTACATGGCGCAGTACGGGATGAAGATGACGGGCCTGTTTCTGGTCCTGGCCATCCTCCTCGAGGTGGGCGGGGGCCTCTCCGTTCTCCTGGGGTACCTGCCGCGCCTGGGCGCGCTCGCCCTTCTTCTTTTCCTCGTTCCGACTACTGCCGTTTTCCACCGGGATTTCGCCAACCCCGCACAGGTCATCCAGTTCGCCAAGAACGTGGCGATCATGGGCGGCCTGCTCGCGCTCCTCTCGGCAGGGGGGGGCGGGTTCGTTCTTCGGCGAAAGAAGAGGTAGGATACGTGTGCGCATCGGGGGGATGATACTCTGGGATGCGGCGGTGGGACATGCCATGCCCCGGTCGGCAGGGAGGTGAAGCGATGAGCAAGATGGACATCGGGCGCGCGAGGTCGCTTTCCATCAAGTGCCTGTCGGAGGTCTCCTGGCACGACAACGCCCGGATGCGGCAGGACGTCCGGGAAGCCGGGGGACTCGGGGTCGACCAGTTCGACGTGAAGTGGACGCCGGAGAACGCCGCGGGGGTCTCGTCCCTGATCGAGTCCGTGGACGGAGGCGGGCGCAGCCGGAAGTTCCTGATGGACGTGGGGTGGGACGTCGAGTACATGGACGGGGTGTTTCGCCGCGAGGGGATCGACCGGATGCTTGCTGCCGGCGAGATCGACTACCTCTACATCACCCACGAGCACGTCGATCACTTCTGGGGGCTTCCCGCGGCGGTAAAGCATCGCCCCGACGTGAAGATTTTCCTTCCCACCGGCTTCTCGGAGAAGAGCAAAGAGATCATCCGGAATTCCGGGCACACGGGAAAGGTGGTGGAGCTCGGCCCGGAACGCCCCCACCTCCTTTTCCCCGGATGCGCCTCGGTCACGTTCGACATTCCGATCTTCCTCAAGACCCACGGGGAGCAGGTTCTCTACTTCCACGTGGAGGGGCGGGGGATGATCACCGTCACGGGGTGTTGCCACGAGGGTGTACTCGGGCTCCTGGAGTACGCCCAGGAGGCATTCGACGGCTTTTCGGAATTCCACGGAGTCTACGGGGGGCTGCACATTTCCCCGTTCGAGGAGTGGGGTCCCGCGCAGGAGGAACTCCTGGACAAGCTCCAGGCCTTCCGCCTTCAGCGCCTGGCCTGCAACCACTGCACGGGGGTGCTGACCGTAGAGAAGATGCTCGAGCGGGGAATGCCCGTCGTGCGCGGCTCGGGCAACCACGGGAGCAAGAGCGACCTGTACCTGGGCAACGGCGACACGGTGGTGTTCTGAAGGGGAAAAACCCTTCAGTCCAGATACCGCTCCCGCCACATTCCGAAGACAAGCAGGGCCCACAGCCGGTACTGGTGGTCCCGCCGGCCGGACAGGTGCTCCCGCACGACCCGGTCGACCCCCTCGGGGCGCAGGAACCCTTCCCGCCGCACCCTCTCCCCGTTCAGGTACTCGTCGAGCAGCGGGCGAAGCTCGTTGCGCAGCCACCGGTTGACCGGGATCTCGAAACCCATCTTCGGCCGGTCGATCAGTTCCTTCGGGACATGCCGATACAGGACCTTCCGCAGCAGGTGCTTGGTTTCCCCGCCCCGGATCTTTAAGTCCATGGGGAGTCTCGCGGCGAACTCGACGACCCGGTGGTCGAGCAGCGGGACCCTCGCCTCCAGGGAATAGGCCATCGACGCCCGGTCCACCTTGGCCAGGATGTCGTCCACGAGGTAGGTTCGAATATCCGTGGCCATCGCCCTCTCGACGATGCCGCCCGCCCTCGGGTCGCGGAAGGTCCGGAAGTAGGAGAGACCGGAGTCGTCCGCTACCTGGGGAACGATCTCCCCGATCCGGCGCCTTTCGAAAATCCCTACCGTGTGGAAGTACATCTCCGCGGGATCGTCGTAGAGGATGCTCTCGGCGCCTCGCTGGATCTTGTGGACGGGGATCCGGGCGAGGAGAGAGGCGAGCGGGCGCCGCAGGAACCCCGGGATCCCCTGGACGACGGCGCCCTGGCGAACCCAGTCGTACCGCGGGTAGCCGCAGAAAAGTTCGTCCCCCCCGTCCCCCGACAGGCTCACCGTGACATGCCGGCGGGTGAACTCGGAGACGAGCATCGTCGGGATCGCCGAGGAGTCCGCGAACGGCTCGTCGTACGCCTCGGGGATCTTCCGGACCAGGGTGAGCGCTTCTTCGGGGGTGCAGATCTTCTCGTGGTGGTCGGTCCCCAGGTGGCGCGCCACCTCCCGGGCATACCCGGACTCGTCGTACCCTGCCTCCCGGAACCCGATCGAGAAGGTTCGAACCGGCCCCGAGGCCGCCTGCCGCATCAAGGCCACGGTCATCGATGAGTCGATCCCCCCGGAGAGAAACGCCCCCAGCGGAACGTCGCTGATCATCCGGTACCGGACGGAGGAGGCAAGAAGAGAGGACAGCTCCTCGAGGTACTCCCCCTCCGCGCGGGGAGGGGAGTCTTCCGCCCGCCAATGGTCGAACAGGTCCCAGTAGACCTGGTCCGTTTCGGTCCCGTCTGCGGCGATCGTGACGATGTGGCCGGGGAGAACCTTCCGCGCGCCGCGGAAGATGGAGTGGGGGGCCGGGACATACTGGAACTCGAGGTAGTACTGGAGCGCCGCCCGTTCGACCTCGCGGGAGAAGGAGGGGCAGGCCATGAGCGCCTTGAGCTCGGAGGCGAACAGCACCAGCCCCGGGGCCCGGGCGAGGAACAGCGGCTTGATCCCCAGCCGGTCGCGGACCAGGTGCAACCTCCCGGAGCGTTCGTCCCACAGGGCGAAGGCGAACATCCCGATGAACCGGGGCACGGCCTCCCGGACGCCCCACTCGCGGCAGGCGGCGAGGATCACCTCCGTGTCGGAACCGCCCCGGAACCGATGCCCCTTCGTCTCCAGTTCCTCCCGGATCTCCCGGAAGTTGTACACCTCGCCGTTGTAGGAAAGGATCATCGACCCGTCGGCGGAAGCCATCGGCTGGGATCCCGTCTCCGTCAGGTCCAGGATCGACAGGCGCCGATGGGAGAGGCCGGTCCTCCCGCCGGGGGAGAGGTGGATCCCGGAGGCGTCCGGCCCCCGGTGGACCATGGCTCCCCCCATCGCCCGGAGCAGATCCTCCCCCGGGCGGACTTCCCCGAGGGCCACGAATCCGGCTATCCCGCACATGAACTCGTACCATCCCCCGTCGGAATCGGCCCGGCGCCGTTCAACGCTCGCACAGGAAGTGCCAGTAGGGCGGGCGGTCGGAAACGGTTATCCTCCGGAAGGTGTCCGCGAGCCCGAGGATCTGGTCCCTGCGGAAACGCTGCTCGATCCGCGTGAAGAACCGGTCGTACACGTCCTGGCGGATCCTCCGGAGCGACTTGCCGTGGTAGAAGTCGTAGAGCGGCACACGCCGCGACAGACCGGCCGGGCGCAGGGCATGCCCTAGCCCGATTAGCGGAAGGTACACCCCGAAGGTCAGCGCCCATGTCGCCGCGGACCGGAGCCGTGGATTCTCCGTCCGCGAGAGTGCGAGGCGGACCCGAGTGACCGCCGAGAGGAGACTCCGCCAGTAACCGGGACGGTTGTCCAGAGCATAGTACAGGAAAATGAGGATCGCGGGCGCGCAACGGGAGAGCGCGCGGACTTCCTCGAGTGCGCCGGTGGGGAGGTGGTGGAGCACGCCCAAGGAGAACAGGAAGTCGGCGAAGTCGTCGCGGAACGGCATCCGCCGCAGATCGCCGAGGAAGAAGAGGGCGTTGGGGACGTCGCGCAGATTCTCCCGGGCCACGAAGATCGCCTCCGAGAAGTCCAGCAGAACCAACTCGCGGCAACGGTCCTTCAGGAAGGTGCTCCACCGCCCGATGCCGCATCCCAGGTCGCACACCCGGGCGTCCGCGAGATTCCCGATGTCGACGAGGTCGAAATACTGCAGAAATTCCTCTTCGTGTTCCGGGAGAACTCCCGGGAAACGCCGCCACTCCTCCCCGAATGTGAACTGGATGTCCCTGGCGAAATCACCGGGCTCGACAGCCTCTGTCTCGTCCGCCTTTCCGGCGAGGCGATTCCGCACCCACTTCGGGCGTTGTCCGGGAGGAAGCAGAATGATGACGTCGTCGAGGACGGGGTACTCCCACCCGTCTACGAGAACCTTCCACGCCTCCACGCTCACCACCGAGGCGCCGAAGAGGTCCCGCAGCGACTCCCGCTTGTCCCCGTAGTAAGGGGGGGAGTCTCTTCCGCCCGGGACCCTCAACCGGGGACTCCCTCGCGGGCTGCCAGCGTCTCGTACATCTCCTCGAACTCGGCGACCATCCGGAGGAGGGAGAACCGCTCCTGTGCGAGCCGCCTCCCCGCTTCGCCGCACCGCTTCCCCCGATCAGGATCCCCCGCGATTTCCAGGATGGCGGCGGCCAGCCGATCGGCGAGTCGGTTTCCCAGAGGCTCCACGCGAGGGAGGAGCGTGAAGTGGGTTTTGCAGTTGGCCATCCCTCTCTTGCTGACAATCACGCGGGTCACCCCCGTGATCTTCGCAGCGATCGGCCAGAGAATGTTGGACGAGGGGAGATATGCGTGCAAGATGTCCGGACGGGTTCTACGGAACTCCCCTGCCAGGAGACGGATCGTGCGGAAATGCTCCCATGGGCTGCTCCGGAACCGCTTGCTCCGGGTTGGATTGCCACCGTGGACCGTCACCGGCATGACTTCGGAAAAATCCTTGTACAAGGATCCGCCACCGGCCGTGGTGAGGAGGGAGGGGGAAAAGCGCGCACGGTCCAGACGGCGCCCCAGCGTCAGGACATGCCGCTCGGTCCCGCCGGACTCGATGTTTGGCAGAAGGTACGTTATCTTCGCAGGCATCCCGCGCTATCCGTACGCACCATGTTGTATTTCATACCATTGCGCCGTCCGGATTGCCACCGGGACGCCCGCGCGTGCAGGATCGGCGCGATGAATTGGATACATCGGATGTCCGGAAGTTGCTAGAATGGACCCGCGAAGCAATCGGCGGACCGACCGCAACGGCGAGGACGACGACTGGGGGGGCACTGGAAAACAGCAGACAGGCCGACAATCTCGACAAAACGGTCATCGACCTGACGGAAACAGGGCATCAGCCGATGTCCTCCCCCGATGGGCGCTTCCATATCGTGTTCAACGGCGAGGTCTATAACTTTCCGGAAATCCGCGCCGATCTCTCCCGCCTCGGCTATTCCTTCCGTGGTACCTCCGATACCGAGGTGATCCTCGCCGCATATCGGGAGTGGTTTCGAAGGTTCGGCAGCGGGGTGTTGTCGGAGGCGGTCGCACAACCTCTCATCCCCGGATTGACGGCAGGAGAAAGGAAGTTTCTCGGGGTTCTTGAAAAAGAGCATTTAGTCGGCCGGCCGGACCATTCGCAGTTTCTTTGGGCGTTTCTGGCCTTGCATTGGTGGGCGAAGAGGAACCTTGCTGGGGAGGAAAATTGACCGGATTCCCCCTTCTGTCGGTTGTCCTTGTTTGCAGGAACCAGCGGGATCTCGTGCTTGCGTGCGTCCGGTCCGCCCTCCGGGAGGTGGTCTTGCTGGGGTCCCCTTTCGAAATCCTATTGATCGATTCCGCCTCCACAGACGGAACACGGGAGGCTCTGGCCGGGATGCCGGTACGCTGGGTGGGACTGGAAGAGAGCCCGCTCCTGTGCGCTTCTTTCGGGAGAAAGGTGGGCACGGACATGGCTACCGGCAGATATATCCTTTTTCTCGACGGGGATATGGAGCTCGAACAGGGTTTTCTTCCCGCCGCCCTAGACGCCATCGGACGGCTTGAGGGAGTGGCGGGAATCGTGGGGCAGGTTTTCGAGAAGGACCCCTCCTCGCAGACAGGAAGGCGCGATATCTGCCGGATCGGGAAGAAAGGGAAGGCGGAGAAATTCGGAGGCGCGATCCTCTTTTCCCGTCAGTCTCTTCTGCGCGTCGGGGGCTACGATCCCTATATTTTCAACCGGGAGGAGAACGAGCTCTATTCCCGGATCAAAATGGCGGGCGAAGCGGTCTGGCAGATCCCCGTTCCCATGGCCTTGCACCACGACCCCCCCCCTTCGACACTCGAGAAGGTACGGAGGGAGGTACTTCCAGGCCGGAAGCGTTCGCTCGGCCGGGCCCAGGCGTTTCTCCGTTCGTGGAAAAAGGGGAACCTGGTCTTCTATCTTCGGCAGGAGCGGTTGTTCTTCTTCTCGCTTCTCGTCGACACAGCGTCCGTCATCTCCTTCCTGCTTCTTCCTTCTCCGGCGGCATGGGGTGCCCCGGCCGCGGCCCAGCTTGCCTCCCTGGCGGTGCACTCCGGTTCCTGGTCGGCGGGGCAGTACGTTCTCAACAAGATCGCGGCGGTCCAGTTCCTCCTGGGGCTCTTCCTCGCGCCGGGACTTCTCCGCCTGCCCCTTCCTGCCGCGAGGGAGGCCTCGTGACCTCCGGGCTTCCGAAGTTCTCCATCGTCGTCCCCTCGTTCAACCAGGGAAAATACATCGAGGAGACGATCCGGTCGGTCCTCGACCAGGACTACCCGTCGAAGGAGCTCATCGTCATCGACGGCGGATCGACGGACGGCACGTGCGACGTGATCCGCAAGTACGAGGACCGGATCGCCTACTGGGTGAGCGAGAAGGACCGGGGCCAGGCGCATGCGGTCAACAAGGGATTCGCCGTTGCTACGGGGAACATATTCGGATGGCAGAACTCCGACGACGTCTACCTCCCGGGCGCGTTCCGGAAGGTGGCGGCAGCGGTCGCAGACCATCCCCGAAAGGACATTTACCACGGGCACATCAAGTACCTGGACGAGGAAGGAAGGGAACGCGACGAGAACCGCGCCGTACCCGTGCGGCTGTTCAACCTCCTCTACGACGGCAGCCTGGTGCGGAACCAGGCGACCTTCTTCCGCCGTGACGTATGGGAAAGGATCGGGGGACTGGAGGAAGAGTTCCGGTTCTGCATGGACCGCGAATTCTTCCTCCGGGCTGCGCACGGGGGAGCCGGCTTCCGCCTCGTGCCCCGGTTTCTGGGGGCATTCCGCGTTCACGGGGACGCCAAGACGCACGGGATGCAGGAGGTCCGGCGGGAGGAGGATGAGCGGCTCATGGACCGGTATGCCTCCAGCCCGGGTCCACTGCGGCGCAGGCTCGGGAAATCCGCCTCCCTCGGGTTCCGCGCTCTCGCGTATCTCTGCCAGGGGGATGTTCGATACGCGGCGGACCGAGTGCTCCGGAATCTGGGATTCCGGGAAGCCCCGCTTCGAACGGGATAGGATGCGGGATCGCGCAGGTCGCGGCCGGGTACGGATCAGGCCCTGCCTCTTGCTCCCGCAAGGAGGGTCTTGACAGCGAATTTCGCCTCGGAGACGAGGATCGAGTAGATCCAGCGGGGCATGTACTTCCGCGGGCAGCAGATCCGAAGGAAGCGAATCCAATGAACGATGTTGCTCGAGGACCGGTAGTCGAACAGGTGGTTGCGAATGTCGCGCCAGGGGGAGCCGGTGCCCGGAGCGGTGTGCAAACCCGACGTGCTGGTATCGAGAACCGTCGTGACCCTCTTCGAACGGAAGATCGGCAGCCCCATCTTCTGGATGCGGATCGTGTACTCGATGTCCGAGAGGTAGTGCGGGAGTTCCCTCTCACGGAGCCTTCCCGCGGTGGAGACAACTGGAACGGGAAGGAGCAGTCCGCGGGTGCTGAACGCGTCCGGCTCCGCCGGGGCGGCTCCCCCGGCCCCTTTATGGGCGGGGACGATCCGCGTGCCCTCCCAGTCCACGAGGAGGCCGGTGTCGGCGAGCTCGCCCGTTCGGTTGTCCACGCTGGCGGGGAAGAGGGCCGCCCTCCCCCGTTCGACCGATTCCCGGCAGAGATCCACGATGAACGTCTTCTCGAACGCAAGGTCGTTGTTGAGGATCAGGAGAAAATCCTCGGACGAGGCTTCCCGCATGGCGAAGTCGATCCCCCGATTGACTCCGCCCGCCCACCAAAGCGTTCCGTCGCCCCCAAGCACGGTTACCCCGGGGAACTCTTGTTCCACGTGCTGCCGGGTGCCGTCCGTCGACCCGTCGTCCACCAGGACGACCCGCAGGTTGCCGTGCGTCTGGCCGGCGAGGCACGCGAGACACTTTCGGGTCTGCTCCCACCGGTTGTGAACGGGGAGGATGACGAACACCACGGGATCACGAGTCATCGGCTGGCGGCTCCTCGGCTGTCGTCTGGGGGTATTATTCCACTAATGGGAGGTTGCCGGAATTCCTTTCCCCGGGATCCGGACCGGAAGAGGAGCGAGAAGGTTGAACTTTGCCGCTGCTTCTGGCGAAACGATTCCTATGGGTGGAGGATTCCATACGGTACCATTGGAGAGAGAGGAAGTCCGATTGTCCATGGGGAAACCTGCTAGGAGGGGCATGAGACGAGGCGATGCCTCGGACCGGGTGAAGCAGCGGCATGCGTAGCGATTCGCGTACCGAGATGCTGGGGGAAGCTGTTCTCCCGTATGGCCGAAGGACAGTGGTCGAACCGGCGAAGGGTTGGCACATGCTCGATCTCCGGGAACTTTGGTCCTACCGGGATCTCCTTGCCGTGTTCGTCCAGCGGGACATCAAGGTCCGCTACAAGCAGACGGTATTGGGTGCCGCCTGGGTCATACTTCGGCCGCTCCTTAGCGTTGCGATCTTCACCGTGATCTTCGGGCGGTTGGTCCGCGTCCCATCGGAGGGATATCCATACGCGGTCTTCGTCTACGCCGCGCTGCTTCCTTGGACCTTCTTCGCCGGCGCCGTCAGCTCGTCGGGGAACTCGATGGTAGGCTCAGCGGGTCTTATCGGCAAGGTCTATTTCCCCCGATTGATCGTTCCGTTCTCCTCCGTCGGGGCCGGAATCGTCGATTTCGCCGTATCCGCGACGTTTCTTCTGGTCATCATGCCCGTCTTCGGAACAGGGTGGAGCATCAACCTCCTCGCAGCTCCTCTTCTCCTGGTTCCCGTGCTCATCCTCGCTCTTGGTTTCGGCACCCTGTTTTCCGCCCTCGCGGTCGCCTACCGGGACTTTGTCGGAATCATGGGGTTTGTCCTCCAGGTCTGGATGTACGCCACGCCGGTGATTTACGCCTCCTCCCTCGTCCCCGAACGTTGGCGCTTTCTCCTGCACATGAACCCCATGACCGGCCTGGTCGAGGGGTTCCGTTCCGCCTTCCTGGGCAGGCCGTTCGACCTGGTATCGATCGCCATCTCCTCCTCCGTTGCAGTCGTAGTGTTCCTGGTCGGTATTGCCTATTTCACGAAGGTCGAGCGCCGGTTTGCCGATATTATCTAAAGAATTCCGATGCGATTTCGGGAGCTGCCCGGGATGTCGATACCAGCGGTAAGGGTAGAAGCCCTCTCCAAGGAGTACACGATCAGGACCAGGGAGCGTGGTCGGGAAACCCTCCGGGAGACGCTCGCCCGCGGGTTGACGGCTCCGTTCCGGAGGATCATGGGGGCCGTGGGGAACGGCCCGGCGGCAACGGAACGGTTCTGGGCCTTGAAGGACATCAGTTTCGAGGTGGAGAAGGGCGACGCGGTCGGCATCATCGGGGCGAACGGCGCAGGAAAGTCGACCCTCCTGAAGATCCTCTCCCGGATCACTCTTCCGACGGAAGGCCGGGCCGAGATACGTGGGCGACTCAACAGCCTGCTCGAAGTGGGCACGGGGTTCCATCCCGAGCTCACGGGGCGGGAGAACATCTTCCTCAACGGCACCATTCTCGGCATGAGGATGGCCGAGATCCGGAGGAAGTTCGACGAGATCGTGGCGTTCTCGGAGATCGAAAGATTCCTCGACACTCCGGTCAAGCGATATTCCTCGGGGATGTACGTCCGGCTCGCCTTCTCCGTCGCGGCCCACCTGGAGCCGGAGATCCTTGTCGTGGACGAGGTGCTGGCGGTCGGAGACGCCCGTTTCCAGAAGAAGTGCGTCGAAAAGATGAAAGACGTCCGAAAACAAGGGCGCACGATCTTGTTCGTGAGCCACAACATGGCCGCCGTCCGGAACATCTGCAGGGGGGCCCTGTGGCTCGACGGAGGCCGGATCCGGCAGAGCGGAAGCGCGGCCGAGGTGACCGAGGAGTACCTTCGCCAGAACCTGCGCGCCGAATCGCCCTCGGATATTTCCGCCGTCATTGCGTCCCTACCTCCCGATCCCGTCCTCCGGCTTCGGAGCGTGGAGATCCGCCAGGAGGGACAGCCATGCCGGGTCGCCCTGAACGGCCTCCCCTTGGAGATCGTCTTCCGCTACGATGTGTTCGAACGAACGGCCGGGCTTCGCGTTTTTTTCGACGTGTGCGATGAGGAGGGAAACGTGCTGATCCGCTCCTTCCACGACGACGACGTGGATGTCATGCCGGTGGTAGAGCCCGGAGGGTACGTTTCGACGGCCCGTTTCCCCGCGAACCTTCTTGCCCCCAGGATCTATGAACTGCGACTGTACGGTACGATCCACAACGTCCGTTCCGTGCCTCCGGGAGGAATCGCCATCCCGCTGCCGGTAGGGTCCAACAACGGGATCAACCGGGCATACGCCCGCGAGCCGGTCCGGTCGAAGCTCCAGCCGAAGATCCCGTGGGACACGAGGGTACTGCCCCTCGATCCCGGACGGTGACGGGACGAACCGTGGTCCCGGGGTTTTTCTCCCTCCTGCGGCGGAAGCAGGGCGTTGCTCCCCCGCTCCGGTATGTCCGGAGCAATGTCCTCGTCGTCCGGAGTCTGGATCACCTGATGAAGGCCATGGGATGGACAAGGAACCCGCTGGTGGAGGGGGACCATCTCCATGCATTCGACTACCTCGAGGATCTGAACGATCGCCGGATCCGTGACGCCGAGGTCATCGGGTCCGCCTGCTGCAACGGGAACCCGAAGATTCTCCTCGAGATCGGAACCGGCTCCGGGAGGACGACGGCCCTGATGGCCCGGAACGCCCCCGGGGCAACGGTCTACACGGTCAACATCCCCCCCGAGGAGATCGCGGAGGGAGGGAGAAACGTCACCGGTGCCCCCACGCGCGAGGAAATCGGCCGCCACTACCGGGAGATGGGACTGACCAACGTCCGGCAGATTTTTGCGAACACGCTTCGCTGGGAGCCGGACTTCGGACCCATCGACGTGGCCTTCGTCGACGGGTGCCACGACGCCGACATCGTCTACTCCGACACGAAGAAGATCCTCGCGAAGTGCCGCCCCGGCAGTCTCGTCCTGTGGCACGACTTTGCCCCGGACCTGGTGGACGCGTACCACTGGATACGGGAGGTGTGCCGGGGGGTAGAGCGGTTGTTCGCCGAAGGGCTCATCCGGGGGAGGATCCTTCACCTGCAGGATTCGTGGGTGGGGTTGTATCGCGTTCCGGGAGAAGGAGCGAAATGATCCGCACGCGTCCCGGCGGAGGGAGCCGTTGAGAATCCTTCTGGCCCATGTGGTCCACTCCCCCGAAGTGGGGGGATGGTACCGCCGCGTCGCCGAAGCAGCGGGAGAGGGGATTGATGTCCGGTGCTTCTGCGTGACCCTTCGGCCGCCCGGGCCCCGGCTGGGATTTCTCGAGCTTGACCGGCGCTGGAAAAGGAGGGACCCGGAGCTCTTCGCCATGTACCGGGAACTTCAGGCCGCCGCCGAAGACCGGGACGTCCTTCTCCTCTATAACGGCGCCAACATCCACCCGGAGTTCCTGGCCTGCCTTCCGACCTTCAACGTCTACTGCTGCTTCGACGATCCCGAGAGCAGCCGGGACCTGAGCGCACCGGTCGCCCCCTCGTTCGACGCGGTTTTCTATGGGAACGTCGCCTCGCGATTCCAATACGAGTCCTGGGGGTGCCGCCGCCTGGCGTGGCTTCCGATCTTCACATCTCCGACCGACGTCCCGGACCGGGAGGAGGGAGAGCGGCTTATCCTCGCGGAGCGGACGATCGAGGTCTCCCTGGTATGCGAGGCCAACCGGCATCGCCGGAAGCGTCTCGCCGCCCTCGCACGCGCGTTTCCCGGGGCACGGTGCCACGGTTCGGGCTGGAGTGCGGGGCGGATCGGGGAGAAGGAGATCCACGACCTGTACGCCCGGACGAAGATCGGGTGGAACGTCCACAACTCCACGGGTCCGATCAACCGCCGCCTGTTCACCCTTCCCGGTTTCGGGGTTCTCCAGATCTGCGACAACAAGACCGGGCTCGGACAGATTTTCCGCCTGGACCGGGAGGCGGTAGGCTTCGATACCATCCCGGAAGCGATCGAGAAGACGAGGTACTACCTGGATCGGGAAGAGGACCGGCGGGAGATCGCCCGGAATGGCTGGCTGCGTTATTGGGAGGAGTATCACGCGGGCGCCGTCTGGAATCGGATCGCGCAACAGGTAACCTCCTGGATGGCCGACCCGGGTGTCGACCGGAACCGCCCGGTACTGCATCTCCCCTCCGGGCGTCCGTCCGGAGGGGAGAGCGCCGCCGGGAAGGCCCGTGAGGGGTTACGACGTGTCGCCGAGGCGGGCCGGGTCCTCCTTGGAAGGCATGGCACGGGAGGGAATCCGGCGCCGGAGGCGGAAGTGCCCCGACGGGCCCTGGACGAGCGGCACATCCTCGGCGAAGAGGTTTTCGCATACCGGGAAAACCCGGGTATGCCGGGGGTGAATCTGGCCCGGGAGCGCCTTGCCCGTGGAGAGCCGTTCGAATGGCCCAACATGCTGGCCCTGAACTGGGCGGTCACCTCCCTCATCGGGGATGCCCGTACCATCGTGGAAATCGGGTCGGGGACGGGGGCGTTCGCACGGTTCGCCGCCCTCGACCCCCGGCGTTCGCTCCACTGCTTCGAGGAGGACGACTTCGCAAGGGAGTGGGCGGAGAAGAACCGGGCGTCCCCCAACGTATCCTATTTCCGGACGTACGAAGGGAACCTTAAGAATCCCTATGATCTGCTCGTCGCGGTGGATGTCGTGGAACATGCCACGGACCTGAACGGATTCCTCTCCTTCTGCGCAGGCCTGGCCCCTCGGGCGGTCTTCACCACCCCGAACCGGACGGCCGTTCGCGGTCCGGGCGATTCGGGGCCGCCGGCGTACCCGCCCCATGTCCGGGAGTTCGACGCCGGGGAGTTCTACTGGATCCTCCGGCTCTTGTACGGGGAAGTCCATCTCTATCATATGCCCGACGTCAACGTTCCATGGCTCGAGCCGATGACGATCGGGGAGACGGGGACTCCGATCGTCGCCCATTGCCGCAGTCCCCTCCTCTCCGCGGCAGGCTTCCCGGGAACCGGGTGAGTCGATGACCGGCCTGCAGAATGTCCGCGTCCTGTTCGTCCTCGGGAATCTCGAATTAGGCGGGTCGGAGCGGCAGGCGCTTCTGCTGGCCCGCTATCTCAAGAACGAATGCAGCGCCGATGTGCGGGTCCTGGGGCTCCTGGGTGGACCCGGGGGAGCGTCGTCGATCTGCGACGAGGAGGGGATTCCGTGGAGGGGGGACCTTCTTCGACGGCAGGACGGACCAGTAGGGGGCACCGCCGATCTTTTCCGGTCCGCCCGGGCGTTTCGGAAGGAACGGCCGGACGTCGTCCTGCCCTACACGTGGCTGCCTAACATGGTTTGCGGCCTGACCTGGAGAATGTCCGGCGCGAGGACGTGCATCTGGAACCAGCGGGACGAGGGGCTCGGAGCCGGTGGGGGGAAGCTTGCGCGCATTGCGGCCCGGATGACGCCCGTCTTCCTGGCCAATTCCGAGGGAGGGAAGGTGTTCCTCGCCGCGAAGCTCGGCGTTTCCCGCGGCAAGATCCGCGTCATCCCGAACGGTGTTCTTTTGCCCCCTCCCCGGGAGGGCCGCAGGGTCTGGAGGGAGAGGATTGGAGCGGAGAACGGCCGCTTCCTCGTCCTCATGCTTGCGAGTCTTCACCCGCACAAGGATCACGCCACGCTTCTTCGGGCCTGGCGTCGTATCCTTGATCGGGAGAAAGAGAACGGAAGGTCCCCGTTGCTCCTCCTGGCCGGCCGGTCGTACGGGTACGAGGGGGAGTTCAAGGCATTGGCCTTCGACCTTGGCTTGGCAGACAGTGTCCGGTTCCTGGGACCGGTCGAAGACGTGGCGGGTCTTCTTCGGTCCGTCGACCTGTGCGTCCATAGCGCGAAAACCGAGGGGCTGCCCAATGCGGTTCTGGAGGCCATGTCGATGGGTGTGCCGGTCGTTGCGACCGACCTCCCGGGTATCCGCGAGGCCGTCGGGGCGTCCGGTTTTCGCTTCCTTGCGCCGCCGGGAGACCAAAATGGTCTGGCGGACCGCATCCTGGAGTTTGCCGGGTCGGAGAGTCTCCGGGAGGAAATGGGGACGAATCTCAGGGAACGGGCAGGACGGGAGTTCAACGCGGATTCGATGTGCCGCGCCATGAGAGAGGTCATTCTCGAAGCGTTGGGCGGGAGCACATGAACAGGGTCCCTCGCCAGGCGTCCGGTCACATGGGCGGCAAGGTTCCGGCGGATCGCGGCCGGGCGGTCCCGTGTCCCTACTGATCTCGGTCGTCATCTGCACCCGCAACCGGGCCGGCCTGCTCGCCCGCGCCCTGGAGAGCGTCTGCCGCCAGACTCTCGATGCAAGCCGCTATGAGGTCGTCGTGGTGGACAACGGTTCCTCGGATGACACCCCCGGGGTCGTCGCCCGGTTCGCCGCGGGCCACGCAAACGTTCGGGGAGTGACCGAGCCCCGGACGGGGCTTTCGCACGCCCGGAACCGGGGGTGGAAGGAAGCGAGGGGCGAGTACGTGGGATTTTTGGACGACGACGGGACCGCTTCCCCGGAGTGGCTTGCGGTGGCGCGGGAGATCATCGGGGAAATTCGGCCCTCTGCGTTCGGGGGGCCGTATTACGCATCCTACGCTTCCTCGAAGCCGAGGTGGTGGAAGGACGTCTACCGGTCCTTCCGGCCGGGGGACGAAGCCCGGCCCCTCCGCCCGGGGGAGCACCTGAGCGGGGGGAACCTGTTCCTCCGGAAGGACATCCTCGCCGCGGCGGGAGGGTTCGATCCCGGGCTGGGAATGGCGGGGAACCGGATTTCCATGGGCGAGGAGACCCGCCTCCTCAAAGAGATCCGTCTCCGTTGTCCCGACGCCCTGATCTACTACGATCCCCGACTGTACATCCACCACCTCGTCCATCCGGCGAAAATGAAGTGGCGATGGCTCTTCCGGTACTGGTTCGCCGGGGGGAGGGACTCCTGGCGGGTCTCCCGCGGTTCCTCGCCGGAGGAGAAGCCGGGGGACCTTCTTGCCGAAGGCGCCCGGACACTGGTGGAACTGGCCAAGAGCGTCCTCCGGGCCGCCCTGAAAAGGGATCGCGTGCGCTACCCGTATCCCCAGAACTTCCTCTTCGAGGTGACGTCGCAGCACGTGTTCGCCCTGGGCGCCCTCCGCGAGCGCCTCGCCCGGTCCCGGAGGCGGTCCGTCTCAACGGAGGAGAGGGGGGGATGATCACGTTTTTCACGACTACGAAGGATTTCCTGGGCCGGGCGGCGATCCAGCAGGCAAACGCCATCCGGAGCTGGAAGGCCTCGATCGACCGTGCGGAAGTCGTTGTCTTCGGGGGGTGCGTGGGAGTGGAAGAGGCGAGGGAGAGGCTCGGATTCGTACACTTCCCGGACGTGGAGGCGTCGGACAGGGGGACTCCTCTCATCCAGGACATGTTCGACCGGATCGGGCGCGTCGCTTCGCATGAAATATGTTGCTATGTCAACGCGGACATCCTCCTGCCCCCGAAATTCGCGCAAGGTCTCATGGCGATTCACGAGGCGGAGCGAACCGGATATCTCGTGGTCGGGCAGCGCCGGGACGTCGACCTGGAAAAGGAAATCCGCTTCGATCCCGGATGGGAGGCCGAGCTGGAATCCCTCTGCTCCCGGACTGGCAAGCTTCACCCTCCGTCGGGAAGCGATTACTTCGCCTTCCCGAGAGGCCAGTACCGCAAGGAGGACATCCCGGGGCTTCTCGTAGGAAGGGGCGGGTGGGATCTGTGGATGATCGCCAACGGACGCAGGAGGAAGTTCCCGGTGATCGACCTCTCGGGGGAGGTCCTGGTGGTTCACCAGAACCATGATTACTCCCACCGGAATACAGAGTTCACGGGGTACGCCGATGACGAGGAGGCCATGCGGAACGTAGAGTACCTGCCGCAGGGAGACAAGCAGGACTACACCCTTTATGCGTGCGATCGCCGCTTCGAGGGAGGGAGGATCCTGCGCAACTTTTCCCGGGGAGACTGGAAGCGCTTCTTGACGATCGAGCTGAGGCTGAGAAACGACAATCCGGTTTGCGCGCTGATCAGCAAGACGTTCTTCAGGCTCGGCCTGATATATTGATCGGGAAGCGCTCTCTCTCGGTAAAGGGGATCGGCGGTTCTGCCGTAGTATCCCGAAGACGGGGGATTGGTCAGGAGGAACGGGACATGGAAGAGCCCAACCGGGAATCCTCTGGACATTACCGGTCGCAGCGCGGGAAGGAGTATTTCGCCTGGCAGAGCCAGGGTGGTTTACAGAGGGGGCGGATCAACGCCCGGAAATTCGCCCGGTTCATCCGGCCGCACGAAGCCGTTCTCGATTTCGGCTGCGGGGGCGGAACCCTGCTGCATCACCTGGACTGCGCCCGGCGCATCGGGGTGGAGGTGAACCCCGCGGCGAGGGAAGCGGCGCAGGCGAACGGGATCGAGGCCCACGAGTCGCTCGAGACGGTCCCCGACGGGTCGATCGATGCGGTCGTTTCCAACCATTCCCTCGAACATGTCCTTTCTCCGGTCCATGTGTTGTCCGATCTTCGACGGAAGCTCGTGGCGGGCGGGCGACTGGTCCTCTGCGTGCCGATCGATGACTGGAGGACCCAAAAAAGGATCAACCTGTCCGACGTCAACCATCACCTTTACACCTGGACCCCTCTGCTCATGGGAAACCTGCTGGCCGAGGCCGGCTACCGTGTGGAGCGGGTCTGGGTGTATACGCACGCCTGGCCGCCGAAGAACTGGCAGAAACTGGACGCCGCGCTCCCCGCCCGGCTCTTCGACCTGATCTGCACCGCAACGGCGTGGCGCTACCGACGCCGGCAGATCATGGCGGTGGCGAGCTCTCCTTGAGCGCTTTTCCCCGCATATCCTTCGGAATGATCGTCCTGAACGGTGAGCCCTTCGTCCGGTACAACCTCCGGGCCCTGTATCCCTTCGCCCGGCAGATCATCGTGGTGGAGGGGGCCTCCCCCGCCGCGGCCGGCATCGCCACATCCGATGGTCATTCCACGGACGGGACCCTGGAAACCCTGAGATGCTTCCGGAAAGAAGAAGACCCGGAGGGAAAGCTGACCATCGTGACCGCCGAGGACGAGGGGCATCCGGACGGTTTCTGGCCTGGGGAGAAGGACGAGCAAAGCCGGGCTTACGCCTGCCGGGCGACGGGGGACTACCTGTGGCAGGTGGACGTCGACGAGTTCTATCTGCCGCGCGACATGGAGAAGACGATCGCCCTGCTGGCCGCGCAAGACGGAGACCTGGCCGTCTCCTTCAAGATGATCACGTTCTGGGGAGGGCTGGACTACCTCACCGATGGCTGGTATCTGCGGAAGGGGGCGGCGATCTACCACCGTCTCTTCCGGTGGAAGGAAGGATATCGGTACGCCGCTCATCGTCCTCCCACCGTGGTCAACGACAAGGGGGTGGACCTCCGGAAGATCCGCTACCTCGACGGCGGGTCGCTGTTCGTGGACCACGGGATCCGCCTCTACCACTATTCCCTCCTATTTCCCAAACAGGTGCGGGAGAAATGCCTGTATTACGCCCATGTTTTCCCCCAGGCGCGGAAGGATGCCGAGCACTGGGCGGTGGAAAATTTCGAGAAGCTCTCCGATCCCTTCCGGGTCCACAACGTGTACTCGGAGCCGAGCTGGCTGGAACGGTTCGCCGGGGACCATCCCCCACAGGTGCGCGCAATGATGGAGGACATCCGGACCGGAGTGGTAGAGGCGGAGTGCCGGGAAAACGAGGATGTGGAGCGGATCCTGCGTTCGGTGAGCTACCGCTTCGGAAGGGCGGGGCTGAAAAGCCTGCTACTGTTCCGGGCGAAGGGAGAGGCGGGAAGGAAGCTCGTCCGTCGAGTGGCAAGGAGGCTCGGGCTCCGATGAAGATCGCGATGGTCGGCGATGCCGACAAGGGCGGCGGTGCGGCCATCGCCGCAGCCCGCCTTTGTGCGCAACTCCTGAAAAACGGGCACCACGTGAACCGCTTCGTGGTGCGCAAGAGCGGTAGCGAAACGACCACGCACGCCTGCGGCGAGCATTCCTGGCTCCGGAAAAAACTCCTTGGCGGCCTTTGGCGCGCGGGCTTCCGGGAGAGCCACGATCGGCTCTCCCGGCGCTTCTTCTCGGAAAGGATGGTGGAGATGGTGCGTGCGTTCGACCCCGAACTCGTGAACGTCCATAACATTCACGCGGCGGGCCTGTCGGTGGATCTGCTCCCCTGGCTTTCCCCGGGCGGCAGAGCGCCGTTCGTATGGACCCTGCACGACATGTGGGCCATGACGGGCCACTGCGCCTATGCCTACGATTGCGGCAGGTTCACCGGGGAGTGCGACGAGACCTGCCCGTACCCCGGCGAATACCCCGCCTTGAAGACCTCGCGGATCCGGGGAAGTTTCGATTTACGCAGGCAGGTCTACGGCCGGATGCCGAACCTGGTCTTCGTCACGCCGTCGCGGTGGCTGGCGGGGGAGGCCGCCAGGGGGATCCTCTCCGGGCACCCCGTGTTCGTCATCCCGAACGGGATCGACATGACCGTCTTCTTCCCGGAGGACAAGGGGAAGGCCCGGGAAATCCTCGGCCTGCCGCAGGGAAGGCGGATCCTGCTCACGGGGGCCGCCCATTTGAAGGACAAGCGGAAGGGTATGAACTTCCTGGTGGACTCGCTGCGCAGTTTGCCGTCCCGCGGGGACTACCTTCTCGTGACGTTCGGGAGGACCGTGGGAGATTCCTCCGTGCAGAGGGCAGCCGTGGAGGTCCGGGAGATGGGATCGGTAAGCGAGGAGGGGCGGCAGCGCCTGATGTACAGCGCCGCCGATGCGTTCGTCCTCCCCACCCTGGCCGATAACCTGCCGAATGTCCTGGTCGAGTCGATCGCGTGCGGAACGCCGTGCATCGCGTTCGATGTCGGGGGGGTTTCAGAGGTCGTACGGCCGGGGGAGACGGGATTTCTGGCCAGGGCGAAGGATCCGGACGATCTCGCGGCAGCAATCCTGGCCCAGTTTTCCCTCTCCCCGGAGCGGCGAACCGGGCTCGCCGCATCGTGCCGAACGGTGGCGGAACGGGAGTACTCCCGGGCCCTTCAGGGCGGGCGATACGAAAAGCTGTTTGCCGACCTGCTCGCATCGGCAGGGCGATCCGGATGACCTCCGTTCGGGTCCGGACGATGTGCCGCCGAATCGCGGGACGACTGAAGGACGCGATCGGATACCGCTCCGAGGCAGGGCAGGCCATGCCTTCCTCCCACGCGGCCGGGACGGAGAATCCTCTGGCGGCCCGGTTCCGGTTGATCGACGAGGCGGGCCTGTCCGAGGTACGGCGGTCGCTGGAGCTCCACTACTTCGGGAACGATCCCCGGAGGCTGGACACGGCGTCCGGTCGGCGGGACCTCGATATTCACCTCCATGCAAGACTGGATGCGCTTCGGGGGAGCACCATCCCCTGGTTGAACGACGCCAGTCCCCTTTGCGGTGCTTCGGTTCTGGAAATCGGTTGCGGTACGGGGAGCGGAACGGTCGCGTTGGCCGAGCAGGGGGCGAACGTCATTGCCGTGGATATCGATGAAATAAGTCTGCAGGTCGCAAGAGACCGATGCCGGGTCTACGGACTGGACGTCCCCATTGTCGAGGCCAACGCCATGGACGTGCATGATATCTTCCGCGGCGACCGGTTCGACTTCATCCTCTTCACCGCGGCTCTCGAGCATATGACTCACGAGGAGCGGATTCCGGCCATGCAACGCACCTGGAACATGCTCCCGGACGGGAATTTCTGGTGCGTGACGGAATCTCCCAACCGATTGTGGTATCACGATCACCACACCTCGTTGCTTCCCTTCTTCCACTGGCTTCCGGACGACCTGGCGTTCCGCTATTCCCGTTTCAGCGCGCGAAGCGGTTTCGGCGAGCTGTACGCCGACGATGAAAGCCGGGCGAACATGCTCCACTTCCTTCGGCGCGGGCGCGGCGTATCCTTTCACGAGTTCGAGTTGGCGATGATGCCGGCGGATCGCTTATGCATCGTTAGCAGCAAGCAGGATTTTCTCCGGGAAAGATGGGCGTCGTCCCGCATGGCAGAGCACCTCACTTCGACGGAACATGCTTTCCAGTCCCTCCTGATGAGGATCGGACCGCAGGGCATCCATCGGGGATTCTTCGAGAGGGACCTGGACCTGATCCTCAGGAAGAATTAGGCGGCGTTCCACCCCTCGATCAGCGCCGAGACGATCCGGATCATTTCGTCGATCCCCGCCAGGGGGATCCGCTCGTCAACGCCGTGGATGCGGCCGAACTCCTCCCGCGGCAACAGGACCGGCATCAGCCCGTAGGTGTCTACGCCGATCGATCGGAAGAACCGCGAGTCGGTGAACCCGGTGGACATGTAGGGCAAAACGACGGCGTCGGGGTGCACCGACCGGATCGCGTCCGAGAGGGCATCGAAGAGGGGGCCCCGGGGAGAGCCGTTCGGCCGTTCGGCGAAGGAGATCTCCACGCGGACATCGAGGTCCTGCACCATTTCCCGCACGCGGGCGGCTACGCTTTCCGGCTCTTCGCCCGGCAGGATGCGGCAGTCCACCGTTCCTTCCGCCCTGGACGGGATGACGTTCGGCTTGACCCCCGCGGATAGCGTCGTGATGGCAAAGGTGTTGCGCAGCAGCGCGTCGGTCTCCGGATGTCCCGCGACGAACTCCTCCAGCCTCGATGCATCCTCCGGGCCCCCGGTAAGCGTGCCCGGATCGAGGTCGATCCGGCCCTGTGTGAAGAGCACCGCAAGCATCTCGCGCACCGGTTCGGAAAGACGCGCAGGGTCGCGGTGCTCGGCGACCCGTGCCATCGCCCGGGAGAGCCGTGCCGGGGCGTCTCCGGCCGACGGGCGGCTTCCGTGTCCCGCTTTTCCTTCCGCCGAGAGGGTAAGCCACAGCGGCCCCTTCTCCCAGAGGTTCACGAGGAAGAATTTCCCTTCTCCGAAGATGTCCCGCACGCCCACGCCCCCTTCGTTCATCCCGAACGCCCGCCCGAAAGAGACGGGGAGGTTTCGAACGAAGTGCTCCGCACCCTCCTTTCCCCCCACCTCCTCGTCGGCGTTGGCCACGAAGAAGAGCTTTCGCCGAAGGATACCGGACCGGGCGGCGTCGATCGCGGCGCAC
>Ga0224512_10001243_pt1 | contig 25049 bp, 24 predicted proteins | sample SF_May12_sed_USG_4_FD_169103 | JGI IMG/M metagenome (GOLD analysis project Ga0224512, IMG submission 169103) | Sediment microbial communities from San Francisco Bay, California, United States - SF_May12_sed_USGS_13 | ecosystem: Environmental > Aquatic > Marine > Sediment | place: USA... | reverse complement strand
GCATCGTCGCCTCGTTCGCGCTATTGTCATCGGCCGGCCTGTTAAGCGCGGAAAATCTCAACCTGCCGGTTGAGCTCCATGATCCGGTCGCCCATTACGATGCGGTCAAGGACAAATGGTTCGGCCTGCGAACTCCTGACGGGCGTTAGAATGCTTTTCCTGAAACCGGTGTCATTCAAGCCACTCTAAACTTTTTGTCTGCGCGCATTTTGTCCGAAAACCGGTTGCCACTTTCCCGAATGCGCCAGCGCACCTCAAAGCAGTTTTCTGTGTGGCGTTGCAGAACATTTTCTTATCAATCCCCGGCTCATGTAAACTGCATGCGATTCGGAATTCGGATCGCGTGATTTATTTGGCCTTTCAGGGGATTGGGACATGGCAAATCCGGCTGCGGCTCCAGAGCCTTCGATGGAGGAAATCCTGGCATCGATCAGGCAGATTATCTCTGAAGATGGTGAGGGAGCGGGTAAAGCCGGCACCGGTCAGGCTAAAGCATCCGGCGGTGCGGCCACATCAGATCCCGGTGAGAAGCGCGCTGGGGCCGCCGATGCGGACGAGGAGGATACCGGCGCCAAGGCGAAGAAAGATCCGGATATGGATGCCCGCGCCGAAGCGGATCTCGCCAAGGCCGAGGAGGCTTTTTCCAGCGACGGCGAAGCCTCCGGCGACGATGGCGATGGCGACTCCCGTGACGAAGAGCCAATGAGCGAATCATCCGACGATCCCGCCGGGGACGTCAATGAATTCGCGAAAGAACCAGACAGTAATTCAGATGTTGAGGAGAGCATATCCATGGCAATGTCCGCGCAGAGCCAGCATCAAACACCGGTGCCGATCGGCGATGAAAACCTTCTTTCCGAAGATTCCGACCAGGTTGTCCATGGCGCCTTCAGCGCGCTGGCTCATACAATCCTGGCGCAAAACGCCCGCACGCTTGAAGATCTGGTGAGCGAGATGCTGCAACCAATGCTCAAGGGCTGGCTTGACGACAATCTGCCCTCGCTGGTGGAGCGGCTTGTCAAGGAGGAGATCGACCGCGTGTCACGCGGCCGGCGCTGACCTTACACACCGCACAGACCGGGCGCGTCGGGGCGAGCCGGCGCGTTTTTCGCTTATGGCCTGTTGACAGGCCGGGCGGCGGTCCGTTTAACCGCCGCCGGAATACAAGCCACCGGCACCATCATCATGCTTGACAAGACCTACAACGCCGCCGAGATCGAGCCGCGCATCCGTGAGGCGTGGGACAAGGCCGGCGCCTTCAAGGCCGGCGCCGGCGCCGATGCCGGGGCCGATCCCTATTGCATCGTCATTCCGCCGCCCAATGTTACCGGCTCGCTGCATATGGGCCATGCCCTCAACAACACTCTGCAGGATATTCTCATCCGCTTTCACCGCATGCGCGGCCGCGACGTATTGTGGCAGCCGGGCATGGACCATGCCGGCATCGCCACACAGATGGTCGTGGAGCGGCAGATGATGGAAGCGGGCGAGCCGGACCGGCGAACCATCGGCCGTGAGGCGTTCCTGGGAAAGGTCTGGCGCTGGAAGGGCGAATCCGGCGGCACCATCGTCAACCAGCTCAAAAGGCTGGGCGCCTCCTGCGACTGGTCACGCGAACGTTTTACCATGGATGAGGGCCTGTCGGCTGCCGTCATCAAGGTATTCGTGGCGCTCTACAAGCAGGGCCTGATCTACAAGGACAAGCGGCTGGTCAATTGGGACCCGAAGCTGCACACGGCGATCTCCGACCTTGAGGTCCAGCAGGTGGAGACCAACGGCTATCTGTGGCACTTCAAATATCCGATCGAGGGCGAGGCGAACCGCTTCATCACCGTCGCCACGACGCGGCCGGAAACGATGCTGGGCGACACCGCCGTCGCCGTCCATCCCGACGATGAGCGCTACATGGACCTCGTCGGTAAAAACGTCGTGCTGCCGCTGGTCGGCCGGCTGATCCCGATCATTGCTGATGATTATGCCGATCCGGAAGCAGGGTCGGGCGCGGTCAAGATCACGCCGGCGCATGACTTCAACGACTTCGAGGTCGGCAAACGCCATGATTTGCTGCTTGTCAACGTCATGGACGTGGAAGCCAATATCGTCTTGACCGACAATCCCGAATTTGCCGAAGGCATTGCCGACAGCGCCGAGCTTGCCGGCACGATAGAAGCTCTTGACGGGCTTGACCGCTTTACCGCGCGTGAACGGGTCGTTGCCATGTTCGAAGAGCGCGGCCTTGTGGAAAAGATCGAGGACCACGTCAACGTCGTCCCGCATGGCGATCGCTCTGGCGTGCCGATCGAGCCGTTCCTCACCGACCAGTGGTATGTCGATGCCAGGACGCTGGCCGGGCCTGCCATCGCCAGCGTGCGCGAGGGCCGCACGACGTTTGTCCCCAAGAGCTGGGAGAACACCTATTTCAACTGGATGGAGAACATACAGCCCTGGTGCATTTCACGCCAGCTCTGGTGGGGCCACCGCATCCCGGCCTGGTACGGGCCTGATGGCGAAATCTTCGTGGAAGTCAGCGAGGAAGAGGCTGAGGCCGCCGCATTCCGGCACTATGAGAGCCGGGTGAACCTCACCCGCGACGAAGACGTTCTCGACACCTGGTTCTCGTCCGCGCTGTGGCCGTTTTCGACCCTTGGCTGGCCGGAAGAAACACCCGAGCTCGCCCGTTATTATCCAACCGACGTTCTGGTCACCGGCTTCGATATTATCTTCTTCTGGGTCGCCCGGATGATGATGTTCGGCCTGCATTTCATGGGAAAAGAGCCGTTCCCGGAGATTTACATCCACGGCATCGTCCGCGACGAGCACGGCGCCAAGATGTCCAAATCGAAGGGCAACGTCGTCGACCCGCTGGAGCTGATCGACGAATTCGGCGCCGACGCCCTGCGCTTTACAATGGCAGCGCTGGCGACGCCCGGCCGCGACGTAAAACCGGCGCGGTCGCGCATTGAGGGCTCACGCAATTTCGGCACCAAATTGTGGAACGCTGCGCGCTTTTGCGAAATGAACGAATGCCGGCCGGCGGCCGTCTTCGACCCGGCATCGGCAAAACTGACGGTCAACCGCTGGATCCTCACCGAGGCGGCGCGGGCGACGAACAGGATCACCGCCGGAATCGAGTCCTACCGCTTCGACGAAGCCGCCAGCGCCGTCTACCAGTTTGTCTGGAACACCTTTTGCGACTGGTATCTGGAGCTCATCAAGCCTGTTCTCAATGGTGATGACGAAACCGCGCGCGCTGAGACGCGGGCGACCGCCGCGCATGTTCTTGCCGGCATCTTCAAGGTCCTGCATCCGTTCATGCCCTATATGAGCGAAGCGCTGTGGGACGAGCTTTCCGGCCCGGGCGAGGGCGTCCTTGCTTTGGCGCGATGGCCGCAATCCGATTTTGCCGATGCTGCTGCGGCGGCGGAAATCAACTGGCTGGTCGAACTGATCAGCGGCATCCGTTCCGTGCGCGCCGAAATGAACGTGCCCGCCAGCGCGCGGACCGATCTTGTCGTCGTCGGGGCGAGCGATGAGACGCGGCGCCGGCTGAATGCGAACACAGCCGCCATATGCGTTCTGGCGCGGGTCGATAATATCTCGCTGGAAGCGGCGGTACCGTCCGGATCCGCGCAGCTCCTGGTCGGCGAGGCGACAGCGGCGCTGCCGCTGGCTGGCGTTATAGATTTCGACGCCGAGCGGGCGCGGCTGGAAAAAGAGATTGCGCGCGTGGACTGGGAAATTTCCCGGCTCGACAAGAAACTCGGCAATGAAAAATTCATCGCCAAGGCGCCTGAAACGGTCGTGCAGGGCGAGCGTGACAAGCGCAGCGACTATGTCGGCGACCGTGAAAAGCTCCAGGTAGCGCTGAAGCGTTTGCAGGACGCGGCATAGGCAACGATTTCATAACCGGCTGGCGGCGGATGATGAACAATGCGCTGTGCAATGGTCGACGATCCTGGATGGATGAGCGCAAAGGTCGCATGGCTCACCGCATCCGGGCGCTTGCCGAAATTCGCCCACAGGTTTATTTTTCGCTGGTCCGGCTGCGACGCGCAGGGCGGGACGCAGGACTGGCCAAAGAGACGGTGACCGTTGAAGGCCTTGCGCACTGCAGTTGATATCGGATTTTGCGGTACAAATCCTGGCCGCGCCGTCTCTGCCCGCCGGCTTGCTTGCGGCGACAACGCCGCGAATGGAGGCAGGTCATGGCTATCGCAATGACATTGCAACGATATCTGGACGATCACGACGTCTCATATGACGTGATCACCCACAGAAAAACCGGCAGTTCGTCGAGGTCGGCGCAATCCAGCCATATATCGGGCAACAACCTGGCGAAAGGCGTCGTGCTGAAAAGCGACGGCAAATACCTTCTGGCCGTACTACCGGCAACGGGCCAAGTAGAGCTTGAGAGGATGCGGGACTTTGTCGCCGGCTCCGTATCGCTGGCCACGGAGAGCGAGGCAAGCCGGCTGTTCCCGGACTGCGAGGAAGGCGCCATGCCGGCGCTGGGACTTGCCTATGGGCTGACTGCGGTGGTTGACGACGACCTTCACGGCTGTGAGGACATTTATTTCGAAGGCGGAGACCACCGCAGCCTCGTGCACATCAGCGGCGCTCAATTTGACCGATTGATGAGCGATGTGCCGCATGGCCGGCTCCATCGTTGATCGCTCTGGCGGAATTCGGCGGTCGGTCCCGACCCTGGGAAAGTCGCGAAGCGACCGGGTTTCGGGGCTGAACACTCCTGATACGCACAAACCCCTCACCCGGCCCAATCAGGCCATCCTCTCCTCCAATATGCTCAAGGGGGGAGAGGCGAGCGGCATCGCCAATTGTTCTGTCGTCGGTCTGTGACAGGTTGTGACACTTCGGCAACACATGTTTAAGAGCTTATCTGATATGCTCTTTCATAGTTAATGGTGCCGTTTTTCGGCCGTAAAAGAGGCACAACCGGTCCGCGTCCCGCAAGCATTGTGATGCCTTGGCCATCAGCGGCGTTTCCGCTGGGGATGGCGCGGTTCGTCAGCCGGCAGTTTTATTGAGGAAACCATGGACGCCAAGACGTTCGACAAGGCGCGGTTGCCCAGCCGCCATGTGACGGTAGGGCCTTCGCGCGCACCGCATCGCTCCTATTATTACGCGATGGGTCTGACCCGCGAGGAGATCGACCAGCCATTTGTCGGCGTCGCAACCTGTTGGAACGAAGCCGCGCCCTGCAATATCTCGCTGGGCCGGCAGGCGCAGGTGGTCAAGAAAGGTGTCGCGGCGGCGAAAGGAACGCCGCGTGAATTCACCACGATCACGGTAACCGACGGCATCGCCATGGGTCACCAGGGCATGAAGTCGTCGCTGGTGTCGCGCGAGGTGATTGCCGATTCAGTCGAGCTGACCATGCGCGGCCATTGCTATGACGCATTGGTCGGCCTTGCCGGCTGCGACAAGTCGCTTCCAGGCATGATGATGGCAATGTGCCGGCTCAACGTTCCGTCGATTTTCATCTATGGCGGCTCGATCCTGCCCGGCACCTTCCATGGCAAACCGGTCACCGTCCAGGACGTGTTCGAGGCCGTCGGCATGCATTCGGTCGGTGAAATGTCGGATGAGGATCTGGACGAACTGGAGCAGGTCGCTTGTCCGTCGGCGGGAGCCTGCGGGGCGCAGTTTACCGCCAACACGATGGCGACAGTGTCGGAGGCGATCGGCCTGGCGCTGCCCTATTCGGCCGGCGCGCCGGCGCCCTATGAGTTCCGCGACCGTTTCTGCATGGCGGCTGGCGAAAAGGTGATGGAGCTGATTGCCCAACAGGTCAGGCCGCGCGACATCGTCACCCGCAAGGCGCTGGAAAATGCCGCAAGCGTGGTCGCCGCATCCGGCGGCTCGACCAATGCCGCGCTGCATCTGCCGGCGATCGCCCATGAATGCGGCATTGATTTCGACCTGTTCGAGGTCGCCGAAATCTTCCGCAAGACGCCCTATATCGCCGACTTGAAACCGGGCGGCCGCTATGTCGCCAAGGACATGTTCGAGGCCGGCGGTATTCCATTATTGATGAAGACGCTGCTCGACCATGGCTACCTGCATGGCGATTGCCTGACGGTGACGGGCCGCACAATTGCCGAAAACATGGCGCATGTATCATGGAACCCCGATCAGGATGTCGTGCGCCCGGCCGACAATCCGATCACGCCGACCGGCGGCGTTGTCGGGCTGAAGGGCAATCTGGCGCAGCAGGGAGCGATCGTGAAGGTCGCCGGCATGTCGAAGCTGACATTTTCCGGTCCGGCGCGATGCTTCGATTCTGAAGAAGAATGCTTCGCCGCGGTCTCTGCGCGGCAATACGAAAAAGGCGAGGTGCTGGTCATCCGCTATGAAGGGCCGCGTGGCGGTCCGGGAATGCGCGAAATGCTGTCAACGACGGCGGCGCTTTACGGTCAGGGCATGGGCGATCATGTCGCTCTGATCACCGACGGCCGTTTTTCCGGCGCGACGCGTGGTTTCTGCGTCGGCCATGTTGGTCCGGAGGCGGCGACCGGCGGTCCGATCGGCCTTTTGCGCGATGGCGATGTCATCTCCATCGATGCCGTTGCCGGCACGCTGGACGTCGCACTGTCCGACGACGAATTGGCCGAACGCCGCAAGGCATGGCAGCCGCGTGAAACAGATTTCCGGTCGGGCGCTTTGTGGAAATATGCCCAGGGCGTCGGCCCGGCCAGAGGGGGAGCCGTAACCCATCCCGGCGGTGCGGCGGAAACGGTAAGTTATGCTGATCAATAAACTCATATTAGCCGTTCTGGCTGCCGGCATCGCCGGTATAACCGGCTTCACGGGACCGGCGCTGGCCTTTGATCCCGGCGCCACGCCCCGCGAGGCATTTCGCGAAGGCTATATGGCCTACAAGAAGGGTGACACGCAGATTGCGCTGGACGCGTTGCGGTTCGCCGCCGACAAGGGAAGCCGCGCGGCCTTGTGGAAGCTGGGTCAGATGTATGCGACCGGCGATGCCGTGGTCGAGGACGACCTCAAGGCGTTCCAGCTGTTTTCGCGGATTGTCGAGGAATACCAGGAGACCGAGCCGGTCGGCCGTGAAACGCGTTTCATCTCGCGCGCCTTTGTCGCGCTCGGCGGCTACTATCAGACCGGCATCGCCGACATTGTGCCGGCCAACCAGATCAGGGCACGCGAGTTCTATCGTTACTCTGCCTCCTATTTCGGCGACCCCGAGGCGCAATACAGATTGGCGCAAATGTATCTGCACGGGCAGGGCGGCGAGGAAAACACTCGCCAGGCCGCCCGCTGGTACATGTTGGCGGCCCGCAAGGGCCATACCGCGGCGCAGATCATGCTTGGCCGTCTCATGCTGGAAGGCACAGGCGTCAGGCGCAGCACGGTCAGCGGCCTGATGTGGCTTTCAATCGCAAGGCAGAAACGGAAATCGGATACCGAGATCCAGTCGCTTCACGAACAGGCCTTTGCCGCGGCCAATGAGATGGAACGAAGCCAGGCGACAGCGCTGGCGGACGAATGGATCAGCAATCCGAAATAGACCGAATTGCGGCGTTGACTGGGACTATCTCGGCAATATCGCCGGGGACGTTTGCTCTTCGCCGGCCCGGGGCGGATTATGCAGCCTCACCAGCGCATGGCGCGCTGGTGTCAGTGGCGTCCGCGACGCAGTTGGGCAGGCGCCCTGAAGAAACGTCCAGGAGGTGTTGTTGAGCACCTTGTCGCAACGCGCCAGCCTTTGGCCGAGCGGCGTATTCAGGCAGACCACCTCGCCCTCATTGGCCACCACGTCGCGGGACCGGCACGTACAGTCAGCGGACGCCGACGAAGCGCTGACGACCAGGCCAATCCCGATCAGTGCACATTTCAACGCGCTCATGGCGCAAACTTATCATTGTCCGCCGAATAATGCATCTCTGCGGTATATTTTCCGGCTAGTGGCGAAGCTCGATCCAGACCGGGACATGGTCGGACGGCTTTTCCCAGGCCCGGACATGCTTGTCTATCCCGACGGCCTCAAGCCTGTCTGAGGCTTCGGCTGAGAGCAGAATGTGATCGATGCGAATTCCATTGTTCTTCTGCCAGGCACCGGCCTGATAATCCCAGAAGGTGTAAATCTCTCCCGCTGTCTCAACCGCCCGAACCGCATCGGTCAGGCCAAGCGCTTTCAGCCGGCGGTAGCATCGGCGGATTTCCCGCTGGTAAAGGGCATCGTCCAGCCAATTTTCCGGAAATCTGACGTCTTCAGGCTCCGGAATGATGTTGAAATCGCCAGCCAGAACAAGCGGTTCTTCAAAGCTCAATTTATCGGCCAGCCATGACTCCAGCCGCCGCATCCAGGCGAGCTTGTAGTCGTATTTCTCCGTGCCGAGCGGATTGCCATTGGGCATGTAGGCTGAAGCGATTCGGACGACGCCGCCTTCGGTTGAAATCACCCCTTCCAGAAAACGCGCCTGCTCATCGCCGTCATCACCCGGCAGGCCGGGGCTGAATTCATCCAGTGGCGCCTTGGAAATTATCGCGACGCCATTGAATCCCTTTTGCCCATGGGTGGCGACATTGTAGCCAAGCGCCTCGATCGGCCCTGCCGGGAAAGCTTCATCGACCGATTTGATTTCCTGCAGGCAGGCAATATCGGGTTCGGCATCGGTCAGCCAGGCGCACAACCCATCGATGCGCGCCTTGATGCCATTAATGTTCCAGGTTGCGATCTTCATGACCGCGATTCGGCTAGAGCGAAAAGCTGGTGCCGCAGCCGCAGGACGCGGTGGCGTTGGGATTACGGATCTGGAAAGACTGGCCGATCAGGTCATCGACGAAATCGATCTGCGAGCCTTCCAGATATTGCTGGGAAATGGAGTCGATCAGAACCGTCGCATTGTCTTTGATCAGGACCAGGTCATCGCCGCTGCGATCATCGGCGACAAGATCATAGCGGTATTGAAACCCCGAACAGCCGCCGCCTTCGACGCTGACGCGAAGCACGGTGCCGGCCGGCTCCGATTGCAGGATATGGGCGATGCGCGCAGCCGCATTTTGCGTCAGTGTAATGGTTTCGTTGCTCATGACTTGGATTATTCCGGGATTTTGTGCGAACACTCATCTCTTAGCTACGAACCGAATAGCTTAGTGTCAATGACGCCATGGTTAGGTGATAGGGGTTGGCTGACAGGTCGTGACAAGCGGCGGCCAGAGAGCGAAGGAGCGGTTTGGCAGAGGACGAAAAACGCCCCGGCGTGCACTGGCGCGCACCCTATGCCTGCGATCCGTCAAGTTCGCGGGGCCGTCTTTACGCCGAGCCGGCAAGCCGGACGCGATCACCGTTCCAGCGCGACCGGGACCGGATTCTCCACTCCAACGCGTTCCGACGGCTGAAACACAAGACCCAGGTGTTTATCCATCACGAAGACGATCATTTCCGAACCCGCCTGACCCACACTCTGGAGGTCGCGCAGATCGCCCGCTCGATTGCCCGGCCACTTGGCCTCGATGAAGATCTCTGCGAGGCGATTGCACTGGGTCACGATCTCGGGCATCCGCCGTTCGGCCATGCCGGCGAACGGGCCCTCGACGAGGCGCTAATCCTTTACGGCGGGTTCGATCACAATGCCCAAAGTCTCAGGGTCGTGACCATGCTGGAACGTCGCTATCCGCTGTTTGACGGTCTCAATCTGACCTGGGAGACACTTGAAGGCCTGGTCAAGCACAACGGACCGCTGACCGATGAGGACGGCACGCCGATCGGCGCCTATGCCGGCCATGCGCTGCCATTTGCGATCCGCGCTTATATCGAGCAACACGACCTTGATCTGCACCGGTCAGCCAGCATGGAAGCGCAGGTTGCCGCCATCGCCGACGATATCGCCTATGATACGCATGACATCGATGACGGTCTGCGCGCCGGCCTGTTGTCGATTGCCGATCTTGAGGACGCACCGCTGTCAGGTCCCATCCTTGCCGGCATAGTCCGGGATTATCCCGGCCTCGACCATGCCCGGCTGGTTCACGAGCTTGTCCGCAGACTGATCACCGCGATGATTGAAGACATCATCGCCGAAACACGCCGCCGGCTGGATGCCCTGCCGGAACCAACGCAGGAGGCGGTCAGAAGCCAGACGCGGCCGGTTGTGGCTTTTTCCGGTGAAACAGCCATTTCGGAAGCGGCGTTGAAGCGATTTCTGTTTGAAAACCTCTACCGGTCCAATGCCGTCATGCGCCCGGTCGAGCTCGCCGAAGGCGTTATAACTGACCTTTATGGCGCCTTCTCTGACGATCCATCGCTGTTGCCGGATGAATGGCAATCACAGGTCGATGCCGATGAACCGCCGGCGCTTGCACGGCACATCGCGGACTACATTGCCGGCATGACCGACCGCTTCGCATTATCGGAACATCACCGCCTGTTTGACGCCACACCCGATCTGGGTTAGGCCGCGCGCCTGTTCGTCTCGCCAAATTCCTGAATTAAACCCGCAGAAAAAGCGCGGGGTTTCAAGGTCATGCCGATGGATCTGTTCCTCGATTTTGAAAATCGGATTAAAAACGCACTTCAAAATATTGGTATCGAAGCGGAAACAAGCGAGGACAAAGCACTGTTGAATCGTGTTTTGGCGGAGCTTCCTCGCGATCCCTCGCACGGCGATATCGCCACCAATGCCGCCCTCGTCCTGGCCAAATCACTTGGTGCAAAACCGCGCGATATTGCCGTGCGCCTGGCGCTGGAGCTTGAGGCGGATGCCGATATCGTCGCCGTCGAGGTTGCCGGTCCCGGTTTCATCAATCTGCGGCTGTCAGATGCCTGCTGGGCGCGCGTGCTTGCCGGCATTCTCGCTGCCGGCGACAAATATGGCCACCAGCCCGGTTCCGGTGCGGCGCCAGTCAATGTGGAATATGTTTCCGCCAATCCGACCGGCCCGATGCATGTCGGCCATTGCCGCGGTGCGGTCGTCGGCGACGCAATCGCCAATATGCTTGCCGCGACCGGCAATCCGGTGACGCGGGAATATTACATCAACGATGCCGGCGCGCAGATCGACACCCTGGCGCGATCGGCGCTGCTGCGCTATCGCGAGGCGCTGGGTGAGACCATCGACGACATTCCCCCCGGGCTTTATCCCGGTGATTATCTCAAGCCGGTCGGCGAAGCCCTGAAAGCGGAGTTCGGCGACGGCCTTTTGGCGATGAGCGAAACGGAAATGCTGGCAATCGTTCGCGAGCGGACCGTCGACGCCATGATGGCCATGATCCGCGACGATCTTGCCAGTCTGAAAATTCGGCACGACGTTTTTTCCTCTCAACGGGCCCTGACCGCCGGCGGCCACGACCGGATTGCCGAGGCTATCGCCGCGTTATCGGAACGCCAGCTGATCTACCAGGGCAAACTGCCGCCGCCGAAGGGCGCGCCGCCGGAAGATTGGGAAGACCGGGAACAGACGCTGTTCAAATCCAGCCAGTTCGGCGACGACATGGACCGGCCACTGCTGAAATCAGATGGCAGCTACACCTATTTTGCCTCCGACATTGCTTATCATTATGACAAGTTCCGGCGCGGTTTCACCCGCATGATCGACGTGCTCGGCGCCGATCATGCCGGCTATGCCAAGCGTATGAAAGCGGCCGTCAAGGCGATTTCGGGCGGCGAGGCCGTCCTGGAGGTGCAGTTCTGCCAGCTGGTTAAACTGTTTCGCGGTGGCGAGCCGGTGCGGATGTCGAAGCGCTCGGGCGATCTGGTGACTTTGCGCGAAGTCGTCGACGAGGTTGGCCCCGACGCTGTCCGCTTCATGATGCTCTACCGGAAGGCGGATGCGCCGCTGGATTTCGACTTTAAGGCGGTGACAGAACAGTCCAAGGACAATCCGGTCTTTTATGTCCAATATGCCCATGCGCGGACGGAATCCGTGCGCCGCCAGGCATCGGCAGAAGTGCCCGAGATTGATCTGTCTCCATCGGCGCTGGGACAGGCCGATCTTGCCGCTCTGAACGATGAGGGGGAGCGAATGCTTGTGCGCCAGATGGCGGATTGGCCAAGAACCCTGGACGCTGCGGCGCGATCCCGCGAGCCACATCGTGTGGCATTTTACCTCAATGACCTGGCCAGCACTTTTCACGCACACTGGAACAGGGGCAAGGAGTTGCCGCAATTGCGCTTCATTAAGTCCGATGATCTTGCAACAAGTCGTGCCCGTTTAGCGTTGGTGACAGCGCTCGGAAGTGTTTTGCGTACAGGATTATCGGTGCTCGGAGTCGATGCGCCGCGCGAAATGCGTTAACATTTCCGTTATAAGGCATATAAAGCACGTGACGGACGGCTAAACCGAGGGGACCGTCGTATGGCTGATGACATAACCAGGCCTGCCAGGTCATACAGTACCCACCATCGAAATGGCGGACATGATTTCGACGAGGACCCGCTTGTCGAACTTGCCCGCATCGTCAGTGATGATGGTTCATTTTTCCAGAGTAGGCCGGCAAAACCGGCGGATTCGGCGGAACCAGACACCATAGTGGATCCCTTTTCCGCTGATCTGGAAGCTGAACTCATGGAGCAATTTGAATCCGCCTTCACAAACGAGGCGGTCGGCGCGGATAATGTTGCTTACGCCGCCGAGCCGGAACCGGCACCGTCGGTGGCGCCCGAGCGCGAGGGTGGCGAATACTCGGCAAGTGATTCGCAGGCACTGGGTGAAATGGCGATTGAGGCGGATGTGCGGTCCAGGGAGGATATTTCCGCAGATGCCGCGGACGGTCAGATTGCGCCTTTTGCTCCCGGCGATCAGTTCGATGATGATTTGCCGACTGATCCATCGCCTGATTATTTGGCAGATCCAGCTATCGAACCTGCCGTTGAGCCGATTGCCGATCCCTATCGCGCAGCGCCAGACGTTACGAAGGCCAGCAGTACGGCGGACGTGCTGCAGTCCAAGTCGTTCGAGATGGAATTCGCCGATGCGCTTGCCGATACGGCCTCACCGCCGATTGCGGAAGATTTCACTCCCGAATTCGGAATTGAAGCCTATGGGCGTGACCCTGAATTCCAGGTTGGCCAGGCCGACGATGACTATCCGGATTCGCACTATGCCGGGCTGGCAGCCGATGGCGGCGGCAATGTGGATGATGACTATGATGGCGACTATGAACAAGCGATGGCGATGCCGCCGCTGGCTCGCAGTGGTGGCCGCAAAGGCCTGATCGCTGTCGTCGGCGTTCTTGCGGTGGTTGTCCTGGGCGGTGGCGTAGCAGCCTATATCGGCAAAGTTACGCCCAATGATTCGGCCACGCCGGCACCGATTATCAAGGCTGAAAGCAGCGACGTCAAAATCATGGCCGACGCCACCGATATGGCCGCGACGGCGCCTTCAGTTCTTGACCCGCTGGCCGGTCAGCAAGTCAAGTCAGAAGAAAAACTGATTGACCGCATCGAGGAACCGCAGCAGATCGCCCGTGTCGTTTTACCGGGACCGGTCAGCGAAGATACGACGCAGCTCAAAAAGCCGGTTGGAGAACAGACCGAAAAGCCGTCCGGTTCGGTGAGCGACGCGATTGGCAAGACAATCGATCGCGTCATGCAGGAGACCGGACAACCCGCAGCCGCGCCGAAATTTGATCCTATTGGGCCGCGCAAGGTGCGCACCGTCGTGATCAAACCGGATGGTTCGGTTGTTTCCAACGACGATGCCGAAGCGCTGACCCGGCCGGCCTTGCCGGCGCCACCGGCAACGGAGACGATGGAAGTTGCCTCGGTAAATTCCACCCAGTCGCCCAAACCGACCCCGGTCAAGACGGTGGAGATCACGTCGGCCCCGGCGACCGGCGAAACGATTGCTGGTCTCGGCAACACAGCGATTGGCGCGGATACGGCAGCGCCGCCGGCACAAGTGGCCAACACCGAACCGATGGCGCCGGTCATGGAAACCGGGGAAACCGGAAATGCCATGCAAGCTATGGCAGTGCCGACCGGGGCGATCCCGCGGGCAAAACCGGCGAAAGTGCCTGATACGATTGTTGCAGCTGCTCCGCCAGGACGATCGACCAGCGAACCCGTCAATCTGCTTGCAGCGCCGGCCGAAACCGACCAGCCGCGTGTTACCGCTTCGACACCACTCACCGCGACTGAACCCGCCGCGACCGGGCAAAGTGGATATGTCGTGCAGGTCAGTTCGCAGCGAAACGCCGATCAGGCGCAGGCGGCTTTCGCCGACATGCAACGGCGATACAGATCGATTCTCGGCGGGTTCAAAGCCAACATCCAACGCGCCGACCTTGGCGCCAGGGGGACCTATTACCGGGTACGCGTTGGTCCGATGGCAAGCCGAAATGCCGCGCTGCAGATTTGTGAGCAGCTGAAATCCGCCGGCGGCAGTTGTTTCGTAACCCGATAGACCGGTTCGTCCCGGTCATTGGCGGGTGATAAGGTGCGCGCATTCATCTGCGGCCTCAACGGTTCGAAACTTGGTGAAGACGAACGGCAGTTCCTGCGCGATCAGCGCCCTTGGGGCGTAATTCTGTTTTCGCGAAATCTGGAAAATGCCATCCAGATCAGGGCCTTGACCACCGAGATTCGCGCTGCGCTTGACCGCGAGCGGCCTGTGATCCTGATTGATCAGGAAGGCGGCCGGGTGCAGCGCATTGGTCCGCCGGTCTGCCGCGCCTATCCGGCTGCCCGGATCTACGGCGATCTTTACCGCCGCGATCCGGTTCTGGGAGTGGAAGCGGCGCGGCTTGGCGCCAAGCTCATCGGGTTTGATCTTGCTGCGCTTGGCATTACCGCGAACTGCATGCCGGTCCTGGATATCCCGGCCAAGGGCAGTGATGCGGTCATCGGCGACCGGGCCTATGGCGATGATGCCGATACGGTCTTGACGCTTGGCGGCGCGGCTGCCGATGGCCTTATGGCGGCCGGAATTGTTCCGGTGATGAAACACATGCCCGGTCATGGCCGCGCCGAGGTCGACAGCCACACGCAACTGCCGGTCATCAAGACCGCGCTTGAGGCGCTGGAGAAGGTCGATTTCAAGCCGTTCCGGCTGTGGGCGCGGCGGATCCCGGCGGCGATGACGGCGCATGTCGTCCTGACAGCAGTGGACGACAAGCGGCCGGCCACTTTATCTGACACGGTGATCAATGGAATAATTCGTGGGCGATTCGGGTTTGACGGTTTACTGATGAGTGATGATATCTCCATGGGCGCCCTGAAAGGGCCAGTTGGCAAGCGGGCGCAGAAGGCCATTGGCGCAGGCTGTGATCTTGTCTTGCATTGCAGCGGCGATGCGGACGAGATGGCGGCGGTCGCTGCGGCGGTCCCCGAGCTTGAGGGAGAGGCGCTGCGCCGGGCAGAGGCTGTTTTTGAGACGATCAGCCGGCCGCCGGTACACGACCGCAAATCCCTCCACGCCCGTTTTGACGATATTCTCGCCCAGGTGGAAGCAGCCTGATGACCGTCGAACCGCTCTTCCGGCAAACGTCCGATGATCAGGGGCGGGCTGGGGAAGACCTGTTTGTCGTCGATGTCGACGGCTTTGAGGGCCCGCTGGATCTTTTGCTTTGCCTGGCGCGCGAACAAAAGATCGATCTTGCCCGGATATCGATTTTGTCGCTGGCCGAGCAATATCTGCTTTTCGTCGAGGCGGCGCGGCTCAAGCGTCTTGAGATCGCCGCCGACTATCTGGTTATGGCGGCCTGGCTTGCCTACCTGAAATCGCGGCTGCTGCTGCCTGACGAAGAAACCGATGATGAGCCCAGCGGCGATGAGCTGGCGGCGGCGCTGGCCTTCCGGCTGCGTCGGCTTGAGGCGATGCGCGAGGCGGCCTCCCGGCTGATGAACCGAAACCGGCTCGGCCAGCAGGTTTTCGCGCGCGGCGCACCGCAAGCCACTGTCATCAACCGTCGGGACCGTTTCAGCGCCAGTCTCTATGATCTGCTTGAGGCCTATGCCTCGCAGCGCCAGCGCAACTTCGTTCAGTTCGTCACCATCGCCAAGCGCTCGGTGGTTTCCCTGCAGGAGGCACGCGCGCTGCTCATGAGGATGATCGGCGAGATGGCCGACTGGGCGCCGATCGACAGCTATCTCATCGACTACCTGTCGACGCCGGAGACACGGGCGACGGTGAAGGCCAGTTCGTTGTCGGCAAGCCTGGAGCTTGTGCGCGAAGGCCACATCGAAATGCGCCAGACATCGGCGTTTTCACCGCTCTATGTCCGTCGCAAGCCAGTCAAACAACCAGCCGGGCCGCAAAACAATGCCTGACCTTTTTCTCGCCACCGCCGGCGACAATGTCATGAATCTGGCGCCTGAGGACCAGCGCCTGCAATTGCGCATGGTCGAGGCATTGCTGTTTGCCGCGCGCGAGCCATTAAGCGAGGCGGAGATCGGCGCAAGGCTGCCCGAGGGCGCCGATATTGTCGTTCTGCTCAAGGAACTGCAATCGGCCTATGCCGGCCGCGGCGTCACTCTGCGCCACATTGACGGCCGCTGGGCTTTTCGCACGGCGGATGATCTTGGATTTTTGCTGCAGCACGAAGTCAGCGAGGAAAAACGGCTTTCACGGGCGGCGCTGGAGACGCTTTCCATAATCGCCTATCACCAGCCGGTGACGCGGGCCGAGATTGAGGAAATCCGCGGCGTTGGCCTTTACCGCGGCACGCTCGATGCGCTGATGGAGGCGGGTTGGGTGCGCCTGCGCGGTCGGCGTAAATCGCCAGGCCGCCCGATCACTTACGGCACGAGCCCGGACTTCCTCGACCATTTCGGCCTTGAGAGCATCAAGGACCTGCCCGGGCTTGCCGAACTGAAGGGCGCCGGATTGCTCGACGCGACAATCCCGGCCGGTCTGGCCACGCCCGATCCCGATGACGGCATTGACCTGACCGATGACGAAGAGCCATTGGATTTCGGCGATCTGGAAGAGGCCGAGCCGCGCGCTGAGACGTAATCTGGTTGCAGGGCGCGGCAGTTTTCGCCATATGCGCCCCACGATGGTTTCTGTTCTGCCCGTTACCAAAGCCCGCCGCCGCCGCGCCGCAACGACATTTGCCGCGCGGCTGACGCTTGAGAATGTCTCGCGGCGCTTCGGCGATGTCGTGGCCCTGGACGGCATCGACCTGGATACGGCGCCGGGTCAGGTGGTCTCGCTGCTTGGCCATTCCGGCTGCGGCAAGACCACGCTGCTCAGGATTGCCGCCGGTGTGGAAACCCCGAGCTCCGGCCGGGTTCTTATCGACGGCAAGATCGTCGCTTCTGAAGATATCTTCCTGCCGCCGGAACGGCGCAGCGTCGGCCTGATGTTTCAGGATTATGCGCTTTTCCCGCATCTGAGTGTTTTGAAGAACGTCATGTTCGGTCTGACGGCGCTCGACCGGCATGACGCGGAAGCGGAAGCCCGCGCCGCTTTGTGGCGCGTCGGGCTGCATCATCTGGCCGATGCCTTTCCGCATGAAATTTCCGGCGGCGAGCAGCAGCGCGTAGCGCTTGCCCGAGCCGTCGTGCCGCGTCCTGGCATTCTGTTGATGGATGAACCGTTTTCCGGGCTCGACGCGCGGCTGCGTGAAAGCGTGCGCACCGATACGCTGGCGGTGCTTCGCGAAACCGGCGCAACGGCGATCGTCGTCACCCATGATCCGGAAGAGGCGATGCGGATGAGTGACCGGATCGTGCTGATGCGCTCTGGCGGGATTGCCCAGCAGGGTACGCCGGAGGATTTGTATAACCGGCCGCAATCGCTGTTTGCGGCGCGGTTTTTCAGTCCGTTGAACGAAATTGCCGCAGTGATTCACTCCGGCACTGCGCAAACCGCATGCGGAAATTTCGCCGCCGATGGGTTGGCCGATGGCGAGGCAATCGTCGCCATTCGCCCGCAAGGTGTCATGGTCTCCCGGCGCGGGGATCAGGCAAACGGTCTGGCCGGCCGCATCATTTCACGGCATTTCCTTGGCGAGGTCGACCATTTCGACGTGGCGGTTGAGGGTCTGGAAACCTATCTGAGGGCAAGAGGGCGGGCGGATTCCGATTTGCTGCCGGGATCGAGCGTGCAGGTGCGGTTCGATCCGCGCGACATTCTGGTTTTTCCCGGCGAGGCAGGAAGCAACGGCAAAAGTTGATGGTGCGGCGGCAATTTGCGATAGTCCGCGCCAAATTGCGAAACAGACACTCAAAAAAGGTTTAGCGTCATGTCTATCGGTATCTGGCAGGTGGTCATCATCGGGGTGATCGTTATCCTGCTTTTTGGACGGGGTAAGATTTCAGAGCTCATGGGCGATGTCGCCAAGGGCATCAAGAGCTTCAAAAAGGGCCTTGCCGAAGAGGACCTGGAAGACGAAACGGCCAAGACAATCGAGCATTCTGAAACGCCGGTCGCTGAATCGGTGGAGAAGAAGACCGAAGCCAGTTAAATCCCTGACGCCGGCATGCTGAATTCCAGCGTGCCGGTCCCGGTCGCAAAAAATGTTCAATCTCGGTTGGAGTGAAATCCTCATGATCGCCGTCGTGGCGATTATCGTGGTGGGTCCAAAGGATCTGCCGCGCATGCTCAGGACGTTGGGCAAGACGATGGGGCAGCTGCGGCGTACGGCGAATGACTTCAAGCGGCAATTCGACGACGCCCTCAAGGAGGCCGAACAGCAGGCCGATTTCGAGGAGACGCGCAAGAGCCTTGAAGGCCTGGGCAAAATCGATCCGCTCGCCGATGTGAAAAAGGAGCTGGATTCGGTCTCCAAGGTTGGCGACGACATCAAGGGCGCGGTGGAAAAATCGGCAGGCAGGACAGAGGCCGGAAAAACCGGCACCGGAACTGGCGAGTCCGCAACGAAAACAAAAAGACCGGCGGCGAAACCGAAAAGCGCAAAATCGAAACCGAAGCCGGCCGGCCCGGCGGCCAAGGCGCAAGCGCCGACAAGCGGAAGTGACGCGGCATGAGCCAGCAGGATGCAGCGGACGTCGCGGCTTCCGCCACGGACGGCGAAGACGATATCGAAGCCTCAAAGGCGCCACTGCTGGACCATCTGATCGAGCTACGCCAGCGGCTGGTCCGATCGATCATCGCCATCGCCATCGCCTTTGTCGTATGTTTCTATTTTGCCGACGATATCTTCAACCTGCTGATCATTCCCTATGAGCGGGCAGCCGGCACAGAGCGCGATATCAAACTTATCTTTACCGCGCCGCAGGAATATTTTTTCACGCAGATGAAACTGGCCTTGTTCGGCGCCATGTTCCTCGCCTTTCCGATCATCGCCAACCAGATCTACAAATTCGTCGCCCCGGGCCTCTACAGGCACGAGCGGCGGGCGTTCCTGCCTTATCTGGTGGCGACGCCGATCCTTTTCGCCATGGGCGCGGCGCTGGTCTATTTCATCGTCATGCCCTTGGCACTCGGTTTCTTCCTGTCCCTGGAACAGGGTCCCGGAGAGGGGCGGGCGGTGATCGAACTGTTGCCGAAGGTCAATGAATATCTCGGCCTGATCATGACGCTGCTGTTTGCCTTCGGCCTGGTGTTTCAGCTGCCGGTGGTACTGACGCTGCTCGCCCGCGCCGGCCTGGTCGATGCCGACGGCCTGAAACGCAGACGCAAATACGCCGTCGTCCTTGCCTTCGTCGCGGCGGCGGTCCTGACGCCACCCGATCCGATCAGCCAGTTGGGTCTTGCCGTGCCAACCCTGCTTCTCTACGAACTCTCCATTCAGGCCGTTCGGCTGGTCGAAAAGCGCCGGGCCATCGCCCGGGCCAAGGCCGACGCGGCTGCCTGAAACAGCCGTATCCGGGGCGGAAAATGCTGGACATGAAATGGATCCGGGACCATCCGGATCAGCTTGACGATGCACTGGCCAGACGCGGCGCCGCGCCCGCCGCAAAACACCTGATTGCGCTGGACGACCGGCGCCGCACCCATGTGCAAAGCCTCCAGGACCTGCAGGCGCGGCGCAATGCGGCGTCGAAGGAGATCGGCAAGGCCAAGGCATCGGGTGATGAGGCGGCGGCGCAAAAGCTGATCGATGAAGTCGCCAAGCTTAAAGCGGAGACCCAGGCCGGCGAGGACGAGGAACGGCGGCTCGACGCGGCGCTCGCGGACGCGCTGGCGGTCGTGCCGAATCTGCCGCTGGGCGATGTACCGACTGGGTCCGACGAGGCGGCAAACCGCGAAGAACGGCGGTCCGGTGAAAAGCCGTCGCTAAATTCCCCCAAACAGCATTTCGAGATCGGTGAAGCGCTTGGCCAGATGGATTTCGAGGCCGCGGCGAAACTGTCCGGCTCGCGCTTCGTCGTGCTGAAAGGCCAGTTGGCGCGGCTGGAGCGGGCGCTCGGCCAGTTCATGCTCGACCTGCACACAAACGAACACGGCTACACCGAGGTGCAGCCGCCGCTGCTGGTAAAGGACGAGGTGCTTTTCGGCACCGGGCAATTGCCGAAATTCGCCGAGGATCAGTTCGAAGTTTCAAGTAGCATCGCGGTTGAAAATGCGATGGAAAAGGCTTGGAAACAGGCTTGGAAGGAAATTCCCAAAGAGATCATCCAAAACCTGAGAGATGAAACGCGTAGAGAAAATTCAATCGCGGACTACGCAGATAGAAGCTTTGTCACCATAATGGACCAATTAGTCAGAGATCGTGCCCGTGCGACATCACATCTCTGGCTCATCCCCACCGCCGAAGTGCCGCTGACCAACCTGGTGCGCGAGCAAATCATGGCGGAAAGTGACCTGCCGCTGCGGGTGACGGCGCTCACCCCCTGTTTCCGCTCCGAGGCCGGGTCGGCCGGCAAGGACACCCGCGGCATGCTGCGCCAGCACCAGTTCAACAAGGTCGAGCTGGTGTCGATCACGACACCGGAAAAAAGCATCGAGGAACTTGAACGCATGACGGCCTGCGCGGAGGAAGTGCTGAAACGCCTCGGCCTGCATTACCGCATCATGACATTATCGACCGGCGATATGGGCTTTGGCGCCCGCAAGACCTATGACATCGAGGCCTGGCTGCCGGGGCAGGGCGCCTACCGCGAAATCTCCTCCTGTTCGGTGTGCGGCGACTTTCAGGCGCGGCGCATGAATGCCCGCTATCGTCCGGAGGGCGAAAAGGCGACCCGCTTCGTCCATACGCTGAACGGTTCGGGCGTCGCCACCGGCCGGGCGCTGATCGCAGTGATGGAAAACTACCAGAACGAGGATGGGTCGATCACCGTGCCGGATGTCTTGCGGCCCTATATGGGCGGGATAGAGCGGATCGGTTGAGAATGCGCATCCTGATCACCAATGATGACGGTATCCTTGCGCCCGGCCTTGACGTGGCTGTGCGGATCGCCAGCGAACTCTCCGACGACATATGGGTGGTGGCGCCTGAGACCGACCAGTCCGGGGTCGCCCATTCGCTGACGCTTTCCGATCCGCTGCGGCTGCGTCAGGCCGGCGAGCGCCGCTATGCGGTGCGCGGCACGCCGACCGACTGCGTTATCATGGGGCTGAAAATCATCCTGGATCGGCACCCTGATCTGATCCTGTCGGGCGTCAATCGCGGCCAGAACATCGCCGATGACGTGACCTATTCCGGCACCGTTGCCGGCGCCATGGAGGGCACGCTTTTGGGCATCCCCTCCATCGCCCTGTCACAGGCCTTTGGCTATGAGACGCGCGATACGCCGTCCTGGGAGACAGCCGAAAAGCACGGACCGGTGGTCATCCGCGAGCTTCTGAAGGCCGGCATTCCCGATGGCACTGTGATCAATGTCAATTTTCCCAATTGCGGGCCCGATGCCGTCGCCGGCACGGCCTTTACCCGGCAGGGCCGGCGCATTCCCGACTGGCTGCGCGTTGAAAAGCGCGAAGACGGCCGTGGGCTGCCCTATTACTGGATCGGCTTTGAGCGCTCGCGCATGGAGCCGGAGCCGGGTTCGGACCTTGCCGCTCTCGCCGACGATCTGATATCGGTGACGCCGCTTTCACTGGATTTGACCCATGAGCACGTTCTCACCACATTCCGGGGCGATGCGGACTGATCGCGCCCGGCGGCATGCGGAGTCAATCAGACGCCATGGTGAAATCTCCCGGCACAGCGGATCCCGGCATTACAGGCGATGATGAAGCGGGCAGTGAACACAGAATAAAAGCGGCATCGCTGATCCTGCGGCTGCGGGCGCTTGGTGTTTCGGACCGGCGGGTGTTGAACGCCATGGAAACCGTGCCGCGCGAAATATTCGTGTCGCCTGAATTCGCCGACCATGCCTACGACGACCGGGCGCTGCCAATCGATTGCGGCCAGACAATCAGCGCCCCGTCGGTCGTTGCTCTGATGACGGCGCAGCTCGATGTCCGCGACCGCCACAAGGTCTTGGAGATTGGCACCGGCTCCGGCTATCAGACGGCGATCCTTGCCAAGCTTGCAAGGCGCGTGACGACGATCGATCGCTATCGCTCGCTCGTCAGCGCGGCGGAGACGCGGTGGCAGGCGCTCGGTCTCAGAAATATCTCGGCGATGGTTGGCGATGGCACGGCGGGCTGGTCGCGGCAGGCGCCTTTCGACCGTATTCTGGTAACCGCGGCGGCGGAAAAAGCGCCGTCCAATCTTGTCGCGCAGCTTGTCGATGGCGGCATTTTGATCGCGCCATTGGGGCAGGCCGACGGCGTGCAGCGGCTGACATTGTTTGAAAAAGACGGCGAAAAGGTCGAAACGCGCGATCTGGGCGCGGTGCGGTTCGTCCCGCTGGTCTCCGGGGTTGCGCAAAACCTGTAAACCATTCCTTTCAAATCAGACCGCACAACCCGGCAATTTTAACCCGTTCTCAATATTAATGGTTTCTTCTTGCCGGCACAAAGTGCTGCGTGAGGAAGATGATGCGTTATTCCCCAACCGCCCTAATTCGCCTTCGCAAACCCACCAGGTTTGTGCGTTTTGGCCTGCTTGCCGCTGCCGCCGGGCTTGCCGGGTGCAGTTCAGACGCCACGCGCCTGGCCGGGCCGGTGATTACCGGCTCGACCGCCAATCAGCAGGCGATCATCGGCAGCAGCCCGCAATATGCAACGCCGGCCTATACGAATCCCTATCCATTGGTGCCAATGCAGAGCGCGACCGCGAGCAGCGGCGTCATCCGGCAGCCCTTGCCGGCACAAGGGGTCGGACCTGGCCCGACATATGAAACGGCAGCTTATACGCCTGCGACTGCCCCGGTCGCCCCGACAGCACCAGCCGCCGCTACCGGTCCCAGGCCCTATACGCCGCCCAAGCCTTATGCCACCGGCGCAATGCCGGCGCCGCCCGCCACGGCGGCCACTGCGCGCGGGCCGGAAACGCTCAACCAGCAGGCGGCCCGCATCGCAAGGACAGCGCCACCGGCGGCAGTGGCGCGTTCCTACCGGGTCCAGTCCGGAGATTCTCTATGGACCATTGCCCGGGCCCAAGGAACGACGACCGAGGCCTTGATGGCGGCCAACAATCTTTCCGGTCCGAACCTGAAAATTGGCCAGTCGCTGGTCATTCCGCCGGCCGGCAGCGCGCCCCAAAGGCTGCAGGTGGCCAGTATCGATCCCGCGACGCCTGTCGCACCCTTGCCGCCGGCGCCCAGGACGGCGCAAGCACCGCAAATCGCCACGGCGCCACGCCAGCCCGACCCGGTTCCGGCCATCCAGCCGACGGCCACAGACACGATGACCAAGCCGGCCGTAGCCAGTTTGCCCGACGGTCCGGTTTCGCAATCGGAAGGCTTCCGCTGGCCGGTCCGCGGCCGCATCATTTCCAGCTTCGGCCCAAAGCCGAACGGTGAAAAGAACGACGGTATCAATTTCGCCGTTCCGGAAGGCACCAGCGTCAAGGCCGCCGAGGACGGTGTCGTCATCTATGCCGGCAACGAACTGAAGAGCTATGGCAATCTCGTGCTGATCCGCCACAAGGATGGCTGGGTCTCCGCCTACGCTCATAATCGCGCTATCAACGTCAAGCGCGGCGAGAAAATTCGCCGCGGCCAGATTATCGCTGAGGCCGGCATGAGCGGCAGTGTAACGTCGCCGCAGGTTCATTTCGAACTGCGCAAGGGTGCGACGCCGGTCAATCCTCTCGATCATCTCTCGGAGGCCTGAGCGGCAGGCCGCCATGGACAAGGCGTCAGGTCAGCCTGACGCCTTTTGTACCGGCCAGATCCTGAACGTATTGCCAGGCAACGCGGCCCGACCGGCTGCCGCGCGTCGTCGCCCATTCCAGGGCCTTGGGCCGCCACTCGCTCTCCTCGGCGGGAATGGCGAAATGGCCGATATAGCCGGCGACCATCGCCAGATACTGGTCCTGGCTGCAATTGTGAAAGCCGAGCCAGAGACCGAAGCGGTCCGACAATGACACCTTTTCCTGCACCGCTTCGGACGGGCTGATGGCGGTTGAACGCTCGTTCTCGATCATGTCGCGCGGGATCATGTGGCGGCGGTTCGAGGTGGCGTAGAAAACGACATTTTCCGGCCGCCCCTCAATGCCGCCTTCCAGGGCTGCTTTCAGCGATTTGTAGGAGGTATCGCCTTCATCGAAGGACAGATCGTCGCAAAACAGGATAAACCGTTCCGCGCGGCCGCGCAGCAGCGCCATCAGATCGGGCAGGCTTTCAATATCCTCGCGATGAATCTCGATAAGCTTGAGGCCGTTCGACAGGCTAGCAGCCTCAGCGGCGATCGCCGCATGAACCGCCTTGACCAGGGACGATTTGCCCATTCCGCGGGCGCCCCAGAGCAAGGCGTTGTTGGCCGGCAGGCCTTCGGCGAAGCGCCGGGTATTTTCAATCAGCGTGTCGCGGGCGCGGTCGATGCCGTGCAACAGCGGCAGGTCGACCCGGTTGACGGCGGCGACCGGCTGAAGCCGGGCCGAATCGGGCTGCCAGACGAAGGCGTCGGAGGCGGCAAAATCCGGCGCTTTCGCCTCGCCGGGGGCAAGACGCTCCAGGGCGCCTGCGATGCGGCGGAGTACATCGAGATGTTCTGATTCTTTATTGCTCATTTCTCAGCCCATGGCACGCCGATGACATCCGGCGGATGCGCTTATCACGGGTTTGGCGGTCCATGCAAAAGCCATTCGGCGCAAAAACCGGCCAA
>Ga0224512_10001242_pt1 | contig 25070 bp, 22 predicted proteins | sample SF_May12_sed_USG_4_FD_169103 | JGI IMG/M metagenome (GOLD analysis project Ga0224512, IMG submission 169103) | Sediment microbial communities from San Francisco Bay, California, United States - SF_May12_sed_USGS_13 | ecosystem: Environmental > Aquatic > Marine > Sediment | place: USA... | reverse complement strand
CGAGGGTCACCCGCACGCCGCCCTCCTTGAAGGCCGCGTCGGAGGCCCGCGTCGTGAAGAGAAAGAACGTCCCCTGCGTGCCCAGCAGGTCGGGAATGGCCATCGCGCCGAGCTGCGCGCCGTAGAAGCGGTCGGGCGGGAAGGTGATGGGGACCCGCAGCACGGTGCTCCAGATGTAGTGCTCGCCGAGGATCGTCCAGTAGGGCTTCGCCTTGCGCAGCATGCGGATCTCGGCCTTTTCCGTCGGGAACCGGTAGCGCCCGAAGGTCAGCTTCTTGAGCAGCGCGGCGCCGCGGCGCTCGGCCGTCTCGATGCTCGTCGACGAGATGAGGGGCAGGTAGCTGCGCGGGTCGCGGCTCAGGAAGTCGAAGATGTTGTGCTTGGCCGGCTGCACGCCGGTCGCGAACGAGGACCAGGCGACCGGCGAGATCGAAGGATAGGTGGAGTGCAGCCGGTGGTAGCAGCCGGTCTCCGCCAGCCGCTGGAAGTTCGGGAGCTTGCCTTCCGCCATGAAGCGGTCCGTGAGCTTGGGGTCCTGGCCGTCGAGGCCGAGGAAGACGAGGCGCTTGACCTTGGCCACCGGCCGGGCCGGCCGCCGGATCAGGCGCCACACGAAGCGGAACGGCCAGGTCAGGATCAGCACGATGGCGACGACGACCGTGGCGAGGATCACGAACATCGAGGTCGCCAGCGCGAAGCCCGCGCCGGGGCCGATGTACGCCTGGGCGGGCGCGGCGGCGCAGACCAGCAACGCCAGCGCCAGGAGGGCGATGGCGGCGCCCGGAGTCCGCCTGGAATCTACTTGCACAACGAGGTCCTTCTGGTTGGGGGTCGGGAAAGCTGTCGCGTGGTGGCTTGCTGCTCGGAGATGGTGCGGAACGGGTCCTCGAGGCCGGTGACGGCGCGGGCTGGCTCCCGAGTGCGGGCGCATACTATCCTAACGCGGGCGCGGCCAGAAACCGGGCCCTACACGAGTCTCCCGCTCCCTCGGAAGGCCCGCCGGCGAGACCGATCAGGAGGTTCGGGCAGTGACAGGCAGGACACGACAGCTCTATCGCAGGTTGGTCTACGGCGAGGCCGTGGTCGTGGTCTCGGGGCTGCCGCGCTCGGGCACCTCGATGGCGATGAAGATGCTCGAGGCCGGCGGCGTGGAGCTGGTGACGGACGGGGCGCGTTCGGCCGACATCGACAATCCCAAGGGGTACTTCGAGGACGACCGCGTTCTCGATCTGGCCAAGAGCGAGGACAAGACCTGGCTGCGGGACGCCCGGGGCAAGGCGGTGAAGATCATCTCCTACCTGCTGCGCCATCTGCCGCCCGACAACAACTACCGGGTCCTCTTCATGCGCCGCGACATCGGCGAGGTGCTGGCCTCGCAGGCCAAGATGCTCGCGCGGCGCGGCGAGCAGCAGGGCGCGGACGACGACGCCATGCGCGAGCTCTTCGAGGCCGACCTGTGGCGGGCCAACTACCACCTGAAGCGGGCGCCCCACATCCAGGCGCTCGACCTCCACTACCGGCACGTGCTCGAAGACCCCGTTCCCCACGCCCGCCGCATCGCCGAGTTCCTCGGCCGCGACCTCGACCTCGAAGCCATGGCCGCGATCGTCGATCCCGAGCTCTACCGCAATCGGGCGTAGCGAGCCGCAAGAGGGCGGCCGCGGAACGCGTCTTGACGACGCGTGAGCTCGTTTTGCGCCTGGCCGGTGTTCTGGTGCCTCTTGAACCGTTGTACTACAATGGTGGCCCACGGTGGAGGGCGCTTGGATGACGACGCAATCAGTGAGAATCCCGGACGATCTGGCGCGGCGTCTGTCGGCCGTGGCCGAAACGGCGCGCAGGTCCAAGAGCTCCGTCATCTTGGAGGCGCTCGAGCGCTTCCTGGACGAACGGGAGGATCTCGAGATCGCCCTGGCTCGGTTCCGCGATCCGGGTGCCGAGTGGGTCGACCACGACGAGGTCAAGCGTGAGCTTGGCCTCGATTAGGTGGGAGCGCCGCGCCGTCAAGGAGCTGGGCAGGCTGCCCCGGGAAGGACAGCGCCGCATCACCGCTGCTGTCGAGGGACTGCGCACGGCCCCGTTGGCTGGAGAGCCTCTCGACGGCCGCTGGAAGGGCCTTCGGCGATTGCGGGTCGGGGTCTATCGAGTGATCTACGGCTACGACGGAAGCGAGCTGCTGGTCTTTGTCGTCAGGATCGGACACCGCAGAGACGTGTACCGCTCCCGGGCTCTCTGACGCGCGTCAGCCCAGGAACCCGCGGCTGAAGTAGTCGGTCAGGGTGATGCCGAAGAGGATCGCCAGCCACAGAAAGCCCGCGACCACCGTGATCTTGGCCATGCGGCTGGCGTGGCGCACCTGCATGAAGAAGAGCACGACGAGGGTCGCCTTGGTGAAGGCGATGGCCATGGCGACGAGGTCGTTGAACGGCCCGAGATGGACGAACGACGCCCAGACGGTCACGGCGGTGAAGACCATCAAGGCGAGGAAGACGGCGAGGTAGACCGCGAGTCCCGTGACGTGGTGCCGCTCGCTCATCCAGCGTGCCTCCCGAGCAGGTAGAGCAGTGGAAAGAGGAAGATCCAGACGATGTCGACGAAGTGCCAGTAGAGCCCCAGGCCCTCGACGAGGTTGTGGTTCCCCGGAGTGAAGGCGCCGCGCCAGGCCCAGACGGCGACGGCCGCGAGGATCGCCATGCCGACGACCATGTGCAGGGCGTGAAGCCCCGTCATGGCGAAGTAGAGGTTGAAGAACATCTGGACCCCGCGCGCCTCGGGACCGTCCCAGTGGAAGCTCGGGCCCGGCACGTGGTGCTCGTGCCACTTGTGGCCGTACTCGACGGTCTTGATGCCCAGGAAGACGCCGCCCAGGAGGATCGTCAGGATGATGAAGACGACGATGGTCCGGCGGCGGCCGGTCTGGGCGGCCCACACGGCGAGCGCCATCGTCAGGCTCGAGCCGATCAGTACCGCGGTGTTGACGGCGCCGAGCGTGAGGTCGAGGCTGTCGCTGCCCAGCGCGAAGGCCGTCGGGTTGGCCGTGCGGTAGACGATGTAGGCCGTGAACAGGCCGCCGAAGAACATGATCTCCTGCACGAGGAAGATCCACATTCCGAAGTAGGAGGCGTCCTGCTGCTGGCTGAGGCTCTCGAAGTGGTGGGCGAGCCCCCACGGCCTCAGCTTGCTTGCGACCGGCTGGGTCCGGGCGTCCGGCTCCGCGGTGCTCACGGGGAGCTCCTCACCGGCTGGGTGCGGGCCAGCCGCGCCTCCGCGCGCCCCGTGTAGTCGTAGGCCTCGAGGGTGACCTTCGGGGTCGCCGGGAAGTTGAAGGTCGGCGGCGGCGACGTGGTCTCCCATTCGAGGCCGAAGGCGTCCCACGGGTTGTCGCCGGCGCGCTTGCCGTACCGCATCGACCAGAAGAAGTAGACGAGCGGAATCAGGTAGCCGACGCCCAGCACGGTGGCGCCGGCCGACGACAGGACGTTCAAGACCTGGAACTCGTCCGGGTAGGCGTGGTAGCGGCGCGGCATGCCCAGGTAGCCGAGCAGGAACTGCGGGAAGAACGTGAGGTTGAAGCCGACGAAGACCAGGAGCGCCGAGATCTTGGACCAGAAGATCGGATACATCCTGCCGGTGATCTTGGGCCACCAGAAGTGCAGTCCGCCGAGGTAGGCCATCAGCACGGCGCCGACCATGACGTAGTGGAAGTGAGCGACGACGAAGTAGGTGTCGTGCACGTGGATGTCGATCCCCATGGTCGCCAGCATGACGCCCGTCAAGCCGCCGATCGTGAAGAGACCGATGAAGCCCAGCGCGTAGAGCATCGGGGTCTCCCACGAGACCGATCCTTCGTAGAGGGTCGCCGTCCAGTTGAAGACCTTCACCGCCGAGGGCACCGCCACGAGCATCGACAGCAGCGAGAAGATCACCCCGGCGTAGGGCGACTGGCTGGAGACGAACATGTGGTGGCCCCAGACGAGGAACCCGAGCACGGCGATCGAGACGCTCGCCGCCGCCACGACCCTGTAGCCGAAGATCCGCTTGCGGGCGAAGGCGCTCACCAGCTCGGAGATCACTCCGAAGGCGGGCAGGATCATGATGTAGACGGCCGGGTGCGAGTAGAACCAGAAGAGGTGCTGGAAGAGGACCGGGTCGCCGCCCAGCGCGGGATCGAAGATGCCGATCCGGAAGGCGCGCTCGGCGATGAGGAGCACGAGCGTGATGGCCAGGACGGGGGTCGCCAGGATCTGGACGATCGCCGTCGCGTAGAGCGACCAGACGAAGAGCGGCAGCCGGAACCAGGTGAGCCCCGGGGCTCGCATCCGGTGGACCGTCACGATGAAGTTGAGGCCCGTCAGGATCGAGGAGAAGCCGGCCAGGAAGCCGCCGATCGCGGTCGAGATGACGTAGGTGTTCGAGAACGCGGTCGAGAACGGCGTGTAGAAGGTCCAGCCGGTGTCGACGCCGCCGTGCAGCATCGACCAGGCGGCGAAGAGGCCTCCCGCCATGTAGACGTACCAGCTCGCCAGATTGACCTTCGGGAAGGCCATGTCCTTGGCGCCGATCATGATCGGGATGAGGAAGTTGCCGAGCACTCCCGGAATGGCGGGGATCAGGAAGAAGAAGATCATCAGCACGCCGTGCATGGTGAACAGGCGGTTGTAGACGTCCGCCTGCACGAGGTCGCCGGCGGGCGTGGCGAGCTCGAGCCGGATGAGCACGGCCATGAGGCCGCCCAGCGCGAAGAAGAAGGTCACGGCGATCAGGTAGAGGATCGCGATGCGCTTGTGGTCGACGGTGAAGAGCCACGACCTCACGCCGTAGTCGGCGTTGAGGTAGTTGGTGGGTGCGGTTTCGTTGCTGCTCATGAGGCCGCCTCGGAGGTCGGCGCGCCGCCGGCCGGGCCGCCGCCGTCGAGCGATTTGATGTAGAGGATGAGCTGCAACAGCTCCTCCTCGCTGAGCTGCCCCTGGTAGGTCGGCATCAGGGGCTGGTAGCCCTTCACGACCTTGGCCGTCGGATCGAGGATCGACTCGCGCAGGTAGTTCTCGTCGACGAGGACCCGGCTGCCGTCGGCCAGCTCGGCCTCCCGGCCGAAAGCGCCCTCGAGGTAGGGGGCCTGGAGGTTCGAGTCGGGGCGGTGACAGGTCGTGCACGACTTGGCCGCGAAGAGCTCGGCGCCGGTCGCGATCCTGGGAGTCGCGGAGCCCGCGCCGCCGAGCCACGCCTCGTAGTCGCGCTCCTCCATGACCACGATCCTGCCGCCCATCAACGAGTGCTCCGTGCCGCAGTACTCGGCGCAGAAGAGATGGTAGGTGCCGACCTTGGTGGCCTCGAACCAGTACCGCGTGTAGCGCCCCGGGAGGACGTCCATCTTGGCGCGGAAGGCGGGAACGAAGAAGGAGTGGATGACGTCCTCGGAGGTCATCGTCAGCACGATCGGCTGGCCGACGGGGACGTGCAGGGTGTTGATCTCGCGCTGCCCCTCGGGGTGCTGGAACTTCCACATCCACTGCTTGGCGGTGACGTAGTACTCGACGGCGTCGGCCGGCGGCCGGCGGGCGTCGAAGAACACCCTGGCGCCCCACACGAACATGAACAGCATGATGGCGAGCGGGATCACGGACCAGGAGATCTCGAGCCACAGGCCCGCCTTCTCGCGCTTGCCTACCGCGTTCGGCTCGCTGCGCCGATACCGGACGGCGAGGTAGAGCACCGCGGCCGCGATGAGCAGCGAGAAGAAGGTGGAGACGGCGAGCGCGAAGAAGTAGATGCCGTCGAGCTGCGGCGCGAACGTCGATGCCGAGTCGGGAAAGAGTGGGAAGTCGAGTTTCATGACGGTCGATCGTGGCGTGGAATCAGGCCCTCGCGGCGCGGGCGCGCTCGCGGCGCAGCGCCGCGAGCACGAAGGCGGCGAGCAGGGCCACCGTGAGAACGCCGCCGGCGCGCACGGCGTTGAGCGTCGCCACGCTGTAACGCCCGGTCGCCGGGTCGTAGTGGAAGCAGAACAGGAGGACGCGGTCGGCCAGGGTGCCGATCTTCGAGCCGGAAGCCTCGACGAGCCCGAGGCGCAGGTCGCGCGGCGGAAACTCGATGCCGAAGAAGTAGCGGGACACGAGCCCTTCGGGAGTCGCGAGCACGATGCCCGCGGAGTGCGCGAACTCGTCGCGCTCCTCGTCGTAGACCCAGCGGAAGCCGACGGCCTCGGCGAGGCGGGCGACGTTGGCTTCGTCGCCCGTCAAGAAGTGCCAGCCGGTGCCGTCCCCGCCGCGCCCGTAGCTCGCGACGTAGGCCTCCTTCTTGGCGGCGGCGAGCTGCGGCGTCTCCCGGGAGTCGAAGGACACGACGACGACGTCGAAGGCGCTGCCGACGTCGAGATCGACGGCGCGCAGCGACGCCACCACCCCGTTGAGCACCAGCGTGCAGAGCATCGGGCACTCGTAGTAGACGAGCGTCACGAGGACGGGGCGCGGGCCGAAGTACTCGCCCAGAGGCCTTTGCCGCCCGGTGGCGTCGGTGAAGACGGCGTCGAGCGGCAGCTGCGCCCCCAGGCGCTGCTCGAAGTCGACGCCGCGCAGCGCCTCGGGCAGCAGGTTGTCCTGCACCTGGCCCTGGCCGGGAAGAGCGGCCGCGAGCGCGAGGAGCAGCGTGGCGAGGAGCCCGGGGCCGAGGTTCTTCAATGGACGGCCTCCGGCCCCGGATCGGGGTCCGCGGGCATGCCGGCCGCCGCCTCGCCGACCGCCAGATCGATCGCCCGCGCGATGGGAATCCGCGCGATCCCGGCCGCCTCGTCGACCCAGCCGTAGGAGTCGAGGACGCCGTTCTCGTGCGCCCTCAAGTCGCGCATCTCCTGCACGGGGTCGACCTGCAGCCGGGGGCCCGGCGGCAGGTAGGGCTCGCGGGCCGCGGCGAGGGCGGGCGGCGGCGGGTCGCTCGCTTCCTCGTAGCCGCGCAGGAGCTTCGAGAAGTACCACACGAAGACGGCGCTGGCAGCGAGGACCACGACGAGGCCGACCGCGAACCCGGCGATCGCCTTGAGATCGATCTCGCGGTCGACGCTACTCATCGTCGAGCGCCTCCCTGAGGTACGGCTCGAAGCGCGGCAGCAGGGGCCGGCTCGCGAGGTGGCGCACGTAGAGGGCGAACCACAACCCGCCGAGGCCGACGACGGTCGCCAGGTCGAGCCAGTGGAAGTGCAGGCCGCCGCCGTGCGCGAAGGCCGGAGCCGCGAGCCAGTAGATGTCGAACCAGCGCATGACGAGAAGCAGCACGGCGACGCGAGCGAGCTTGCGCGCGTCGCGCTTCAGGTCGCGCGACAGGAGCAGCGCGAAGGGGAGGGCGAAGTGACCGAGCACGAGGGCGACGGACAGCCACTTCCAGCCGCCCGCGGTGCGATTGAGGTAGAAGGTCACCTCTTCCGGCAGGTTGCCGGACCAGACGATGATCAGCTGCGACAGCTGCATGTAGGTCCACAGCATGACGAACGCGAGCAGCAGCTTGCCGTAGTCGTGGAAGTGCCGGGGCTGCAGGTGCTCCCTCATCGGCTCGCGCTGGGAGAGGTAGAGGGCGACGAGGATGACGAAGGAGAATCCGGCGACGCCGTGGCCGACGACGAACATGACGCCGAAGAGACTCGAGTACCAGTGCGGGTCGAGAGACATGAGCCAATCGACGGCGCCGGCGGAGGCGGTGACGACGTAGAGCACGAGGGCCGGCGCCGCCACCGCCTGCATGCGGCGGAACAGCCGGTCGCTCTCCTTCCGGTCCTGCGCGCGCGACATCCGGTTGAGGACCCACGCGAAGCCGATCCAGATGGCGAAGTAGACGAGCCCCCGCACGAGGAAGCCGCCGGGGTTGAGATACCAGGTCTTCTGGGCGATGAGCGGGTCGGCCGCGGCCCCGGGCCGCGCCCAGGAGTACAGCTCCTCGAGACCGAGCAGGACGGGCACGAAGGCGAGCAGCAGAAACGGCAGGGTGCGGCTGGCGGCGCCCAGCGGGCGCCGGATCATCAAGCCCCAGGCGCCGCGCGTCATCTGGTGCAGGAGGGCGATGGCGTAGCAGCCCAGGGCGACGCCCAGGCAGAAGAGCCAGGCGACCAGGTACGAGCGGAAGAACTGCGGCCGGTCGACGAAGAAGCCGGCGGCGGAAGCGAGGGCTCCGAGGCCGCCGGCGAGCCAGGCCCTGCCTTCGAGCGCGGCGAGCTCCGCGGGCGGCGCGAACGTCGCGCTCATCGCGCCGCCTCCAGACGTCGCCGGTCTTCCGCCGGGAGCTCGTCGACGGCGATGTAGCGGCTCGTCTGCAGAACGCGCACGTAGGCCGCGATGGCCCAGCGGTCCGCGACCGGGACCATCGACGCGTAGCTCGACATCTGGCCGAAGCCGTTCGTCACGACGTCGAAGAAGTAGCCGTAGGGCATCGCGCGCAGCCGCGCCTCGTGGAAGCTCGCCGGCTGCTTGAAGCCGCGCTGGACGATCATCCCGAGGCCGTCGCCGGTGCGGCCGTGGCAGGGCGAGCAGAAGATCTCGAAGCGCTGGCGCCCGCGCTCGACGAGCTCGCGGGTCAGGGCCACGGGGAGCTCCGCGGCGAATCCGCCGTCCGCCCCGATGCCGGTGTAGAGCACAGGGTCCGCGCGCAGCCAGCCGCGCGGCACCGTGCCCTCGACGAGGAGGCGGGAGGCCCGGCCGTCGGCGAAGAAGTCGCTGTCCTCGTAAGGCTCGTACCTGGCCTGGTCGTACATTCCCTGCCGGCAGCCCGCGAAGACGAGAAGGGCGAGCGCGGCGGCCACGAGCGGCGCGCTAGTCCTCAACTTCGTTGACCTCCACCGGCCCGAGACCCGCGAGCAGCTCGCGCACGGCCGCGGGCTCGAAGTTCCGGTCCTTCGTCGTGATCATGAGGAAGTAGCGATCGCGCGACGCCTCGGCGAAGCGCGGGACGTTGAACGCCGGATGGTAGGGCTGCGGCAGGCCGTTCAGGAAGAACATGCCAAGGACGGCGGCGAACGAGGCAAAGAGGATCGTCGTCTCGAAGGCGGGCACGAGGAAGGCGATCCAGGAGTCGAGCGGCCGCCCGCCGATGTTCAGCGGGTAGGCGTGGACGGAAGCCCAGTACTGGAGGAGGAAGCCGCCCGCGGCGCCCGCCAGCCCGCCGGCAAGGACGATCAGCGGCAGCTTGGAGCGGTGGTGCCCGATCGCCTCCCAGACCGCCTCGATCGGGTACGGAGTGTAGGCGCCCAGGCGCGTGTAGCCGGCCTCGCTGGCGGCCTCGCAGGCGTGCACCAGCTTCTCGGGCGAGTCGAACTCCGCCATGAGGCCGTACAGCCGCTTGCCGTCGCGGGTCAGGAACCGGCTCACGCGTCCGCCTCCTCGGGGCGCTGGTGGACCGACTTCGCCTCGGGCAGGATCGTGCGCATCTCGAAGATCGAGATCATCGGCAGGAAGCGCACGAAGAGGAAGAGGAGCGACAGGAAGAGCCCGATCGTGCCGACGAAGATCGCCCAGTCCCACCGGGTCCCCGAGTAGGTGCCCCAGGACGACGGCAGGAACTCGCGCGACAGGCTCGTCACGACGATGACGAAGCGCTCGAGCCACATGCCGACGTTGACGAACATGGCGACGAGGAACACCAGCCACGGACTCGAGCGCACCTTGCGCAGCCAGATGGCCTGGGGGGCCAGCACGTTGCACAGCAGGAGCGCCCACCAGTGCAGCTTGTACGGCCCCTGGATGCGGTTGAGGAGCATGAACTCCTCGTACTGGTTGCCGCTGTAGAACGCCATGAAGATCTCGATCAGGTAGCCGTAGGCCACGATCAGGCCGGTCGTCAGCATCACCTTCGCCATGTTCTGGATGTGGCGCATGGTGATGAAGTCCTGGAGCGCGAAGGCCTGGCGCAGCGGGACGGCCAGGGTCAGCACCATGGCGAAGCCCGCGAACACGGCACCGGCGACGAAGTACGGCGGGAAGATCGTGGCGTGCCAGCCGGGGATCTGGCCCACGGCGAAGTCGAAGGAGACGACCGTGTGCACCGACACCACCAGCGGCGTCGCCAGGCCGGCGAGCAGCAGATAGGCCACCTCGTAGTTGTGCCAGTGGGCGGCGTGGCCGCGCCAGCCCATCGCGGCGAAGCCGTAGACGATCTTCTTCCAGCGGCGCCGCGACCGGTCGCGCAGGGTCGCCATGTCCGGGATGAGGCCGACGTACCAGAAGAGGGCCGAGACCGTGGCGTAGGTCGACACCGCGAAGACGTCCCAGATCAGCGGGCTGCGGAAGTTCGGCCACAGCCCCATGGTGTTGGGGTAGGGCAGCAGCCAGTAGGCGAGCCACGGGCGTCCGAGGTGGACGAGCGGGAAGACGCCGGCGCAGGCCACGGCAAAGAGGGTCATCGCCTCGGCGAAGCGGTTGATCGAGGTCCGCCACTCCTGGCGCAGGAGCAGCAGGATGGCGGAGATCAGGGTGCCCGCGTGGCCGATGCCGATCCACCAGACGAAGTTGATGATGGCGAAGCCCCAGCCGACTGGGTTGTTGACCCCCCAGATGCCGACCCCCTCGAAGAAGAGGTAGGCGACCCCCACGAGCAGGGCCTGCATGAGCAGGAACGAGAGGCCGAACGCCACCCACCACCAGCGCGGCGTCCGGGTGAGGACGATGGCGCTGATCTTGTCGGTGACCGAGCCCGGCGTGTAGCCGGGCGCCACGACGGGCGGCTTGCCCATGCGGGCGTCGGGCGTCAGCTCAGCCATGATGGGGGCTCTCGCCGGCGCCGGACGCGCGGGCCGGCCACTCGGGATTCGGGTTGCCGACCTTGGCGAGATAGGTGGTGCGGGGCCGGGTGCCGAGCTCGGTCAAGAGGCCGTAGTCGTGCGGCTCGGCCTTGAGCCGCGCCACGCGGGACGTCTCGTCGTTGAGGTCGCCGAAGACGATCGCCCCGGTCGGGCAGACCTGCTGGCAGGCCGTCCGGATCTCGCCGTCGCGGACGCGGCGGTCCTCCTTGCGGGCCGCGATCCGCGCCTGGCTGATGCGCTGCACGCAGTAGCTGCACTTCTCCATCACCCCCCGGCCGCGGACCGTCACGTCCGGGTTGCGCATCATCTCGAGAGACGGGGTCTCGGTGTCCGTGTACTTGAAGAAGTTGAACCGGCGGACCTTGTACGGGCAGTTGTTCGCGCAGTAGCGGGTGCCGACGCAGCGGTTGTAGACCATGTCGTTCAGGCCTTCGTCGCCGTGGACGGTCGCCGCCACCGGGCAGACGACCTCGCACGGAGCCTGCTCGCAGTGCATGCACATGACGGGCTGGTGGTGCATCGCCGGGTCGTCGAGCGCGCCCTCGTAGTAGCGGTCGATGCGGATCCAGTGCATCTCGCGGCCCTTGGCCACCTCGTCCTTGCCGACGACGGGGATGTTGTTCTCCGCCTGGCAGGCCACGACGCAGGCGTTGCAGCTCATGCAGGTGTTGAGGTCGACCGAGAGCCCCCAGGCGTGGCCTTCGGAGTAGTCCCACCCCGGCATCAGGCTCAGGCTCTCGTCGAGGCCGTGGCCGACGTGATGCGGGAAATCGGGCTGGCGCTCGAACTCCTCCACCGTGGCCTGCCGGATCAGGTGCCGCGACGCGGCCTCCCGCCCTTCGAGGTTGGTGCCCTGGAAGCGATCCGCGGCGATGTTCGAGTGCAGCTGCGTGCTCGCCAGCGGATAGCGGCCGGCGAGCGGCTCGAGGTCGACCGGCGCGGCCCACGGGTTGGCCGTCGTGCGCAGCCGGTTGGCGTCGAATCCGGCCCCGGTGCCGACCCTGCCGCTGCGGCGGCGGCCGTACCCCAGGCTCAGGCTCAGCGCGCCGTCCGGCTGTCCGGGGTGGATCCAGACGGCGGCCTCGAGGGAGCGGCCGTCCACCGTGAGGCGGACCTTCTGCTCGTTGACGAGGCCGCGCTCTTCGGCCAGGGCGGGGCTGACGAGAACGGGGTTGTCCCAGGTCAGCTTGCTCAGCGGCTTGGGGCACTCCTGGAGCCAGCCGTTGTTCGCGAAGCGGCCGTCGTAGACGGTGGGATCGGGGCGGAAGCAGAGCTCGAGGCCGGCGGCCGGCAGCTTGGCGAGGTCGGCGCGGGCGGCAGCGAGGGCGCCGGCGTCGAGGGGGGCCGCCAGGGCGGGAGAGGCGGTGTCGGGGACGAACCCGTCGTGGAGGCAGCGCCGCCACTCCGCGTCGAAGCCGTCCCCCAGGCGCCGCCGCCACGTGGCTTGCAGCAGCTCGGCGCCGCTCCTGGGCCCCGCGGCGGTGAAGAGCGTCAGGACCTCCGCCGCGGAGCGGCCGCCGTAGAGGGGCTCGATGAGCGGCTGGGTCAGGGTGACCGTGCCGTCGAAGGCGCGATGGTCCTCCCAGGCCTCGAGGTAGTGGGCCGCGGGCAGGTTCCAATGGCAGTACTCGGAGGTCTCGTCGGCGTGGAGCGACAGGTGGATGCAGGTCTCCACCTTCTGCATGGCCGCGGCGAAGTCGAGGTCGGCCGGCGCGTCGTACGCCGGGTTGCCGCCGAGGACGAGGAGCACGTCGACCTGGCCGGCGCTCATGTCGGCGGCGAGCCGGGCGAGCGACGCGAGGCCGTCCTGCGGCTCCGCCTCGACGGGCTCGTGATAGCTGACCGTGGCGCCCACGTTGCCGAGGGCTTCGTTCAAGCCATGGGCGATCACCTGCACCGCCACCGGCGCGTGGGGGCCGGCGACGACGAGGCCGCGGCCGCGGTGGCGCTCGAGATCGCGGGCGACGACCGCGGCCAGCTCGGCGAGGCGCCCGCCGCCCGGCGTGCCGCCATCGACGGCGGCTGCGAGCGCGGCGGCGAAAGCGCCGAGCTCGCCGGTGGTGGCGGCGACGCGATGGTCGGCCACGCTGCCCGTCGCGGTCGGCGTCGTCTCGACGGCGTAGAAGCGGTTGAGATCCGTCGCGCCCCGGCGCGCCCGCCGCCGGCTCATGAACTGTCCCGCGTAGGGCACGGCGCCGGGGCCCTGGGTGAGGAAGTCGGCGTCGAGCGAGACGACGACGTCGGCGCGGGAGAAGTCGTGGCGCACGGCCACGGCGCGGCCGAACGCCCGCCGCGCGGCCTCGATCCCGTGGTCGGCGGCGACCGGCGCGTACTGGTGCCAGCTCGCCAGCGGCTGCTCCGCGAGCACCGTCGCGATCAGCCCGGCCAGCGTCGGCGAGGTCACCGGCGGCGTCAGGATGCGCAGCCGCAGGCCGGCCGGGGCGGCCGCCAGCCGCCCCGCGATCGCCTCCTCGAAGGCGCGCCAGGTGCGGATCCGCCCGAGCTGGGTGACCGTCTGGTTGCGGTCGGGGTCGTAGAGGTCGAGCACCGACGCCTGCGCGAAGAGGTCGGTCGCGCCGCCGCTGGCAGGATGCTCGGGGTTGCCCTCGATCTTCGTCGGGCGCCCCATGTGGCTCTCGGCCAGCAGGCCCACGGCGTAGCCGTCGCGCTCCATGCCGGTCGCGAAGTAGAGGGGGCGGCCGGGCACGATCTCCTCGGGCTGGGCGACGTAGGGCACGATCCTCTCGAGCGGCTGGCGGGTGCACGCCGTCAGGCCGCCGAAGGCCACCGAGGCGCTCATCAGCCGGAGGAAGTTGCGGCGGCTGACTCCGTCACCCTGCCATTCGCCGGCGAGCTGCGGGAACTCGCGGTGCACCATCGCCTCGAACTCCGGGGTCGCGGCGGCCTCCTCGAGGCTGCGCCAGTAGGCGCGTCCGGGGGCGCCGGCGAGCCGCTCGCGGACGGCGCCGAGCGAGAGGTCCTTGCGGGCGCCGGGGGCGGTGGCGGTGCTGGGGAAGATTCCGTCGGTCACGGGAGCTACCGGTGGCAGGTGGAGCAGTCGGTGCGCGGGTCGACGTGGTACTCGGCCACCAGCGCGGGTCCGAGCGTCGCCTGGTCGGGTGCCTTCCAGGCCATGTTGAAGACCTGCTCTCGCGGCCCGACGTAGCGCTCCGGGTGACGGTGGCACTCCAGGCACCACTCCATCTGCAGGCTCGCGGCCTGGTACACGAGCGGCATCTGGTCGACCCGGCCGTGGCAGGTCGCGCAGCCGACGCCCTTGGCGACGTGGATCGAGTGGTCGAAGTAGACGAAGTCGGGGAGGTCGTGGACCCGGGTCCAGCGGATCGGCGTGTCCTCCGCGAGGCTGGCGCGGACCGGGGCGAGCATGTCGCTCTCGTTCCAGATCAGCTTGTGGCAGTTGATGCAGGTCGTCGTCGGCGGAATGCCGGCGAAGGCCTCCGTCTCGACGGCGGTGTGGCAGTAGCGGCAGTCGATCCCCAGGGCGACGACGTGGTGGTCGTGGGAGAAGGGCACGGGCTGCTCGCGGACGACGCCCTGCCGGGTCGAGTAGGCCGAGCGGTCGAGGGTCGCCGCCACCCACCCCGCGACGGCGACGAAGAAGACCGCGCCGAAGAGGGTCACTTTCGCGACCGTATTGGTCGAGCGATGGAAGATCTGGGCCATTCCGGTGCTCCGAGTCGGCCGAGTATACGGAACCCGGCGCCGGCGGGGCGGTGGTATACCAGCTCGTGAAAAGTTTCACAAGCTGTTCGTGAAGCAGCCTCTGATCGATTCGCTCGGGGCGGGTGGACGGTTCCCCGGGCGGCGGGAAGAGACGTCCGGCATTCTTCTCTCCGCCAACTCTGCTCGGGCGCCCACTCTTCGAGCGCCCCTCGCTGCCGGCGCGTCAGGCGCGGGTTGTCCGTCGGCGGGCGAGTCGGGGTAAGCTGCCCGCGCCCATGGACGACGAGACGAGCGGCCAGCCGGCCGAAGATCGGCCGCGCGAAGAGCGCGAGGAGGAAGAGCGCGAGGAGACCGAGCCGACCTATCCGGATCCCCTCGCCGATGACGAGGAAGAGGACGAGGACGAGAGCCCGAGCCCCCTGCGCTCGTTCCTGGGGCTCTTCGTCGTGCCGCTCCTGGTGGTGCTGGCGTGCGTCGTCGTCTTCATCGGCTTCGGCTGGATCGCCTACGACCAGCACTCGAGCCAGGACTACGTCAACGACCTCTCGCACTGGTCGAAGCCGCGGCGCTCGCAGGCGGCCTACGAGCTGGCCAAGATCCTCGTCGCCGACCCGACGGCGCTCGACGACCCGCCGGGCTTGAAGCAGCAGGTGCGCGAAATCTTCGCGGCGGCCGAGAACGAGGACATGAAGCACTACCTGGCGCTCGTGCTCGGCTACACCAAGGATCCCGAAGCGGTGCCGCAGCTGCTGGCGACGCTCGACGGCGAGGACCACGAGCTCGAGATCTACAGCCTCTGGGCGCTCGGCACGATCGGCGACGAGCGGGCGTTGGCGCCGATGATGACGGCGGCGGCGAGCCGCGACGCCGGCATCCGCAAGACGGCCGCCTTCGCGCTCGGCGAGCTGGGGCGCCCGGCGGCGCTGCCGCGGCTCGCGGTGCTGCTCGAGGACCCCGTCGCCGACGTTCGCTGGAACGCCGCCCTGGCGATGGCCCGGCTGGGCAGCGACGGCGGACTCGCCGTCCTCGCCGAGATGCTCGATCGCGACCTCGTCGCGCAGGTGCCGGGCATCACCCCGGAGCAGCAGGAAGACGCGATGATCGAGGCGGTCAAGGCGCTGGCGGCGCTCGACGGGGCCGCGGGCGGGGAAGTCCTCGAGCGGCTCTCGAAGTCCGACCCGAGCCTCAAGGTCCGCCAGGCGGCGATGCAGGCCTTGCGCGCCCGCGGCTCGGGCTAGGGACCCGCCGCGCTTGACACCCCGCGGGGCATCCACTAGAAAAGGCACCTCGAACGAGACAGCCTGGCTTCACACTTTGGCGCGATGACCGACGAGACTGACGAGAGAAGTCCCGACGCAGCAGCTGAATCCGCGGCTGCCGGCGCCGCGACGGCCGCCGCCCCCGCTCCAACGAAGCCCGAGGCGGCGCCCGCGCCGCCGGCCGAGATCTCGCGGCGCGGTCTCTTCTCCTGGGCCGCCGTCGCCTGGGTCGGCTTTTCGGCCGCCATCGGCGGCTGCGTGACCGCCTGGGGACGCTTCATGTTCCCCAACGTCCTCTACGAGCCGCCGACGAGCTTCAAGGTGGGAGTGCCGGACGACTTCCCGCCCGGCGTCGTCGACGAGCGGTTCAAGGAGACGAACGGCGTCTGGATCGTCAACAACGACGGCAAGCTCTACGCGCTGATCGCGATCTGCACCCACCTCGGCTGCCCGCCCAACTGGCTGGAAGCCCAGAACAAGTTCAAGTGCCCCTGCCACGGCAGCGGCTACTACAAGAGCGGCGTCAACTTCGAGGGCCCGACGCCCCGGCCGCTCGAGCGGACGATGATCACCGTCGACCCCAGCGACGGCCAGGTCTTCGTCGACAAGGCGCAGAAGTACCTCTGGGAACAGGGCCAGTGGGAAGACCCCGACTCCTACATCAAGCTGGGGTGAGAAGGACCGGGACGTAGCGGCACTCGTGCGCAGGCGGGCCAGCGAAGCTCCGGCCCCGCCGCCGGCGACGAGAACGAGGGAGCCAGAAACCGATGCTCAAAGACCTACAGAAGGCCATCGTCAAGTCGCAGGTCTGGAAGTCGATCTTCCGCGTCGGGATTCCCACCGACAACCGCAAGCGGGCGATGGCGATGCTGGGCAACGTGGTGCTGCACATGCACCCGATCAAGGTCAAGAAGTCCGGCCTCCGGATGAGCTACACCTGGTGCATGGGCGGCACGTCGTTCTTCCTCTTCCTCGTGGAGACGATCACCGGGCTTCTCCTGATGTTCTACTACCGCCCGACGGTCGAGTACGCCTATTTCGACATGGTGGACCTGCGCGAGGTCGCGGCTTTCGGGATCATGCGCGAGATGCACCGTTGGGGCGCCCACGCGATGGTGATCGCGGTCTGGCTGCACATGTTCCGGGTGTTCATGACCGGCTCCTACAAGCCGCCACGCGAGTTCAACTGGAACGTCGGCGTCATCCTGCTCGTGCTGACCCTGCTGCTGTCGTTCACGGGCTACCTGCTGCCCTGGGACCAGCTGGCCATCTGGGCCATCACGGTGGGCTCCAACATGGCCCGCGCGACGCCGTTGCTGGGCCAGGAGGGGCCCGGCGCGGCGCTGCTCGAGCTGGGCGGCAAGAAGCTGATCCACGTGGGCAGCGACGCCCGCTTCGCCCTCATCGCCGGCCGCACGATCGGCGGCGGCACGCTGATCCGCTTCTACGTGCTGCACTGCGTCGCCATCCCCTTCGTCGCCGCCTTCCTGATCGCCGTGCACTTCTGGCGCGTGCGGCGCGACGGCGGCATCTCGGGGCCGGTGTAGGGAGACGACCTCGATGGTCGATGCGCTGAAAGGGCTGGTCAACTACTTCTCCTTTCCCAGTTGGTCGTTCACCATCGTCACGGTGGCGTTCCTCGCCGCGCTCTTCTGGCGCCGGCTGTGGACGCGGGCCGGCGGGCTCGCGATGCTGGTCTCCGTGACCGTCTACTTCGCGGTCAGCATGCTCGACGAGAACTTCCGGCTGGTCGTGGCCAAGCCGGACAACGTGCCGATCGTGATGATGGTCTACTTCGTCGGCTTCTTCGTCTGGCTGTCGATGTACAAGGCCTACCGGAACGACGAGCTGACGGCGGGCGGCGAGCCGACCTTCGAGAAGACCGAAGCCGGCGACAAGATCTTCACGTGGCCGGACCTCGTCTTCTCGGAGCTGATCTGCATGGTCATCCTCACGGTGCTGCTCACCGTCTGGTCGATCCTTCTGCAGGCGCCGCTCGAGGAGCCGGCCAACACGGCGGTGGCGCCCAACCCCTCGAAGGCGCCGTGGTACTTCCTCGGCCTGCAGGAGATGCTCGTCTACTTCGATCCCTGGATGGCCGGCGTCGTCCTGCCGAGCCTCATCATCGTCGGGCTGTGCGCGATCCCCTACATCGACACCAACCCGAAGGGCAACGGTTACTTCACGTTCAAGGAGCGGCGCACGGAGATCGTGCTCTTCCTCTACGGCTTCGTCGTGCTCTGGTGCTACCTGATCGTCATCGGCACGTTCATGCGCGGGCCGAACTGGAACTTCTTCGGTCTCTACGAGTTCTGGGACATCAACAAGATCGAGCCGCTCGTCAACGTCGATCTTTCGGAGTACATCTTCGTCAAGTGGATCCCGATCGGCCTGCCGTCGTTCTGGCTGGTCCGCGAGCTGCCCGGGATCCTGCTCCTCTTGGCCTACTTCGTCGCGCTGCCCGTGCTGCTGGCCAGGACGAGGTTCTTCCGGCGCTACTACGACGGCATGGGGGCGGCCCGCTACTACGTGGGGATGAGCCTCTTCCTGACGATGATGCTGCTGCCGATCAAGATGTACCTGCGCTGGGCGTTCAACCTGAAGTACCTGGTCCACATCCAGGAGTTCTTCCTCAACGTCTAGGGTCGCCAGATGCCACTGCCTCCAGAAAAGCGGCCCGACCGCCACTACGACTTCCGCAGCACGAACGTCATCTTCGCGGCGAGCTCGATCGCGCTGCTCCTGGTGACCGTCTGGATGGTGGTGCCGGACTACGCCAAGCCCTGGAAGCGGCTGCAATCGCAGTTCCGCGATCTCGAGCGGGAGGCGGTCCGCGAGGAGCTGGAAGCCGAAAGGCAGAGCTTGAACGCCAACGAGCTGGCGCAGCTCACGGCCGAGGTCGCGGCGGAGCGCGAGAAGCTGGACGTCCATCGCGCGGACCTCGAGGCGCTGGAGAGCGACCGCGTCAAGCTCGGCAAGAAGATCTACGGCGCCGACGCCAGGTCGCGCGGCACCAAGTCCCTTCTCGACACGGCGCGCTTCGAGCTCGACAGCGCGCTCCAGAATGGGCGCGGCGTCGAGGAGGCGCAGGCGGAGGTCGGGCGCCTGACCGAGCGCTGGACCTCGGAGGTCAAGGAGCTGCAGCTGCTCACGGAAGAGAAGTCGGAGGTCGAGGCCGACCTCGCGACCCGCCGGGCCGCCCTCGTGGAGGCGGAGGCCCGGCTGGCGGCGCTCGAGAAGGGGGTCGACGGCCTCAACAAGCGGCTCGCGGTGCTCGACAAGCGGCTCGACTATTTCGTGCTCAACGCCCCGCTGGCGGATTTCATCGAGCCGGACCTCAAGGTCGAGCAGGTGATGGTTCGGGGTCTCTACCAGAACATCAACTTCACCACCGTCGACCGCGTCGACCGCTGCGTGACCTGCCACGTGGCCTCGAATCGCCTCGGGTTCGACGGCGAGCGCTGGGAGGAGCCGTTCCGGACGCATCCGCGGCCCGACCTGTTCGTATTGCCGAACACCCCGCACCCCTACACGACGTTCGGCTGCAGCAGCTGCCACGGCGGCCTCGACCGGGCGACGGATTTCGCCCGCGTCGGCCACAGCCCGTCCTCCGAGGAGCAGGCCGCGGCCTGGAAGCACGAGTGGAACTGGGCCCGGCAGAAGTTCCTCGACACGCCCATCTACCCGGTCGAGTTCTCGGAGGCCGGCTGCGTCACCTGTCACGCCGCCGACGTCTGGACCCCCCGCTCCGAGGTCCAGGACACGGGCCGCGAGCTGATCTCGCGCATGGGGTGCTTCGGCTGCCACGTGATCGACTATCCGGCGTTCACGGATCTGCCGCGCCCGGGGCCGAGCCTCAACCGGGTGGCGTCGAAGACCACCGCCGCCTGGGCCTACAAGTGGATCGAGGCGCCGCGCGAGTTCCATCCGACGACCTGGATGCCCCATTTCTTCTTCCAGTCCAACGCCGAGCTGCCCGCGACCCAGGCCCTGCAGCGGGCGGAGATCGCGAGCCTCGTGGCCTACGTGTGGGACAAGTCCGAGGCGGTCGACTATCCGCCGCCGCCGGCCGGCGATCCGGCCCGCGGCGAAGAGCTCTTCAACACGGTGGGCTGCACCGGCTGCCACATCCTCGACGGCGAGGCGACCCGCGACGAGTTCTTCCCGCAGATCGAGCGCCTCAACGGCCCCAATCTCGTCCGCACCGGCAGCAAGGTCGACGCCGGCTGGCTCTATGCCTGGATCAAGAACCCGAAGGCGTTCAACCCGGCGACCCGGATGCCCGACCTGCGGCTGACCGACCAGGAGGCCGCCGACGTCGCGGCCTACCTGCTGGAGCAGCGGGATCCGGCGTTCGAGGGGCTGGAGCTGCCGGCGGTCGACGCCGCGGCGCGCGACGAGCTCGTGCGCGACTACCTGCGCAACAACAACACCTTCGAGCGTACCGAGGCGCTCCTTGCCGAGATGGACGAAGAGCGGCGCAACGTCTACCTCGGCGAGGAGACCGTCCGCAAGTACGGCTGCTACGCCTGCCACGAGCTGGCGGGGTTCGAGGACGCCAAGCCGATCGGCGTCGAGCTGACCGAAGAGGGCTCGAAGCCCGTGCACCAGTTCGACTTCGGGCACGTGCACGACGTGCCCCATACCCGCCACGACTGGATCGAGACCAAGCTGCGCGACCCGCGCATCTGGGACGAGGGCAAGGAAGAGGTCAAGAACTACGGCGAGCTCTACAAGATGCCCCACTTCGGGATGTCCGAGCGGGAGGCCGAGGCGATCGTGACGAACGTCCTCGGATTCACCAAGGAGTCGGCCCTGGCGAGCCGCAAGGCCGGCCAGTCGGCCCGCGCCGCGGCGCTGGCGGCGGGGCGCAAGCTGCTCACCTACTACAACTGCCGCGGCTGTCACCTCGTCGAGGGTAAGGGGCACGCCATCCGCTCCTCGCTGGGAGACGCGGGACTGCTGCCGCCCAATCTGGCGTCGCAGGGCGCCCGCACCCAGTCCGACTGGCTGTTCGGCTTCCTCCACGATCCGAGCACGGTGCGCACCCGGCCGTGGCTCGCCACCCGCATGCCGACCTTCGGCTTCGCCGACGACGAGATCAACGCGCTGGTCTCCTACTTCGCGGCCGGCGACGAGCGCGCGACCTTCTCGACCCCGCCTGCGCGACCCGCGGATCCGCGCAGCCTGGTGGTGGGCGAGGTGACGTTCGGAATGCTGCAGTGCGCCAAGTGCCATCCCGCCGGCGCCACGGCCGCGGGGGTGAGCGCCAGCGAGCTCGCGCCGTCGCTGCTACTGGCCCGCGAGCGGCTGCGCCACGACTGGGTACCGGGCTGGATCAAGGACCCGCAACGCTGGATCCCGGGCACGAACATGCCGCAGAACTTCGCCGAGCTAGACGACGGCAGCTTCTCGTCGCCGCTCGCCGACGCCATCGCGGCCCCGATGTTCTCCGACCAGAAGCGGCGGCTGATGAGCGTCTTCGAGAACGAGGACGAGCTGCGCACGTACCTGGCCGACGCCGACCGGGTGACGACGGCGCTGCGCGACCACATCTGGTGGGGACTCGAGTCGTCCGGCCGGAAGTAGCCTATAATCACCGTTCCCCAAGACGGCTCGGCGGTCCGTGGCCCACGCCCGGGACTCCGGAGCCCGCACACATCGAATCCCAAGGAGGTTCTCCCGACATGAAGCAGACACTCTTCCGGCTTTCGCTCGGACTGGCAGCGGTCGCCCTTGTCGCGGCCTGTGGCGGCGGCGGCGGCGAGTCCACCGCGCCTCCGGCTGCGGCGCCCGCCGCCGCGCCGGCGCCCGTCGCGGCGGCCCCCGCCGGCAGCGGCAGCATCACCGGGCTCGTCAGCTACAGCGGCGAAGACACCGACGCCGCCATCGACATGAATGCCGATCCGGTTTGCGCCGATCTGCACGAGGCCGGGACCGAGAGCGAGACGATCGTCGCCAGCGACGGCAATCTCGCGAACGTCTTCGTCTACGTCAAGGAAGGCGTGAGCGGCAGCTACCCGCCGCCGGCGGAGCCCCTCGTCCTCGACCAGCAGGGGTGCGCCTACCACCCGCACGTCACGGGGCTGCAGACGGGCCAGACGCTGGTCATCCGCAACAGCGATCCCACCCTGCACAACGTCCACGCCATGCCGACGAAGAACCCCGAGTTCAACCAGGGGCAGCCCTTCCAGAACATGGAGCTCCAGAAGACCTTCGACCAGGCGGAGATCATGATCCGCTTCAAGTGCGACGTCCATCCGTGGATGAGCGCCTACATGGGCGTCGTCGCCCATCCGTTCTTCGCCGTGACGGGAGCCGACGGCTCCTTCACGATCGAGGGCCTGCCGGCAGGCGACTACGTCGTCGAGAGCTGGCACGAGAGCCTCGGCGCGAAGACCCAGGCCGTCACCGTCGGCGACGGCGCCGTGGCCGTGGCCTTCGACTACGACGCGTAGCCCTTCGTCCGATCGTCTCGAAGGCCGGCTCTCCGGAGCCGGCCTTCGTCGTTGAGAGGCCGGCGACGTCTCACCGCAGGTCGAGACGGCCGCTCGCCCGCAGCCGCGCGACGGCTTCGAGCTCGGCCGGCTCGCGCGGCTGGTCCTTCCATCGATCGTGCTGCCACAGCCAGGACTCGGGGTTCTCCCGCACCGAATCCTCGAGGATCGCAGTGGCGCGGGCGGTCGCCTCCCACGCGCGCTCCTCTGCGGTCCCGCCGTCGGGCAGCGCCAGCGGCGGGCCGTAGACGATCCGGTAGCGCCCCCGCGAACGGGGAATCGAGACCACCGGCAGCACCGCCGGCCGGTAGCGTACCGCCAGGAGACCCAGGCTCTGGGTGACGGTGGCCAACCGCCCGAAGAAGGGCACGAAGAAGCGCGGCGGGTTGTGCATGTTCTGGTCGATCTGGAGGATGACGATCCCCCCATCCGCCAGCGTCCGGCGGACCTCGGCGAGAGCTCCCTTCATGGCGAGCACGCGGTTGCCCGTGCGCTCCCGCCACTCGATGGCCAGAGCATTGATCGCAGCGTGCTTCAGGGGACGAACGACGACGTCGGCGGGGAATCCCAGCCGCGCCTGATGGAGCGCGACCAGATCGGCGTTGCCGAGATGGCCCGAGAAGACGAGCACCCCTTTGCCGCCCGCGCGGGCGCGCGCCAGGTGGTCCAGGCCCCGGACCTCAAGCAGGCGGTCGGCTCGCCGGCCGGCATACGTCGGCAGCGCGGTGATCTCGAGAACTCCCCTGCCGAAGTGGCGGAAGGCACCCCGCGCGACTCGCGTCGCCCGTCCGCGGTCACAGGCGAGAGCGCGCTCGATGTTGGCGATCGCCAGCGGGCGGTGCTTGCCGTCGATGACGTAGAGCAGGGCGCCCAAGCACGAGCCCAGCGCGGCGGGCGCGCTCGCCGGAAACAGCCGCCAGGCGGCCGCCAGGGCGCGGACGAGGGCGGCCTGGGCTCGCTGGCGCAGCTGCGTGGACCGTGGCATGGACCGTGGCATGGACCGTGGCATGGACTGTGGCGTGGACTGCGGCGGGGACTGGGACACGGACTGTGGCACGGACTCGAGATCCTGCCGGGCTCCACGCCGGAGGGAGGTCCGCGGAACGGGTGCGCAGGGTGGGCCCGGCGGGCGTCGCCGTCCGAGCCTACTCACCCGCCTCGTCGCCTCGGGCCACCCCATCGAGTGGTGTGTGCGGCGGTGTCAGGGTGGGATAGTCGGGCTTCATGGCGCCGGAAACCCATCCCACGGCGACCGGCCCGCTGCCGGTGCGCCAGGCCACGAGCGGCAGGGTGGCGATGGAGTTCCATCACGTCGGCATCGCGGTCCGGAGCATCGCCCGGGCGCTCGACGACTACGTCGGTCTCTTCGGCTACCGCAAGGTCTCGACCACGCTCGACGTGCCCAGCGAGCACGTCAAGGTCTGCTTCCTCGAAGCCGCGTCGGGCGAGCGGATCGAGCTGGTCGAGGGCCTCGACGAGTTTTCGGCGGTGGCGGGAGTGTTGGAGCGCGCCGGTGGCGGCCCGTACCACATCTGTTACTCGGTTGAGGACCTCGACGCCGCGGTCGGCTGGCTGCGAGAGAAGCGATGCCGCCTCGTCAAACGCTTCGATCAACCGGCCTACGGTCACCGTCGTTTCGCCTACCTCCTCACTCCCGAGCGCCAGCTCTTCGAGCTGTGCGAGCCCGACCCCCGGGTCGAGGGCGAGCTCAGCGCCGCCGCGCAGCCGCCGTACTCCTTCCACACCATCTTCTTCGAGGCGACCCGTCTCTGCGATCTGGCCTGCCCCATGTGCATGGTGGGCAGCAACGACGCCGCGGTCGTGCGGCAGAGCCGACGCCAGGAGCTGACGACCGACGAGATCGAGCGCTACATCCTGGCGACCGCGCGGGAGGTCGGCGTCAAGGCCATCACCTGGAGCGGAGGCGAGTTCCTGCTACGGCCCGACGCGGTCGAGCTGGTGCGGCGCGCCACCGACTACGGGTACGGCTGCACCGTTGCCAGCAACGCTTCGCGGACGAGCGAGGAGCAGCTCCTCGAGCTTCGAGAGGCGAGCCGCGGCGGGCTCATCATGGCCGTCGGCATCAACTCCATCGAGGACGAGAACTCCTGGACCCGGGACGCCGGTTGCGATCTCGCAGTCGAGATGCTCGCGCTCTGCGAGCGACTCGGGATCCGGCGGCACGCGGTGGTCAACGTCGGGAAGCACAACCTCGATTCCCTCGAGCGGACCTTGCAGTGGCTCGAGGATCGCAACATCCCGTTCAACCGGTCGCCGTTCACTCGCCGCGGGAGCGGCAGCGACTACTGGCACCAGCTGCGTTTCACGCGGGAGGACATGGAGAGGACGATCCACCCGGCCTTGCGCAGTCGGCCCAACGGCTACTTCAGCTTCACGCCGTTCTTCCTCTCGCCCGAGCTTCACGATCGGGTCTCCGGTGGCTCCGCCAACGTCACCGCGCCGCAGGATCCGTCGATCGGCTGCTGGTGCGGCTCGTGGCTCGCGGTCAGCGCCGAAGGAGAGGTCGCGCCCTGCGGCATCCTCATCGACGTTCTCCAGTGCGGCAACGTGCGCGACAAGTCGTTCAAGGAGATCGTCGACCAGAGCGCGGTGTTCCAGCAGGTGCTCGACCGCAACCTGCTGGGGGGGAAATGCGGTCGTTGCCGCTACCAGTTCACCTGCGGCGGCTGTCGCGCGATGGCCTTGTTCGAGCACGGCGACCTGATGGGCGAGGATCCGACCTGCTTCTTCGACCCGATCGACCGCTCGACCGTTTCGGAGCACGAGGCCGAGACCAACCGGATGTTCGGCCGCTACGCGTTCATGGCCCGCATCGCCGAGCAGAAGATCGCG
>Ga0224512_10001241_pt1 | contig 25079 bp, 13 predicted proteins | sample SF_May12_sed_USG_4_FD_169103 | JGI IMG/M metagenome (GOLD analysis project Ga0224512, IMG submission 169103) | Sediment microbial communities from San Francisco Bay, California, United States - SF_May12_sed_USGS_13 | ecosystem: Environmental > Aquatic > Marine > Sediment | place: USA... | reverse complement strand
CTCCACCCACGCCTCGAACTCGAGGACGGCGGACTCGGTCCCGTCGGATCCGAGCGCTCCGGTCGGGAGGGTCACCTCCGCCACGGCGCGGAGCGTGTCGGGAGGCAGGCGGTACGCGGGCCGCGCTCCCTCGGAGACCCCGTCCGCATCGTCCGGAGCGCACGCCCCCACGGCCAGCGAGCCGGCGATCGCGGCGCCAGGCACTGCGCCGGCGGCCTTCTTCAGGAAGGTCCGTCGTGTGGGGTCGCTCACCGGTCCGCCCCCGACGCCCCGTTCGGGAGCGCGAACGCCATGAGTCGGGTGCCACCCCCTCGGCCGGTGGCGATGACGACGTACTGTCGGCCGTCACCCGCCCGGTACGTCATCGGGTTCGCGTATCCGTCCTGTCCGAGGTCGTGCGACCAGAGCTCCTCGCCGCTCTCGGCGTCGATGGCATACAGGGCGTCACCCCCACCGGTCAGGAAGACGACGCCGCCCCCGGTCACGATCGGTCCGGGCGCGCCGCTGACGCCGAGCCGCTCGGGCAGCTCCACACCCGCGAGCGCCGGGTTGGCGCGCACCGCGGGCGTGTCGCCGATCGGGACCTGCCACGCGATCTCGCCGACGGTGAGATCGTACGCCGTGAGCGTCCCGTAGGGGGGACGCTGGATCGGCAGCCCGTTGTCGAGGCGGAGCGAGCGCCGGCTCCGGTCGATGCCGTATTCGCCCTCCGTACGCTCGGGGTCCGCCGGTCCGATCGCGAGCAGCGCCGGCGCGTTGGACGACTTCACGTACAGGAAGCCCGTCTCCGGGTCGACCGCGGTCCCACCCCAATTGCCGCCCCCGATGATGCCGGGGCTGACGATCGTGCCCTCGAGCGAAGGGGGCGAGTAGAGCGGCCCCATGCGGTAGCGGCGCACGATGTCCAGCGCCTCGGCTCGAAGCGCGGGCGTGAAGTCGATGACGTCGTCCTCGCTGAAGCCCTGACGCTCGAACGGCGGCGGCTTCGTGGGGAACGGCTGGGTCTCGGACGCCCGCTCGCCCGGCACGTTGCTCGGCGGGACGGGCCGCTCCTCGATCGGCCACACGGGCTCGCCCGTCTCCCGATCGAAGACGAAGAGGAAGCCCATCTTCGTGGAGACCGCCACCGCATCGATCGTGCGCCCGTCGACCGTCAACGGAAACAGCGTCGGCTGAGCCGGCAGGTCCCAGTCCCAGAGTCCATGGTGGACCGCCTGGAAATGCCAGACGCGCTCACCCGTCCGAGCGTCGAGCACGACGAGCGACTCGGCGAACAGGTTGTCGCCCTTTCGGTCGCCCCCGTAGTAGTCGTTGCTCGGCGTCCCCACCGGAGCGAAGACGAGGCCGCGCTCCACGTCGACGGAAAGCGGCGCCCACGCGTTCGTGTGACCGACTCGATCCCACGAGCGGTCTTCCCAGGTCTCGTTCCCGAAGGCGCCCTCGGGTGGGATCAGGTCGAAGCGCCAACGCAGCGCACCGGTCGTCACGTCGAAGGCCAGAATGTGGCCCGGCGGGTCCCGCTCGTAGACGAAGCCGTCCCACAAGCCGTTGCCCAGGATGACGAGATCCTCCCACACGACGGGCGGCGAGGTCTGCGTGAAGTGGAGCCGGTTCGTCGCCCACTGGAGGTGCTCGGTCATGTCGACCTCGCCCGCGTCTCCGAAGCTCTCGATTCGCTCTCCCGTCGCCGCATCGATGGCGATGAGACGCCACCGGCTGTTCAGGAAGATCCGGCGCTCACCCGGGCCAGACCACATCGCCACCCCGCGGTGGACGAATCCGGTTCCATTGGGGGGCTGTCCCCACTCGACCGTCCCCGGATCGTAGACCCAGTGCTCTCCGCCCGTGGCGGGGTCGAGCGCCACCACTCGATTGTAGGGCGTGCTCAGGTACATCGTGTCGTTCACGACGAGCGGCGTTGCTTGGAAGGCGCCCGGGCGCACCGACTCGCCCGGAACCGGAAGCCGGGGACCGGTGAGCGGCTCGTCGCCGGTGTCCCACGTCCAGGCGAGCTCCAGGCCCGAGACGTTGGCGCGATCGATCTGATCGAGGGGGGAGTAGCCCATCGCACCCGGGTCCCCCCCGTAGCTGGGCCAGTCTCCGGCCGCCAACCCCCCTGCACCGCCTCGGCCGTCGGCTGACGGAGCGTCCGCACAGCTCGCCAGCGCGAGGGCCGTCACGGTGCACGGGACGAGCCGACGCGCGAGATGCCTCATGCGGCTCACGACCCGAGCCTCCCCTGCAAACGTTCCGCCTCCAGCAGCGCGAGATCCAGTGCTTCCAGGAGTCTGTTCCGCTCCCGCACGAGGGTCGTCTCTGCGAAGAGATAGCGGTCGCTCGACGGATCTTCCTCGGCGAGGATCGTCACGGGTGCGAGCCCCGGCAGCAGTCCGACGGAGAAGCCGGGATCGGGGTGGAAGGGATCGATTGGATCGTACATCACGCGGTAGATCGGCCGCAGCACGGCCAGCATCGCCCGATCGAGGTCCGGCCCGTCGTGTCCGGAAAGCGAGGCGGCGAGCCCGCGGACCCGCTCGAGGAGCGCCCGCTGCCGGCCGCTCGCCTCCGACAGGTCGAAGCGTCCACCCGCCTGCTGGGACCTCCGCTCGATCAGCGCCCCCAGCGCCTCGACCTCCGCCACCATGTCGATCGGGAGAACGGGGTCGGCCGTGAGGTGAGCGATCGCCCGCGCGTAGAGGCCCGCGTCCGCCGACAACACGTCGAAGTCGATCTTGTCGTACGTGTCGTCGGGCGTGTGCCACCACCAGTAGCCTCCGTCCTCAGCCGAGCGGGCGTGATTGAACTGGAGCAGCGGCACGCCGACACCGTTGAAGGACTGGTCGGAATTCCGCCCTGGAGTCGAGCCCGGGAGCTCTTCCTGGCCGACCGCTTCGCGCACCACCCGCCGCGCCAGCGAGTGCATGGAGGCCGTCGCCGTCGAGCTCAGGCGCACAGCATCGATCTGGCCCACGCCGTCGATGTTCAGGTAGGCGACGGCGCGGTCCCGGAGCTCCTCGAAGTAGTGATCGGCGAACCAGGTCGACCCCGCGTAGCGCGCGTTGCTGTGCCCGGGCCACCACGCGACGACGAGGCCGCGACGCAGTCGCTCCCGTTCGGCGTGGAACGCCTTCGCGAGCTCGACCATCGCGGCGTTGGAGGCACCCTCGTCGGTTCCGGCGTGATACCACCCGTCGATGTGACCGCCGAGGAGGACGTAGGGGGCGTCCGGCGTCGGGCCCTCGATCCTGGCCACCGCAAGGCGAAGCGTCTTTCGGCCGGTCCAGACCTCGGCGTCGATCTCGGCCGTGACCGGGCCCGCCGCGAGCAACGACCGCAGTTGGTCGCCACCGCTCTTGGTGACCTGCACGCTCGGAATATCCAGGAGCCTCGAGTAGTTGCGAAGCGAGGGCGTGCCCCAGGTAGAGGTCACGATCAAGTCATTCAACCGCTCTTCGGGATTGATGAAGATGACGCCCTCGGCGCCGAGCAGCGCGAGCACCGCGGTGGGCACGTTCCGCGGTTGGCCCTCGACGACGGCGATGCTGCCGCGGACGTCGGGGAGACCGGCCCGCTCGCCATCCATCGCCGACCCGCCCTCGAGCGCGAGTAGCTCGCCGGTACCGACCTCCAGGTCCGGCAGATCGGCGAGACCTCCCACGTCGACGAGGGGTGCCCGCAGCGAGCTCGCCGAGCCCGAGTACGCCATCGTGATCGCGGGTAGCGTCAGCCCGGCGGCGGGGACGCGCACCGACGCGGACACCGGGTCCGACGCGTACGTGTCGAACGTATGGACCTCGACCGGCACCCCGTCCGCTCGGAGCGAGGCCACGATGGAATCGATCGCGGCGTTCTCGCCCGGGCCACCCGAAGGCCGCTCGTACTGAACGATCGCACGGGCGTGGCGCTCGAGCCCTTCCACCGTGATCGACCCCATGACTGCCTCGGCGAGCGAAGCAGCCGCGTCTTCGCCGGCCGATGGCGCCGCCGCGTCGCCGCCGGGCGCGCACGAGCCCAGGGGCACGAGCATGAGCATGGCCATTCCCAAGCGGGTGACATGTCGGCGCATGGGCTTCGCTCCTCTCCCGTCAGGGACGTCGGTCGTGGCGCTCGGGGACAGCGGGCATCGGCTGAAGATGCGCATCGGACGCCGAGACCGCGAGCGACCGAGCATGCGTGCCACCGGAATCGTGACTCCAGTCCTCAGGTCGACGAGGGCGACCGCCCGCCGCCACGCGAGAGCTAGGCTTCGTCCGTCGCGATCAGCTGCTCCGCAATCAGCTCGATCAGGTCCGTCGCGGAAACGAGCCCCAGCAGCACGCCGTCTTTTTGGACGATGGCCCGACGGAGCGCCGAGCGTGCGAAGAAGGTCGCGAGCTCCGCAAGCGTCGCATCGGGCCCGACGCCGAAGACCGAGGCACTCATGATCTCGCGGACCGTCCGTTGGTCCATGCGCCGCGCGGCACGGGCCCTCTCGGCCGGATCATCCGCGTATAGGGAGCGCGCGTCGCCGAGCCACAGGATGTCGCTGACGCTCACCGTACCCACCAAGCGACCCTCCTCGACCACCGGAACACCGCTGATCTGGTGCTCCCGCAGGAGCTGAGCGAGCTCGCGGATCGACGCTGAAGGAGAGACGGTCACGACGTCGCGACGCATCACGTCGGCGACAGTGGACGGTTCGGCGGGAATGGACGGCTGCTGCATGTGGACCAGGGGGTCGATGGTCGAACACGGTGCTCGAGCAGAATACAACGCGAGACAACGCCGGGCGAACCGAGGCTCCTCGCACCTATGGGCCGAACCCGTCCCAAACTCCCACACCCTCCCGCGGAAACTCCCCGATAGGCGGTTGAGGCACCTTCGCTTGGATTTCTATTAGCGCAGCGGCGCGGGTAAAGAAACGACTGACACCCGCGGCGCCTTCGGCTGGAGGTGAATATGCGCACGACACGGCATGTCATCTTGGCTTCGATCGTCGTGATGTCGCTCGGTTGCTCCATCAACATCACCGACTCCGACTCCGGATCCCGCCGGAATGTGGACGTCGAGGTCTCCGAACCCTTCCTGGTTCAGTTGGATGCCACAACGGCCCTTCGGATCAGACTCGAGGGGGTCAATGGGACCATGACCGTCCGCGGTGGCTCCGGGACGGACGTCGCCCGCGTGGAGGCTGAGCGCAGAGTGAGGTCCGACACACGTCAAGATGCGCAGCAGTTCTTGGAGCGCGTGACGGTCGAGGTCGCGGAGCATGGAGGCGAGATCCTGGTTCGGACGAGCCAGCCGAGCAACGCGGGTGGTCGTGAGGTGATCGTCGACTATGATCTCACCATTCCCGCGCGGCTCGACGTCGACGTGACAACCGTCAACGGCTTGGTAACGGTGCTGGACGTGGTCGGCGACGTCGAGGTCAGCCTCGTGAACGGGAACATCGACTGCGACGTGGCGATGCTCCCCGCCGGTCTCGTCGACCTTTCCGTTGTCAACGGCAATGTCGAGCTGGACGTGCCTACATCGGTCTCGGCGATGCTCGACGCCGACGTCGTCAATGGCTCGATCAGCCTGATCGGGCTCACCCTCCTCGACGCCACGACGTCGACCCGGTCGGTTCACGGGAGGCTCGGTGCCGGCGACGGTCTGATCGACCTCGACGCCACCAACGGGACGATCACGGTCCGAGGACGCTAGGCTTCGTACCCTATCAGCCAGGGGGCTCGGTGAAGAGCGGCGAGGCGGAACCAGACTTTCCTGGCAAGCGCTTCATCTCGGAGCCGGTGATCGATCTGCGCTACGAGATCGAGGTCCTCGCCGAGCCAGGCGACGTCTGGCCCTGGATTCTCCAGATGGGATACCACCGCGCCGGATGGTATATCGATGCGTGGTGGGACAAGCTCATCCAAGAGCAATTCTGGCCACGCGTTGTCCCGAAGGAGGCGCGCGGCACCTATCAGGCGCCCGCCAATCGCATCCTTTCGGAATACCAGACCCTCTCCTTGGGGGACATCGTTCCAGACGGACCTCCGGGTACGGCCTTCTTTGAAGTAGTCGGCATCGAACCGAACCGGCTGCTTCTGCTCTTTGCCACAAGCCACTTCAATTACATGGCGCCGCGATTCGTCTACCGGACCAGGTGGGCGCCCACCGGAGCGTTCTGCTGGGCCTTCGTCCTGTCCGAAAGGTCCATCGGTCGCACGTGCCTCACGAGTTGGTGGCAGGCCGAGGTGCGCCCAGTGGCGGTGGCCAGGGTCTTACGTCCTCTGCTCGCCGTCGTTGATCGCGCGCATCAGCGGGAAATTCTGCGGGGAATCAAGAAGAGAGTGGAGCGTGCGCACGTTCGCGTCAGAGCCCGCCGGTGAAGTGGGCCCAACCGGCCGGCGTATCACAGTGGACGTCCACGACCTGCACCTGCTCTGAGCTCGGATCGAGCCTCCGACCGTCGGTACGAGCGAACGCGTCGAGACGGAGCGCAACCTGGTCGCCGGCTCCGACGGCCCCGACCTCCTTGGAGAAGCCCCCCCCGCGGACTCCTGCGTTGACGTCCACCATGCAGCTCGTCCAGGGGTGATCGCCGAGGTTCGTCACCAGGATTCGGCTCCCGGATCGAGCGAGCTGCACCGGCAGACGCGGAAACCTCGTGGGCGCGGCGGTCGGTCGCACCGGCTGGATGGGGCGGGACTGCTCGTATGAACGGACCGCGGCCCCCGCCCCCATCGCGAGTCCGCCGAGGCAGAGCGCCAGGAGCGCCCTCGTCAACCCGCCCCCCCTGGCTCGAGTCGGCCTGGGGAGACCGCATCCCGGGCACGCCTTCGCCTTGGCGCTGACGAGGTGACCGCACTCCCGACATGGATGAAGGGACATGGCGCTTTACCGTCGAGGATCAACGTCTTCTGGGCTCCGCCCGACGGCCTGGACCCACCGCATGCTTCGTGCCGGTGGCTCGGGTCGGAGACCGGTCCGGGCAACGCGGCGGTGCCGCCCGACCCTTCGGGGTCGGTTCCCCGCCGTTCGGGGCGCCCCCGCCCCGGACGAGATACCCGGCAAGGACTATCCACTCTGCGCCGTTTGTGCCCAGGCCAGGGCCCGATAGGGGCCGAAAACCCTTGTGTTTCAAGGGGATCGGCCCTGGCGTGCCCCTTGCACTTCCGTGCGCGTGAGATCCCCCGCCGCCCCCCCCAAAAGCCATTCACGTGACCGGACGCCGCCTTCAGGCGCACTGCCCTGCCGTATCGGGCCCGACGCCGTCGTCGGTGGGCCGGCAGGGGGGCCGAGGCGGGCCGGTCGTGTCGAGCGCATGACCGCTCACCCCGGCCGGCGGGCACACTGGTCGCCCCTCGCCGGCCTCCTGGCCTGCGCCATTCCGCTGCTGCCCAGCGCGCTCGAGGCCCAGACGTCGCAGCTCATCTGGGAGAACGAGTACGCCGACGGAGCCACGGCTACGCCGGTCACGATCGGTGGGACGACCGTCTCGATCGCGGGCCTCGATCCTCTCGGAATCGGCGTTGGCGGCAACTTCACGGTCCAGCATGCCACGTGGGGCGGCCACGCTGGCTACTGGGAATCGGGCGTCGACGCCACGAGCCAGGCTCAGAGCCTCACGTTCCGCCTCACCTTCTCCCAGCCGGTCGAGTCGCTGTCGTTTTCACTGCTCGACATCGACACCAACGGGAGTTTCCACGACTCGATCACCGTCGTGGGATGGGAAAGCACGACCCCGTTCTCTCCGACGACGGTCTTCCTCGGACCGGCGGTGATCTCTCCGGCGCCCGGCATCTACGCGGGACAGGCCAACGTCGAGACGACTTCGACCGACGGCAACGTCGATCTACGGTTCGACCAGCCCGTCGACTCGGTGACGTTCGAGTACGGCCCTGGACCGAGGGCCGCGACCGATCCCGCCCTTCAGGTCATGGGGCTTTCGGACCTGACCTGGACGATCCCCTGCGGCCCGCCACCGACGGTGAGCACGACGGCCGAGCTGCGCGCGGCCGTCGCCGATTCCTGCGCGAGCCTGATCCTCCTGAACCCGGGCACCTACGACCTGACGGCGAGCGGCTCAGGCGAGCTGTTCATCGATCAGGGCAAGACGCTGCGCAACGCCGGCGGCGGCGAGGTGATCATCGACGCGGCTGGTGCGTCCCGCGCGATCCGCATCACCACCGGCAACACGGTGGAGCTCGACGGCCTCACGATCACCGGCGGCAACAGCGGAGGCGCCAACGGGGGCGGGATCCTGACGGACGGCGATCTGACGATCCGCAACAGCACCATCACCGGCAACTCCACCGGCGTGGACGGCGCGGGCCTTTACATGGCGACCGGCTCGCTGCTCATGGAGAACGTCACCGTGAGCGGCAACACCGCGACGAGCGACGGTGGTGGTCTGGACGTGACGGATGCGACCCAGCTCATACACGTCACCGTCGCCAACAACAGCGCCGGGAACCAGGGCGGAGGGATCCGCTCCCGCAACGCGGCGGTTCAACTCGTCAACTCGCTCGTCGGGGACAACGTCTCGGGCAGCGGCGGGCAGATCGCCAACCAGATCACCTCGCTCGGCATCAACCTGGCCGAGGGGGGCTGCCTGGGTTGCCGTGCGATCGACCTGACCGGCGACCCCCTGCTCCTGCCGCTCGCCCTGAACGGTGGCGACTCCCGGACCCATGCGCTCGACGGCCCGAGCATCGCACGAGACACGGCCGACGCGGCCTTCGGCCTGCCGACCGACCAGCGCGGTGTCTCGCGGCCGGTGGCTTCGGGCTACGACATCGGAGCCTTCGAGGCCTCGCCCGCTCCCTTCGGAATCTCCGTCGACCCCGACGCGCTGGCCATTCAGCGTTCGACCGGCTCTCAGCAGACGCAGGACTTCGACGTCGTGAACGAGTCGACGACGACAGAGAGTGTGACGCTCACCGGATCGGTCGGGCCGGCGGGATCGTCGTTCCTGACAGTCGACTCGCTGACAGGGCCAGGAGTGGCCGGGGCGGGTGCGTCGGCCTCGGTGACCATCGGCTCGGGAGCGACCGCGACGGTCACCGTTTGGTACACGGTCGCGACGGCCCCGGTCGGCACCGTAGACACCTTGCGGCTCACGGGCGACATCACCGTCGATCCGCGCTACACCGACGACGGGTGGGCTGAGATCGAATGGGTGTGCGCACCCACCACCTCGGTGACCACGACGGCGGAGCTGCGCGCGGCCGTCGCCGATCCGTGCGTGAGCACCATCCTGCTGACGCCGGGTCTGTACGACCTGACGGCGAGCGGCTCGGGTGAGCTGTTCATCGATCAGGACAAGACGCTGCGCAACGCCGGCGGCGGCGAGGTGATCATCGACGCCGCGGGCGCGTCCCGCGTGATCCGGGCCGAGCCCGGCAACGTGATCGAGCTCGACGGCCTCAGGATCACCGGAGGCGTTAGCGGCAACGACGGCGGCGGGATCCGGGCCGACGCCGATCCGCTCACGATCCGCAACAGCACGATCACGGGCAACTCCTCCACCGGCGGACACGGGGGCGGCCTGTTCATGAACGGCGGCGGGCTGCTGTTGGAGAACGTCACCATCAGCGGCAACACCGCGTCAGGCAACGGTGGTGGCCTCGACATCAGGACCAACGCCCAACTCGTGCACGTCACGGTCGCCAACAACACCGCCGACGAGGGTGGCGGCCTGGATCCACGCAACAACACGGTCCAGCTCGTCAACTCGATCGTCGCGGACAACATCTCGACCGGCGGCGGCGGCCAGATCCGCCGAGAGATCACCTCGCTCGGCATCAACCTCGTCGAGGATGGCTGCGTGGGTTGCCGTGCCATCGACCTGACCGGCGACCCCCTGCTCCTGCCGCTCGCCCTCAACGGCGGCGACTCCCGGACCCATGCGCTCGACGGCCCGAGCATCGCACGAGACACGGCCGACGTGGCGTTCGCGCTCGCCACCGACCAGCGTGGCGTCTCGCGGCCCGTCGCCTTCGGCTACGACCTCGGTGCCTATGAGGCAGCCCAGGCACCCTACGGTATCAAGCTGAGCCCGAACGGGCTGGCGATTCAGCGCGGTCCCGGCACCGAGTACCAGCAAGACTTCGACGTCGTCAACCGCTCGATGACGGCCGAGGACATCGACCTGACCGGGACGGTGCAGCCGGTGGGGTCGTTCCTGACGATCGATTCGATCACCGGGACGGGCGTCATCGGATCGGGCGCCACGGCCACGGTCAACGTGGCGTCGCTGGCGACGACCACCATCACGGCCTGGTTCTCGGCGGTCACCGCGCCGCTCGGCCAGATCGACACGCTGCGCCTCGCGGGCGAGATCGTCTCCGACCCGCGCTACACCGACGACGGCTGGGTCGAGGTCGAGCAGGTCTGCACCCCGACATCGTCGGTGAGCACGACCGCGCAACTTCGAAACGCCGTTACGGACGGGTGCGTGGGCCTGATCCTGCTGACGCCGGGCACCTACGACCTGACGGTGAGCGGCACGGGCGAGCTGTTCATCGATCAGAACAAGACGCTGCGTAATGCCGGCGGCGGCGAGGTGATCATCGACGCCGCGGGCGCGTCCCGCGTGATCCATATCGACCAAAACGACGTCACGGTCGAGCTCGACGGACTCACGATCACAGGAGGCGTCAGCGGCGCCGACGGTGGCGGAGTTCGGACCGACGGCAACAACGGCACCTCGGTCACGATCCGCAACAGCACGATCACGGGCAACGCGACCACCGGACATGGGGGCGGCCTGTTCATGAACGGCGGTGGGCTGCTCTTGGAGAACGTCACCGTCAGCGGCAACACCGCGTCAGGCAACGGTGGCGGCCTCGACGTCAGGACCACCGCCCAGCTGGTGCACGTCACGGTCGCGAACAACACGGCCGACGAAGGCGGCGGACTGGATCCACGCAACAGCACCGTCCAGCTCGTCAACTCGATCGTCGCGGACAACACCTCGACCGGCGGCGGCGGCCAGATCCGACGTGAGCTCACCTCGGTCGGCATCAACCTCGTCGAGGGTGGCTGCGTGGGCTGCCTGCCGTCGGACCTGACCGGCGACCCGCTGCTCCTGCCCCTCGCCCTGAACGGTGGCGACTCCCGGACCCATGCGCTCGACGGCCCGAGCATCGCACGAGACACGGCCGACGTAGCGTTCGCGCTCGCCACCGACCAGCGCGGCGTCTCACGGCCCCAGGGCGTCGGCTACGACCTCGGTGCCTACGAGGCCGAGCTCTCCATCTCCGCGACCATGGTCGCGGCGGCGAGCGCGGCCAATCGGCTTCCGAGCAACGGCACGGGCTATCAAGAGAGCTTCACCCTCACGAACTCCGGAGCCGGCAGCTCGGCCTTCACACTCCGGGCGACCGCCGCCGGAAGCGCCGTGGTGGTGGACTCGATTCGCGGCCCCGGCCTCACGTTCGGTGCTCAGCCCGACTCCGCGCTCACGGCCACGCTCGCCGGGAACGGCGGGAGCGTCGCCGTCGCCGTCTTCTATACGGTCCCGGACATCTCGGCCGGCACGACGGACACGCTGATCCTGACCGCAACGAGCGTCGTGAGCCCGATGCTCTCGGTAACCGATTCCACGACCGTGACGGTCGTGCGGCCGTCCCTGAGTCTCGGCAAGACCGCCACCGTGACGGGTGATACGATCCCGGGGGCGGACGTGACCTACCAGATCACGGTGACGAACCTCGGGACTGAAGCGGCCGTTCAGGTCGTGGTCCGCGACTCGATACCCGTCGAAGTCGACTACCGGCTCGGGAGCACGTCCGAGACGCTCCCGCCCGGGGTCACGGCCGTCGTCGAATTCGACGACGGAACCGACACGTGGACGTACGCTCCGGTCTCGGAGGGGTGCGGAGCGCCCGTCGGATACGACGGCTGCGTCCGATACACCCGATGGCCGCTCGATAATCCGCTTCCCCAGACGGCGCCCGACAACGTGGCCGTCTTCTCCTTCGTCGCGCGCATCCGATGACGCGCGCGCTCGCCCTTCGACCTGGCGGAGGCGCCGCTTCCCGGCCCCGCGCGCCGCCCTAGTCGTGCGTCGTTACCCCGTACCCGACCCGTCGACGCCTCCCCCGGCTGCGGCGGGCTACCAATCACCACAGTGCAGGAGAAATCCCATGCGGAAGGGACTCATCATCGGCCTCGGCCTGTTCGCCTCGACGCTCCCAGCGTCAGCGCAGGTCGCAGAGCCGCAGGCCTTGGCCATCACGGCGCAGAACGTGACGGCACGGGCAGCGGAGCGGACCGACGCGGAATCCGGAGCATCGCTCCCGGGAGACGTGATCGAGTATCAGCTCACCTTCACCAACCACACCGACGGCCCGATCGCCGAAGTCGTCCTGAACGACCCGGTCCCCCAGGGGCTGGTGTTCGAGGTCGGTTCGGTGACGGCCAGCCGTGAAGACGTGTTGGTCGAGTATTCCCTCGACGGCGGAAGCAGCTGGTCGGACCGACCGACCGTTCAGGTCGAGGAAGCCGGCGAGTCGGTCACGCGACCGGCGCCGCCCGAAGCTTACACCCACGTCCGCTGGACCGTCACCGGGACGCTGAATCCCGGCGCGCAGGTCCAGGCGCGCTTCCGTGCCCGTGTGGCCGGAGGCACCGACCCCGGGGGTGAGGCATGAGCCCCCACGCGATCCCTGTCCCGAGCGGACAAGCCCCCCGGAGCACGAAGTGCTCCTCCACTCTCGCTACGAGGAACAAGACGATGAACAGCACACCTCGAGCCCGATCGTGGCTCGTCATCCCAGCGATCGCCCTGGTGGCGCTCTTGTCGCTGGGCGCAAATCCCCTTTCCGCGCAGACCGCGGAAGGAACGGTGATCACGAACACGGCCACGGCCACGTACACCGACGCCAACGGCAACACCTATACGGCGGCCTCCGGCTCGGTCTCGGTGACCGTCGGATTCCAGGGGTCCCTGGCTGTCACCAGTCCAGCGGGCGCTTCGCCGTCGTCACCGTCGACCGACAACACCGTCACGTGGACGATTACGAACAACGGAAACGGGCCGGATCAGGTCGTGATGGGCGCTTCGAGCACGGACACCGACGTCGCCGGTAATCTCCGGTACGTCTACAACGCGGTGACGTACACCTCGCTGTCGGCCCTGAACACGGCGCTCGCCGCGCCGGGCGACAGCATCCCAGCCGGCGCCAGCATCACCATCGGCGTGCTGTACGACGTCCAGGCCGGCGAGGGTGGCAACGCGTCCAGCGTTCAGCTGACGGCCACCTCGACGCGCACCGGTGGAGACAGCAACAACTCCACGACGCTGGTAACGGCAGTGCTCGCCGGAACCGTGTCGGTCGCGTCGGACAACCCGACGATCGATCGCCTGCCCTCGAACGGTACGGTGCTCTACGTCGAGACGTTCCAGGTCGGGAGCGGCCTCACCGGTACGGCCGACATCAATCTGACGGCGTCGATCGCCGCGCCGAACGCGGCCACGGTGGTGTTGATCGGCATCCGGGAGCAGGGGGCTGCAAGCTGGGAGGTGCCGCCCTCGACAACCATCAGCTTCAGCTCCGGTGAGACGAGGACGATCGAGGTCCAGTACCGGGTCGACGGTGGCGTCGGAGACGCTGGCAGCAGCTCGACCGTCACGCTGACTGCTACGGGACCTGCCGCGGCCGGCTCGCCGACCGCTGCCGACGATCACGTCGTCACGATCGTCGGTCCGAGCCTGACGGTCACGAAGACAGCACACGCCTCCGAGGCGGACGCACTCGCTGGAGCGCCGACCTTGTCGGTCGATCCGCAGCCCGGCCAGACGATTTGGTACCGGGTCGAGGTGACCAACTCCGGAACGGCTTCGGCCGTGATGACCGGTGGCAGCAACGGGATCTCGGACGATTTCTCGAGCCTCCCGGTCACCTACGTGGCATCCAGCCTGAACCAGACCGGCAGCCCGATCACGTGGACCACGCTTGCCGAGTCGGGCGCGGTGATCACTGGAACCATTGCCGCTGGTATCCCCGGGGGAGGGGGTACGGCGTGGTTCGTGTTCGCGGTCGTGATCGACTAATCGACTGACCTACACGCAGACGCAGACGCAGTAGATGAACCCTTCCGCGGTTCTCCGTAGCGAGAGGCTCAGGCCCCTCACCCGCCATTTGGCGGCGTGGGGGGTCTGGGCCGCGCTCGGCCTGACGGCGGCGTCACCCGTTCGCGCTTTCCAAGCGAGCGGACCCCTGACGCCGGCCGGAACCGTGGTTACGAACGAAGCGACGGTCACCTATTCGACTCCGAACGGGTCGACCATCAGCTCCGTCGGCTCGGCCTCGTTCACGGTCGGCCAAATCGCGGGCGTGGACATCGAGCCACCCCGCATCAGCATTACCGAGCCCGGCCTGGACGTCGTCTTCCAGCACGTTCTGACGAACGCCGGGAACGGAACGGATTCCTTCAGCCTCCAGGCCCTCACCACGAATTCGTGGACCACCGGCATCCTGCATGACGTGGACGAAGACGGGCTGCTCACCGCGAGTGATACGCTCGTCACCGGTTCGGTGACGCTGGGCATGGGAGGCGCATACCCTCTGCTCGTCGTCGTCTCGGTACCGCCCGGCTTGAGCCCGGGGCACGTCGAGATGATCGACGTCGCCGCCACGAGCGGGTTCGACGCCTCTGTCGTCGACACGGTATCGGACGAGGTGCGATTGCTGGACGCAGACATCGACTCGGAGATCGACAAGGTCGTCGACCGGACGGTCGCCGCTCCGGACGATCTCCTCACGTACCAGATCCGGGTTCGCCTGGACGGCACGGGTCGACGCGACAGCGTCCTCTTCAGAGACAAGATTCCCGTCTTCACCACGTACCAGGCGGGTACACTCCAACTCGACGGCGAAGGCCTCACGGACGCGGCCGACACCGATGTCGGCGGCTACGATCCGGTGACCGGTGTCGTGACGGTCGATCTCAGCAGCCTGGCCTCGGGATCCGAGGCGAACGTCCTCTTCCAGGTGCGGATCGATCCGGCCGCGGCGATCGGAACACAGATCGTGAACGTGGCCGACCTCGCGATCGAGACCCCTCTGGGTACCCTCGACAGCCGGTCCGCGCCGGCAATCACCGACGTCGCCGCTCCACGCCTGAGCATCACGAAATCGGTGGCGGGCCTCGACCCGGCCACCGGCGGCGACACGCTCACCTACACGATCGAGGTCTCCAACCCGTCCACGGCGCTGAGCGCGGTCGATCTGGACGTGATCGACACGATCCCGGCGCCGCTGCTCCTCCTGGGAGCCACGCCGTCAGCCTCGGTATCCGGCTCCGAGCTCCGCTGGACCCTGCCCCGACTGGGCCCCGGCGAAGTCGCGCGGTTCGAGATCCTCACCGAAGTGCCCGAGGTGCTCGACTCCGTGACGGTCGTGAACCGGGCGCACCTTTCGCGGGATGGAGCGAGTGGTGAGCTCGCAGAATCCGAGCCCCGCCTGCTCATGCCGAGCATCGACGCCAGCATCGCGCTCGACCTCGAAGCCGAGGTCGTCGAGGTCCGATTGGGTGAGATCCTGCCGCTGCGAGCTACCGTAACCAACGACGGCGAGGCGACCGTGACCGAAGTCCTCGTCAAGCTCGCGCTTCCCGAGGGCACGCGCTTTGTCGATCAGCCCCTCGCGGCGTCCTTCAGCGGATCGCGCGATTCACCGGCGGCAATGGTCACCACCCTCCAGCTCGACTCGCTCGAGGTGGTCGGCGACACACTCTATGTGTGGCTACCGGGTGAGCTACGGCCCACGGAGTCGATCGAATTCCGCTATATGCTGCTCGTCGATCGCGCACCGGGTGGCGTTCTGTTGAACGTCGCCATCGCGACGGCCTTGCGGGGCACGCAACTCGCCGTCTCCTCCTTGGTGGTGGCCTCCAACCAGGCCCAAGTGCTCGTCGGATTGGCGCGTAACCGTGCCCTCGAGACCCGAACGGTCATCGGTAAGGTCTTCCACGACCTCGATGCGGACGGCTTTCAAGACCCCGACGAGCCCGGCATCCCGGGTGTCGACGTCGTGACGGCCGATGGCGAGAGGGCGACGACCGACGAATTCGGGAAGCTGTCGTTCAACGATCTCAGGCCGGGAAGGCACGCCTTCCGTGTCGATCCGCTCTCCGTGCCGGAAGGTCTGGTCCCTGTCACGGAGGGTCCGGGACAGCGGTTCCAGGTCGTCGAGGTCAACGGCTGGAATTCGCCGAGGCTCAGCTTCGCGCTCTCCGGCCCAGGTGTCGACGCGCACGCCGAAGATCCGGACCCGAGTGACCGCAGGGGTAACGGCTACGACAGCGAAGGGGTCGCCGATACCGCCGAAGCAGGCTCGGCCACGCTCGATCCCGTGAGGGTCAGCCCGCTGCGAACGGCGGAGGAGCGGGCGCAAGCCGACCGGTCCGCGTTCTTGCGCGGCCCACCCATTGTCGTGACGGACCCGGTCGACGGCTTCGTCTCGGCGACGAACCGCGTCTACATCGGCGTGCAGGGCGAGCCGATGAAACCCGTCGAGCTCTTCCGCGAAGACTCGCTGCTCGTCGAGACGCAGCTGTTCCCGGACGGGTCGGGCGACTTCATCGGTGTCGAGCTGCGGCCTGGACCTCAGGTGTTCCGCATCCGCACGGTGAACAGCTGGAACAACGAGAGCTGGGACTCGCTCGTGGTTCACCAGACCGGACCGCCGGTACGGCTGGAGCCCGAGAACGAGCGGATCACGGTCCTTGCCGACGGCCGCACACCGACCCGGACCCGCGTCCGCCTCTACGACGCATGGAGCGTACCGGTCGTCAACCGGCCGTTCGTCACCGTACACATGGACGGCGGTGACTTCTTCGGCCCAGACGCTGATCCGTCTTCGGTCGGCCATCAGATCGAAGCGGACAGCCAGGGCTGGGTCACGATCGCGGTGCGGGGCGGCCGGGAGACGGGTAAGGGTGTCCTCATGGTCGAGGTGCCGGACGCCGACGTGATCATCCCGGTGTCGCTGCTCGCCCCGGTGCGGCCGCTCCTCCTGACCGGTGTCGGGCAGGTCTCGCTGGGCGCCGGTGGAGACGCCTTCGGCGCGGTCACGGCGCAGGGACGGGTCTCGGACGACGTCGCGCTCACGCTCAGCTACGATACCCGGCGCCTGGACCAGGGACGAGACGTATTCGGGCGCAGCTTCGATCCTCTCGACGAGGGCCGGAACCCGATTGTGGGTGACGCCAGCGAGCAGCGCTCCCTGACGCCCTCGCGGTATCAGTTCTCCGCGCGGCTGGAGCGCGGGCTCGATTACCTGATCCTCGGCGACGTCCAGACGAGCGGCTTCGCCGATGGGATGGAGCTCGCCCGCTACGGCCGCTCCCTGCCTGGAGCCGCCGCGCGCCTGACGACGGGAAGCGTCGAGTGGAACGCCTTCGGCGCGTCGACCACCCAGGCGCTGCGTCAGCAGCAGATCCGCGGCTCCGGGACGTCGGGGCCGTTCGAGCTCGGCGGCGGGGTGCTTCCGGGTACGGAACAGGTCCGCGTCGAGGTCAGGGCGCTCGAGAACCCGACGCGGATCGTGAGCGAACAGCTTCTCAGCCGCTTCACCGAGTACCAGATCGACTACGAGCGTGGCACGTTGCTCCTCAAGCAGCCCGTTCCCGCGGCCGACGCCTTCGGCAACCCCGTCTTCCTGTCGGTGACGTACGAGGGCGAGTCGGGAGGCGATCACAGCCCCGTGTGGGGCTTGCGCGCCTCCAGCGCCCTGGGCGGCGTCGCGAGCGTGCTCGCCGACTCGGTTCCGATTTCCGTGAGCATCGTCAACGACGCCCAGCCGGGTCAGAGCTTCACGCTCGGGGCGCTGCAGACCGGCGTCATCCGTGAGGGTGGGCTCGCCGTCACGGCGGAGGTCGCCGTGGCCAGCGGTACCGACTCGACGGGCGTCGCCACACGGATCAAGGGCTCCTCGCCGCTCCTCGACGGCCGGGCCAGCGTGTCGGCCGAATGGACCTACGTCGGCGACGAGTTCTCGAACCCGGCCAACATCGGCCTCCGCCCGGGAACGAACGAAGTCAGGGCGAACGGCACGCTCAGAATGGGAGGGGGTGAGGTAACGGTCGGTCATCAGAGGCAGAGCTTCTCGAACCGTGACCTGTCGAGAAACCGAACCACCGCAGGGTATCGACAGGCTGTTCGCGAGGACGTGGAGGTAGAGGCGCGCCTCGCGGCGGACGCGGTCGAGAACGTGAGCGGTGACGTCTCCTCGGGGGCCGGCGAGTACCGCGTTACCTGGTCGGCCGCCGAGCGCCTCGACCTGTTCGCCGAGGGCCGCAATCAGCTCTGGTCGAGCGGAGCCGGACTCGCCAATCGAGGAGCCTATTACGGGGCCGGAGCAACGTTCGAGCTGTCCAGGAGCTTCGCGCTCGAGGCGCGCCACCTGCGCGTGACGCCGGGCGGCGACGCCAACCCCTACAACCTCTCCAGCGTCGGACTCACCTCTCAGCTGCGGGTGGGAACGAAGGCCTGGGGCTCGTATCAGATCGCGGGCGGAATCGACGGTCAGACCAACGCCGCCGTCGTCGGATTGACCCACCGGTTCAGCATCGGAGCGGATTGGCGGTTCTCGACGATGCTCGAGCGCCGCCAGGGCGTCGGAGCGGCGAGGATCGGTGACCCCGTGCTGGCTTCCCCGTTCGACCGCCCCGAGGAGGGCTACACGTCGGCGAGCTTCGGGACCGAGTACCTGCCGCAATCGAAGCCGTACCGCGTGTCGTTGCGCGCCGAGAGGCGGGACGGGACGCTGTCGTCGTCTCACCTCGCCACTCTGGCCGGCGACGTCTCGTTCAGCTCGGCGCTGGCGCTGCTGTCTCGTCAGGAGTTCACGGAGCGAGACCTCTTCGGGTCCCTGACGACGCGCTACACGCGTGAGCGGTCGAGCCTCTGGGGTCTCGCGTACAGGCCCACCAGGCGGGACGACCTCAACATTCTGTTCAAGTTCGGATGGAAGGACGCGGTGAATCCGTTCGGCACCGGCGTACTCGTCGCCGACGGCGAGGAGAGTCGCCTCATCGGAGCGATGGAGGCGATCTGGGCGCCGCTCGCCGACCTGGAGATCGGTGCCCGCTTCGCGACCCGCTCGACGAGGCTCGAAGCGCAACCCATGGCGGGCACCCCCATCGAAACGCGCAATCAGACCGACTTCCTCGGACTACGCGGGCGCTGGCTCTTCCACGACTTGGGTGGTGTGGAAGTCGAAGCACGCGGGATGATGAGCGACCTGGTGCCGGGATCCACGTGGGATGTGGCACCCAGCCTGGTCTTCCAGCCGATGGAGGCGATCGAGATCGAGCTCGGCTACCGCTTCGGTGACCTGCAGGACCCGGACTTCGCGGTGCGCTCGGGCCATGGTCTGTTCCTGACCATCGGCACGCGCATTACGGAGGATCTGATTCCCACCGCGGCGAACTTCTGGCGATCCCGCTTCGGAGGTTGAGGGGAGACGACGATTGAGCGGAGCGAGGGGACCCGCCCTCCCTCCGTCGCCCTACGCCGGCGTACATGGTCAATCCGACCACGCGCACGAGCACGTACGGGATCGCGAACCAGAGCGCGAATCCCTCCTCGAACGCGCTGGGCACGGCGACCGCCATGAAGAAGGCGACCGCGGTCGCGATCAGCGTCCCCGCTCGACGAGCGGGTGCGTGGTGTCGGCGCTGTTCCGGGCAGCTGCGTGATTCCGAAAACGAAGACCAGATCGAAGAAGAGCTCGACGAACGTCGCGCTCTGGCCCTCCGGAGAAACGACGGCCCGAGTCATGGGTTCACGGCGGGAAGGACCTCCCCGCTGCCCCCCTCACCCACCTCGCACTGGATCGCATGGCGCCCGTCGAGGGCCGCTTCAGGACGGGTGCTGGGGTCGGGTGCGTTCATGCGGGGCAAGATGCGACGGACGCCCTCGGTCCGAGAGTGATCGCGGGCCATCTTGCCGGTCGGGGCATTGCACCGGAGCTTCCCGGTCGACGGGTGGGCCCAAGACCCCTTGCAGCCTCGCCGTCCGTCGGCACTCCGGAGATGGATCCATGAACACACCCAGAATTCTTACCCTATGCCTGCTCCCGCTGTCGGCAGCGCCGCTCGCGGCCCAGTCAGCACCCAGCTCGGTCTTCATCGAGGCGCTCACCTGGGAAGAGATCCGCGATCGAATCGCGGCTGGCAGCACGACGATCATCATCCCGACCGCGGGCACGGAGCAGAAGGGCCCGCACATGGTGATGGGCGAGCACAAGTACGTCATGGAATACACGATGAACGAGGTGGCGCGGACGCTCGGTAACGCGCTCGTATCGCCCATCATCACATACGTGCCCGAAGGCAGTTGGGGGGACGAGCCGACCGGTCACATGAGGATGCCTGGCACGATCACGCTCCCCGGAGAATGGTTCCGCGACCTGCTGACGCACACCGCCAAGAGCCACGCGGCAGGCGGGTTCACGGATATCGTTTTCGTCGGAGATTCCGGCGGGAACCAGCGCGGCATGAGCGCCGTCACCGATCAGCTCAACCGGGAATGGGCGGGAACCGGCATTCGCGCTCACTTCATCGGCGACTACTACGCCAAGAGCAGCGAGGACATCAACGCGCTCATGAAGTCGCTCGGCTTCACGGACGCCCAGATCGGCAGTCACGCCGGTCTGCTCGACACGTCTCAGATGCTGTTCGTGAATCCGAACCACGTCCGCATGGACAAAGCCGCCCCGGACGGGGGCTTCGAAGGGTCGGGGGTGAGCGGAGACCCCTCGCTGGCCACGGCCGCCCTCGGAGAGGTGCAGCTTCGCATCAAGATCGACAACGCCCTGGCTCAGATCAGAGCCAGCATCGAATCCAGGTAGAGGATGATCATGACTCGACAAAGACATGCCGTCGCCGCGGCCGCAGCTGTCGCTCTGGCCTGCTTCGGAGCGGAGGCGCTCAGCGCGCAGACCCTGGGCGATCCCTTCATCGAGCAGATGACCTGGACCGAGATCCGAGACGCCATGGCGGCGGGCAAGACCAAGGTCATCGTGCCCATCGGCGGCACCGAGCAGAATGGCCCGCACATGGTCATGGGCAAGCACAACTACGTCATCACGTTCGCCGCCGGGAAGCTGGCGCGCGAGCTCGGCGATGCCCTCATCGCGCCGACCGTCGCGTGGGTTCCCGAAGGGAGCTATGAGCGCGAGGGCTTTGGCGACAAGCCGGGCGTCATCACCAACCCCTCCCCCAGCTACAACAATCTGCTCGAGGCAGCCGCGAGGAGCCTGGAGTCGCACGGCTTCACGGAGATCATCTTCATCGCCGACAGCGGCGGCAATCAGGCGGGAATGGAAGAGGTCGCAACGCGCCTGAACGGAGAGTGGGAAGGCGGTCCGACACGCCTCTTCGCCTTGACCGACTACTACGCGAAGGGGCAGGAGTATTCGCGCGCGTGGCTCCGCGCGGAGTTCGGCTACGACATGGAGACCATCGGCTCCCACGCGGGCATCACGGACACGTCGGCCGTCATGTACGTCTTCCCCGACGGAGTGCGAAACGACAGACGCTATCGATTCGGGGGTCGACCGGATGCCGGGGTGACCGGTGATCCCACGCTCGCCACGCCCGAAATCGGCCGGATGGTGGTCAACTTCAAGGTGGTCGCCGCCCTCCAGCAGTACGAGGCGATGAAGGCGCCACCGCGCGGGGGCCGCAGGGGAGATGCCGGGGCAGGCTGACTCGCCCCGCGGGGCGAGGTGAGGCAGCGAAACGCGGGAGTTAAGCCTTAGCCGGCCTCCGAGCACCGTGCGTCTCTGGTCGCAAGCCCCCCTGTGCCACGGCCTGATTGCGGGCGGGGTGGGCAGGCTAGTTGCCGAGGCGTTGCCGCAGCTGCGTGAACCAATTCGTGGCGACAACGACTCGTGTGCTGGCCGCATATTGCTCGTTCACGACGGCATCGATGGGGGTGGAGACGATCAGGAGCCTCCCGTCCCGATGTACGTCCAGAAGGCTGGGTTCACTATTCGTGAACGTCACTGGGAACGGGCTGCGATCAACGATGCGAAAGTCACCCTGCGCGGCAACGGTCGCTACGAGGATCTGCCCGTTCTGTCCGTAGTACAGGGCGCCGCCGTCCGGGCTCCACAACGCGCGGCCATCAACGGGAGTATCACCCTCGGACACCCGCGTCTCGCTCGAGAGATCCGGCCAGGTGCGCACATAAATGTGGGCTGTGCCGCTCCGTCCGCTGACATAGGCGATCCGCATCCCATCCGGAGAAACGCTGGCGTTACGTTCCCCCCATTCCGCGCCGAGCAACCGCGTCGGGGGGCTACTGCCATCCGCGAGAACAGAAAAGACATCGGCATTCTCAGAGGCGGTCGCGGTAAAAAGAATGGTCCCGTCGTCGAGCCAATGACTGGGTTGGTTGTCGACGGCCGCCCCGCCGAGCCGTACGGGGTCGTCGGTTCCGTCTACGCCGACTGTGTAGACCTCCGAACCCTCTCCACTGTAGGCGACCCGCGAGCCGTCAGGAGACCAGACCGGGCTCCGGGGGGCTGACACCCCCGAATAGAGCGTGTCTTTGGATCCACGATCCCAGTCGAAGGCGATAAGGTGCGCGCCGTCGGCGTAGGCGAGCCACGTGCCATCCGGTGACAGTCTCGCGCCGGTCTGAAAACGGCCTAGACCGGATAGCGCCAAGCGTTCCGTACCGCCGCGGCTGTCCAGGAACAACAACTCCCTGCCGTAGTCAGCTTCCGTCAGTGTCGGTCCCGCCAAATATACGAGTGTCCCGGTCGGGGAAAGGGCATACATGCCCGTGTGCGGCGCGCTCACGGCCACATTCTCCAGGACGGGGGTCGGGGGCCCCGTGGCTTCGAGGCGCTCGGGGTCGAACGGCATCGCTATCAGCGAGCCGCTTTCGTGCGCATAGATGATGTGTCCACTGTGCGACCATTTCGCCTCGAAACCGTCCGGGATCAACGTGGTCGTGTCGTTCGCCGCGAGGTCGAGCAGAAAAATGCCACTACCACTGCCACCCTGGCCCTGCGGGTCCCACTGGAACAGAATCCCGCGACCCCCTGGGAGCAGAACCGGAAAGCGGGCAAGGCGCTCCGTAGACTCCATGATGCGCTCGGCGGAGCCTCCGATTTCGGGAACCCGCGAGATGAAAGCGCTCCCGCCCGCTGTGTCTGGGACGTTGGCGAAGTAGATCGATTCGTCGTCACCCCAATGAGGCGTCTGCAGAAAGCCGGTCTGCTCCTCGGTCCAGAGCGTCTGTACGGTTCCGCCGACGGTCTCCACCTTCTTGAGATGCTGCGGCATGCCCGCCTCGGAGACTGCTACGAAGGCGATTTGCGTCCCGTCCGGAGAGAACGTCAGGAATCCCCAGGCCTCCTCCTCTTCCGTGCCCGCGACGGGCGAGGCCACCAGCTCGCCAGGCCGCCGAACGAAGAGCTGTCCTTCCCGAACAAACGCGATCGCCCCGTCACGTCCGACGGCGGGCGACAGCGCCCCCATTGCCTCGTTCATTTCGAACCAAACGCTGGGCCCTTCGACAGGTGTCTGGACCTCGTTGGAGCCGACAGCTAGCCAAGCTGTGCTCATCGCGAACACGGCCGTCGCCGTTGCGAACGCCACCGTCATCCGGTTCCAAGTCCTGGCGTCCGCTGCCCCGCCCGCACCGACTTCCTCCCCCTTCCCGTACCGGAATCCCGAGTCCCTCAGGGCCCGAGCGAAGTCCCGCGCTGTGGTGAACCGATCCGCGGACAGCTTTTCGAGAGCCTTCCGGATCGCCGCGTCCACATTCGCCGGAATCGAGGTACGAGCCTGCGCGGGCTTCGGTGCCTCCCCCGTCAGGATCTTCGCCAGAACGGCCTGGACGCTTCCGCCCGTATACGGGGGCTCTCCCACCAGCATCTCGTAGAGCACGCACGCCAGCGAGTAGACGTCACTCGCCGCGTTCGGGTCCCGGTCCGCCGACGCCTGTTCGGGGCTCATGTAGTACGGTGTCCCCATCGACAGCCCGGTCTCGGTCAGCCGCCCACCGCCCGCGGCGCTGACCGCCAATGCGATCCCGAAGTCGGACAGCAGGGGCCGGCCCCCACTCATCAGGATGTTCGCCGGCTTGATGTCTCGGTGGATCACACCCTGCGCGTGCGCCGCGTGGAGCGCGTCGGCGACGTCCGTGGCGATCCTGACCGCCTCATCCACCGGCAGCTGGCCGTCCCGATCGAGACGATCCCGGAGCGTTTCCCCCTGGACGTAGGGCATCACGTAGAAGAGGAACGAGTCCGCCTCGCCTGAATCGAACAGCGGCAGGATATGCGGATGCTGGAGGTTCGCCGTCGTCTTGATCTCGGCGAGGAACCGCTCGGCGCCGACGACGGCAGCGAGCTCGGGCTTCAGGACCTTGAGCGCGACCTTGCGCTCGTGCTTCAGGTCGTCCGCGAGGTAGACCGTCGCCATCCCGCCCTCACCGAGCTCCCGCTCGATGCGGTACCGGTCACTCAGCGCGGCGTTCAAGCGCTCGATCGGATTCGTGCTCATCTGGTGGGCTCCTTCGTGTTGTCCCGCGCCGAAGCCAGCGCCTCCCGTGCTTCGTCCACCAGATGGACGAGGTCGGGATCCGGATTGGTGAACGTGTCGGAAAAGACCCTGAAGTGACGCTCCGCGTCTTCGACGCGGCCCAGAGCAGCATAGAGAACGACGAGACGCTGGCGCGCGAACGAAGTCGCCAGCCCGCCCCCAACAAGGTCATACCGTCTGACCACCTCCACCGGTGAGGCGAGCTTCTCGTAGTACGTCGCCGCAGCCTCGTACTGCCCCAGGGACTCGTGCGCCTCGCCCAGCAAGGAGAGAACGACTCCCCCTAGAAACCAGCCCGAACCCCCAGCGAAGTAGTGGGGCCACGTCCACGCTTCCATGGGCGTGAGGGACTCGATCACGGTATCCCAGTCGCCGTTCGACTTCGCGATCACCGCCTCGACGACCTCGGGCGCGCTCCCAGCCAACAGGAGTGCCTCGGATGAAAGCGCCCGCAGCGTGGAGAGGTGCCGTTCCGCTCCAGGGGCGTCCGCAGCCAACGCCGTCTGCAGGGCGGCTGCCAACAGCCCGTCGGCGCT
>Ga0224512_10001240_pt1 | contig 25086 bp, 17 predicted proteins | sample SF_May12_sed_USG_4_FD_169103 | JGI IMG/M metagenome (GOLD analysis project Ga0224512, IMG submission 169103) | Sediment microbial communities from San Francisco Bay, California, United States - SF_May12_sed_USGS_13 | ecosystem: Environmental > Aquatic > Marine > Sediment | place: USA... | reverse complement strand
GGTGGGGGAGGTGACGTTCGACCTTACCACCCCCAATCAGGATGACGGGGCGATCCAGTTCGTCGTCACGGCTGTCGAGCCGGCGACGCTCCTCGCCGTGAATGCCGCCTGCACCGGCTGCACCGTCTACGCGATTCCGACGGGCGAGACCGAGATACGCGGTGTGCTCACGGGTCCCGTGGTGCCCGGCGCGGCGCTCCGCGTCACGGTGTCGGACGTCGGGAACCGGAGCGCCTACGCCGCGACCGTGGTGGCGGTGGCGAACCGTGCGTACGCGGTGCGGTCGATCGAGGGGTATGGACTGACGGTAGGACGGTAGGACGGTAGGACGGTAGGACGGAAGGACGGAAGGACGGGCGGTCGGGGGGCTGCGCGGTTGGGCGGCCTGAAGGCCGATCAGGTCCCTCCTTCGGGATCGGGCCTCTCGATCCGGCGAGCGATCCAGCGCCGGCCACCTGTCAGCAGGTCCACGCCGTTCCATCGGTACGCTCGCAATTTCAGCCTATCGCCCTCCGGCCGCGCGACGATTTCGTAAAGCGGGTCGCCAAGGCCTTCGCGGTGGATCGTGATCCCCGCGGTCGAGTCCGGATTCACCGTCGCCACAAACGGGGAGTACGCCGCTGGGTCGTCGCCCACGTTGCCGGCGAACGCCAGCACCACGTGACCGAAGATGTGCGCACCGCGCGCTGAATCCACCTGAAAGACGAGCCGCGGGCCCGCGGCTTCGGGCAGGATCTCCCAGGTCCCGACAAAGGGGTGGTGTGCGTCCTGCGCCACCGATGCCGCGCGTTGACCGGCGGGGGCGCAGCTCGCAATACCGAGCAGGAGCCCCCCGATCGCGAGCGCTACTGGGGCCGGCGCGGAGTGCCGTTGCCTGACTCTCATCGCAGCAACATTATCCGTACTCGGGCGGAGGGACAAACGACGCCGGCTCCCACGCGTCTGTACCGGCTCGTCCCTCGACGCCATTCCGGCTGCTCCCAGGGAGGTCATCTCATGATTGGTCGCTTGGTCGGCTCGCTCGGCGTTGCGCTCGTGCTTACGTCTTCCGGCGCGACAGCCCAGGACTTCCAACTCACCATCGACAACATCATGCGTGGGCCCGAGCTGGTCGGCCGTGCTCCGCAGGGGCTCCGGGGCGGCGGATTCGGCGGCGGTGGCTTCAGCTGGAGCCCCGACTCGCGCTACGTCTGGTTCCGCTGGCAGCAGCCGGGGACGGACACGAACCTGGTGGTCTACCGCGTCCGGCCTACGGCCGGTGCCCCCGAGCGGTTCGAGCAGGCCGATCCCGACACGATCCTGGCCGGTCCCGCCGAATGGTCGCGCGACCACACCAAGGCGGTCTACGTGCTCAAGGGCGACCTCGTGCTCTGGACCCCTCGTGGCGTCCGCAGGCTCACCGATACGCCTGGCTCCGAGTCGAATCCGCAGTGGTCCGCCGACGGGCGCACCCTCTACTTCCAGCGCGACGGCAACGTGTTCGCGCTGGTGCTCGAGACGGCGGAGCTCAAGCAGCTCACCGACATCCGGCGCGGCAACGCGCCGCGGGACGACAAGCCAGCCGAAGGCCAGCGCAAGTTCCTCGAGGAGCAGCAGAAGGAGCTGTTCGAGTTCATCCGCAGCGACCGCTACAAGCAGCAGCCGTGGAACCGGAAGAGCGAGGACGACACGACGCGCCCGAAACCGTTCTACCCCGGCGAGAACAAGAACGTCTCGAACCTGCGAGTGACCCCGGACGGGAAGTTCGTGCTGCTCACCGTGGGCGAGCAGCCGCGCGAGGCCAAGCGCGAGACGATGGCGCTGTGGATCACCGACGACGGCTACCTGGGCACGTATCAGGGCCGCACCAAGGTGGGTGACAAGCAGGGGACGAGCCGCGCGGGCATCCTCGAGGTGGCGACCGGGAAGGTGACGTTCGTCGCCGACAGCGTGGGAGAGGGCGACCGCGACATCAGCGGCGTGGACGTGTCGCCTGCCTCCAGCCACGCCTTGGTGCGCGTGGAGACGCACGACGACGAGTATCGCTACTGGGTCGTGGTGGATCTGCCGAGCCTCGAGCAGCGTGTCGTGGCGCACGATCGGGACAGTGCATGGACCGGGTTTCCGGGCCCCCAGATGCCCACGCGTGGCGGGTTCCTGATGGATGGGGAGACGGTGTGGTTCGGCTCCGAGCGCACCGGCTGGGCCCATCTCTACACGGTGCCCGCGACGGGCGGCGAACCTACGGCCGTGACGAGTGGCGAGTGGGAGGTGCTCGACGCCGATCTCTCGCCCGACGGCCGTACGTGGTATCTCACGGCCAACAAGGAGAACTTCGCCGAGGTGCATCTGTACACCGTGCCGGCGAAGGGCGGGGCCGTCACGCAGGTGACGACGCCGCTGGGCCGGCAGGATGCCACGCTCTCGCCAGACGGGCGGTGGCTCGCCATATCCCACTCGCAGGCGGACCACCCGTCCGAGCTGTTCGTGCAGGAGAACCGACCCGGCCGCGCGATGCGGCAGATCACCGAGAGTACCACCGAGGAGTGGCGCCGCGGGCCGTGGCACAAGCCGGAGATCGTGACCATCCCGGCGCGGGACGGGGTGGGCGTGCCCGCCCGGCTCTACCGGCCCACCGGCCACGCCGCGCCGATGGGACAGCGGCCGGCGGTGATCTTCGTGCACGGGGCGGGCTACACGCAGAACGTGCACAACTGGTGGTCGAGCTACTACCGCGAGTACATGTTTCATCACCTGCTCGCCTCGCAGGGGTACACGGTGCTCGACATCGACTACCGGGGCAGCGCGGGTCACGGCCGCGACTGGCGCACGGCCATCTTCCGCCACATGGGCGGCCAGGACCTGGACGATCAGGTGGATGGCGCGCGCTGGCTGGTGCGGGAGCTGGGGGTGGATTCCGCGCGCATCGGGATCTACGGCGGCAGCTACGGTGGGTTCATCACGCTGATGGCCATGTTCACACAGCCCGGGGTATTCGCGGCGGGCGCGGCGCTGCGGCCGGTGACGGACTGGGCGCACTACAACGACGGCTACACGTCGTCCATCCTCAACGACCCGCAGCAGGACACGACGGCGTACAAGCGGTCGTCACCCATCTACCACGCGCAGAACCTCCGGGGCCGGCTGCTGATCTGCCACGGACTGGTGGACGAGAACGTGCTGTTCTACGATACGGCGCGGCTCGCGCAGCGGCTCATCGAGTTGGGCAAGGAGAACTGGGAGGTGGCCATCTATCCCGCCGAACGGCACGGCTTCCAGGAGATCAGCAGCTGGCGGGACGAGTACCGGCGGATCCACAAGCTGTTCGAGGAAACACTGAAATAGGCGGTTGGGCGGGTGGGCGGATGGGCGGGCAGCCGCCCCCCGCCCACCCGTCCAACCGCCCTTCATCGCACCGTTCCCCGGATCACCACGAATTTCCCGCGCGCCGTCTGGCGCGTCCCGCCCACGTCGGTCGTGAGCACCCAGAGGTAGAGGCCGCTTGCGAGGTCCACATCCCCGCTGTTCCGCAGGTTGTAGGCGAGGTCGCCGGTGGCGTTGAGGTCGGCGGCCGTCCAGCGGATCTGCTGCACGAACTGCCCCGACACGGTGTAGATCCGGAGTGTGCCGGACGGCGGGACGCCCGTGAACAGGATCCGGGCGGTCGCGAAGTCGGTCTGGTATTCGGAGAACACCACGAACGGGTTCGGGACGACGCGGATCCGCGCGAGATCGTCCGCAGTTATCGCAGTGACCGCCGCGCCCGTGACCGGTGGGGTGATGCTGAAGGTCAGGAGGGAACCGCTCGTGGCCGCGTTGTAGTACGCGAACTCGCTCATGGCACCGGCGGCGATCGGCACGTAGGGCGCCGGCGGTGTGGCCGAGGCCGGCGTGCACTGCGGCGGGTCGGTGCAACCCAATACCGCCATCAACGTGATCTCGGGGCGTGTGAGCGTGATCGGCTTCCCCTGCGCGTCCAGCACAACCCACATCCCGGACCGCAGTGAATCTCGGGTGACTGTCTCGATGAAATAGAGAAGGTCGCCCGGTACCCACTCGGTGGCGGGGATCGCGACGCGGGCCGTGTCGCTCCCTGACCCGAGCAGGAGGGAATCAACCGGGCGCGCCACTGCGGCGAGCCGGACCTCGCGGTCGAACGTCTCGTTCCGGATGGTGAAGGGGAACCGTCGCGGCACGAGGTCCGTCTGCGGGACCCCGAGCAGAGCGGCGGCCTCGGCGTCGGTGAGCCCCACGGTCCCCGCCGTCCGGGCGGCCAGGGCGGCGGCGAGCTCGTTCTGGGTGGCCGCGGGATTGGCCAGAAAGAGCGTCAGCGGTCGCGTGAGGCCGTACGGGTCGGCCAGCCAGGTGATGCGATAGCGGCCCCGTCCCGCTCCCTGCGGTGCGGCACGCGTTTCCAGCCACTGGACGTGATAGCGGTCCACGTTCTCGGGCGGGACGGTGTCGCCGCTGGCGGTGACGAGCGTTTCGTCCGGCACATGCCGGCCGCCCAGGCGGTTGTCGAAGCTCAACGTGAAGCCGGGGAAATCGCCGCGGGCGAACACGGCCGGTGGGGTCGCGGCGCTCCCGGTGAGCGCGGTGGTCACGAACAGCGGCACCTCGTTCGCGTTGAGCAGCACGAACCCCACACCGGTCAGCACCTGCGTCGTGGTATCGCCGCTCACGGTCGCCGTCGGCTCCGGCGTCAGGGGAACACCGGCGGGGTCGGTGGTGCGATACGTCGCTGAGCGGCGCTCCAGGTCCACGAAGCGCCCCGACACATCGACTGCCGGGACCACGTCAGCGGCCTCCACCCACGCCTCGACGGCGCCGCCGGTCCGGACCGTCCGCACCGTGAACCGGCTGCCGAACACCGCGCGGTACCGGCCGGGGATCACCGAGTCCGTGAGGCTCGCCTGCAGCGGGACGGTGACCGTGCCCGCGCTATCGAGCGTGAACGTGCCCCGACGCGCGCCCGCCTGTTCGCCCACCGGCACGTAGACGGAAACCACGTGCGCGTCGGTCACCGCGGTCGACAGTGGGTTGGCGAGTGGCGGCGCGAGCACCAGCGTGTCCTGCGAGCTACGGGGCGAGACCACGGTGAGCGCGACGCCGCGGCTCACGGCGACCACCGCGTACAGGTAGCTCCGGCCCGCGAGCACCGCGTCGTCGGTGAAGACGTTGGGCAGGTCGCCACCGGGCACGATCCGCTCGAATGTGCGGTACGCCTGCCAGCCCGAGCCGACGGGCCGGCCGCGCGTGTCCCGGGCGGGGTCGCCCTTGCAGTTCGTGTCGGCCGTGAACGTGGCCCCACCGTCGCACGACTTGTAGATCTCGATCCGTTCCACGTTGTTGCGCGCGGCGGCCCGCACCTCCGCCACGAGATCCCGGCCGGGCACGATCTGATAGGTCGTGTCGGTCACGAGCGGCGAGACGGAAACCGTGTCGATCCGGACGATGAGCCGCTGCTCCCGCGCGTTGAGATCGCGCAGGTCGCCGAGTGGCGTCCCCGGGTCGGCAGTGGCCATGTCGGCCGCAAAATCCAGCAGGAACGGGTCCTCCCACCGCTCGGCCTGCTCACCGAGGTAGAGCGTCACGGACGGCTGGTCGGCGCGCAGCAGTCCACCGCTGCCAGCCGTGGTGGCTGCGCGGACCGCGGTCGTGAGGATCGAGGGTGGTGGTGGTGCCTGCGGCCCCAAGAAGAGCTTCTGGTACGTCGCTTCCGCGGCGTCCATCTCGCGAAACAGGGGGAGCGAGTCGCTCTGGCCCACGATCGCGATCCAGAACGACGTGGTGTCGCCGGCCGCGAGCTTGATAGGCCCCACGCCCAACACTCCGCCCATGTTGCTGTAGCCGTTCACGTGGCCGCTGGGCATGGTGTCCGCGTCGGTCACGACGCAGCCGTCCTCGGCGCACGTGTCGAGGTACAGCGTGTCGGGGACCCCGTCCTTGTTCCAATCCCACGTGGCGGCGGGCGGCCCCTGCACGCCGGGCACGTACTTGTTGAAGCGGCCCGTCTGGGCGGGAAAATCAGCGGACCGAAACACCCGCCAATACTCGCGCGACTGGATGATGGCGGGGTTCCGCCCGTCGAGCACGAGGCCCTCGATGGACGCCATGAAGCCGAACGATCGCTTGTCGCTCACGTTCCACACGGCCTGCGTGCATCCCCCGAACCCGCACAGATGGCCGTGATTGAACGTGATCGTGTCACCGGCGTGTGGATGGGAGGGATCGTAGAACGGACTGGTGGGGTCGGTGAACTGCTTGTTGCGCAGATCGCCGATGGGGGACTTGAGCACCAGAATGCCGGTGGCCCCTCGTCCATAGCCGGCGTCCGTGCCGGTGGTGCATCCCTGGGTGGCGCCGGTCACGACGGGCGCGTCGTTGCAGTTGGGGTTGACCCCCGGTTGGTGGTAGATGACCCGGCTGCGCGCCGGTTCGTAGTAGTGGCCCTGGTTGTCTGGCGACCCCGCCGATGCGGTCGAAAGTCCCAGGAACAGCGAGTCGTAGTTGATCCCGGTGCCCCACACGTCGGCCGTGCGGTTCACGATCGTGAGGCGGTAGAACACGGTGCTGGCGAGGTGGGGGAGATCATACTTCCAGGCGTCGAACCGCCAGTCGAGGCCCAGCGGGTAGCCCTCGATCTGCGGCGCCCCCACGCCGCCGGGCAGCACGGCGCCGAATCGGGTCCGCTGCTCCTTGTAGTGATCGCTGATGAGCCCGTACGTCGAGAACGTCCCGAGCGGGAACCCACTCCGAAATCGGGAGGGCGCGCGCCAGTACTCCCACGTGAAACCGCCGCCGGCCTGCGTGCGGTGCGCCAGCCAGCCCTCCGGCCCGATGGCGGTGGGGCCGTCGAATCCGCCCGCGGGCCAACTGGGGGGGCAATCGGACGTGGCCAGGACCGGGATACCCGCTGGCATTTGCCCGTTCCGGGCGAAGTCGGTGTTGTCGAGACATGAGCCATCGGCCGTGGACTGCACCCCGCTGAACAGCTTGCCGAGCGTCCCGTCGGCGGGCCCGTTCTCCATGATGAGCCCGCCGATCAGGTTGCCCCACATCACCGCCCAGCCGGCCCCGGTCGCGTTCGCCGCCGACGGTGCGACGTCCCTGATCTTGCGCCACTCGGAGGGAGGAACGCCGGCGAGCAGACCCAGTTGAAACCAGTTGAACACCCAGCCGCGGCCCGGCTTGAAGATGTACATGCACCGCGCCGCCCCTCCGCTCCCGCTCAGGTTGGACGCCCGCTCGCACGGCCCCTCATTGGTCGTGGCGAACTGGAAGTTTCCCTTCATCCGGAAGCCCGTGCCTGCGTAGTCCACGTTGGCGAACAGGCTGAAGCCCGGGCCGGCTGGCGGGCAGGCGAACTCGGTGGATTGGGTATCCACGGCGGGGCAGTGGGGCCGCGCGCGCTCGTCCGCCCATTGCGCGGTGGCGGCGCGAGCGCTGGCCACGAGCAAGACCGCGGCCGTCCCGAGGCGTGTGGCGTGGCGCAGAGCAGAGGCCATTCGACCTTCAGAGCTAGCGAGGACTCTTGGATGAGAAAACTGCGCTCGCCGGTCACCCAGCCGCAACGCCCTCACCGCTCACCCGCCGAACCGCACATCCGCCCACCCGCCCAACGTGATCTGTATCCTTGCTTCGTGCCCGGGGCTCCTTCTAGGTTTCGCGAAACTCCCCCTGGGAAAAGGCCCATGTCCAAACTCCGTCCCCTGGCCGGCTTGCTCGTGGCGGGCGTCGTGGTGTTCGGCTGCAAGGAGAGCACTACCCCCGCCATTCCGGTCCCCACGTCCGTCCTGCTGAGCGCGACCACGGTGAACCTCACGGCGCTCGGGGCCACCCAGCAGCTCACGGCCACGGTGAGGGACCAGAACGACCAGGCCATGTCCGGCCAGACGGTCACGTGGGTCTCCGACGATCCCGCCGTAGCCCAGGCGAGTGCCTCCGGCTTGGTGACTGCGGTTGGGAACGGGCAGACCACGGTGCGAGCCACTTCGGGGTCCCTCGACGCCACCGCCAACGTGTCGGTGCAGCAGATGGCCACTCAGATCGCGAGGATCGCGGGCGACGGGCAGACAGCGCAGGTTGGGAGCCAGCTTCCCACCGCGCTCGAGGTGGAGATCCGGGACAGCCGCGGCAATCCTGTCCCCGGTGGCACCGGCGGGCAGGTCGTCAACACCGCGGTGGGCTTCAGCGTGACCCAGGGCGGCGGCAGCGTCGCCCAGACCCAGGTGACGATCGCGGCCAACGGTCGGGGTTCCACCAGTTGGACCCTCGGCAACGGGGCGGGCAGCGGCCATCAGGTGACGGTGAGTCTCTCCGGCGGCGCGGGGTCCACCACGTTTGGTGCCACCGCCACGGCCGCCGCCGCAGATTCGCTGGGGAAAGTCTCGGGTGACGGTCAGACTGGTACGCAGAACGCCGCGCTCACCGACTCGATCGTGACGCGCGTGGTCGACCCGTTCGGCAATCCGGTTGCCGGCCATCCGGTGCGGTTCAGCGTGCTCACCGGAGGCGGCTCGGTGAGTCCCGATTCCGTGAACACGCGCGTGGACGGCACGGCCCGCACCGAGTGGACGCTCGGCGCCCCGCTCGGCCCGCAGACGATGCAGGCGGAGGGGGTGGGGCTCACGAAGGGTTCACCCGCCACATTCAGCGCCACGGCGATCGCCCAGATCACGACGAACCTCGCGAAGTTCGACGGTGACAATCAGACGGGCCTCGTGGCCAAGGCGGTGAACGTTCCGCCCGCCGCCAAGGTCGAAGACCAGTTCGGCAACGGCGTCCCCGGGATCACGGTGACGTTCACGGTCACGGGCGGTGGTGGAAGTGTCACGGGCGGTACGGCCGTGAGCGACGCCAACGGCATCGCGCGCGTGGGCAGCTGGACGTTGGGTGGGACCATCGGGGCGAACGCGCTCCAGGCCGCCGCGAGCGGCGTCACGCCCGTGACGTTCAATGCCACCGGGCAAACCGCCCAGTTCGACATCGTGGTCCGCTACTTCGGTGCCACCACGCCCACTGCCAACCAACAGGCCGCCTTCACGGCCGCCGCGCAGCGGTGGGAGGCCCTGATCTTCGGCGATCTCCAGGACGCCGTGGTGAACGCTCCAGCGGGAAGCTGCGGCAATGCGGACTTCCCGGCAGTCAGCGAGACCGTCGACGACCTTATCATCTACGCCAAGGTGGATTCCATCGACGGCCCCGGTGGTGTCTTGGGCCAGGCCGGACCATGCTTCATCCGGTCCGCCACCAGCACGCACCCGACGCTCCCCGGACTCGGCATCATGCGATTCGACCGGGACGACCTCGCCAACCTCGAGGCCTCCGGCCAGCTCAACCGCGTCATCCTGCACGAGATGGGGCACGTCCTGGGCTTCGGGACCCTCTGGAACCAGTCGCCGTTTACGCTCCTCGCGAATCCATGTCCGGGCGCCACGCCGCCACCCTGCACGACCGACCCGCACTTCGTCGGTGCGCGGGGGATTGCGGCATTCGATCGGGTGGGCGGCGCGACCTACACGGCCAGCCAGAAGGTGCCCATCGAGAACACGGGCGGGCTGGGGACCATCAACGGCCATTGGCGCGAATCGGTCTTCAACACGGAGCTGATGACCGGTTTCCTCGACAGCGGCGCGAACCCGCTCACCCTCGTGTCGCTCGGGTCGCTGTGGGACATGAATTACCTGGTGAACTACGCCGACGCGGACACGTACGTGCTGCCGCCGGCTCCGCCGCCGGGGGCGGCGCTGATGGCCCAGAAGCTCGACCTGGGGGACGACATCTACCGCGGTCCCCTATACGAGATCGATCCCGCGACGGGCCGGATCGTCCGGGTGATCCGACCGTGAGGCCGTATGCGCTGGCCTGCATGGCGGGCGCGGTGCTCGTGGCCTGCGCCCGTCCGCCCGCGCAGAAGGCGTCGGTCGCCATGAGCTGTGATGGAGCGCCCGCGCCCGGGATCGTACGGGTGGAATGGCTGCTTGGCACGTTCGATGTGACACTCGTGGCGACCATGGGGAACGCCGCCGGCCGCCAGGCCAAGGGTGTGCTCACCCTTGCCGCCACCGACGTCCCCGGTGCGGTCGTCGCGGGTAGCATTGCCGAACTCGCACTGGAAACCGTGGGTGGCCTTCGGGTCGGCGACCTCGGCAGCCGCGACGCCGCGGCCCCGGGCGTGCTGGGCTTCGCCCCGCCCGCGCCCGGCAGCGAGATCCTACTGCGGCTGGGATCCGAGGCCAACCGCCGCGATGTGGTGCGGTTCGACGGCGCCTACATGGTGCTGCGGGCGCAGACGTCGAGCGCGCAGGGGTTTGCCGGAACGTGGCGCAGCGGCATTACCACCGATCAGGCGGGCGGCTACTTCTGCGCGGTGCGCCCGGGGGTGGCACGGTAGCAGCCCGGGCGCCTTCCCCCATCGTCCTCCATCCACGGGGCGGGAGCGCCGTTTCGGCTGCTCTCGCGACCGGGTGCCCTCGTTAGCATGCAGCTCAATGGCTTGTTCGATGGTCGTTGCTCGGCCGTCGTGCCGGGAAATCGTGGAGAACCGCAGCCCCATCAGCGGCTCCGTACGGAACTCCCACGGCAAGGCCTCGCCGTTGCAGATGTCGGACATCTCCTCGCCCATGTCGTGAAGCAGCAGGTCGGTGCTCGCGTACACCGTCTTACGGCTCAGCGCGCGAATCGGGTGCTGACCGGTGCGGAGCACGGGTACGTGACACGAGGCGCAGCCGATCATCCCGCGCTCCTTATTCCTTGTTCCTAGATCCGGCCACCATGTGATGAAGTCGGGCAAGGTGTGCGGTGGATCACTCGGGGCGCGTGAACTTTGTCCGCGCTATTCGGTGATTCGCGTACGGAGGGAGGCCCAGAGTCGCACGGCCACGCTCACGGACGATTCGAGCGACTCACGTGGCACGCACATCGTGGGGCGTGGGCAGGAACGGGGGCGCCGCTGTCCAGATCGAGTCGCTCGACGCATCGATTCGAGACAGTCGTTGCCCCGCAACGCGCCACTTCGTCCAAAGGCACCGGCGCGCCGCCTGAGGAACGGCAAATCCCGGCTCCGGCATGAAGGACCCGCGTGACCGGCGTCACTTACACCACCGGTTGCCATTCCCTACCTTGCTGCTCACTATGAGCCCTCGTCCTTCTGGCGTCCGGGTCGGCGCAGCCACCGAACGTCGACCCAGCCCGCCGCCCAAGGCTCACGCCCGCAGGACTGGCCTCACCCGCGCAGCCCCGGTCCCCAAGCCCACCACGCGTCCCCGCCGCAGGGCTCTTGGGGGCCATGCCGTACCGGTACTCCTGGTTCTGGTCTGGGTGGTCATCGCGGCCGCGACGCTCCTCTGGGGCCTTGACTACTACATGCTGCCATTCGCGGACCGACCGTATTCCGACCTGCACCAAGCCTTGAAGCCATCCGGCGTCGTCGGGCTCGGGTACGGCGTCGTGGGGGCGGTGCTCACGTTCGTGGGTGTCGCCCCGTACTCCCTGCGGAAACGGGTCCGCTTTTTCGACCGGGTGGGGAAGCTCAGTAACTGGCTCACCTTCCACATCTTTCTTTGCACGCTCGGGCCGTATCTCGTTCTCCTGCACACCAGCTTCCGGATTGGCGGCCTCGTCTCGATCGGCTTCTGGAGCATGATGACGATCCTCTTCAGCGGTCTGTTCGGACGCTATGTCTACGTTCACATTCCTCACGCCATCAACGGCGATTTTCTCTCCCTGCAGGCGATCGAGCAGAAACAACAAGAGTTGCTGGCGACGATCGCGCTGCGTTCCGGTCTCGCACAACGCGACATTCAGCAGTTCGAGCGCGCAGCGAGACGCCGCACCGTCAACCTGCTTCCGCTCGCACTCGCGCTATCGCTTTGGCACGATCTCACAGCCGGCTTCCATCAGCGGAAGATCCAACGTTTGCTCGCGCAGAAGGGGGTGCCGCCGAAAACCCGCGCCGGCGTGGCCCAGTTGTTCCTCGAAGAAGTCAAGCTGCAACAGCGGATCGCCTTGCGGAAGCCGTTTCTGCACATCTTCAAGTTCTGGCACCTGTTCCACATACCCCTGAGCGTCATCGTGCTCGTCGTCGTCCTGCTGCACATCGGAGTGGCGGTCTCGCTCGGGTACACGTGGATTTTCTAGTCGCCTTCGCACGATCGACACCGGTGGAAGCGGGCGCGCACATCGTGAGGTCAGGAGCGCGCGCGACACGCAGTCCCGGGGATCGGGGAGGCCTGCCCGTGATGGTGAGGCTCGACCTCCGGCGATCCGTGTGAGCGGATCCGGGCGGTCGTTTACGACCGCCCGGTCTTGGCGAGGTCCGGAGCCAGCTCGTGTCCGCGCTTAAGGAACGATGTTGAACGCCGCGCTGGCGCCGCTGGTCAAACCGGGCGCCGTTGCGATGAACGTGTAGCCGTTGGCGTCGGCATTGATCACGAGCCCTCTGAACACGGCCACGCCGTTCACGGCTTGCACGGTCAATGTTCCCGTGAGCAGCGCGGGGGTAGCCGCGATGGACTCCCCATCGGCGCCGTTGCCCATGGGGAGGATCGATGTCATTACACCGTCGGTCTTGTTCACGCTCCACAACGTCTCGGGGTTGTCCGCACCGTCGCCCGTGACTCCCAACAGTGTGCCGTCAGGCAAGAAGGTGATGCCCGAGACGCCGGTCTCGGACAAGGTGGCGACGTCGGTCGCCGCGAGGGCCGAAACATCAAGCGTGACCAAGTTCCGCGTCTTTCTATTCGGATTATTGCGGAGTCTGACGACCGCATACATCGTCCCGTTCGTCGGATCCACGGCAAGGCCCGTAAAGCCTTCGATCGAGTCTCCGCTGATCGCCACTCTTCCGAGCGGCGTACTTCCTCCGGTGGAAGGATTCACGTCCACGAGGCTGTCGGTGAGCGCGGAAGCTCCGATCAAGCGCCCGCTACCCGTCTCGAAGGCGATGCCTTTGAGGTTGACGCCCATGTCGCCGATGTTCGTCAATGCGCCAGTGGCGCAATCGATCGAACTGAGGGCATTGTCGAGATCCACGGAGAGGACCGCGCCCGTGGTGAAGTCGTACACCATGCCCAGGATCTCTCCAGTTCCCTCGTTATCCGAAAGGAATGGGGTGACCACCTCCCGGCGCACGTGGTCGACAAACTCGATGATCCGATCGTTGGCATCGGTGCCACTCGCATGCAAGACGAGGCTCCGCGGGTTGACGTCCAACGCGATGGTCACCTCATTAGTGGCCGATGGGACGAGGTGACCGTTGGCATCCTGAATCTCCACCTCGACGGCCGCCAGCGGTTGGCGGGCCGTGCCGCCGGTGGTGGCTCTGAAGCTCAGCCGTGCCGGGACTGTTCCGGGGCCCGCATCGCTGCACCCTGACAGGGACAAGATCATGGCGAAAAGGCCGAGCGCATACGGCGTTCGAATGACGGTCATGGCGGTTCCTTTGACGACGCGCTGCCAGGATGCAGCGTTGCCTCGTGTCGGTCGGTCCGTGGCCGCTTGATCTGCCCGTGGATGGCCGTTGCGGTGCCGCCGAGTCTACGGTAGCTCGTCATTGGGGAGTGAGCTGGATCGTAGACTATGAGTGAGACCTGACCGTGTCCGTAACGCTCGTCACAGACCACTGACGAGCGGTTCCCGTCCAGTCGTGGTCCTGTCGCCGGAACGTCTGCCACACAGCCCGTCACGCGTCCAGGCGGAAGTGTGTGCGTGACACTCGGGGCGACGCAAGCCCGGCTTGAGCGTGACTGTCTGCTTCGTTCGGGCACCGCAAGTGCGGTGGTTTGGGCCACCTGCATCGTGTTGTGGCAACCTAACGCGGGAGCCAGGTGCGCAAGGGGCTTGACAACATGCACTTAGCTTCTGGTTGTCACCGGAACACTTCTTGCACGCGCATACTGTCGCTCGTCTAAAAGAGCGCCTGCTTGAATCGTGACAAGCCGACAGCTCGGCCACGTGCACTCGGCGCCGTTGAACGATTCTTGCCGGAGCAAGAACTGCTCGGTGACTCCCGTCACCACCCTCCCCCGGCAACCGCGCTAGGATGTCCAGCGTCCAGACACGCGCGAAGTCTCGTCGCGCGGTCGGGTCGAACTGAATCTCGTGATCTTCGGGTGCCACCTCGGCCTGGCACTCCCGCTCGGTTCCTCCGGGGGGTTGTAAGATGCCACAGCGCCTCTCGGCCATCTTGGTGCTCGCGGCGGCTGCGGCCGTCGCCGTTGCCGTGTTCGTGAGCCTGCAGGAGTCGGTCCGGCCGCCGGCAGCGAGTTCGTCTCCCGGTGCCGCGTCGGCCGTCGCAGCAGACGTCCATCCTGCGACAACCCCCGATCGCGGCAATGTCAGCCACGAGTTCCGAGCCGAGGTCGCCGCGCTTGAGGAGCGACTAAAGGACGCCCCCAGCGACACGGTGGCACTTGCCCGCCTGGGGTCCTTGTGGAACATGGCTCATCAGCCCGCCAAGGCGATCCCGCCCCTTGAGCGCTACACAGCCATCAACCGGACGAATCGGGAGGTCTGGCTTCAGCTCGTCACGGCGTACGGGGCCGTAGGCGACTGGGGTAAGGCCCTGGAAGCCACTACGACGATCCTCGCCAGCTGGCCGAACGATCCAGAAGCGATGTACAACGTTGGTGTGATTCACGCGAACCAAGGGAACTACGAAGAAGCCAGGCGGTGGTGGGAACGAGTGCGTAACCAAAGGGATGACTCGGCGCTGGCCGATACAGCCGCCGCGTCGCTGCGCCGCCTGTCGACCATGCGGCCATGATGCGGCGGGAGCATTCCGACGCGGGCCGCCACGTCGGCACGGCTCAGACCTGCATCTGGTTGCTACTGGGGAGTCTCATGCTGATGGCTCCGAATCTCGCGACTGCGCAACTCGTCTCGCCGGGGAAACTGGCTGATGCTCACGCCGAGCTGAGCGGTGTCAAGAACTGTACGCGGTGCCACACGCTCGGACGCCGCGGCGGGCTTTCGAATGACAAGTGCCTCGAGTGCCACGTCCCGCTGCGCAATCGCGTGCGAGAGCAGAAAGGCCTTCACGCGACCGTCGCCGACAAGAAATGCGCCGACTGCCACAAGGATCACGTCGGTCCGGATTTCGATATGGTCCGACTCGATACCGCCACGTTTCGCCACGACAGCACCGGCTTCAAGCTCGTCGCGAGTCATGCCGAACTCGGCTGTCGGGAGTGCCACCATGCCGCGCTGCTCACCGCGCCGGATGTCATCGCGTACGCGGCTGAACACGGCATAGCGGAAACGACGTTCTTGGGCGTAGGGACCACTTGCCTGGCTTGTCACCAGCCCGACGATCCGCATGCGCGGCAGTTCCCCAACCAACCCTGCGAGGACTGTCATGGCGAGTCCACGTGGGACGAACTCCCGGGGTTTGATCACAACGAGACTCGTTATCGCTTGGTCGACTTGCACCGCGATGTAAAGTGCGAAGAGTGCCACAAGCCGATTCGCCGGCGTGGTGCGGAGCCCTACGTCCAGTACGTCGACATGGCGTTCGCGAGCTGCACGGACTGTCACGAGGACACGCACAAGGGCGAGCGAGGCGAGGAGTGCACGGATTGTCATGATACGAGCGGGTGGGACCAAATCAATCGAGCAACGTTCGAAGAACGGTTCGATCATGAAACCACGGAGTTCGCGCTGCACGGTGCGCACGCTGACGCGAAGTGCAGGAGCTGCCACGGGCCGGGCCCGACCGTCAACGACAGTGTCCATATCGCGTATAAGCCGGAGCCGAAGCGACAAGCCTACCCGATCCCGGTCGCCGAGGATTGCCTCTCCTGCCACCGCGATTCCCATCAGAGGGCGTTCGAAAACACCGTCGGCGGCATGGCGTGCGAGAGCTGCCACAATGAAACGGCGTGGCAGCCCGCAGAGTACGACATCGAACGCCACGACCGCGATACCGAGTTTGCCCTGACCGGAGCCCATATTGCCACCCCCTGTTTCGCCTGTCACGAGGTGACCGACGGTGCTCGGCAAGTCACGCGGTGGCATTTCGATAGGGACGACTGCGTATCGTGTCACGATGGCGATGATCCACACCAGGTGCAGTTTCCGGATACCGCCTGCGAAGAGTGTCACAACGATGAGTCCTGGACCGTGGCGAAGTTCGATCACGACAGCACTCGCTATCGGTTGGATGGCGAGCACCGGGACGTCCCGTGCGCCGACTGTCATCCGGAAGAGACGACCTCTGAAGGGACCAGCTTTGTGCGCTATGCGCCGTTGGGAATGGAGTGCGGAGACTGTCATGCGAAGAACTGATGTGACGCGCATGGAGCTCCGATATCGACTGGTCCGTAGGCATGAGAGCACGCCGGGACTGGCTTTCGTGCCGACGGCGTGGTCTGGCAGATGAACGGCGCGTGGAACGGCGGGAGGGTATCACCCATGAGTAACAGTGCTACCGGATCTTCTGGGGCAGCGGCCCGCACAATGGTTTTGTTGTGCGCGTTGGGCGCGAGTGTTCCACTCGGCGCCTCTGCTCAGACGTTGAGTCCGAGTCCCACGCACCCGCACGGCCCGCTGCCGGCCGAGAGCGACTGCGGGTCGTGTCATACGCCGCAGGGATGGCGCCCGGCCAAGGCCGAGATGGACTTCGATCACAACCGTACGACCTCCTTCTCGCTCACGGGAGCCCATATCGACGCCACCTGTGTCAGCTGTCACCTCGGCGCGCGCTTCGACGAGCCCGAGGTCTCGAACGCGGATTGCACCTCCTGTCATGTTGACGTGCACGAGGGCAACAAGTCCGCCACGTGTACCGAGTGCCACAACACGGTGACCTTCGGGGACGTCGCCGGCGTCGTGGTGCACGCGCGAACCACGTTTCCGTTGACCGGCGCTCATGTCCAGCTCAGCTGCGAGACGTGCCACGTCGATGATCGCGGGGGAGCATTTGCCACCCTCGACTCCGACTGCTTCTCGTGCCACGCGCAGGAGTACAACGCCGCCCAATCGGTCGACCACGTGGAGCTCGACTTCAGCAAGGAATGCGAGGACTGCCACAACACGTTGGCGTGGGGTGGGAGCGCGCTGTTCGACCACGCCGCCGTGTCCGGCGGCTTCACGCTCGTTGGTGCACATGCGCTTGCGCGTTGCGAGAGCTGTCACATCGTACCCGGGCTCGCCCCCATCTTCCCAGGAGCGACACAGGATGACTGCGTCGGGTGCCATCAGACCGACTATGACACCGAGCACGGTGGCGAATTCCCGACCGACTGCCTGACCTGCCACTCGGTCGGGGCCTGGACCCCTGTCACCTTCGATCACGTGACGACGTCGAATGGATTCGAGCTCCTCGGCGCCCATGGTGTGGCGCCCTGCGAGAGTTGTCATGTGGTGCCCGGATTCCAACCGCTCTTTGCGACCACCGACCAAAACGACTGTCTCGGGTGCCATCAGAGTGACCACGACGTTCAGCATGGGGCGGGCTTCCCCACGGACTGCATGCGTTGCCACACGCTCGATACGTGGGTCGGCGGGACGTTCGACCATAGCACGGCGTCGGCGGGCTTTGCCCTCATCGGCGCGCACGCGACGGCAGGGTGCGCGAGCTGCCACGTCATCCCCGGATACGCGCCACGCTTTGGCCCCACCGACCAGAACAACTGCCTCGGGTGCCATCAGAGCGATCATGACACCCAACACGGTGCCGGCTTCCCGACCGACTGCGTGAGGTGCCACACCGTCGATACCTGGAAGGGCGGAACGTTCGACCACGCAAGTGCGGCGGCTGGATTCAGCCTCGTCGGCGCCCACGCGCTCGCGCCGTGCGCCAGCTGTCACGTGATTCCCGGGTACGCGCCGCGCTTTGCGACGACCAATCAGAACAATTGCGTCGGCTGCCATCGGAGTGACCACGAGACCCAGCATGGAGCGGGCTTCCCCACGGACTGCCTGCGCTGCCATACGATCGATACCTGGAAGCGGGCCGCGTTCGACCATGTCGCGGCGTCGCCGGGCTTCGCCCTCCTCGGCGCCCACGCCACGGCGCCGTGCGCGAGCTGTCACGTGATTCCTGGATACGCGCCGCGCTTTGCGACGACCGATCAGAACGATTGTATCGGCTGCCACCGGAGTGATCACGACGCCCAGCATGGGGCCGGGTTCCCCACCGACTGCGTGAGGTGCCACACGGTCGATACGTGGACGGGCGGAACGTTCGACCACGTTACTGCTTCGTCCGGATTCGCTCTCGTCGGCGCGCACGCGACGGCGGGGTGCGCGAGCTGTCACGTGATTCCTGGATACGCGCCGCGCTTTACGACGACCAATCAAAACGATTGCGTCGGCTGCCATCAGCGTGACCACGACGCCCAGCATGGGGCCGGGTTCCCCACCGACTGCGCGAGCTGTCACACGGTGAACACCTGGATTGGCGGGACGTTCGACCATTCGGCGGCGTCCGGTGGCTTCCAACTGCTCGGCGCCCACGACGTGACGCCGTGTGCGAGCTGTCACGTGATCCCCGGATACGCGCCGCGCTTTACGACGACCAATCAGAACAATTGTGTCGGCTGCCATCAGAGTGATCACGATGCCCAGCATGGGGCCGGGTTCCCCACCGACTGTGCGCGCTGTCACACGGTCAATACGTGGGTCGGCGGCACGTTCGATCATGTTACGGCGTCGGCGGGCTTCCAACTCCTCGGCGCCCATGCCACAGCGCCGTGCGCGAGCTGCCACGTGATTCCCGGATATGCGCCGCGCTTTGCGACCACCAACCAGAACGACTGTATCGGCTGTCATCGGAACGACTATGACAGCCACCATGCCGGGACCGGGTTTTCGACCGACTGCCTGACGTGCCACTCAATCAACACGTGGCTCGGGGCCACGTTTGACCACGACGCGCGTTACTTCCCCATCTACTCCGGCAAACATGCCGGCAGGTGGGGTAATGACTGCACGATATGCCATGACGTGGCCGGCGACTTCCGGCAGTTCACGTGCTTCAACTGCCACAAGCACGATCAGGGCCCAATGGATGACAAGCACCGAGGCAGGAATGGCTACGTATACGAAAGCTCAGCGTGCCTCTCGTGCCACCCGCGGGGGAGGACATAGGAGACTGTGGGTGAGGAGTCTACGATGAAGAGATCAGCGGTCCTGGTGGCCCTGCCGATCATGCTGAGCCTGGTCGGACCTGCCGCTCACGCGCAGCAAGGGCTCGACGTGGTGGTCGAATTCATCGCCGGATCCAACCTCTACATCAACGCCGGTACGGCGAGTGGAATCAGCGCTGATGATACGCTGCTGGTCTATACGAAGGCGGACGGCGTGTTGCTCGGGGCCTTCGTGGTGGTGAGCGCCACGCGTGACCGTGCCGTGGTGGCCTTCGCCGGCAGTCCATTCGACGCGACTCGCGGAAAGACGCTGTACGTCGTACCCAGACGCGCGCCCCTCGCCCCACCCCCCGAACCAGTCCCGCCGGCTGAACGGCGCCGAGCGCAGGGCTCGGTGGAGTCAGGGGTGCAGCTCAGTGGCCGCCTGTCGTTCGACCTCAACGCGCTCCAAACATGGAGCGAGGCGCCTGCGGTCGGTGTTGAACGCACCGAGCGCACGTTCACGACACCAACCGCCCGGCTGCGCGCGACCATCAGTCATCTTCCTGGGGGCCTGCAGTTTCAGGTCAACGTGCGGGCATCCAGCCTGTACAGCTCTGAGCTGCTGCAACCGGCCCAGTCGTTCCGGGTCTACCAGGCGAGTGTCGCACGGGATGGGAAAGGTGCGCAATTCCGACTCGGTCGCTTTTTCAATCGGTACGAGACCTACAGCGGCTACTGGGACGGCCTGCTGCTGCATGTCGGCAGCGACGGCATCGGCATTGGCGGCGCGGTCGGGTTTCAACCGGAACGCTCAAACCAACGGTTCTCCGACCAGCTGCCCAAGTACACGGTCTTCGTCAATGCGGGGCATCGTGGTCGGTCGGTGCGATACGCCACGGACCTCTCGTTCCACGAGCTGCGGCCTCGCAACGGCCTCCCGAACCACATGTATGCCGGATGGTCACAGCGGTTCCAGGTGGGTGGATTCCAGCTGAGCCAGAACATCCAGGCGGACCGTGACGCGACCACCAGAAAATGGGTAGTGACCCAACTTCTGGCGCGCTCGGCCATTCCGCTGGGGAGGCGGGTCAACCTCGACCTTCGATATGCCTTGCGTCAGCCCTACGCCATGACGGTGCTCGACAACGTGCTGCTCGACAAGCCGATCACGATACGACGCGACCAGGCATCCGTCGGGCTCAGTGTGCGGCTCGGCAATGGTTCGCTCGGTGCCGACGTGACCGTCAACCAGGTCAGAACCCGGGGCAGGAGCTACACGTATGCCGGTTCGTTCAGCTTCCCCAATACGCCTGTACTTGGGTTGGGGGTCAGTAGCTCGATCAGCTACTGGATGCTCGACGAAACGAAGGCCCTCTACCTATCGGGCGCCCTGAGCCGCACGTTTGGTCGCGCGTCCTTACGGGCATCATACGACCGCTATCAAACAGATGGAATCACCACTGTCCTCGCGCATACCGGCGACCTCTCGTTCACGTTCCCCCTCACGAGACGGCTATATCTATCCCTTCAGGGTCGGATCCAACGGGGGGAGAACTTGCAGAGCAACAATCTGTTCACGGGCTTCTGGTGGAACTTCTGATGTCCAGCGACACGCTCATCATCCTTGCCGTCGGACTCGGGCTCGTAATGTTGATGGCGCTGCCCGTGCTCGTGCGTCACCGGAGGCTCGAACGCGAAGCGGCGCTCGCCGAAAGACGTGCGCGTGCCCATGGGTTGCACGAACCGGCGTCGTTGCACCCGCTCGTGCATCCCGGAGCTTGTATTGGCACGGGCAATTGTATTGCTGTCTGCCCGGAAGACGATGTGCTGGCACTGCGGGACGGACAGGCACGCGCCATCAGTCCCGCGCGATGCATCGGCCACGGCCTCTGCGAACGCGCCTGTCCAGTGGAAGCGATTCAACTCGTTTTCGGGACGGAGAAACGCGGCGTCGACATCCCGCGCGTCAAGCAGAACTTCGAAACGAACGTGCCCGGCATCTACATCATCGGCGAGTTGGGCGGTATGGGTCTGATCCGCAATGCGTTCGAACAGGGGCGGCAATGCATCGAGGGTATCGCCAAAGAACGCAGGGGACCAGCCGGGGTGTTGGACGTGCTGATCGTCGGTTGCGGTCCCGCCGGACTCTCAGCGTCCTTGAACTGCCGCCATCACAAGCTGCGGTTCAAGACGCTCGAGAAGGAGGACATCGGGGGCACCGTCCGGTACTATCCGCGGAAGAAGCTCGTCATGACCGCACCGGTGAAGGTGCCCGGATGGGGGAGGTTCGGGTCCCGCGAGATCTTGAAGGAGGAACTCATCGCTCTGTGGGACGAGATCGTTGCCAAAACCGGCCTGACGGTCAACACGCGCGAGTCGGTCGAGCGGGTGACCCGGACCGCCGACGGCTGCTTCGAAGTGTCGAGCAACAAGGCGACGTACAAGACCAAGCGCGTCGTGTTGGCCATTGGGCGGCGGGGCGTCCCGAGGAAGCTCAACGTGCCTGGCGAGGAACTCCCCAAAGTCATCTACTCGCTGCTGGAGCCGGAGGCGTACCAGCAGGACCGCGTCCTTGTGGTTGGAGGTGGCGACTCGGCCATCGAAGCGGCGCTGGCGCTGGCTGATCAGCCGGGCAACCGAGTGATGATCTCGTACCGCAACAAGGCGTTCAGTCGGATTAAGCCCGGGAACCTCCATCGGATCAACGATGCCGTGGCACGGCAGCGCGTGGAGATCCTCTGGTCGACCAATGTCAAGGAGATCAAGCCTAAGTCTGTGGTCTACACAAACGGTCGTGGCGGGCCCTTTGAGGTGGAAAACGACGTCATAGCGGTCTTTGTGGGTGGCGAGTTGCCGCTCAAGTTCCTGAGAGATTGCGGGGTTGCGGTCGACACCAAGTTCGGAACACCCTGAGCTCGTCGGTGGGCTCAGAGACTAATGACGGGAAGGGGGAATCGGCACGGCGACGCCGAGGAGTGCATTGCCGGCCCAGTGACTGGGGCATGCCTTTCGGCGAGCGCCTTCAGCGGACCAACTCCGCCACAGCGGTCACTCGCCACGAGCGGCACCAGCCGGTGTGGGGCGAGCTGCGCCCGAATGGCAGCCGCGTTCGCCTCCAGGTGAAAGGGCCGCCACGCCCAGAGCAGCAGCAGCCCCTTGTAAGCCAGGCTGAGATAGAGTGGCCGCGGGCGACCGCGGAGCCTCCGGGTGAGCGATGGCAGGTAACGCGCCGCGAGCCAGGCGCCCGCGGCCATCGCGGCCACGTGCATCAACGTACCCGCTCAGGAAACACGACCGTAGGGACTCCGACGTATGACTTGGCATGTCAGCGGGCCTGGAGCACGGTCACGGCACCCACGACGGTTGCGGAGCCCGCGACGGCCCCGGCGGTGTTCGCCAGTACGTCCATCACACTGCTCGTGCGTAGCGGCATGAGCGCCTGGATCGCGTCAACGCGGCACTCAGCGCTGGTCCGGTCAGGATTGGGGGATGAGCGTGACGCGGAGCTTCCGTAGGGGGCGGTGACCGTCCACGGCGCGCCCCATCCGGCGAACAGCCCGACGTTGCGCACGACGCCGACTACCTCACCCGGCGTGTAGCTGGGGTGTACGGTCCGGGCGAGCCGGCCCACCGCCGCCCCAAGGTCCGGGTCGAGTTGAAACGGCGTGAGGGTCGCCAGCGCGAGCACGCCGACGTAGCCCAGGCGCGCCAGCAGCGCGAGCCTGCTGTCCGCGCGCCAGGCAGTAGCGCGCGGGATCTTGAAATCATGCGGTTGGCACCTGTCGGTGGTCAGTGGCGGCGAAACGGAAGATGGCCGGAACGAGGCCAGGGCCACACGGCCGACCGTCGCGCGGCTACCCGCCGCTCCACGACTTGACTATACTCGGGATTCTGGGGCGGTAGCTCAGCTGGGAGAGCGCCTGCTTTGCAAGCAGGGGGTCACGGGTTCGAGTCCCGTCCGCTCCACTGAGGATAGGCGCCTAGACGCGCAGCGGTTGGCAGCTAAGCGCGCAACGGGGAGGCCCGGTTGGCCTCCCCGTTGCACTGTCTGCTACGAACCGCGAGGCGACTCGGCGTCTCCCTATGAGCTCTTCGCCAAATCCGTACTCCGCCGCCCGAGATTCTGCCCCACGGCCACGGGCTCGGCCGGCTCGAACTTGGCCACGGGCTCGAGTTGCGCGGCTCGCGAGAGCGCTTCGCGGTTGGCGATGGCGATGCGGCGGCCGGTCACCTGGAGCAAGCCCTCGGTGGTGAGCTCGCGCAGCGTGCGCGAGACCGTCTCCCGGCTCGCGCCCACCATCTGGGCGATGACGTTGTGGGTAATCCCCTTCGGGACCGTGGCACCGTCGTTCCGGTCGGCGAGATCGATCAGCAGGCGCGACACGCGGCCCCGGACGTCGAGCAGCACCAGCCCGCGGATCATGTCGTCCTGCGACCGCAACCGCCGCGACATGGCGCGCAGCAGGCCGAGGGACACGCCGGGCATGTCGCCCAGGCAGCGACGGAACTCATCCCGCCGCAGCACGAGCAGCTCGGAGTCCTGCATGGCGATCACGTGCGCCGGGTTGGGCTCATCGTCGAGGAGCGCCGTCTCGCCAAAGAAGTCGCCCCGCTCCCGCGTCCCCAGGATCACTTCCCGCCCGTCTTCGGCGATATAGACGACCTTCACGCGCCCGGCGAGGACCGTGTAGAGGGCCTCGCCCTGCTCGCCCTCGAACATGATGATGCTGTCCTTGGGATACGAACGCGTGATGGTGGCTTCGCGAATGCGCCACAGATCCGATTCGCGGAGCTGCGAGAAGAGTGGGATGGTCCGGAGCGTGGTCTCCATGGCGCGCCAACCGATTCGTACGAAAGCGTTTATACCACAATTACGGGAGAAACGCAATATCTGCGTCGACGCCGAGGGCCCAGACGCGGAGCGGTTCAGAGGTATGAGTGTGAAGGGGAGGCCCGACCGACCTACCCTCCTTGCCGCGCCCTACCGACCGCTGCGCGTCTTGGCCCCTCGGCGTCTTGGCATCTCGGCGCCTCGGTGCCCGGGCGTCTGACCTTCCCTCACCGCGCTCCCTCGAAGCGTTTCCCCACTTCCGCCCAATTCACGACATTCCACCACGCCCCGATGTAATCGGGCCGGCGGTTCTGGTACTTGAGGTAGTAGGCGTGCTCCCACACGTCGAGCCCCAGGACGGGCGTCTTGCCATCCATGAACGGACTGTCCTGGTTGGCCGTGCTCGTGATTTCGAGCTTGTTGCCTGCGACCACGAGCCACCCCCAGCCACTGCCGAAACGGGTGGCTGCCGCGGTCGTGAACTGCTCCTTGAACGTGTCGAATGAGCCGAACGCGCTCTTGATGGCGTCGGCGAGCTTGCCGGACGGCTGACCGCCGCCCTTGGGCTTCATGATCTGCCAGAAGAGCGTGTGGTTGGCGTGCCCCCCGCCGTGATTGCGGACGGCGGTGCGAATCGCTTCCGGGACGCTGTTGATGCCGCGGAGCAGCTCTTCGAGTGACTTCTTCTGAAGGTCTGGCACCTTCTCGAGGGCCGCGTTCAGGTTGTTGACGTAGCCCTGATGGTGCTTGGAGTGATGGATTTCCATCGTACGCGCATCGATGTGCGGCTCCAGCGCATCGTATGCGTAGGGAAGCTCGGGCAGCTCGTGTGCCATGGGTATCCTCCGGTTTGTTGCTGGGATATGCAATATAGCGGCACGCCAGCGCTCTGTGCACGTATCGAGTGAAAAGTGAAAAGTGAAAGGTGAAACGGGGCGACGGCAACTCTCCTTTTCACTTTTCAGCTTTCACTTTTCATCGTCGTTAGAACACGATCTCCACCCCCACTCGGACCTGTCGGGCCTCCCCGTACAGCAGCGTGGGCTCGAAGGCGTCGAGCAGCGCCGCGCGGCGGATGGCGGTCTGCTCGGTCGCGTCGAGGACGTTGTTCCCATCCGCATCGAACCCGGGAAGGTAGAGGGGCGATTCCCGCGGAATCGGTTGCGCGCCAGCGGTCTCCTGAATCGCGCGCTGCTCCAGGGC